>Ga0335079_10005071_pt1 | contig 15113 bp, 16 predicted proteins | sample Lox_Sample_33_FD_206719 | JGI IMG/M metagenome (GOLD analysis project Ga0335079, IMG submission 206719) | Soil microbial communities from Loxahatchee National Wildlife Refuge, Florida, United States - Lox_Sample_3.3 | ecosystem: Environmental > Terrestrial > Soil > Wetlands | place: USA...
CGAGAACCTGCATTGTGCCAACTTTCTCGACCGTTGCGGATATCACATCGCCAGGGGCGATTTGGCTGACGCCTTCGGGGGTGCCGGTCATCACGATGTCCCCAGGGTACAGCGTATAAAAAGAAGATGCGAGTTCGATCAGTTCGGCGACACCCAAGATCATGTTGTTGGTGTTGGATTTTTGCCGCACTTCGTGGTTGACGGAAATGCTGAGATCGAGATTGCCGGGGTCGCCGATCTCATCGGGGGTGACTAGCCACGGTCCCAGCACCGAGTACGTGTCGGGCGACTTGCGGAAGCTGCGGTCTTCGGTGCCGCGGATAGTGATATCAAGGCCGATGGCGTAGCCTGCCACGTAGTCGAGCGCTGCGCTTCGCGGAACGTTGCTCGCTTCCTTGCCGATGACGAAAGCCAGCTCGACTTCATGATCGTTGCGGCGATCGGGGTTGCGCAGGCGGATGCCTTCGCCCGCTCCCACGAGCGAGCTGGTGGCTTTCAGGAACAGGCCGATGGTTTGGATGGATTGCAGCAGCGCGGGGTTGTTGTTGTGTAGCGCGACGTTGTCCTTCACTTCTTGCGCGTGCTTCTTGTAATTCACCGGAGCCGCGACGATCTTTCCGGGATTGGCTACGGGGCTGAGCAGCTTGAGACCGGCCAACGGCAGAGACGGAGACTTGGGGGCAATCTCTCGGGCGCGTTCTGCCACGTGTTCCAGATTGGCGACCAGGATGTCGTGAGTGGGCAGAGGATAGCGGCAAGCGGGCAAGACATCGAGGGCCGTGGTGACGTCTCGGACAGTTGTTCCTTCGACCAACCCTAATCGGTTATCTCCGAATCGGCAAAAACGCATAATGATCTCCCTGCTCGAGAGCCGCGAATCGAGAACCGCGCCGGGCAGAAGCCCGGCGGCAGCCCGGAAGGGCTGGCCCCACGAAACAGAAGGGCCTGCCGAAGGGACATCATACAACGTCCATCCGCGATATTGCCCGCCAAGCCGGAACACAAAGCAGCATAATGAGTGAAACATGATCGAGACAGGACTGAAGGATAAGGTCGTGATTGTGACCGGCGCGGCGGCTGGAATCGGGCTCGCCACGGCACAGCGTTTCGCGCTGGAAGGCTGCCGGGTGGCTTCCTGGGATGTCACGGACGCGAAACCCGAAAAAGGCGGCATGTTCCAGAAAGTGGACGTAGGCGTCGCGGCGTCAGTGGATCGGGCGGTGGAAGAACTCATCCAACGATGGGGAACCATCCACGTGCTGGTCAACAACGCCGGCATTCTGCGCGACGGCCAATTGGTCAAATACAAGGACAACGCCATCGCCGGTGTGATGAGCGACGAGCAGTTTGATCGCGTGATTGGCATCAATCTGCGGGGTGTGTTCCTATGTACACGGGCGGTGGCGGCGCGCATGATTCCGGCGGGCGGCGGCGTCATCCTCAACGCTTCGAGCGTAGTCGGGTTGTACGGCAATTTCGGCCAGACCAACTACGTCGCGGCCAAGTCTGGCCTGATCGGCATGACGCGCGTTTGGGCGCGCGAGCTGGGCAAGTACAAGATTCGCGTGAACGCCGTGGCGCCGGGCTTCATCGCCACCGACATGGTGAAATCGATTCCGGAAAAAATTCGACAAGGCATGGTGGAACATACGCCGCTGGGCCGCATGGGTCAGCCGGAAGACATTGCCAACGCTTACGTGTGGCTCGCTTCCAATGCCGCTTCGTTTATTACCGGAACCGTACTCAGCGTGGATGGCGGGGTGGTGACCGGGACGTAACGATGAGCCGCTGGGACAAAAGTGGTTAAATCGGAATTGGGGCGGTGGAATCGGGAGAGGCGGTCCATATGAAGCCAATTTACATTGCGACGTTTCACCAGTCGAAGTTCGGCAAGCTGATGGGCATGAGCGTGCCCGAAATCGTGAACAACGCGATTGGAGGGGCGTGCCGGCAGATCGGCGCACCGGCCTCGGCGTTGGACGTGGGCAGCATCGGGGCGGCGTGCAATTTCACGCTGAACGAGCAAGGCTTGCTGGCCGGCTTGATGGCCATGACCCCCGGCCTGGAAGGGAAGCCGATCGAAGCAGTCGAAAACGCCTGCGCCTCGGGCGGGCAGGCCGTGCTGTCGGTAATTCACAAGCTGCAGTTGGGGATGGGCGAGACCGGTATCGCGGTGGGATTCGAGAAAATGCGCGACGCCGAAGGGAAAATGGATGGCAAACTCATCGGCAAAGTGCTGGGCTACTTCTCGCACCCGAACGAGCGGGCGGGCAAGGTGTTCGTGTTTCCGCACCTGTTTGCGGAAGTGATGCAGGCGTATCTCGAAGAGTACGGCGCTACGGAAGCGGACCTGGCGGCCATCGCGGTAGAAGAATACGCCAATGCCCAATACAACCCGTGCGCGCAGATGAATAAGGTGCAGATCACGCTCGATCAGGCGTTGAAGATCGAAGGCATCAATCGCTACGTGGTGGACGGGCTGCCGCTGAAGACTTATGACTGCTCGCAGATTACGGACGGCTATGCATCGCTAATTCTGGCCACGGCGGAAGGTTTGGCGAGGCTCGGCATTCCGAAATCGGAGTGCGTGGAGATTGCGGGATGGGCGCAGGCCACCGATCCGCTGGCGAAGGGGGGGCGCGATGTGCTCCGGCCCGCGGGCGCCTATCGGGCCATGCGCTCGGCGTACGAGATGGCTCGGGCCACGCCGAACGACGTTAACGTGGCCGAGGTGCACGATTGCTTCACGGTGATGGGCGCGCTGGGCACGGAGGTGATCGGCAAGGCTCGGGCTGGCTGCGGCGCACGCTATTGGGTGGACGGAAAGGCACGCGCGGATGGGGAGTGCGGCATCAACACCTCCGGCGGTTTGATCGCGAAGGGCCACCCGATCGGCGCCACGGGCATCGCCATGATCGGCTGGTCGGCGCTGCAGTTATCGGGCAAGGCGCCGGCGGAAGTGCAGGTGAAGAATCCGAAGCTGGCCGCGACCTTCAATATCGGCGGGCCAATTTGCGCCAGCGTGTGTACCGTTCTGCGGCCGAATTGACGGGTTCAGCGGCCGCTCACTTCGGCGTGGCGGAGGCTTTTCCAGTCGCCGAACAGCCGCTAAACTCCATGGGCACAGAATATGCGCCGCCCACATCGAAGACCACGTGGCGGGGAATGTGAAAGCCGCCGACGTCCTGGTAATCCGTAATGATTTCAAGGTTCAGGTGATTGGTGCCGACCTGCTCGGATATTGACACGGATGTGAGCCGCCGAAGATCGCTCGGCACGGCAATCTGCGAAGGAGTGAAGCGGGGTTGCATGGTGATCTTCATAGCCGGGCTCTCGCCAACAACTGTCGTCGGTACGTCGTAAGCGTCGGTCTCGATCGAGAGCTTCATTCCATTTGAAGTGGAATGCAGAATATGACCACCTCTGGGCCCGGCCTCGATCTGAATTGGGTCGCGCGGCCCCGGCGCCGTGGAGGAGCCGAATATCTCCCAGTAGACTTGGAAAAAGCCGCCGAGCGTCTGTTTCGCGCCGCTTTCGATCAGTTCCCTGCCGGCCGGCGGGGTGCCCTGCGTCCATAAAATGTCAATCACCGGTTCCTGCGCGCGGACGGCGTGTAGCTTGACGGCCATGCCATTGAGGGCCTTGATTTGTTCTTCGGTTGCCTGAGGGACAAGCCGTTTCACGAGGTTGGTGAAGTCGATCGCCACCGCGCAATCGAGTGAGGAGAGGTCGTCGGCATGGTAGTAGCTGGCGCTAATGGCGGAGGCGAGTCTCCGGGCCTCCAGTTGAGAGGGCGGGGAAGCGGCGGGCTGCTGGCAGATGGCGGCCGTGGCGCCAAGCAAAACTGCGGCAATCGGGCGCATCTTTTTTCCCGGCTGGTTCAGTATAGAAGAAATGAAGCTCGGGCGTGGGGTGGGGGCAATGGTTTTGGAGCCAGAGCGTACGCCGCGCCGCGAACAGGCGCAGGATGGCGTCCCCAGGGGGATTCGAACCCCCGTTACCGCCGTGAAAGGGCGATGTCCTAGGCCGGGCTAGACGATGGGGACCGGGAAAGAAGGAACAACTCTACTGTAGCTTTGCGGGAATTGGACCGTCAACTCGCCGCTTCAACTTGCGCGGCTTTGGGTGGCTGGAGGGTTCGATGAGAGAAGACCCGAGGCGATCCGGTCGAGGGGCAACACCTGGCCGGCGGCACCCAGTTGGATGGCTTCGCGGGGCATACCGAAGACAACACAACTGGCTTCGTCTTGCGCGATGGTACGCGCCCCCGCCTGGCGCATTTTCAACAGGCCTTGCGCGCCGTCCGACCCCATACCGGTGAGTAGCGCGCCGATGGCATTGGCTTGGGCGGCTTCGGCCACGGAACAGAACAGAACATCGGCGGCCGGCCGCTGGTAGCATACGCGCGGGCCGGTCTTCACGTTGACAAAATACCGTCCTCCGCTTTTGCGCAACAGCATGTGAAAATCGCCTGGCGCGATGAGCGCCAATCCGGGACGCAAGGCATCGCCATCCTCGGCTTCTTTGACGTCGATCTGACACATTTCGTTCAGACGGTTGGCGAATGCGCGGGAGAACTGCGGCGGAATGTGCTGTACGACTACGGTAGCCGGAGCTTCCTTCGGAAAAGCGCGCAGCACGGTGGCAATGGCCTCGGTTCCACCGGTCGAGGCTCCAATCGCGATAATGTTGCCCAACGCCTGGGGCGAAACGGGCGGGAGAATCGCGGCGGCGGGCTTGGGGACTCGAGCAGCCGCCGGTTGGGTGAGTGCCGCCCCGGGCCGAACGCGAGCCCGAGCGGCGGCGCGGATCTTGGCGGCCAGCGTGCTCCGCAACTCTCCAACCGAATAAGGACCGGCCGGCTTGGCCAGAACATCCACGGCGCCCAGCTCGAGCGCCTCAATCGCTGCCCGGCACGAAGGCTGAGCGACGGAACTGATGATCACGGCGGGCATGGGATGAAAATGCATCAGCTTTCGCAGGAACGTCAGCCCATCCATGCGCGGCATTTCGATGTCGAGGGTAATCACGTCGGGATCGAGCGCCAGGATTTTGTCCCGCGCCACATACGGATCGGGCGCCGCACCGACTACTTCGAAATCCGGCTCCGCTTCTAAGGTCTCGGTCAGGATCTTGCGGACGATGGCCGAATCGTCCACGATCAGCACACGGATTAGGCGCTCATTGGGCATACGGGCCTTTCCGCGGAAAATATCACGTTGAGGATGCCCGCTTCGGGGATCACCAGGCGGACAGCGGCATCAGCGCCGGAACTTCTCCATGCCGGTAGCAGCCGGGGCGAGTCCAGGCGGAACGTGGTTCCGCTTTCGATCCGGCTCAACACCGCTCCGCAGACCATATTTGCCAACTCACACACCACCTGACCGATCTGGAGGCCGGAGAGACTGGCCTGGTCTTCGCCCAAGAAATCGGCGGCAATGAGGCTGGCAGCTTTGTGTCCGATGCCCAGCCCCAGATGGCCGGAGGGCTCCCCGGCGAAGCCTACCTCGCAGATCCACTCGGAATCGACCTCCGACGCCGTGGGCTCGTTCTCCCGGTGGATGCAGACGAAGAACATCCGTTCCAGAACCTGGGCCGCACATTCGGCCAGTGCGTGCTCGATTTCGGTTTTAGTCACAAGGCACCGCCAGGGTTTTTTCCAGAGCTTCGCGCAAGACCTCGGGCCGAAACGGCTTGATCACGTACCCGCGAGCTCCCAAAGCCAGCATGCGTTCGATGCGCTGGTCGGTTCCGTCCGTCGAGATAATCATCACCGGGATCGCCCGCAACAACTCATCGGCGGCCAGGTGCCGCAGAAACTCTTCGCCGTCCATGCCCGGCATGTTGATGTCACTTAAGATCGCGTCAACCCAGTGGCTGCGCAGCAGTTCGAGGGCTTCAATTCCGTTGGATGCTTCCCAACAACTCGACAATTCGAAGCCGGAGAGGTCAATCACGCGGCGTATGAACGACCGCATTGCGGGCGAATCGTCGACAATCAAGAGGCGGTACGCCATGGCTGTTCTCCTTTCATCCGCCAACCCGGTGACAGTTCGCGGTGCTTGCCGGCTTCCTGCAGGAGCAGGCGGCCGGTGGCAATCTCCAAACTGATGGTCCGGAAATTCGTGCCGCCGATGGCTTCACGCTGGAGCAGCATTCCGTGCTTCCAGAGGAGGCGGCGCGTGGCCATGTAATTTCGTGTTCCGATTTCGAAGACGCCTTTGTCATCGAGGATCTGGGCGGCGCCGGCCGCGCAGGCGATCAGCCGCCGTTTGGAGGCGCCTTGCGCCAGCAGTTTCTCCAGGAGCCAGGCGATGCCGGTGTCGGCAAACATGTGCGGGTTTTGGCGGCTGCGCGCCGGGTCCAGGTTCGAATCCGGCAGCATGAAATGGAGCAACCCGCCGATGCCCGCCACGGGATCGTACATCGTCAATCCGATGCAAGAGCCCAGCGCATAGGTAACCAGCACGGACTCCGGATTGGCGGCGGTGCGGCAATCGGCCATGCCTACGACGATCCGCTCCACAAGCCCCCTTTCTTCCCCCCTGGTTGCCGGTAGACAGCCGGGCGGACATACTCCAGCCGGTGATCGATCCCTGTGAAACTCTCGGCGTGCCCGACAAACAGGTAACCTCCCGGTTCCAGACTGCGCGCGAGGTTGGCGATTACGCGCTGCTGAGTGGGGCGGTCGAAGTAGATCATTACGTTGCGGCAGAAGATGACGGGGAATTGCTTGGACCAGGTTATGGGTTCAATCAGATTCATGCGCTGGAAGACGGCTTGCGATCGAACCTCCGGTTTGACGCGATACGACTTGTGCGGACCGTCAGGGAGGGAGAAGTAGCTTTTGATCCATGCCGGCGACAAGCCGTTAACCCGTTCGGCTGGGTAGACCGCGCGTTCCGCCTGGGCCAAAGCCTTGCGCGAGATGTCAGTTCCCAACAGGCGGATACGGGAAGAAGGCAAGGCCTCACGCACCAGGAACGCCAGCGTCCAGATTTCTTCTCCCGTGGAGCAGGCGGCGCTCCAGATCTCGATGGCTTCGCGGCGCGCCAGCGAGGGCAAAACCTTCTCGCGCAGGAAATCGAAGTGGTCCGGTTCGCGGAGAAAGGAAGTGTGGTTCGTGGCGAGCGCATCAATCAGCGCCAGCAGCGATTCACCCGACGAATCGCCCAGCACGTGGCGGTAATAGTCCTGATAGGAGGCGAAGCCCCCGCCGCGCACCAAGCGTTGCAGCCGTGCAGAAACGAGTTCTTCTTTGCCCGGCTTCAGATCCAGCCCGAACGTCCGGTACGCCAACTCGCGGATCTGTTGGAATTCACGCTGCCCCAGCGGGCGCACGGCGCTGTCCAGCCGTTCAGCGTCCCGCGTCACCGGTCTTATCCTTGAAGAGCCGGTCCAGGTCGAGAATGAGACCGACCCTGCCGTCTCCCAGAATGGCGCCACCGGCCACGCCAATCGTGTCGCGGAACGTCTCGCCCAGACTCTTGATGACCACTTCCTGCTTGCCGATCAGTTCGTCCACGAGCAGGCAGAAGCGCTGCGAGCCGGCCTCGGCCACCACCACCACCGATTCGATGGCGTTCTCCGAGCGCGGCTCGACCCCGAATTTTCGATAGAGCCTCACGACCGGCAGCAGCGTGCCCCGTACCAATGCCATCTCGCCTCGTTGCTGAACCGTCCAAATGGTGTCTTCCTTGGGGCGGAACATTTCCCGAACCGCGAACAGGGGAACGATGTAGCGTTCCTTGCCGACACCCACCACCAGGCCATCAATGATTGCCAGAGTGAGGGGCAACTTCAGGAAAAACGTGGCTCCCAGGCCCGCGGCAGTCTGAATTTCGATTCTCCCGCGCAGCTTTTCGATGCCGCGCCGAACCACGTCCATGCCAACTCCGCGGCCGGAAACGTTGGTTACCTGAGCGGCCGTGCTAAATCCGGGCGCGAAGATCAGTTCGTAGATTTCCTTCTCGGGGAGTTGGTCGGGGGACGCGATCAGACCCTTTTCGATGGCTTTGGCGGCGATCTTTTCCCGGTTCAGCCCGCGGCCGTCGTCGGTGATTTCGATCACCACCTGGCCCGCCTGATGGTGGGCCTTTAACAATAGCCGGGCAGTTCCCGGCTTCCCGCAAGCCTGCCGCTCGTCGGGTGGTTCGATGCCATGATCGAGCGAGTTGCGCACCATGTGCATGAGGGGATCGGAAAGCTCTTCGACGATGGTTCGGTCCAGCTCGATTTCGTCCCCTTCGGTCACCATCTCAACCTGCTTCCCAAACTGCCGCGAGAGGTCCCGTACGAGGCGGGCCATTTTCTTGAAGAGAGGACCGATGGGCACCAGACGCATGGCCATCGCGGTTTTCTGCAATTCAGCGGTGATCCTGGTGAGTTGCTGCAGGTTGCGATGGAGCCGAGGATTCTTCACTTTGGACAGCTCCGGATCGTGGCGCACTAAAGTCTCGGCAATGACCATCTCGCCGGCCATGTCTACCAGGTAGTCGAGTTTACCGGTGTCTACCTTGACCGCCATCTTCTCGCTGCGTTTGGGGGACTCCCCACCCGAGTCTGCGGGCGGCGAGGTTGCGGTGGGCGGAGCGCCGGTCTCCACTGCCGCCGCCAACTCAGCTAAGCCTGGAGACGGTTCGGTGGCATCGGAAGCCTGCGACGATAGTTGTGCTACGCGCTGTAAGAGAGTGTCATTACGCGAAGGCACCGATGACGGCTGATGCTGGAGCACGGCTTCCAAGTGCGACAGCCAGCGGCGCAGATGATCCGCGCTTTCCAGGATGATATCGATGGCGCCCGGGGTTATAGTCAGCTGGAAATTGCGAGCCTTATCCAGGACGGTTTCGACCTCGTGCGCGAGTTTCTGGATGTCCCACAACTCCAGGAAGCCGGCCAGGCCTTTGATGGTGTGAAAACTTCGAAAAACAGAATTGAGCGCTTCCGAGTCGCGGGGGTCCCGCTCGATCGTCAGGACCTGGGCCTCCAGGCTCGTCAAGTGTTCCCGAGCTTCCAAGACGAAGTCGGAAAGGAGTTCCGGATCCTCAGCCAGACTTTCGGAGCTGGCCACAGTTTGTTGATCGGCTGTCTCAACCCAGCGTTGCAGCCGCGAGACGCCTTCCTGTAGTTGAGCGGCCGCCTCGGGTGGGCGAGGTTTGGACCGGGTGATGGATTCGATGGTCGTGCGAGCGATCTCAGCGGGTTCGGCCGTTCCTGCATTCCGGGCCAGGTCCTGGATAGCCTGTAAAGCGGCCAGCCATTTCTCTACCACCTGCTCGCTAGCGCCGGCTGCCTCTCCCAGAATTGACTGCAAGGCGAGATCATCGATTTGTTGGCGCAACTCCACGGACTGAGGCACTGGCTTTTCCCTAAACCTTTCGCTTCTTGCTGAGCGGCGTTGGTCACCGGTTGCGTGAGCCCGATGACGCGCCGCCCGATTTTTTGGGCACCTAGTAAACTTTGATGGCGTCTTCGCAGCGCGTTACTGCAGCATCGTATTGAGATGACGCAAGTCCTGCGCCGAGAGCACCTTGTCGATGTCGAGCAGGATTTTGACCTTGCCCTTCACCTTGGCCATCCCCAAGAGATACTCGGCGGCCAGATCTTCGCCAAAATCGGGCGTGTCTTCGACATCGGACGACGCCAGGTTGAGCACTTCGGATACCCCATCCACGATGACCCCGATCAGGATGAGCCCAGCTTCGCCCTGGACCTGAGTGACGATGATGCATGTCCGCTGCGTGTATTCGGCCTGGGGGAGGCCGAACTTCAGGCGCAGATCAATGACCGGCACCACTTTCCCGCGCAGGTTGATGACGCCTTTGACGTGGCCGGGCGTCTGGGGGACAGCGGTAATTTCTTGGATACCCATGATTTCCCGTACCTTGAGCACACGAATTCCAAACTCCTCATTTCCGAGCTGGAACGTAAGATATTTGCCGGAGCGCGCGTCCGTGGATGTGCTGACGGGTTCACTGGCGAGGACTGTTGACATGTTTTCTCCTGTTTTTCGATCGTTTCAAATATCCACCGGGCACGTCTGGCCCAATGAGTGAGTGGCGTTCTGGCCGGGTTTGTCATTCGGCGCGAGGCACATTCGGACGACCAGTTCCTGGCCGTCCCATTGGAATCTCTCCACGATCCAATCGATGCTGCCGCCCGTCTTGGTCTTGAAATTCCTGCCGAAGACCACGGTCGGAATGCTGAGACCGAGATCTCCGAGATGGCGTTCGAGCGAGCTTTTGACGTTGCCGATGACCATGTTCGTCAACTCCGCGACGGCGTCGAGGACCTCTTCGTTCAACGCGGGGGCCTCCGTCATCAGCATGTCCGTACAAATGCGGCATGCCACTGCCGAAGAACACGAAATACTTCCGGTGCCGCTCCAACGGCCGGCAATTCCGATAAAAGAAACGATGCCCTCGGACGTTTCGGGAGAGGTATGCTCCCGGGTGACTTCGCCTGGTTCAATGTTGCCGCTCAGCATCGTGGAGAAAACCTCAACGACGGAGTGGCGGATTGCGCTCTCGATCAGATTCTCTACGTTCATAACGGCAGAGCAGGCTCCAGAATGCCCGCCAGCTTCTCCTTGATTTGATCGGCCGTGAAGGGCTTACGCACATAACCAACGGCGCCCAGCCTGACTGCCTCGGCCACTTTCGTTTCGCCTCCCTCGGTGGTGATCATTACCACGGGGACCTGCGCCCAATCGCCGGAGGCCTTCAGGGAAGCCAGCAGTTGCAGCCCGTCCATCTTCGGCATATTAATGTCCGAGAGAATCAAGTTGACCTTGTGTTCTTTTAACAGCGCGAGGGCCTCTTCTCCGTTGCCCGCTTCGTGAATGGTGTTGATAGCCATTCCGGTCTGCCGCAAGACGCGCTGCAGAATTTTGCGGATCGCCGCCGAGTCATCTACCACCAAGACATCTGAATCCATGCGACTCCTTACACCGTTATTCATCGGTGCAAAATCCCGATTTCGTTAGAGGGAAGGGAGAATTTGTGTAAGGTCCGGTGGGCTGTGCTAAAGGTTTGCGGGAAAAAGACGATTACATACTAAGAGGCGGGTACTCGCGCGTGGCCAGACAACTCACGCAACAAGAAATCGATGCGGTTTTCGAAACCAAGCAAGACCACAAGCGGGAGACTCCCGCGGTTCGGTTTGATTTCCAGCGCCCGGATCGTATCCCGAAATCCCAAGTACGAGCCATCCACCTGCTGCACGACATCTTCGTGCGCAACCTGGTATCGAGTCTTTCCGCCTATTTGCGCTCCTACCTGACGGTGAACCTGGTTAGTGTGGAGCAGCTTTCGTACGCCGAGTTTCTGGAAGGGCTTCCCTCGCCAACATGCATGGTGTCGCTAGGGTTGCGGCCGTACGACGGCAGCGGCGTCCTCGAGCTCAATCCCTCGCTGGCGTTTCCGATCCTCGAAATGCTGTTGGGCGGAACCGGGAAATCCTCCACATCCATTCAAAGGGATATTACGGAAATCGAGCAAAAAATCCTCGACGGTTTGTTTCGCATCGTCCTGCACGATCTTCGCGAGGCATGGAAGGGAGTGACGGATGTCGATTTCTCTATTGAATCCATGGAGACGGAGCCGCAACTGTTGCACCTGATGGGGCCGAATGAGGCTGTAGTGGCGATTGGCGTAGAAATCCGCATCGCGGACACGGTGGGCATGATGAACATCGCCATGCCGTCCATCGTGATTAAGATGATGCGGCAGAAGTTCGATCAGCAGTGGTCGGTGCGCAAGACCCATGCCAGCGAAAGCGAGCAGGCCCGGCTCCTCAGCATGCTCCGGAACGCCACCCTAACCCTGGAGGCAAGCGTGGATGGACTGGAGCTTACCGTGCAGAATGTGCTGGATCTGGCGGAAGGACATCTTTTGTTATTCGATCGTTCGATCGACAGCCCGTTGAAACTGGTCATCAATGGCCGGCACAAGTACTCGGGACAGGTTGTCAGCACTGGCCGGAAGCGGGCGTTATTGGTGGAACAGGTGGTCGAACGTCCTCAGGGGAGAACCAAAGAAGAACCAAACGTTCCCGCGTTGCCGCCGGCTCTGCCAGAGGTTTCATAGAAGCTGCGCAACAGATCGATAAACGCCCGCCCGCGCGGCCGGCCGTTATGGCGATCGAATTCGAGGTGCTGCAGGAATACCAACAACCGCAGGATGTCACCATCTCTGGTCTTCGGCATGCCCAGGCTCTCCTGCTCGCGCTTGCGAAATTCTGCGACCGCACCTTGTACGCGATCGAAGAGCGGTCTGGCGAGCGTGTTGTCGGGGCGCGTTTCATAATAGACGCCCGATTGCAGCGTGCGATAGGTTCGGACTAAGGCCTCCAAGGCATCGCGCGCATCGGTATCGCAGGCGCCGGCCGTCTCGAGAGCGGCGGCAGCCAGGCTCCCGCCCAAGAACGCCAGCAGCGGTTCGTTTTCCTCCAGAAACTTCTCCGGGATGCGGATATCCTGGTTGGGGATGTTGGTTGCATCCATGGGAGCGGGCTTTTCATGGCGCCGGGCATCCCGGAGATACTCGCAATCGAGCGGACAGGTCACGCTCACCTCGCGTTCCGTACCGCAACAGATACTGCAAATTTCGGCGCGTACGCCGGGGCAGAAGCGCTTCGGCCGGCGCTCGTGACAGATGGCGCAAGACATTTCTCTAGTATAAGGAGTGGGAGCCGGAAGGTATGAGCCGCACCAACCTATTTTTCAAAGTGGAAGTGGAGCACGACCCCGAGGACAACCCGCAGCGCTTGGGCGATGAGATTACTCGCCGGCTGCTGAAATTTTATGGCGTGCGGGATGTGGAGTTGTCCAGCTTTGCCACGATCGAAGAATAGAATATCCGGCGTCAGATCGGCTTTGTCACACGTTGCCGCACGCAGGCCAGATCAACTGTTTTGATAAGGGGAGGAGTATTCAGCCAATATGAGTTCCGCTACCACGACGTCGCAAAGCTTAGAGGCTCTGCTGAAAAGTGCCGGCAATCCGGTGAACATGCTCCGCAATTCGCAGATTGGAGCGTACGTCTATCCGGTTGTTCCTTACGAGTACTCCAACTGGCGCGATGAGCAACGCGCCTGGCGCGAGAGCTGTGTCCTGTTCGACCAGTCGCACCACATGGTGAATGTGTATATCGAAGGGCCGGATGCGGTGAAGATGGCTACGCATCTCGGGTTCAACAGCTTCGCCAAGTTTCCGGTGGATCGCGCGAAGCAGTTCGCTCCCTGCAGTTACGACGGATATGTGATCGGCGATGGAATCCTGTTTCATCTCGAGCCGAACAAGCTGGTTTTCGTGGGACGGGCTCCGGCCGCGAGTTGGATCGAGTTTCATGCCCAGACCGGCGGGTTCAACGTCAAAACCACCAAGGACGACCGCTCGCCTTCGAACCCCGGGGGGAAACCCGTGGTTCGCACGTGCTACCGCTATCAAATCCAGGGGCCGAACGCGTGGCAGGTAATCGAGAAGTTAAACGGCGGACCGCTCCCCGAGATCAAGTTCTTCAACATGGGCTATATGAACATCGCCGGAAGGAAGGTGCGGGCGCTGCGGCACGGCATGGCGGGCGCCCCCGGTTTGGAAGTGTGGGGTCCATATGAAGAACGCGAGGAAATCCGGGCAGCGATAGTCGCAGCCGGCAAAGACCACGCGCTGGTGCAGGTAGGGGCGCGAGCCTATGCCACCAACACGTTGGAATCGGGCTGGATTCCTTCTCCTCTTCCCGCGGTTTACACGGGCGAAAAGATGAAAGCCTACCGGCAGTGGCTACCGGCAACGAGTTATGAAGGCACCGGCTCGATCGGCGGCAGCTTCGATTCGACCAACATCGAAGACTACTATGTGACGCCATACGAGATGGGCTACGGCTCGTTCGTCAAGTTCGATCACGATTTCATTGGACGAGAGGCGCTGGAAAAAATGGCTGGCCAGCCGCAGCGGAAGAAAGTGACGTTCGCCTGGAATAAAGACGACGTCAAGAAGGCCCTCGACTCCCTTTTTGAAGCCGGCGACATCTACAAGTACATCGACATTCCGCTCTCGAACTACACGTCGGCGTCGTATGACAAGGTGACCATCCGCGGGAAGGTGGCCGGTCTGTCGATGTTCAGCGGTTATAGCTACAACGAGCGGTCGATGCTGTCGCTGGGCGTGGTGGAACCGGACGTTCAGACTGGCACCGAGGTGGTCTTGCTGTGGGGTGAAGCGGGCGGCGGTTCGAAGAAGACTACCGTCGAGCGCCACAAGCAGCTGGAGATCCGCGCGGTCGTCAGCCCGGTGCCGTATTCGAAGGTGGCGCGCGAAGAGTACGCGTCCGGTTGGCGTACGCAGCAGCACTAGGGGTCTGCGCCACAAGGAACAAGGCGTATTTCGCTGCCTTCGTGGGGCCGTCGTGCTTTGCGGTCTGCCAGGGTGTGCGAAACGCGCCCTTGTGCCGCTGTGCGGCGCCGGCCGACGACAGAAACCGATCGTCTGCCCCACAGAGTTAAAACTGCATTCTGTATGACGCACTCTACACTAGAGTGTTCCCGATCTGTGGCTCCGCCTGCTTACGCGCGCGGTTCTTTGGCTCCCGGCGCTAGCGCGATTCCTCCGGCGGAGGGACGCGCACGAAGGCCCGGTAGAGCAGCAGGTCGTAGAGGATCTTCAGCGTTCCGGCAATCAGGAACGGCCCGTTGATCCACATGGGCCGCGCGAACAGCATTCCGGCGAATACCGGGGCGATGGATGCACCGGTGGTTCGCGCAACACCGGTGATGCCGGCTGCCGCCGACCGTTCCTGCGGACGTACCATGGCCATCGTGTACGACTGGCGCGTGGGCACATCCATCTGGCTGATGCTGAAACGCAGCAATAGAACCAGGGCCGCGAGCTGCAAGTTCGGCATCAACGGCACCAACAGCAGCAAAATGTTGGACGGCAGGTGGGTGAACACCATCGTCCGGATGAGGCCGATGCGCGCGGCGATCCGCGACGCCAATAGCGCCGAGACGCCTGCCAGAACATTGGCCCCGAAGAAAATCCAGCCGAGCGCTGCCAGGTTCGTGTGGAAACGCAGATAAAACCAATAGGCCGCGAAGCTCTGGATGACGAAACCGCC
>Ga0335079_10005072_pt1 | contig 15111 bp, 6 predicted proteins | sample Lox_Sample_33_FD_206719 | JGI IMG/M metagenome (GOLD analysis project Ga0335079, IMG submission 206719) | Soil microbial communities from Loxahatchee National Wildlife Refuge, Florida, United States - Lox_Sample_3.3 | ecosystem: Environmental > Terrestrial > Soil > Wetlands | place: USA: Florida...
ACGATACGGTCACGTTTGCCGCACAGGTAACCGTCGATCCGCGCTTTTCACTGGTCTTGAACGGCAGGATGGCGGAGAATGCCGGCAAGGCGGTGCAGGGCAATGTGGCGGCTGTGCGAACCGTCGCGCAGTCGACACTGGAAGATTTCGGCGGAATCGGGTTCAGCATCAACGCAGCCGGTGCAGCTCCCGGATCAACCGCCGTTATGCGCGTGACGGGCTCGCATCGTTCAGGTGTGGCGTCTACGCATTCGATCAACCGCTACTTTAACGTTCTCCCCGCAGTCAACAGCGGGCTGAATGCAGCGGTGGTCTTCGGTTACGATACACTCGAACTTGTGCAAACGACAGAGAACGCTGCAACGCTCTCGCTCTGGAGTTCTTCCGATGGCAGTACCTTCTGGTCGTCGATTCCGGCCACGAACACGCCGGCACAACATCGGCTCAGCGCCGCAGGGGTGAATTCACTCCAATTCTATCTCACGGCAGCCGATGCGAACAACATTCTCGGTTCGGGTGCATTTGCGTATCATCTCAATACCAACTGGAACATGGTCTCGCTCCCTCTGACTGTTCCGGACTACCGGAAGTCGACGCTCTTCCCGACGGCAACTTCTCATGCCTTCACGTATCAGGGAAGTTATCTCATCAAGGATACCATGAAGAATGCTCTCGGGTACTGGCTGAAATTCCCGGCAGCCGAGACGGTTTTTGTGAGCGGTGCTTCGAGAACGCTCGATACGGTTCCGGTGATCGAAGGATGGAATATGATCGGATCGATCAGCAATCCGGTGTACCGCAGTTCGATCACGCAGATGCCGGGCGGTATCGTTCATTCCAATTTCTTCGGATATAACGGTGCGAGTTACGTCATTATCGATACCGTCGTCCCGGGGAAAGGATACTGGGTGAAGACGACGGGAACGGGCGGGAACGGAAAGCTCGTTCTCTCCTCAGGCGCAGCGGCTCAGCCGAAGCAGTCACAGGCGTCTCTTGAGGATGCCGTGAGCAGCTACAGCACGCTGACGGTGACCGACCGTTCGGGCAACAAGCAGGTTCTCTACGTCGGCGAGCAGAGCGATCCGAAGGCGGATTACTCGGTCTTCGAAATGCCGCCGGCAGCCCCCGAAGTGGCATTCGACGCGCGTTTCGGTTCAGGACGTTACGTTGAGACATTTGCCAAGAACGGCTCGAATGGTGTGTATCCGATCCTGCTGAAATCTTCGAGCTATCCGGTGACGATTGAATGGAACATCCACGGAGCCGGTGTGCGAAACTTCGGCCTGAGCAACGTGAAGACATCCCTGAAGGGTCAGGGGAAAGTGACGCTGGCGAAGGAAGTTCCCTCACTTGAGCTCACGGTGAGCGGCAGCAGCACGATTCCCGCGGTCTTCTCACTCAGCCCGAACTATCCGAACCCCTTCAATCCTTCGACGCGGTTCGATATCGGCGTACCGAGGACGGCAGAAGTGACGGTGACGGTGTACGACCTGCTGGGTCAGGAAGTCCGCACGCTTCTCCACGATGTGAAAGCGGCCGGTACGTATACGGTCGAGTGGAACGGACTCACCAGTAACAACACCGCGGCGACGAGCGGCATGTATTTCGTACGGATGACGAGCGACAAGTTCACCTCCGTCCGGAAGATCGTTCTCATGAAATAAGCTCTCGTTCCATCATATCCCGCGTCCCTCCGTGAGTTGAGGGATGCGGGATTTTTTTTAATGATCCCGTGCTTCCGGGGGCTATTTTTCCGTGTTTTTTTCTCATTCTGGCGGTATTTGTATTGACTGTCAGGTGCCAAATTCTTATACTTTAATGCCGGGATGACGGCTGCCCGGCCCGGAAGTTTCAAAAAAATCCACCATGGGAATCGCTCCGGCATGGATGCGTTGATCTCAGTTCCCGCAATGAACGATCGGTCTGGTATCATTTTCCTTCATGCGGGAAGGCAAATCCACCCATGGATTATTTCCAACCTGAATGCGCATACTCTCAAGAATGTTATTCTCTTCCAATTTTTGGATCATCATCTTACGAGGTGAATCATGAACAGATGTTATGGTTTCTTCCTCACCGTCATCGTTACGGGTCTGCTCGTCAGCATCACGGCACCGGCACTGGCTCAGGCCCCGCCTAACGACGAGTGCAGCGGCGCGACGATTATTCCCTCACTCCCGTACGCGGATTCACAGAATACCCGGCTGGCGACACCCAACCCGGGCGATCCGATACTCTTTTGTGCGGACAGCGGCGGAGGGAAATCTGTCTGGTTCAAGTGGACCGCGGATTCGAGCGGCTGGGTGACCTTCACAACGCGGTATAGTTTGCCTGCAGATTATGATGTTGCGATGGGACTGTACACCGGAACGTGCGGTGCTCTCTCTCAGGTCGATTGCAACGATGACATCGTGCCCGGCTCGGTCCGACAGGCAGAATTGACCGATTCGGTGATCTCCGGAACGACCTACATCATCTATATCGGCGAGTGGAAGGGCGGAGGCCCGAACGGCGGCGTTCCCACCGGCGGTGACCTGGTGCTGGATGTCTTCTGGTCGAGCCAGGCGCCGCTCTATGCGGGACCGGCGAGCGGTATGGTCACCAGCGGCGCGACGGTGTCGACGAACAGTTTTTCCAACAAACCTGCAGCTCCTCCGCTCTCCGTCATGCCCGCAGAGCCGGAAGGCGAGCAGGAACATGAAGCGGCCGAGAACCGCCCGCAGGTGTATCTCCCCGCTCCAAAAGATGTCATGAGACCTCTGGCGCCTGCCGGATCAAATTATCATGAATACCGTCCGTCCGGTATACAGGCCGCACCATCCCAGCCCGTAGTCCTGAAGAGTTTTACCGGCAATCAGCCGACCGGTTTTATTCCGCCGGATCCCATTATTGCAGTAGGGCCCAACCATGTCATCGGCATCGTGAATTCTTCATTCACCATCTGGGACAAGGCGGGCAATTTCCTCAAGACGATCGATCTGAATTCCTGGTTCAATAGCGTGAAGGCGAATTCGGGGTTCAGCGATCCTGAGGTAATCTTCGATCATTACACGCACCGCTGGGTGATAACGGGACTCGCGACGGCGACGCCGTACGCGCTCCTTCTCTCGGTTTCCGATGACGACAATCCGATCGGTACGTGGACGAACTGGTCGCTTCCTTCCGGACTCGGTGATTCGGTAACAGGAAATCTCCCCGATCAGCCGCAGCTCGGGTATGATGAAAACGCCATTTACATCACGACGCGCGATTTCGGCTCGACGCTCTTCTCGCGAGTGCGCATTATCAACAAGGCGCAGATCTACAAGGCATCGCCTGACACGGTACGATGGACCGATTTCTGGGATATACGGGAACCACAGCATCGCACCATTGCCCCCGACAGAATTCGCCCGTCGATCGAATATAATTCCCCGGGTGTGCATTTCCTCGTGGCTGCCGCCCCGTACGATCCGGGGACATTTTTCTCCGTCTACACGATTCACGATCCCATCGGCTCGCCGTACATCACCGGCGTCAATATTCCCGTGGTGCAGTACGTGGTTGCGCCACAAGCAAGCCAGCTCGGAGCGGGGACGCCCATCGAAACCGACGCCAGCTCCGTCAGTCACCGCGCAATCTACCGTGACAGCTCGCTCTGGATCGCACACTCGATTGCGAGCGGGTCGGGAAATGCGTTTTCCGCAGTCCATTATGTCCGGTTTAATCCCTGGGCATCCACAAACCTCGAGGATGTGGCAATGGGGAGCACGGGGTACTGGCACTTCTACACGGCTCTTGTGGTCGACGGCAACGACAACGTGCTGATCACCTACAACCGGTCGAGCAATTCGGATTTCATCGGAGCGTTCGTCGCCGGGCATCGTGCATCGGATCCGCCCGGACTCTCCCCGAGTATTCTGCTCAAGCCGGGGACATCCAACTCCGATATCACTGCAAACGGCAGAAACCGCTGGGGTGATTACAACGGCTTCTATCTCGACCCTGTTGATTCATCGGTTGCGTGGGTCAATACCGAAATTCCCACTCCCGGAAACTGGACGACGTCGATCGGCGAGATCAAAATGGCGCCCGTTGCCGGCCGGCTCCTCTACGCGTTCAATCCCGCACTTTCCTTCGGACAGGTGGAAGTCGGATTTGTGGGCGACACGCAGACGGTGACGCTGACCAATTTTGGAACGGATTCGCTCACGATCACCGGTCTCACTGCCACAGATACGAACTATGAATTTCTGAATGCCCCCTCGTTCCCGATGACGCTCGCGACGTACGATTCTGCGAAATTCAGCTTCCGATTTGTTCCAAAATCCTACGGCCTGCATCCCGATACGATCAGCATCCTGAGCAACGACAGCTTCAACAGCTCGACGCCGATTGCCCTGACCGGGAACGGGTTCATCATCCATGCCGCCCAGACCGGGGCGATCTATTCGTGCAATTCTCCGGACGGCAACCTCTTCACAGTGGATCATTTTAGCGCCGGGACGTCGCTCGTCGGAGCAACCGGTTACGGCCAGATGCAGCACATCCGGATCAGACCCTCGAACCACGAAATTGTCGGCCTTGCAACTTCCGGCACCAGTATGCAGGTTCTGCGGGTCAACAGCACGCTGGGTGATGCACACCCGGTATCGCTCATCCCGCTGACGGTGATCAAAGGGATGGCTCTCCGGAACGACACGATGTGCGTCGGACGGCTGAGCGGGGGACTCTACCGCGTCGATATGCCGACCGGTACATCGACACTCCTGAGCAACACCGGACTGGTGATCTCTGCAATGGATTTCAACCCCGTGACCGGCGTTCTCTGGATCGCGGGAAGGCCGATTGCCGGGGGGAACAATGACCGCATTTACAAATACCCGCTGCCGTCGGGACCTGCAACGCTCGTCGGCTCGACGGGATTCGTCGTTTCAACCACCGAGCTTGCGTTCGATGCAGCCGGAGATCTCTTCGGCATCATCACGCCGGGCGGGCTGAACCCGAACAAACTCATCCTGATCGACACTTCCAATGGTGCCGGCACGATCGTCGGGTTCATGGGGCAGACGAACATGACGGGAATTGCCATCGGCTCCGGCGAATCGTTCTATACGGAACGCTATACGCTGGCGGCGGACTGGAACCTTATGTCGCTCCCGATTGCCATGCCGGCAACTGCCATGACGAATGTCTTCACCACTGCATCCTCACGGGCATTTTATTATGAAGGCGGCTATGTCGGACACGATACCGTGAAGCACGGCAACGGCTTCTGGCTCAAGTTCAGCGCCCCGTTTGCGGGAACGTTCGTGGGCGCGCCGATCTACAACGATACCGTTACCGTCAGCAAGAAATGGAATATCGTCGGCTCACTCGCACAGCCGATTGCCGCCTCACAGGTTGGCAGCAGCCCAGGCGGCATCATCACCACGAACTTCTATTCGTATAACGGCGGGTATAGTGTTGCCGATTCGATCCTGCCGGGCGTCGGGTATTGGGTAAGAGTGAACAACGACGGGCGGCTCTTTTACACTGCGTCGGGCGCGATGCCGAAGTCTGGTCCTGCCGACGATGATGTCCTCTCGCTCCAGCGGGCGAACTCCATCACGATTTCGGATGGACAGGGGCACAAGCAGACGCTCTATTTCGACCGGCAGGGGGATCAGTCGCCGGATCTTACACGATTCGATCTTCCGCCGCTTCCGCCGGAAGGTTCATTCGACGCGCGGTTCGCTTCAAACCGGCTCTATGAGCTGTATCCGGCAAAGGTCCAGTCCACAGCTGAATATCCGATCGAGCTCCAGTCTGTATCTCCGGTCAGCATTTCCTGGCATATCGGCGCAGCGGACGGATTGAAGTTTGCCCTCCAGGCAGTCGACGGAAAGACTTCTTCCACCAGCCGGATGATCAACGGCGACGGCACATGGAAACCCGGCGGTGTGCCGACCGGCCTGAACCTCCGGATCGGTCAGAATCTTTTGCCGACGGAATTTGCACTCCATCAGAATTTTCCGAACCCGTTCAATCCGTCGACGATCATACGGTACGACCTGCCAAGCGATGAGCATGTCACGCTCATCGTGTATGATGTCCTCGGGAAGGTGGTTGCCCGGCTGGTCGACGGGAAGCAGGCGGCGGGTTCGTACGAGATCCCGTTCAGCGGAACCTCGTTTGCGAGCGGAGTCTATTTCTATCGTCTGACCGCGGGGACCTTTACCGGTGTTCAGAAGATGATGTTGATGAAGTAAACCGATATGCTTTTTCGCTGCATCCGCATAGCTGTTGTTTTCGCGGCAGTGGCGGTCCTGTGGTACGGAGAGTGTTCTGCACAGCAGTGGGTTCAGAAAGTTCCGGGGGGCGGGCTCGGCAACCCGCTTGCCGTGAACCCTCTTAGCTCTAATATCCTCTATGGTGCAGTCCGTACCGACAGCGTTTTCGTGAGCAGGGACCGCGGCTACTCGTGGGAGGTCCTCGGCTCTCCGATCCCGGGCGGAGGAATGATCAAATCGATCGCCATCAGCCCGAACGATACTTCCCGCATTCTCTGCGGCGTAAAAGTCGGGGTCCGCGACAGGATCGTCCGGTCCACCGATGACGGCGCCACCTGGACCCAGACCTGGAGCGGGGTCTTTTCCTTCTACGGCAAGCCCGTCGAATGCAAATCCATCCATCCCGATACGTGTTACACCATGGGGAGCGATTCCCTCTGGCGCAGTACCGACTTCGGATCAACCTGGTCGTTGGTGCGCGTTGTTTCGGGGTTCGATGCATGGTGTGATGCCGAGCTCGATCCCTTCAACGCCAGCATCATGATGGTGGGGGACTACACCACGGGGATCTGGAAGACAACCGATGCAGGAGCGGACTGGTACAAGGTGATGGCAACATCCGGTACCGCCGAAATTCCGAGTATTGCTTACGACCCGTTCAACCAGAACACGCTCTACGCGGGACATTATGGTGACGGCGGCGGATTGCTGAAATCGACCGACGGAGGCGAAAGCTGGTTCTGCCTTTCAACGCCCATCAAACCTGACTGCAACAGCACCAACGGCGGCAATTCATGGTGGGTCACCTGTTCGACGACCGAGCAAGGGTATGTCTATTTCGGAACGTACGGATCTCTTCCGCAGGGAATCTTTCTTTCACGCGACGCGGGAACCTCCTGGGCGATGATCGATTCAGGGCTCAATGTCTCGGGATTCATCAATTACGGCCTTCTGGCGCTCGATACTCTGACGGTCATCACATTGCAATCGGACGGATTGTATAGATTGGAATATCCTGCCGGGGTGCACGTGACCTCGCCGAACGGGGGAGAGGTGTGGAAAGCCGGTTCGACGCATTCCGTGACCTGGGCAGACTCGGGGCTCTTTCTCGTGAAGATAGATTATTCGACAAATGACGGAGCAAGCTGGTCGATCGTCGCCGACAGCGTTGCCGCCACGGCGGGATCGTATCCGTGGACGCTACCGCTGATCCTCTCGAACCAGTACCGCGTGCGCGTCTCCGACCGGCTCTTCACGCAGGCGGCGGACACGAGCGACTCGGTGTTTACGGTTTTCCGGACACCGCCGGTGCTCACCAATCCGCACGGGGGAGAATCGTGGGAAGCCGGGACGGTGCACAACATCACCTGGAATGCAGTTCCCCAAATCACGTCCGTGAACATCTTTTCTTCGTCCGATGGCGGTACACTCTGGAATTATGTGACGACACAGTCGGTCCCTCCCGATACACTTCACTGGGTGGTCCCGAATTTTCAATCCCCGAACTGCAAAGTGATCATCCAGGATGCGGAAGACAGCTTTTCATCGGATACGAGTACCGGTTTCTTCACTATTTTTGAACAGCAGGACTTTTTCACCACCATTCATGCGCGGGATCAGGGAACGGGAAGTGACTCGATCACATTCGGGAACCAGCCGGGTGCGACGGACGGGATTGATACCTCGTTCGGTGAATCGGTGCTCGGCCCGATTCCTCCCGAGGGCACATTCGATGTCCGCTGGCTGGAGGATTCGAACAACGGGATGAAGACCGATGTGCGCGATACATTGGGGAACGGTGTAGGCGGGCATCTCTTTCACGGGTTCGTTCAGCCCGGTGCGGGAGGATATCCGGTGTCGATGACATGGGATTCGTCCGGAATGCACACCAACACCTTTATCATGAGAGACACGGCCACACACGGCTCGCGCCTGAGCGTGGACATGCGTCAACGGGGGAGAGCGGAGATCGCGGATTCGGGATCGGGTACGTTTGAAATCATGGAATGCCCGAGTGTTTCCGTTGTCGTGACGCATTCCACAGGATGGAATCTCATCTGTGTTCCCGTCATCGTCGGCGACCGGAGTGCGGGCGGACTCTTTCCGCAAAAGGACGGCAGGGCGTTCGAGTACCGCGGCTATTACCTTCCGCTTGATACGCTTCTGTACGGACGAGGATACTGGGTGAAAGCTTCGTCGGGGATTACGCTGACAGGGTGTGCGCTGACAACGGATACGATTCCAATACGGACCGGATGGAATATGATCGGCGGCTTATCGGTACCGGTAAGCATCGGTTCCGCCCAGCAGAATCCTCCGAACGTGCTCTTTCCCAATATGTTCGGATATAACGGAACCGGATATTTCATCTCGGGCACGCTGGAGCCGGGTTACGGTTATTGGGTGAAGGCCCGCAGCGACGGGATGATGGTGCTCAACGCCGGAGCAGGTCAGGTTCCGAAGTCGGGGAGATCCCCTCTGGAGAATATGCATACGATGACGGTATCCGACGGTTTGGGTCATTCTCAGGTTCTTTATTTCGGTGTGGAGCCGGATTCTCTGGACGGCGGCGACTTTGAAATGCCTCCACGGGGACCGGAAAATGCATTTGATGCCAGATTTGGGAATCAGCGAATTCTCGCAGCGTTTGACCCGGCTAAACTCGCTAATTCTATTGAATTTCCCATATTACTCAAATCTTCCTCGAAAAAAATATTTTTCAGCTGGGGGGTAGACAATGACAAAAATTTCAGTTATATTCTCAGTAAGAGGTTTGGTAATCAACAGGTTACCGAATTTCCCCTGAGGGGTACCGGAAGCGTCGCCGTTGCCTATGACGAACAATCCTCGGTGTCGCTCAGGATCCAGCTATCACACGGAAGCACAGATCGACCGGGAACGTTCTCTCTCGGAGAAGCGTATCCGAACCCATGTAATCCGGAAACACGCTTCAGTTACACGGTGCCTTCCGAGTCGCGTATACAAATTCAAATTTATTCGATGCTTGGCAGTAAGGTCACAACCCTTGTTGATGCCAGGCGCAGTGCAGGTACCTACACTGCCAGATGGAGCGGACTTTCCGTCAGCACCGGAGTGTATGTGGTGCGGCTTCTCGCTATTCCGGATGCGACCCCGGCGGTTCCGCATCCGTCCGCAGTAACGCTGACTCAGAAGGTTCTTCTCCTGAAATAGTCATGTATGAGTGTCTATCGTCGCACGAGGCGTCCATCAACGATACACGAAGTTCACGACATGATCTCATGAAACGAAGTTGTCGGCTTTTCACATTCCTCATTCTCTTTCTTCCGGGCGTCATCCGCGCGGATTGGCCGTGCCGGACTGACACGACCCTGGCGGTTGCCGTTGCACCGGGAAACCAGTGGAACCAACGTGTTGTGACCGACGGGCATAACGGTGCAATTATCGTCTGGCAGGATCGTCGCGGCGGTACCACCGACAAGATCTATGTCCAGCGTGTCAGCGCTTCGGGCAATCCTCTCTGGCTGGCCAACGGTATCGCGGTCGCCTCCACCAACGGGTATCAGTATTATCCCCAGCTTGCTTCTGACGGTAACGGCGGTGCCTACATCGTGTGGCAGGATATCCGGTCCGGTGTTTCGTATGATGTCTACGCCCAGCGCGTCGATGCGAACGGAAATTTCCTCTGGCAGCAAAATGGCGTCCCGCTCTCCAATTCAACCGGACAACAGTATAATCCCCAGCTTATCGCCGCCGATACGACCGGCATCATCGTGACCTGGCAGGATAACCGGTCAGGTGCATTCGACATTTACGCCCAGCGCGTTGATCCTGCGGGAACAATCCGCTGGGGATCGAACGGACTTCTTGTCTGCGGCGCATCGAGTGATCAGATCGAGCCGATGATCGCCTCCGATGGCGGCCACGGTGCATATATCGGCTGGCTCGATTACCGCGCAGGGACCGGAACAACGGATATTTACTGCCAGCGGATCACTTCCTCCGGAACAGCGGCCTGGACCGCAGACGGTGTGCCGGTCTGTGCCGCAGCAAATCTGCAGTGGAATCTCTCCGTCATCCCCGACGGGGCAGGCGGAACCGTCCTTGTGTGGCAGGACCGCCGCTCGGGAACCTATGACAACGTGTACGCTCAACGGCTGAACATCAGCGGGACTCCCCTCTGGACGGCCGACGGCATTGCCGTTGCTCCGGTGACGGCAAATCAGTATTATCCCCAATCAGTTTTTGACGGCAAGGGATACACGATCGTCTGGCAGGACAATCGCAATGGCGCGGATTACGACATTTATGCACAGCAGATCATACCGAAAGGCGTTCTGACATGGGATGGAACCGGCCTTGCGGTCTGCACCTCTCCCGGTAATCAATACAATCCCCAGCTTGTGGTGCAAGGGGCCAGCATCGTCTTTACCTGGCAGGATCACCGCGGTGCGGACTATGATGTCTATGCACAGCGGACAGATTTTTCCGCGAATCCCTTCTGGAAGACGAACGGTATGCCGGTCTGTTCCTCCACGCTCGATCAGATAGATCCTCAAATTGCGACCGACGGTGCTGAGGGCGCGGTCGTGGTGTGGAACGATTATCATCTCAATACCGGTTCGACGGACCTCTTTGCAACACGTCTCGGCTCGAACGGGCTTCCTGCCGGAGGCTGCTACCGCTCATTCCCGCAGGATAGTCTCGGTCTGAAATCCATCAGGTTCAAGAAAGGAAAGGGAGTGATCATCAGCAGGCCGAACGCTGGCAACGTGCGTGATTCGGTCTTCGCACGGGGCGCATTTCCGAATGCCGTTCTTCTCGGCATCGATCGGCGGGACAGCGCACGTACCTACGGATGGGTCTACTTTACCGGAAGTCTCTATGTCCGCAACGCACTCCCGCAGGGGGTTTCGCCGCGGCCCTTTGCAAAAATTCTTGACCGTGACTTCTTCGGCAAGCTGCGTAATCCCACCGCAAAGAGATATAACAACCGCCTGCTCGGAGAACTCCTCGCGCTGAAACTCAATATCGGCATCAGCGATGCCGGTTTGACTCAGACGGAATTCGGTGATCTTGTCTACGAGGATACCTCGGTGTACGCCCAGATGCTTAACGGAAAGAGAATCCGTGACCTCGTCCTCTCGGTCGACAGCGTGATGACGGAATACCGGAATTATACGAGCGTCAACTACAGCTATCTTGCGAACGCGCTCCATTCCATCAATGCGGCGTTCGACGGGCCGTTCGATACTCTCTCCACGACGCCGCTGAAAGTGACGTCCTCACGGGCGGTCTTCTCTGTCCCGTTTCTCACCACAAGTACCCGGCCTGCAACAATTGTCCCGGCGTTCACGCCGGAACCTTCTCCGGATGCGGATATTCCGGACAAGTTTACACTTTTCCAGAATTATCCAAATCCGTTCAATCCGTGGACGCGTATCGAATACATCCTCACGGAACCCTCCATCGTGACATTGAAGGTCTATAATATTCTCGGTCAGGAAGTTGCGACGCTTATCGATCATACTGCGATCCAGGACGGGCACCAACTCGTTGATTTTGATGCAACGAACGTCGCTTCGGGAGTATACTTCTACCGCATGATTGCCGAGCCGCTCTCGGGTCACGGCGTACTCACACAAGTCAAGAAAATGATCGTGATCCGGTAACGGAAACCATTGCCAGTCCGTCTTCTCGCTCACACGAGGTTGCCATGAATGATGGTCGTAGGGTAGTTTTGTTTCTCGTGTTGTTCTTTCTTCTTGTTCAGTTCTCTTCCGCACAGCTCACTCGCCAGTGGATCGCGCGATTCTCCGGAACCACCAAAAACGCCAATAACGCCGCTGTCGCCGTTGCCGTCGATGGGGCCGGCAATGTCGTTGTCACCGGCTGGGTCACGCGCACGGGATCCGGGATCGACATTGCGACGATCAAGTACTCTCCCGACGGACAGCAGCTCTGGGTTTCCTACTATCCTCCTTCGAGCACCGCGGGTACCGATAAACCGACCGCACTGGCAATCGATAGTGCCGACAATATCTATGTCACCGGTACGACCACAACGGGTACCTCATCGGTCGATTATCTGACCATGAGACTGAATCCCGCAAACGGCGCAATTGTCTGGTCGAAGACGTATAACGGTCCCGGCAACGGGGTCGACCAGTCGACGGCAATTGTCGTCGATGATTCACTCCATGCCTTTGTTACCGGTTCGAGTATGGGATTGGGTACGGGCCTCGATTACGCCACAATCAAATATGATTCGCTCGGTGATTCCCTCTGGGTTCAGCGGTATAACGGCCCCGGGAATGGTACCGATAGTGCGACCGCGATGGCGGTGCGCGCATCGACCGATCTGTATATCACGGGAGCAAGCCAGGATTCGGGATACGATTTTCTGACGATCAAGTACAGTGCTGCGACCGGCGATACGGTCTGGACGCAGCGCTATAACGGGTTCGGCTTCGGAAATGATATCCCGCGGTCTCTTGTCCTGCGCGCCGCAAACGAAGTGTACGTCGCCGGCAGCAGCCGGGGCGATACGGGAGCCGATGACTATCTGGCCGTCAAGTATAACGCCTCCGGTGTTGAGCAGTGGGTCTCGAGATACGACGGCCCCGCCCACAGTGACGACGAAGCGTATGACATGGTGCTCAACGGAAGCAGCACGGTCTTCATTACGGGGAAGAGCATTCAGAGCGGGTCATTCAATGATCTGGTGACGATCAGGATAAACCAGAACAACGGTGCCGGACTGAAGGTTGATGCCTACAATGGTCCGGCCAACGACGAGGATATCGGGGTGGCAATGCTGGGCGGGAACAAACCGTATGCGATCGGTGCCAGTGCGGCACCGGGCGTCGGGAAAGACTTTGCCCTGATCCAGTACAGCGCTGCCGATGCCGAAAATTTCGTGGAACGGTACGATGGACGCTATCACAGCGATGATCTGCCTGCGGGAATTGCCACCGACGGCTCTGCCATCTACGTGACCGGTCAGAGCATGAAGGACCGCGGGTCCGAGTTCCTGACGATCAAGTATGTCGATCCCGCGACGGTAAAATACAGGACCTTCACGCAGGATAGTCTTCCGCTGAAATCTGCAAACCTCACGTCTGTCACTGCCATACCGAACCCCGGCAACGTCCGGGACGCGGCGATGGCCGGCGCGTATCCGAAGATCAAAAAAGGGTTCATCGGTTATCCGGGTGGTCTCGTGATCGGCAATGCGCGTCCCGACAGCGCTTCGGCTTTTGGATGGATGAGATTCGATGCGGGCAAGCCGGTTGCAGGAATGCTCCCCGATACCGGTGCACCGCGCGGGTTTGATGTTTATGGCACGGTGCCGTTCGTCGGCGAGAAGAAAAATCCGACAAAGTCCAAGTATAACAACCATCTCGTCGGCCAGCTCCTCACGCTCCGCATCAACATCGGCGCGAGCGATGCGGAAGTTACTCCTCCCACATTCGGGGATCTCTCCTACAACGACGGGGATACGAGCAATCATTTCAATGGCATGACGCTCCGTCAGATCGCAGCGATCGCCGATAACGACCTCACGTACTGGAGACGCTATCCTCCGGTCGACTGGACACACCTCGACACGATATTCACGAGGGTGAACCGTGCATTTACGGGTCCCTTTGGATGGGTGAGCACCAATCCGCTCGTCGTGACCGGCGTGAATCCGGTCGACAGCGTGACGTACCTCGGTCCGGCCATCGCGCCGCTGATGAATCCGCTGGCATTTCCGCCCGGCGCAATCGATGCCACTCCCGCCAGGTTCGCCCTGGATCAGAATTATCCAAATCCGTTCAATCCGGTCACGAATATTTCATTCACGATCCCGAATGACGGACTTGTAACGCTGACGGTCTACGACCTGTTGGGTCGGGAAGTTGCCACGATCCTGAATCATGAGCTGGTGACGGAAGGAACTTCAAATTTTGCATTTAATGGAAATTCGCTCTCCTCGGGAGTCTATTTCTACCGTCTCGTGGCGGAACCGGCACAGGAGGGCGGTTCGAGCACGGGAAAAGTCTTCACGCAAGTGAAGAAAATGCTATTACTTAAGTAAAATCTCGCTGGCTGAGGGAACGTCGCGGTATCCGGATTTGTTGTAGTGTGTAGATGAGGTTTTGTGTGAGTCCGGCTCCCACGTCGATATCAAGTCGCCTCCCCTTGATTCGGCTGCCGGGCTCACACTGTTTTTTTGGCCTTCCCGAAATCGCGTCCGGGGTTTTTGCCTCCTCACCCGGAGAATTGAACCTCACGTTATGCCCCGTTTTTGCCTCTTCAATGCTTCTGAAAGCAATAGGCGGTTCTCAGCAAATATCAGCATTCATCCGAACTTGAAAGGAACCCAAATGCAGGCAGTCAGCAAACTTCAGATGATTATCGTCGCTGTCAGCGATATGCAGAAGGTCAGGGCATTTTACACTGAAAAGTTCGGTTTGAAGGTTTCGACGGACTATCGCCAGGACGAAGAGCGCTGGTGGGTATCGCTCGCCTTCCCGGAGGGCGGCGTGACACTGACACTGACCACGTTCCACGAGAACATGAAGCCGGGGACGATGAAGATGTATTTTGCAACCCCGGACGTAGCTGCGGCTCACAAGGAGCTGAGCAAACAGGGCGTGAAAGTCAATCCGGTTCACGATGATCTGTTTGGACCGGGCTCCGGCGTGAAGTGGTTTGATCTTGGAGATCCTGACGGCAATCAGGTGTTCGTGATGCAGGGGTAGTCGATAGGGTCAGGAGTTTCGTCCTCACTGCTTCACTCATTTCTGCGTTTCTCACTTCGTAACCTTCGATTTTGAACGCTGGCAGTTGAAAATCGTTCGAAAATTCCCTAAATTGCAGTGTCGTCGTATCA
>Ga0335079_10005074_pt1 | contig 15107 bp, 12 predicted proteins | sample Lox_Sample_33_FD_206719 | JGI IMG/M metagenome (GOLD analysis project Ga0335079, IMG submission 206719) | Soil microbial communities from Loxahatchee National Wildlife Refuge, Florida, United States - Lox_Sample_3.3 | ecosystem: Environmental > Terrestrial > Soil > Wetlands | place: USA...
CGCGGCGGTGGGCGGCATTTCAGAAGCCTGCATGGGCATGACGGCGCCGACCATGCGCCCTCCGACCGTGGCGAGCGTTGCAGGAGGAAGCGGCTCAGCGGGTGCGCCGAATCCGCCGCGTCCGCCGCGGCCTCCTCCAGCTCCGGCTTCGGCAGCGGGGGCCTGCGCGGGCGCGATGTCTTCGACCTGCTTGATGAGCGCATCGTTTGCCGAGGATTGCGCGCGGGCCTTGATCTTTTCGGCGAGCGCGCGAGCGTCCTTGTACGCCGCGGCGGCGGCCATGGCGCGGCTCTCCATCTGCGTAGTGAGGGTGAAGATCTGCTGCACCTCGGGCGTCACCTTCACACGCGGGTCCAGCTTCACCGTGATGGGCTGCGTGCGGGTCTGGCCGTTCGCGGTGAGGCGCACCGTGTAGGAACCCGGCGCCACCCAGGGCGCGTTGACAGACGGGTAGGTCCGGTGCGGCACGGCGCCATTGCCTCCGCCGCCTCCGCGCCCTCCGCCGGCGGTGCCGGGAATCGGGTCGTAGTGCATGTCCCAGGTGAAGCGGTGCATGCCCGCGGTGGTCTTTAGTTCATCCGGCGGCGCGGGCCAATACAGCGGAAGGCCGCAGTCCGGTGCGGTGGGATTCTGGCGGCAGAGACGATCGTAGGCCACCGGATCGGTGGCCGGGTTGGGGTTGCGCACGGGATCGTTGCTGGAATACGTGCGGATCACCTTGCCCTGCTGGTTCAAAATCTCGAGCTTGACTTCGCCGGTGGCGGCGGAAGGCAGGTAGTAATCGATCACCGCTCCAGGCGGCGGGTTTTCGCCGGCGGCCACTTCGGGTGGCCACGGAGTGGGATCGTTGGTACCGAAGCGGACGCGGATTGCGGTCGCAGGCTTGAACAGGTAGGCACCCGCCGCCGCGGCGGCATCGGCGGCCTGCCGCAGGGGCGTCAGGTTATCCAGAATCCAGAAGCCGCGGCCGTGCGTGCCGGCGACGAGATCCGAGCACATGCACGGGGCATCGTCCTTGACTTCGATATCGCGCACGGAGATGGCGGGCATGTCGAGGCGGAGGTCGCTCCAGTGGTCGCCGTCGTCGAAAGAGACCCAGACCTGGGTGTCGGTGGCGGCGTAGAGCAGGCCCTTCTTGCGCGGATCTTCGCGGATGGAATTGGCGACCCCGCCGCCAGCGATGCCGTTGTCGATCTCGGTCCAGGTCTTGCCGCCGTCGTGTGTGCGCCAGAAGTGCGGATTCATGTCATCGAGGCGCAGCGTGTTGGCGGCGGCATAGGCGGTCTTGGTGTCGAAATGGCCGGCATCCATATTAAAGATGCGGGTCCAGGGCTTGATGGCGGGCGGGGTGACGTTGGCCCACTTGGCGCCGCCGTCGACGGTGAGCTGGATCAGGCCATCGCCCGTGCCGGCCCAAAGCACGTTGACATCGAGCGGCGAGGGCGCGAGCGCGGTGACCGTGCCCAGCGCCGATGGGGTGACGCCGGAGGCGTACTTGCCGGCGTTGCTCGGGATGTCCCAGGTCTGCCGGGTGAGATCGCCGCTGATGGGGGTCCAGCTATGGCCGCCATTGGTGGTCTTCCAGACGCCGGCGGTGGCGAAGAAAAGAACGTTGGGATCCTTGGGCGACCAGATGATGGGCTGGGTGCGTACCGTGCGTGCGGGCGGCTCGGCCGATAGCGCCGCCCCGCGCCCCGCTGCTGCCCCGCGTCCTGCCCCGCCGCGCCCGCCGCCGGGAGTGATGTTGGCCTTCTGCGCGGTCACGCGGTTGTAGACCGTGACTTTGCCGCCGTAGACGAGGTCCGGGTTCTTGGGATCCGGCGCGGCCATGCCGTACTCTTCGATGCCGACCGGGTGCCAGTCGTGGAAGGTGATTTCGCCATCCATGCTCCGGCTATCCACGCAGGCCGAGCCCGAATCCTGCTGGCCGCCGCAGAGACGGTAGGGGAATGCGTTATCCGGCGTGACGTGGTACATGGCGGCAGTGGGCTGGTTGTACCAGTTGCTCCAGGAAACCCCTCGATTGGCGGAGATGACCCCACCCTGGTCGCTGACTACCAGGAGGATGTTCGGATTGTCGGGATTGATCCAGGCCTTCTGGTAATCGTCGCCGCCGGGCGCGCCACGGACCGCGGACCAGGTTGCGCCGCCGTCTTCGGTGCGCCAGAAGACGGTGGAGCAACTGTAGACAACCTTCTCGTTCTTAGGGTCGACGATGATCGTGGGCAGGTCGCCGCCTCCGATTCGTGCCAGCGGCCGCGGATCGGTAGTGCTGGCGGCCGGTGCCCAATGCTCGCCGCCGTCGGAGGATTTGTAGAGGGCGACAGACCCGCCGGCGCCGCCGCGGCCCCCGCCGCCGCCGCGTCCTCCGCGTCCGCCACCCGGAGCCGCGGGCGAGCCGACCATGGCGTAGATGACCTTCGAGTTGGAAGGCGCGAGAGCGAGATTAGCTTGAATGACCTGAGGCAAGCCGGCGGTCAGCGGTTTCCAGGTTGTGCCGCCGTCTGTGGATTTGAAGATGCCGCCATCGGTGCCGCCGAAGGAGCCGTTTTCATAGAAGCCCTGCTGCTGTTGCCAGAGCGCGGCGTAGACCGTGTTGGGGTCGGAAGGATCGATGCGCACGTCGTTGGCGCTGGTGTATTCGTCCTTGAAAAGCACCTTCTCGAAAGTGATGCCGCCATCGGTCGACCGGAAGATGCCGCGCTCCGCGTTTGGACCGTAGGGGTGGCCGAGGACGGCGACGAAAAGGCGGTTGGGATTGCGCGGATCGACTTCGATATTGGCGATCATCTGCGAATCGCGCAGGCCGAGGTGGTTCCAGGTCTTGCCACTGTCGGTGGAGCGGTACATGCCATCGCCCGTGGCGAGGTCGGGGCGGATGATGCCCGCGCCGCTGCCGACATAGATGATGCTGGGGTCGGAGGGCGCTACCGCGATGGCGCCGATGGAACCCGTGGACTCGTGATCGAAGAGCGGCACCCAGGTAGAGCCGTAATCCGTGGAGCGCCAGACGCCGCCGTTGTCGAAGCCGATGTAAGCGACGTTGGGCTGCCTGGCAACGCCGGCGACAGCGCGCGCGCGACCGGCACGGGTAGGACCGATCGAGCGCCAGTGCATTTCGGAGTAGAGCCTGGGATCGCGAGACTGTGCGGGCGCGAGTGCCGGCAGCATGGCAGTCAGCAAAGCGAGACGACAAACGGATGCGGACAAGAGACCAATACCTCCCTGGTGTGTTAGTAGGGTAGGCCTCCCGGCCTGCCCACGCGCCGCAGGCGCGCACCAATTTCACGAGTGTAATACGAATCAAAAAAACCTGCCCGGAACCTGCGTGCCGCAATCGGGACACCGTGGCTCTGCCTTCAATTGGTTTTGCAGAATCCGGTACCCGCGCCGCTCCACCAGCGTCAGCCCGCACGCCGGACAGCACGTGTTTTCGCACCCGCCGACACGGCCGGGCAAATTGCCGGCATAGACATAACGCAATCCGGCCGCTCGGCCGATGTTCGCCGCGCGGAGCAGCGTGGCGGCCGGGGTAGCGGGCGGGTCCGTCATCCGGTAGTCGGGATGGAACGCGGTCACATGCCACGGAATGTCGGGTGAAATGTCCGCGAGGAAACCGGCGATGCTTCGCAACTCCTCGTCGGAATCATTGAAGCCGGGAACGACCAGCGTTACTACCTCCAGCCAGAAGCCCATCTCGTAAATGCGGCGCAGGCTGTCGAGGATGGGCTGGAGCCGTCCACCGAGCTCGCGGTAGTGACGGTCGTCGAAGCTCTTCAGATCAACCTTATACAGATCGACCCACGGGCGCAGGTATTCGAGCACCTGGGGAGTGGCGTTTCCGTTCGATACGAACCCGGTGACCATCCCCGCGGCCTTGGCGTGGCGGAAGATGGCCACGGCCCACTCGGCGGTGATCAGCGGCTCGTTGTACGTGCTGACGATCACCCGGGCGCCGTAGCGGTGGGCCAGACCGACGATTTGCTCCGGGGTTGCCGCCTGGGATGATGCAACGGCATCGGCATCGCGCAATGCCTGCGAAGTCACCCAGTTCTGGCAGTATCCGCAATGGAGATCGCAGCCGAGCATGCCGAAGCTGAAGGCGGCCGAACCTGGAGCCACGTGAAAGAAGGGCTTTTTCTCAATGGGATCGCACTGCACGCCCTGCACGTATCCCCAGGGAACCCACAGCTTGCCCCCGCGATTGAAGCGGACTTTGCAGACCCCGGGATGGCCGTCGAAGATCGGGCAGCAGTGGCCGCAGGCGAAGCAGCGAATGCGGCGGTCGTCGATCGGCTCCCACAGTTCACCTTCGCGGACTGCGCTCGAAAGGCTGTCTGAGATGGTGGTGAGCGGCGTCATGTGAGCATTTCGTTGTTCTCCTTAAATACCTGGTCGCGAAAGATCGAGAGCTCCCAATCGCTGCCCGAATACACCGTGTCGCGCAACCCCGCTTTTCGCGCCAGCGCTCGTAAGAACTCGTCGCGTTCCATGCCGAAGCGCGCGGCAACCACCGGCAACAGCAGGCCCTGGCATGCACCGGCCTTGAGGAAGGCGCCATGCACTCCGGGCTGAAACTGGTCCGGCCGGGCGATCCGTTTCGGCGGCGTCAGCACGTGGACCTCGATCTCGAGGGACTCCCAATCGTCGATGCGGCCGAAGCGGGTGTCGCCGGCAGCGTCGACAGCGAGTTGCTGGACGCTCTGGGCCAGCGGCTGAGGAATATGAAAGCAGCCCACGCACCCCCGGACGGCGTCTCGCTCGAGCAGCGTGACAAAGGCTCTGCCGCGCTGCTGGAGCGACAGGCCACAGGCGGAGCGGAAGCACCGTCCACGGGTGCGGCGGAAGTGGTCGAGCGCAACGCGTGCAGCCGCCAGAAGTTCAGTCTGCCATGGAGTGTCCAGATGCCAGGCGGATGCCGGAAAGTAGGCCGCGGCGCCGTAGCTGACGGAGTGGCGATAGTCGCCAACGATGTCGCCGGAGGTCTGATAGTCCAGCGTCTCCTGAAAAATCTCGGGTTCAACGGCGTTGAGCGTTTCGAGCAAGAGCTTGATTGGCTCGGTGCCGCAGACCGTTGCGCCGGTGCGGCTGATCTGGCTCTCAAACAGCGCGGGATCGAGGCTTCCCGCGGCAGCCAGGGCGCCCATATCGAGCTCCCGCAGCCGCGCCGGAGTTTCGCCGTCGGTATCGAAAGGTTGATATAGGAAGTCGCGGCCGTAATGGGTGAGGTCGGAGCTGGCGATCAGCACCGTGCGCGAATCCGTCGGGCCGCGCAGCACGCGGGCCGCATCGCGCCGCTGCTGCTCCGAGAGGTGGCCCACATAGACGGGCACGATTGCGGCCTCCGGAAGAAATGTCTGGAGGAACGGAATCTGGATTTCAGCGGAGTGATCGCAGACCACTTCGGCCGGCGCGGAATGGAACGGAGGTGAGGCCGCGAGCGCATCGGCGAAGTCACGGTCTACGCGGGCGTCGCCGAGCGGTGTCGTGATCGATGACGCATCAGACACGGCGATTCCGTGAACCAGGCGCCGGTGGGAAAACCCGAGGATGATCGCGCGCGTCGCGCCCGTAGCCTGCGCGTGGCGGTACGCAGATGCGGCCACCACGCCCGAATAGGCGGGCGCGGCGTGGGGAACCAGGAACGCGACGGCGCCAGGCCGTACAAACGGTCCGGTGCGTTCGACGGAGGCACGGCAGGCCTCGGAAATCAGGTCTTTGAGCTCGGCGGCGTCGTCGGGATACCAGGTGCCCGCCCAGGATGATCGATGGGAGTGAACGCTGGCCATCCGCGTCCTCCGATACCAGTGTGGACCCGTGCCGGCTCGTTTTCAACTGGAAGCTGCCACGTTGCAGCCGGCTGGTCCCAACCGTGACACAAACAGGACATCGGCGGGCGATAATGTGGTTGATGACGCCACTACGCGAGTGGCTCAAGCCGCCGAAAAACCTGCTCCTGATCCTGTTTCTGCTGACGCTGGTTTCCGTAACGGCCCTGGCATGGTCCGGATGGAAACTCCTGCAACAGGACCGCGCGGGACAGGCCCAGCAGCGGCTGGAAATGCTGGACGCCGAGGCGGACCGGATGGTGGTCACACTGCGCGGCACGCTGGCGGAGACCGGGGACCGTCTCAGTGCGTGGCTGGCTTCGCCTTCGCAGGCCGGGATACCCAGGGATGGCGTGCTGCTCATCGCGCGCGACAACGCGCTGAACGCGTATCCCGAGGGACGGCTGCTCTACTATCCGAACCCATCGCCGGATCCCGAGGCGCCCCAGGAGACTTTCGCGCAGGGCGAGACCCTCGAATTCCAGGAGGGCCAACTGCTCAAAGCCGCGGCCTGGTATCGCATCCTGACCGAATCCAGGGAGGCTTCGATCCGGGCGGGTGCCCTGTTGCGCGAGGCGCGGGCACTGCGCAAGGCCGGCCGCGAGGCGGAAGCGCGCGCCGCCTATACGCGACTGGCCGGGGTTGGCGGAGCGCGCGTGGCCGGGGTGCCGGCCGACCTGGCGGCACGGCACGAGTTGGACGATCCGGCGCTGGGCGCCGAATTGCTCAGCGGACGCTGGCATCTCACGCGCGGCCAATTCGAGTTCTACTTCGGCGGGCCCGTGCCGGAAGACCGGCGGCTGCTGGCGGAGGCCGCGGCGGTTGTGTGGAACCCGCCAAGCGGTCCCGGACAGACAACGGTCTGGATCGGCCATACACCCTTTCTGGCGATGTGGCGCACGCTGGGATCCACGCGCGCGGTGCTCATCGAGCCGCCCCAATTGCCTGCTGCTGAGCGTGTATTCTGCGCGGCCGTGGACAGCGAAGGACGCCTCGTGGCGGGGCGGCGCGACCGCTCCGGCCGTGCGGCCATCCGCACCGCGGCCGAGACCAAGCTGCCGTGGACGCTCTACGTCACCGCCACAGAGCCGCCGCCGCTCAGTGCCATGCCGCCGAACCAGCGTTACCTGCTGTTCGGCATGGGAGTGATGGCGTTGTTTCTGGTGGCGGGAACCTATTTCACGGCGCGCGCGATCCGGCGTGAAATCGAAGTTTCGCGCATGCAGTCGGACTTTGTCTCGGCGGTCTCCCACGAGTTTCGCTCGCCTCTGACATCCATCCGGCAGCTCTCCGAGATTCTGGCTCTCGGACGCGCACCCGGTGAGGAGCGCCGTCAGCTTTACTACGACACGCTGGTTCGCGAAACCGCGCGGCTGCAACGCCTGGTGGAGGCGCTGCTCAATTTCGGGCGCATGGAGGCCGGCGCGCGGCCCTACCACTTCGAAGAAACCGACGCGGGCGCCTTGTTGGAGCGCGTGGCCGCCGAATTCGACCATCAGGCGGCGGAATCGGGAAGGCGCATCGAGCTCACGCCGCCCGGATACCCGTGCCCCGTGGAAGCGGATTCCGAAGCGCTGGCGGTGGCGCTACGCAACCTGATCGACAACGCGCTCAAGTATTCGCCTCATGAGCCGGCGATCTGGGTAGAGTGGAAGATGGAGAACGGACAGGTGGCGATTCGCGTGCGCGACCAGGGCGCCGGCATCACGGCGGATGAACGCAGGGCCATCTTCCGCAAATTCGTGCGCGGCAGCGCCGCCGCGGCGGGGAACGTCCGCGGGTCCGGCGTCGGCCTGGCGATGGTCCTGCATATCGTGGACGCGCACCATGGAGAGATTCACGTAAAGAGCGAACCAGGGAGCGGGAGCACGTTCACGATCCTGCTGCCGGCGATGGAGAAAGCATGTCCCGCATCCTCGTAGTGGAAGACGAGCCGGCAATCGCCCTCGGCCTGGAGGACGATCTGCGGATGGAAGGCTACGAAGTCGAGTTGGCGCGCGACGGAGAAGCGGGCTCGCTGCGCGGCCGCGAGGGCACGTTCGACCTCATCATTCTGGACGTGATGCTGCCCAAGAAGGATGGGTTCGAAGTGTGCCGCGAGGTGCGGCGCGCCGGCGTCAAGATTCCGATCCTGATGCTCACAGCGAAGACGCGCGAAGCTGAAAAGGTGATGGGCCTGGAGTTGGGCGCGGACGATTACGTCACCAAGCCGTTCGGCACGCGCGAGCTGCGGGCGCGCATCAAGGCGCTGCTGCGGCGGGCCACGGGACAGGGTAGTTCGGAGACCTGCCGCTTCGGACTGGTGGAGGTCGATTTCGCGCGCGGCGAGGTCCGGCGCGACGGGCACGCCGTGGATCTCACCCCCATCGAGTTCAAGCTGCTGGGGCTGTTCATCAACGCGCACGGGCGTGTGCTGAGCCGCGACCAGCTCATCGACGGAGTCTGGGGCAAGAACGCGTTTACCAGCGCTCGCATCGTCGACAACCACATCGCGAACCTGCGCCGCAAAATCGAAGACGACCCGGCCGAGCCGCGGTACCTGGTCAACGTGCGTGGCCTTGGATACCGGTTCGAGGGACAGGATGCGGCGGACGCGTAACATGCTGGCCGCTCTCCTCGCCGCCGCGACGGTGGTGGGACAGGGGGACAGCGAGCGCCAGCTCGAAGCGGCAATCCATCGCGAAGTGGTCGCGGGCGATTTGAAAGGCGCCATCGAAAACTACCGCGCGATCCTGACGCAGCCCGGCGTTTCGAAGGCGATCGCGGCGCGCGCGCTGTTCCACATCGGCGAGTGCTACGAGAAGCTGGGCCTGCAGCGCCAGGCACACGACGCGTATCAGCGCGTGGCCCGCGAATTCGAAAGCGAGACCAGCGTCGCCGCCGCGGCGCGCGCGCGAACCGAGAACTGGACGGAGGTCCTGCCGGGACCGCGAAACCTGAATTTCGAGGAGGGCGAGGCGGGTAAGGCTCCGCCCGGGTGGACCGTCCTCACCCTGGAGAAGGTGACCGGGAATTTGGCCGAGCTGCGCCGCAAGGGCTGCCGGAGCGGCATCGGATGCGCGGTGCTGATCGCGCCGGCAACCGCGCCGGGGCAGGTCGGCAACTTGATGCAGAGCTTCTCCGCCGAGGCGTATCGCGGCAAAACCGTGCGGCTGCGCGCCTGGCTCAAGGTCGAGGCGGTCGCTCCGGGCGACCGGGCCAACATGTGGCTCCAGGAGGACCGTCCCAACGGCAAGCAGGGCTTTTCGGCGGACCTGGATGAGCGCGCGGTGCGATCGTCCGATTGGACGAGCTGCGAGCTGGTAGGCAGGATCCATCCGGACGCGCAGTTTTTGCGATTCGGGTTTTCGTCGATTGGCCACGGGCGGGTGTGGATCGACAACGTGTCGTTCGAGGTGGTCTACGGAGTCAGCAACTGAGTTGGGGCGGGACGTCGTACTTCGGGACTCACGCCCCGCCGGATCGTGACAGCTACTGAATCGGAATGAAGAGTGTCTGCGGCGATGACGGACCGCTCAGGAGCGTGAACTTCACCGGCTGATCGCGGCTGCTCAGGCCCGAAGGCACTACCGCATTAACCTGGTAAACCCCGGGGCTCACGATGCCGCAGAACTGGAGTTGCGCCGCCTGGCCGCCGATGGTGACCTGCGCGAGCGGCTGGGTGATATCCGGACCGGAGTGCGCCAATGGATAAGCCACACTCGCCGCCATGGCCGGGCTCAGCGATCCCGTTTCGGCCCCGGCCCGCCGCGTTGACGATGCTGGTGACAGTTGGCAAACCGCTGGTCGCGCTCGACGCCGGTGTGAGCACGTAATCCGCCGCGCAGATGTGATCGCCGCGGAAGGTATTGTCGCCGTTGGCAGCGTTGGCCGGGACGTACAGGTGCACGTTGCCCGATCCCGCCGGCGGCACGGTCCACTGCACCGAAATCGCATTGCTCAGTGACGGCTGGCTATGCTCGATCCACTGGATCCCGTTGCCGCCGCATCCGCCCGCGGGCTGGACCGCGTTGTCCGAACAGTTGACCTTCTGGTTCTGGCCCGCGTCGTGTCTTCGGCCCATATGCTATGCTGTCCGCTTCAGCACAGATGGGCGACGAAATCCATAGAGGCGGCGCTGCCGGGCAGGTGCCTTCCAGGCAGGCCGCCCTGCCGGGCCTGCCGGATCTCGCGGAGCTGGTCCGTCGAATGGCGCAGGGCCATCAGGACGCGCTGGCTCAGCTCTACGATCAGACTTCGTCCATGGTCAACGGTCTTCTGCTGCGCATTCTGGAACGCCCTCAGGACGCCGAAGAGGTGCTCCTGGACGTCTACATGAAAGCCTGGAAATACGCTCCCGGATATTCGGAACTGCGCGGCAGCGTGCAATCCTGGCTTTTGATCATGGCGCGCAACGCGGCGATCGACCGCATCCGCCAGCGGCGCGCGCAGCCTGCTCCGGCAGCCTTCGAGCCGGACGTCTTTGGGGAACCGGCCGACCCCGGCGCCACTCCGGAGGAGGAGAGCGCGATAGCGGAACGGCGCCGGCGCGTCCAGCTTGTGCTGATGGAATTGCCTGCCGAACAAAGAGAAGCCGTGATGCTTTCCTTCTTCGCCGGACTGACGCACGCCGAGCTGGCCGATCGGCTCGGCGAACCACTGGGAACCGTCAAGAGCCGGATCCGCATGGGCCTCATCCGTCTGCGCGGTCTGCTGGAGGAGACCGCGGTATGAGCAGACAGCCGACACCGCAGCAGTTGGAGCTGATGGCCCTCGCCGACCTGGCGGGCCTGGACACCGCCGATGCCGCTGCTCTGCTCGCCGAGAGCGCCGCGCCCGCTCCGCCGGCGCCTTCCGTGAAGAGCCGCCTGATGTCGCGCGTCGCCGCCTACGAGCAGGTCAAGCCCATTGCCGATGTCCGCCGCAACGAGCCAAGCTGGATGCCCTACGGCGCCCCGGGCGTCGAGGTCAAGCCCTTGTTTATCGACGCGCAGACCGGCCGGAGCACAGTTCTGCTGCGCATGGCGGCAGGTGCGCGGCTCCCGGCGCATCACCATCATGACGTGGAGCAATGCCTGGTGGTAAAGGGCGATGTCCGCTTCGGCGACCTGGTGTACGAAGAAGGCGATTTCGTCGTGATGGATAAACACACCGACCACCCCGAGATCCACAGCGCCGCCGGCAACCTGCTTTTGCTGGTGGCGGGGCGGACCGAATTCCTGAACGCGTAATCACGCCCGGGAGATCGTAAGCTTCAGCTCTCCGCGGGCAGGTAGCGACGGCCACTCCGCGAGGGCCCGATAAATCCGGTCGCCCCAGACGCCATGCAGGCGCGGATCGGGCGTTGGGATTTCTTCGACGCGCAGATGCGGATCGCCGGGAGCGTCGATAGAGATACGCGCGCCGGCCTCGAGCCCGAGCCCCCGCGGCCCATCCGGCCGAGCTGCTTTGGGTGTCATCAGGCTCATCTCCACTTTGCCCGGGCCGCCGCGAAGCGTGTAGCGGTCCGTCACCACGATGCGATCGGCGCCGCGGTCGAGCCGGATCGTCCGCACCCACCTCTCGACGCCGGCCGCCTTCGGATATGCCGCCGCGATATCCGCCGCGAACTCTGCGCCCGCATCATCGGAGCGGAACCAGACATCTCGCGCGGCATACGGCCGGCCCGCGGCCTGCATCGCGCCATTGATGGTCGGCAGGTTGTGAAAGGCCGATTGCATCGTCCAGATCTCGTATCGCTGCGCGCTGAACGTCTTGGCGGTATAGGTCTCCACGCCGACATCGATCAGCGCCGGCTTCCCGTCCAGGAACACCACGAAGTTGCCCACATCGTTGTGATTGTGGCTTTCCGCGTTGTGCCCGCCGAGCGCCGCGAAGTAAAAGCCGTCGACCGCGCCCTGGCGCAATCGCGCCGCGGCCACCTGGATACCGGGCATCCATGCTTCGCGCACCAGCGGCTGGCGGGCTTCCGCCGCACGTGTCTCCGCCAGGCCGAACAGCGCCGGAAGAGCCCGCCCCGGATTTTCCAGCGAGGGTCCGCCATGCTGCACCTGGTACGCTCCGAATGCCTGTAGATCCCCGTCGCCGGTTGCCTTGCCGAAGCGGTACATCAGGCTGCCGTCGGGCCGAACCCTGGCCGGCGCGTCGGCGAAGTTGACGAACCAGTCCCCGGCGATATGGACGCGGTAGATGTATGCCCCGATCTGGCGCACCAGCGGCAGGTCGAAGTAATTGACGGCGCCGCCCGTGGCCGATCGCACGAGTTCCAGGCACTCGAACAGCGATGCGCCCGCGCGGCTCCAGTATCCCGGCCCTTCATCGCAGCCGCCGTCTTCATGATAGGAGTCCAGGAATCGATCTAGGCTGGTGAGGATCTTGAAGACCGTCCCGGCGCGGCGCGCGGAGTCTCTATCCAGGAGCAGAGCGCAGGTGAGTACGTTGGAATTGATCCAGGGATTCCAGTTGTTGACGGGCCGGTTGTTATTCAGCCCCATCCAACTGAAGTTGCTGCGCTGGCGGTACACGCTCAGCATACGGCGCTCGACTTCGAACGCGATCCGCTCACTAACCAGCGGGTTGACCTTGTCGAGTTGGGCCCCAAGCAGGTACCGGGTCCAGGCCAGCAGCGCCGCAGTCTCGGCCGAGAAAAGCTCGATGATCGGCTCCTGCGCATCGGGCAGGCCCACGCCGCGCTTCTGCGCGCCGAGGTGGGCGGGAACGCCCCAGAAAGTCTCTTCGCAGATCGTCCAGATGCCGTCGGCGATATCGTCCGTGAAGCGGCCCTTACCTTCGACGCATTCGGCCAGCACGACGTCGCGCAGGTGATTGCGCCGGCCCGACTGCACGGCTTCGAAGCGCGAGCGATTGCCGTTGCGCGCGTACTCGAGGAAGAGCGAGGCCGGCAGCGGTGCATACGGCTTGCCGATCGCCTGCTCGCCGGCCTTCAGCAATTTCTCTTTGGCATCGTCGGGCAGCGCGGCCCAAGCGTCGCGGTCCGATGCCGTGGCATACGGCTTCCACGAGGCGAGCAGCCTTTCCTCGAGAGCTGCGGCGGAAGTGCGGGCGCTGAGCGCGCGCCGATTGGGGATCTGATCCTGTAGATCGGCTTGGGCGAGAAGAGGCAGGGACGTCGCTCCGGCCAGAAACGTGCGCCTTTGAATTCCGGACATGCGCCCAGTGTAACTGCCCGCGTGGGGCAGTTTTTTTTGTCCGGACCTGTCGATTCTGCTCCGTCCCATGCGTCCTTGGTACATCACCCGATTCAATAAAGGAGAATAAACACGATGTCCCAATTCCTGCTTTTGCTCTACAACGACACAACCCGTCCGCGCAGGCTGAGCCCCGAAGAGATGCAGAACACGCTCGAGAGATACATGGCCTGGCGTAACGAGCCATTCACGCTCGACGGCCAGCGCCTGGCCGAGGACGTGGGCCGTGTCATCCGCTCCGACAACGGCACGCCGCGCACCAGCGACGGCCCTTACAGCGAGACCAAAGAAGTGCTGGCCGGCTTCTACCTGATCGAAGCGGCCAACTACGACGAGGCTGTAAAGCTCGCCATCACCAATCCGCACGCCCAGCATGGCACCATCGAAGTGCGCCAGATCTACGGCACATGAGCAACCCCGCCGAGGCTGGAGTCCTCCTGGAGCACCTGTTCCGCCGGCAGGCGGGCCGGATGGTTTCCCATCTGACCCGCCTCCTCGGCCCGGCGAACCTCGACCTGGCCGAGGAGACGGTGCAGGAAGCCATGCTGCGGGCGCTTCAAACCTGGCCTTACCAGGGCGTCCCGGAACGCGCCGAGGCCTGGTTATTCCGCGTAGCCCACAATGCCGCCATCGACGCCTTGCGGCGCCGCCGCTTCTCCGCGCCGTCCGCGGAAGACTCGCCGGAGGACACCATTGCCGCGCTCGCCCGTGCCGCTGATACCATCCCCGACCGGCCCGACCTCGAGGAGCACCTGCGCGACGAAGAGCTTCGCATGATTTTCATGTGCTGCCACCCGGAGATCCCGCGGGACGCCGCCGTGGCACTGAGCCTGAAGACCGTCGGCGGCTTCGGCGTCAACGAAATCGCGCGCGCATTTTTGGCTGAAGAAGCGGCCATCGCCCAGCGCCTGGTGCGCGCCAAGCGCCAGATCCGCGATCGCGGACTCACGCTCGACATGCCCGCCGGGCGCGACCTGCCGGCACGGCTCGACGCCGTGCTGGAAGTGATCTACCTCATTTTCAACGAGGGCTACACCGCCCACGAGGGCGACGCCCTGATCCGCCACGATCTCTGCGGCGAAGCGCTGCGGCTGGGACGCCTGATTGCGGATTCCTCGCTGGCGGCGCCGCGCGTCCATGCTTTGGTCGCGCTCATGGCTCTCCAGGCCGCGCGATCGCCCGCGCGCATCGATTCGCTCGGCGAACTGGTGGTGCTCGAAGAGCAGGACCGCAGCCGCTGGAATCAGGACCTGATTGCGCTCGGCTTCCAGCAATTCGAACGGTCCATCGCGGGCGGCGCGCCTTCGGTATACCATGCGCAGGCCGCCATTGCCGCCACTCACGCCCGCGCGGCATCCGGCGCGGACATCGACTGGCACATGATCCTGAGCCTCTACGACGACCTGCTGGCGATGAATCCGTCGCCGGTGGTGGCGTTGAATCGCGCCGTGGCGGTCGCCAGGGTGCAAGGTCCGGCCGCCGGCCTGGCCGCCATCGAAACGCTGCGCACGGACCCCAGGCTGCGAGGCTATTACCTGCTGCCGGCATTACGCGGGCACCTGCTGCTCGAACTGGATCGCCCCGGCGAGGCCGCCGGGTGCTTCCGCGCCGCCCTCGAATGCCGGTGCTCCGAACCGGAACGGCGCTTCCTTCGCCGCAGGCTGGAGAGCGCATGATCTAATTTCATCCATGAGATCATCTGCGGCCACGCTTGCCCTGGCCTCCACGCTCGCCGCGCAATATGCCTTCGGCCCCGATTCACAACCTCACGACGGCGTCCCCAAAGGAAAAGTCACGAAGTACGCCTTTGAGTCCTCCAAAATCTTCCCCGGCACCACGCGAAACTACTGGGTACACGAATGTCTTCTTCTGTGACGCCGGCCGCGTGGTCGGCATCATCCGCCCGCGGGGACCGGTGGATACGTCGAATCTGGTCTTCGGCGGCAAAGACCGGAACGTGCTCTATGCCGCGGCCGGAAGCAAGGTCTACAAACGGATCTTGCGCCGCCAGGGCGTGGCGCCGGGACAGGTGGTCAAGCTCCCGCGCCCGCAGTTCTAGGACCGGCTTCAGCCGGTCCATGGACAGGGGAAG
>Ga0335079_10005075_pt1 | contig 15107 bp, 10 predicted proteins | sample Lox_Sample_33_FD_206719 | JGI IMG/M metagenome (GOLD analysis project Ga0335079, IMG submission 206719) | Soil microbial communities from Loxahatchee National Wildlife Refuge, Florida, United States - Lox_Sample_3.3 | ecosystem: Environmental > Terrestrial > Soil > Wetlands | place: USA...
CACGCCATAGCCGCCGAAGAACAGCATCACCACCGAGTCGGGCTTGATCCTGGCCTTCAGCCGCGCAATGGCGCGGGACATGTCGTCCTTGCTGGCGTCTTCGACGACGTCGACGTCAAAGCCGTTGCTGCGCAGCGCGCCCGAGAGCGCGCGCGCGTCGTTGATGGGCTGCGCCAGCGGCTCGTTGGCATCGGGGTAATGGCCGTTGCCGATGATGAGCGCAATGCGGGAGCCCTTGTTCATGGCCGCGTCGGACTGCTCGGTCTCGACCGCCTTGGCGGCATCGAGCGCCCGATTGTTCAGCGCCGCATTGGCGCCGATCACCAGCGACGCCGTTCCGATCAGCGCCACAGCAATGGCGATCGAACGGCGGGAGACGGGAAGCAACTGTCCAAACATCACAATACGTTCCTGCTCTCATTGCCAGCGGCGCGAGTTCTTGGTCGCGCCAAAGTTTCTTCGGGTTTGAGGGGATTTGCCGGTTGGAGGTGCCGTTGAATTGCGAGCAATTTGCGGCGCCGCAACAAACAATCCCTTAACCCGTGGCGGCCGATGGGGCAATAGGAACCCGCATCTACCGGATAAGCCACTGATAAAACTTTGATATTTCGACATAACGGACGGCTAAGCCTGTCATCTGATCCGCCATGGTTGAGAGATTATTTGGTAAATTGCGCGTTCTTGCTGTGACGAACGTCACACTGGCGTGTGCTGATTTTTGAACGCTACCAAAGGCAGGTCATGACGGACGTCGCCTCGCTTCCGCGTGCCTTTCGTATTCCGGGTCGTCATTCCGCGATGCGCCGCAAGGCACAGGCGCGGGCCCGGAATGACGGAGTGGGGCCCTTTCCCCGGTCCGGCTTTGGCTATAGCGTCGGGAACAAGCCGGCCGGGGCGGCGGTTGGCTTGAGGTGTTTTTCTCTGGGGGGCGCGCAAACCTGCGCGCGGAAAGACAGTAGGGGCATGAGTTTTCACTCGATCGGCGCCGCCTGCCGCGCGCTGACGGCCCGCAAGGATGGTCCGTCCCTTTACGATCTCTGCGATCCCCTGCTCCTGAAGGCGAACGGCGGCGACGCGCATCTATGCAAATTCTATCGGACGGCGCTCGGCAATCCGGCGCTGCGCGCGCTGTTGCGGCGGGCAGGCTTGCCGGAACTTGCCGACGGCGAGCGGCAGGCGCGCCTGCGCCAGGCACTGAGGCGCGCCCGCGACGATGCCGCGCCCGACTGGGAGGCGATCGGCAGGCCGGTCGCCGACCTGCTCGATGGAATTACGTTCAGCCACCCGAACCCGAAGCCGGCGCGGGCGAACGGCACCGTGCCAAAACCGTCCGAGATCGACTACATCATCCGCCTGACCGCCTCGCATCTGCTGCGCACCTTCAAGACCCGCGGCTTCATTCCGGCCTATGCCGCCTTCAACCTGATCGGTGATGCCGACGTGAAGGGCCGCGAGCTGCTGATGGCGCTGACGGGGCTCAATTCGCGCGGCTACAAGAACTCCACGCTCTTGTTCAACCTCGCGCGCATCTTTGTCGCGCGCTCGAAGGCTGCTCCGCTGATCAACCCGCCCTGGACAGGGATTGCCGAGCCGATGTGGGAACCGATGCAGATCCGCCATCGCTCGGCCTATTACGATGCCTTCTTCACCGAGGCGCTGCTCGCCTATCTCGAGACCGGGCTTGCCTCGGAGCAGGAGACCTCCGCGGCGCGCAAGGCGATTGCCGAGATGGTGGATTTTTGCCTGACCACCAGCCGCGAGGAGGTGCAAAGCCACGACGGCACCCCGTTCAACGTCGTCACCGCGCTTGCGCCCTACCCGCATCCGCGCTTCTCGCGCTTCTTTGCCCAGATCAAGCAGGACCTCGGTTTCGGCATCTATGTGCCGGATTGCGACACCACCGCCTGCTCGTTCTCGGCCGCAACGCAGGCCGGCTCGAGCGATCCGATCCTCGACCAGCCGCTGCTCGACTTCTATGCCGGCTATCAGCTTCGCGCCGGCGACAATGAGCGGCGCGTCACCGTGCCGCTCAACGACAACATCGATTTCGAAGGCGGCGTTGCGACCTGGATCGATAATCTCGGGGGCGAGCGGCCGTTCGGCAACGATCTCGACCCGACGCTCAATCTCGACATTCTCGAAGTCTCGTTTCGCAACCTTGCACGCTGGAAGGTCCTGGAGACGCGCGAGCGGCTCTTGACAGTGCACCGCATCATCGCGTTCCAGCGCCGCCTTGCCCAAAGCGGCGCCTTCGCCGACCCGCGCTCGCACATCTATTATCTGCCGGAGCTTTATTGCGCCTATTTCGGCCGCTGCTATGCCGCCTTCATGGCGCTGCCCCAGGCGGCGCGGGCAGCGCTCGATCCCGACGGCAGTTTCGAGGTGATCCGCGCGCGCGTGCTGTCCTATGTCGAGAGCGAGCTGATCGCAATCGAGATGAACCCATTCGATGCGGCGCTTGCGCTGATGGCGCTCGGCCATCTCGGCGCTGATATCGCGAGCTTTGCGCCGGCGCTGGCCTGCATCGCGCACCATCTCGGCGAAGGCGGCCGCCACGGGCCCTATCGAGCCTATGAATGGAACAAGATGAAGACGCCAACGCGGATCCTTGTCGGCGGAAGCGAGGTCACCTCGGCCTTCGTGCTGATGGGGCTTGCGCTGGCGCGGCGGCGGATGGGGCGGGACTGAATCCACCCCACTGTCGTCCCGGATCAGCGCGCGCAAGCGCGGCGGCAATTGAAAATCGAGCACGCAGCCGCTGGCGCGGCGGCCAAATCCGCACCACAATTGGGCGTCCCTGTGTTCGCCCCTCACTGCGCCGGCCGGTCATGTTCAAACGCTCGTTGCTCCTGGGTCTCGCCCTGCTGCTGCCACAGATCGCGATGGCGGCCGACGTCACGGGTGTGGCCAAAATCCGCGAGGCCGACACCATCCATATCGGCAACAATCGCATCCGCCTGTCCGGCATCGATGCACCCTCGGTCGACCAGCTCTGCATCAACAACAAGGGCGAGCGCTGGACCTGCGGGGTTGCCGCGCGCGACGAGCTTGCCAGACACACCGAAGGCAAGACCTGGACCTGCCATTTGAGCCAGACCGACCGCCGCGGGCGATCGCTCGCGCGCTGCGAGGTCGAGGGCGAGGACATCCAGCGATGGCTGGTGCGCAGCGGCTGGGCGCTGGCTTACGTGCGCTTCTCGCGCGACTACGAGGCCGATGAAGCGGCCGCACGCGAGGCCAGGGTCGGGATGTGGCAGGGCGCCTTCATCGCGCCGTGGGACTGGCGCGTGCGCAACAAGAAGACGCAGATCCTGGGCGCGGCGCAGGTGCCGGACAATGCGCGCGCCATCCTGCTTGCGTCCGCGTCCGGCGATGTTGCGCCCTCGCCCGAATGCACCATCAAGGGCAATGTCAATTCGTCCGGCGAGTGCATCTATCACAAGCCCGGCGGCCGCTGGTACGCGCAGATCAAGATGCGGATCGCCAAGGGCACGCGCTGGTTCTGCTCGGTGGAGGAGGCCGAAGCCGCCGGCTGCCGCGAGACGAAGCGGTAGGGTCGAATCAGTTTGTCCACATATGAGGTTCACCTCTTCCCGCACGCGGAGAGAGGGAGAAAGGGTGCATGTGACAGACGAACACAACGATACGCAATCCCACGCCCGCCATCACGCGCGGCTCGAGCGCGTGCTGGTGGCCGCGCTTGCGGTCGTGCTGCTCTACACGGTGCTCGCCTATCTGCTGTTGCCGGCGCTGTGGACCCATTACGAGCACCAGAAGGGGCTCGCCAACCTGCCGATGGTGACGCGCACGGCGCAGGGGATTCCTGGCGATCCCATCAATATCGGACTGATCGGCAGCGAGAAAGACGTGTTGTGTTCGATGAACGCAGCCGGCTGGCTGCCGGCCGATCCCGTGACGTTCAAATCCTCGATCGAGATCGCAGGTTCGGTGCTGCTCGACCGCGCCTATCCGGAGGCGCCGGTGAGCCCGCTTTATTATCTCGGCCGCAGGGAGGATTTCGCGTTCGAGCAGCCGTCCGGCCGGAGCGCCGATCGCCGGAACCATGTGCGATTCTGGAAGGTGCTCGACAAGGGCCAGGAGAATCGCCCGGTCTGGCTTGGCTCCGCCACCTTCGATAAAGGCGTCGGCATCAGTCATTTCACCGGCGCGATCACCCATCACATCGACGCCGATGTCGACGCCGAGCGCGAGCATCTTGCGACCGACCTCGAGGCGGCCGGCATGGTGACCGCCAAATATCAGGTGACGGGCGTAGGCCTTACGTTGACCGGCCGCAATGGCGGCGGCGATTTCTACTACACCGACGGCGAGGTCTGGGTTCTGCGACTGGTCGAGGACTGCCACAAGCAAAGCGGCGGCATGACCACGCTGCCGAGCCCGCCCGCGACCGAGCTGAAGGACCAGATCATGCGCAGCATCACGCAAACGCTAGGCAGATAGTCCCGCCAGGACCTTGTATTTCGCGGCGAATAACTGCATCGATGCGCCGTCAAAGCAGGGAATCCCACCAATGACCGTTCGTGCCGGCCGGGAATTTCTGGCCATCCCCGGGCCCACCACCATGCCCGACGAGGTGCTGCAGGCGATGCATCGCCCGTCGCTCGACATCTATTCGCGCGAGATGGTCGAGCTGAGCGACAGCCTGCATCGCGATCTGTCAAAACTGTTTGCGACCAAAGGCCAATCCTACATCCATATCGCCAACGGCCACGGCGCCTGGGAGGCGGTGCTCTCGAACGTCCTGTCGCGCGGCGACAAGGTGCTGGTTTTGGAGAGCGGGCGCTTTGCCGTCGGCTGGGGCAATGCCGCAGGCTTGATGGGCGCCGAGGTCGAGGTGCTCAAGGGGGATTGGCGGCGCGCGGTTCGGCCTGACGACGTCGAGGCGCGGCTCCGGCGCGACAAGAACCACGAGATCAAGGCCATCCTGGTCGCGCAGGTCGATACCGCTTCCGGCGTGGTCAACGACATCGAGGCCATCGGCAAGGCCGTGAAGGCCAGCGGCCATCCCGCGCTGTTCATGGTCGATGCGGTGGCGTCGCTCGGCTGCATGCCCTTCGAGATGGACAAATGGGGCATCGATGTCGCGATGAGCGGTTCGCAGAAAGGCCTGATGACGCCGCCGGGACTCGGCTTCGTCGCCGCGAACGATCGCGCGCAGGCCGTGCACAAGACGGCCGACATGCGCACGCCCTATTGGGACTGGACCGAGCGCGAGGGCAGCGAGCATTATCGCCGCTATGCCGGCACTGCACCGGTGCATCTGTTGTTCGCGTTGCGCCGGGCGATCGACATGCTGTTCGAGGAAGGGCTCGACAATGTGTTCGAGCGCCACAGGTTGCTCGGCGAAGCCGTGCGGCGCGCCGTCTCCGTGTGGGCCGAGGGCCAGGTGCTGTCGCTCAACATCTCCGAGCCCAACGAACGCTCCGACACGGTCACGACCGTGCTGGTGTCGGACGACCACGATCCGATCCGGCTGCAACGCTATTGCAAGAAAAAATGCGGCGTCGTGCTCGGCACCGGCATCGGTGATCTGCAGGGCCGGTCGTTCCGCATCGCCCATATGGGCCATGTCAACGCGCCGATGATTCTGGGCACGCTCGGGGTAATCGAAGTCGGCCTCAACGCGCTGCAAATCCCGCATGGCAAGGGCGGCACCGAAGCTGCGATTGCTTTCCTGGGAGAAAATGTGAAGGCGTGAGAAAACTGCCGTAGATGGGTTGAGCGCCAGCGAAACACCCATCATCGTGCGGATGCCAGCGGCGATGGGTTTCGCTTCGCTCAACCCATCCTGCGCAGGACTCAATCCATCCTACAAAGTGTGAGGCATCGAGGTCTTTCCGGCGCGCCATCTTTCGTGCTTATTTATCGGCCGATAAGAGCTGGAAAGGCATTCGCGTACCGGGAGGGGTTTGAGTGGCGTCGGTTGAATTGCGCGGCCTGACCAAACGGTTCGGGACGCATGCGGTGGTCGATGACGTCTCGCTCGTGATCGATCACGGCAAGCTGGTCTGCCTGCTCGGCCCGTCCGGCTGCGGCAAGACCACGACCCTGCGGCTGATTGCGGGATTTCTGGAACCGTCCTCGGGCGAGATCCGGGTCGGCCCGCGCGTGGTGTCGTCGAGCGCCAGGACGCTGCCGCCCGAGCAGCGCAAGATGTCGATGATCTTCCAGAGCTACGCGCTGTGGCCGCACATGACGGTCTCCGACAACATCACCTATGGCCTGCGCCTGCGCAAATTGCCGCGTGAGACAATCGCGAAAAAACTCGGCGCGATCCTCTCGACCACCAAACTCGAGCCGCTGGCGCTGCGTTATCCCGGCGAGCTTTCCGGCGGCCAGCAGCAGCGCGTCGCGCTCGCACGCGCGCTGATCGTCGAGCCGGAGACGCTCCTGCTCGACGAGCCGCTGTCCAATCTCGACGCCAACCTGCGCGAGGAGATGCGTTTCGAGATCCGAAGGCTGCACGACCAATACCGCTACACCACGGTCTATGTCACCCACGACCAGTCGGAAGCGATGACGACCGCCGATTTGATCGCGGTCATGAACGGCGGCAGGATCGATCAGCTCGGCTCGCCCGAAGACATCTACGACCGGCCGCAATCGGAATTCGTCGCGCGCTTCATCGGCGCATCGAACGTGATCAAGGGCACCGCACGCGATGCGAACCACATCGCCTTTGCCAACACGACATTGCAGGTGGTCGGCGCGCCGCTTAGCGCGGGCCAGAGCGCCGCGGTCGCGATCCGCCAGCACGACATCGCGCTGGCGACGCAAACGCCGCAGAACACGGGCAATATGCTGCCTGCGCGCGTGCTGCGCCAGGTGTTTCTGGGTGCGACGCGCGACTATCTCGTCGAGATCGCAGACGGCACGAGCCTGCGTATCGTCACATCGCCCGCCAATGTCGTCGCCGAAGGCAGCGAGGTCTGGCTCACGCTGCCGCCCGCGCGCTGCCGGGCGCTGGCACGATGAAGCGGACAATGAAAAAACCTTCGCGACGCGACGTTCTCAAGGGCGCCGGGGCCGTCGCGCTCGGCGCGGTCTTCGCTGAGCCTGCGCGCGCCGCGGCACCGCCGCCGGAGGCGATCACGCCCGAGCTGATCGCGGCAGCGCAAAAGGAAGGCAAGGTCGTCCTTTATTCGTCGATGGATCTGCCGGTCGGCGAAAAGCTCGGCAAGGCGTTCGAGGCCGCCTATCCTGGCGTCGCCATCCAGATCGAACGCTCCGGCTCGGAGCGGCTGTTCCAGCGCATCGCGCAGGAATTCGAATCCAGCATCCACGCCTGCGACGTCATCAACTCCTCCGACGCCTCGCATTTCATCCCGTGGAAGAAGAACGGATGGCTGATGCCGTTCGTGCCGGACGAGGTCGCGAGATTTTTTCCGGAAGCCTATCGCGACGGAGACGGAATGTCCGCGACCTCGCGCCTCTATCTGTCCTCGATCGCCTACAACACCAATCTGGTGAAGGCGGAGGACGCGCCGAAGAGCTACGCCGACCTGCTCGATCCGAAATGGGCCGGCAAGATGGTGAAAGGCCATCCCGCCTATAGCGGCACCATCATGACCGCGACCTTCCAGCTCGTGCGCGAATTCGGCTGGGAGTATTTCGAGAAGCTTGCGAAACAACGCGTGATGCAGGTGCAGTCCTCGACCGACCCGCCCAAGAAGCTTGCGCTCGGCGAGCGCGCTGTCATGGCCGACGGCAACGAATATGGCGTGGTGCTCTTGAAGGAAGCGGGCCAGCCGGTCGAGCCGATCTATCCTGCCGAAGGCACGCCGACGATCTCGGGGCCAACGGGCATCTTCGCCTCCGCGCCGCATCCGAACGCCGCGAAACTGTTCCAGGCCTGGCTTCACACGCGCGAGACCCAGCAATTCTTCGTCGATTTCACCGCGCAATATTCGGTGCATGCGCAGGTCACGTCCAAGGCGGGACGGCGAAAGATCTCCGACATCAAGCTGATGAAGGAGGATCCCGCAGGCGTCGAGGCGATGAGCGAGGAGATCAAGACGCGCTATGCGAAGCTGTTTCGGGTGTGATGTGATCGCGATCAGTCGCCGCGACGCCTTCTTCACCTCTCCCCGCCTGCGGGGAGAGGGAGTCATAGCGAACGCGTGGTGACGGCATGACCGCGATTGCAACCGACACAGCCCACGCAAAGGCAAGGTTCGACTGGACCGCGCCCGTGCTGTGGCTGTTTGCGATCGTGCTGGTCGCGCTGATCGTGCTGCCGCTGTCCTGGCTCGCGGTCTACAGCTTCACCGACAAGACGCGGCATGTCACGCTGCAAAACTTCGTCACGCTGTTTTCCGATCCCGATTTCCTCGATCCCCTGCTCACCACCGCGATCATCGCCACCACATCGGCTGCGCTCTGCTGCATTCTGGCGGCGCCGATCTCCTGGCTGGTATCGCGCACCGACATGCCGGGACGGCAGACCATCCGCGCGCTGGTGACGGCATCCTTTGTGACCCCGCCGTTTCTCGGCGCGGTCGCCTGGGAGCTTCTGGCCGCCCCGAACTCGGGCCTGCTCAACCAGCTCTATCGTTTCGTGACCAGAGCGGATTCGGACGCGGTTCTCTTCAACATCTATTCGCTGCCGGGCCTCATCTTCGTGATCTCCTGCTACACTTTCCCCTTCGTCTTCGTGCTGGTGGCGAACGCGCTCGACACCATGCCGGGCGAGCTGGAAGATGCTTCCGCGATTCTTGGCGGCAGGGCCTGGACCACGGCGCGGCGCGTCACCATTCCGCTCGCGCTGCCGGCGCTGGTTGCGGGCGCGCTGATCGCGTTCCTGCAGGCGATGACCCTGTTCGGCTCGCCCGCAATCCTCGCCCTGCCCGCAGGCTTTCACACCATGACGACGAAGATCTGGAGCCTGTTTCAGTATCCGCCGAAGCTTGAACTGGCCGCGGCCGCCGCCGTGCCGCTGCTCCTGCTGACCATCCTGTTGCTGCAGGCGCAAAAATTCATTCTCGGCCGGCGCGGCTATTCGGTGGTCGGCGGCAAATACGGCGCGCCGCGCCGGGTCGAGATGAAAGGTTGGCGCTGGGCCGCGCTCATCTTCTGCCTCATAGTGCTTCTTAACCCCGTCTTCCTGCCCTATTTCGCGCTGCTCAACGCCGCCTTCTCACCAAACGCGACCACGCTGGCCACGCCGTCAACGCTGACGTTCCACAATATCGTCTTCGTGTTCACCGAGCTGTCGTCGACTGCGCTCGTGCTCAAGAACACCGTGATCCTGGGGACGGCGACCGCGACCATCGGCACCATGCTCGCGCTCGTCATCGCCTATGTCACGACGCGCCACGCCATTGCCGGCTCGCGCGTGCTCGGCTTTCTCGCAACCGCGCCGGTCGCCGTGCCCGGCATCGTGCTCGGCGTCGGCCTGTTCTTGAGCTACACGCGGCCGCCTTTCGTGCTCTACGGCACGCTGTGGATCCTGCTGATCGCCTTCCTCACGATCAACCTGCCGGCGGCCTATCAGCAATTGCAGGCGGCGTTTGCGACAATCCATCCCGAGCTCGAGGACGCAAGCCGCATCCTTGGCGCGAGCCGGCTGCAATCGCTGATCCGCATCACCGCGCCCTTGTTGCGCACCGGCGTGATCGCGACCTGGTGCTTCATCTTCATCGGCGTGATGCGCGAGCTGTCGGCCGCCATCGTGCTGTTCACGTCGCAGACCAAGGTGCTGTCGGTTCTGATCTACGACCTCAACGAGAGCGGCGACCTCGCCGCGATCGCGGTGCTCGGCATCGCGATGCTGGTCATCACCTTTGCCGTCGTGCTCGCGGTCAACCGCATCCCGACCTTCGGCGGCAGCGCCGGCGCGAGGCTTCGGAATAGCTAACTCGCGTCTCTCCGTCATTGCGAGGAGCGCAGGCGGCGAAAATTCAAGGCGCGGGAGTATCTGGCAAATCGGCAATCCCTCCCGATATAAGGCACACCCTTCCAGCCACCACGAGGACCGTGTGACGCAAGCCGCCACCAAAATCCCTGCCCATTCGCCGCCGGCGGCCCCGCGCCGGCCGCATTCCTTTACCCGCCACGGCATCACGATTCAGGACGATTATGCCTGGCTGAAGGACGATGACTGGCAGGAGGTGCTGCGCGACCCTGCTCTGCTGCATCAGGATATCCGCACCTACCTCGAGGCCGAAAACGCCTACACCGAGAGCCTGCTCGGCCACACCGCACCGTTGCAGAAAAAGCTCGTGGCCGAGATGCGCGGGCGCATCAAGGAAGACGATTCCAGCGTGCCATCGCCGGATGGCCCGTTCGCCTATTTCCGCAAATTCCGCGAGGGCGGTCAGCATGAGCTGTTCGGCCGCATGCCGCGCAACGGAGGCGCAGAGGCGATCGTGCTCGATGGGGACGCGCTCGCCTCGCAGCATGAGTATTTCCGCTTCGGCGGCAGCCGGCATTCGCCCGACCATCGCCTGCAGGCGTGGAGCGCCGACACAAAGGGCTCGGAATATTTTTCCGTCCGCGTGCGCGATTGGGACAGCGGCAACGACCTGGACGATCTCGTCGAGGAGACCGACGGCGGCGTGGTGTGGAGCAAGGACAGCAAGAGCTTCTTCTATGTCAAGCTCGACGACAATCATCGCCCGATGCAGGTCTTTCGGCATCGCCTCGGAACAAAGCAGGCCGACGACACGCTGATCTATGAGGAGCCGGATTCCGGCTGGTTCACCCACGTGCACGAGAGCACAAGCGGACGCTTCTGCGTGATCTCGAGCGGAGACCATGAGACCTCGGAGCAGCGGCTGATCGATCTCGAAAATGCGGAAGCGCCGCCACGCCTGGTCGCGGCGCGCGAGGCAAATGTGCAATATTCGATCGCCGATCGCGGCGACGAGCTATTCATCCTCACCAATGCCGACGGCGCGATCGACTTCAAGATCGTGACCGCGCCGCTCGCTAACCCCGCGCGAAAGAATTGGCGCGACCTGATCCCGCATCGCGCAGGCATTTATATCCTCGATCACGATCTCTATTCCGGTCATCTCGTCCGGCTCGAGCGCGCCAATGCGCTGGCCTCCATCGTCATTCGCGATCTCAGGACGAACGAAGAGCATGCGATTGCCTTCGACGAGGCCGCCTATTCGCTCGACACCATCGGCTCCTACGAGTTCGACACCACGAATCTGCGCTTCTCCTATTCGTCGATGACCACTCCGTCGGAGGTCTATGATTACGACATGACGACGCGCGCACGCCTCTTGCGCAAGCGCCAGGAGATTCCCTCAGGCCACAATCCGGCCGACTATGTCACGACCCGCATCATGGCCAAGGCGCCGGATGGCGCCGAGGTTCCGGTCTCGCTCCTGCACCGGCGCGATTTCGCGCGCGATGGGGCCGCCCCGCTATTGCTCTATGGCTATGGCTCCTATGGCTCGGCAATCCCGGCCTCGTTCAGCGCGAACCGGCTGTCGCTGGTCGACCGCGGCTTTGTCTATGCCATCGCGCATGTCCGCGGCGGCACCGACAAGGGCTGGGGCTGGTATCTCGACGGCAAGCGCGAGAAGAAGACCAATACGTTCGACGACTTTGCCGCCTGCGCGCGGGCGCTGATCGATGCAAGATATACCGGCGTGAAGCGCATCGTGGCCCATGGCGCGAGCGCCGGCGGCATGCTGATGGGCGCGGTCGCCAACCGCGCCGGCGATCTCTTCGCCGGCATCGTCGCGGAAGTGCCGTTTGTCGACGTGCTCAACACCATGCTCGACGACACCTTGCCGCTGACGCCGCCGGAATGGCCGGAATGGGGCAACCCGATCGAAAGCGAGAAGGATTTTCGCACCATCCTGTCCTACTCTCCCTACGACAATCTCGCGGCGAAATCCTATCCCGCGATCCTTGCAATGGGCGGGCTCACCGATCCCCGGGTCACATACTGGGAGCCGGCAAAATGGATCGCGCGGCTGCGCGCGACCATGACCGGCGGCGGCCCGGTGCTGTTGCGCACCAATATGGGCGCCGGCCATGGCGGCGCCTCCGGGCGCTTCCACCGGCTCGACGAAGTCGCGATCGTCTATGGCTTCGCGCTGTGGGCGGTCGGGATGGCGGAGAAGGCGGAGGTGTGAGTTTCTCACGCCGCTATCGAGGTAAGGCAATCGCGTATGACTTCTGCGTCATGCCCGGGCTTGTCCCGGGCATCCACGTCCCTTCTTTTCGGTTGCCAGAACGTGGATGGCCGGGACAAGCCCGGCCATGACGACGCGGAGAGATCGGTGCTCCGCCCCGTATGCGATTGCCCTGGCCACGCGGACAAGGGTGAATCATCGAGCGAGGGTTGAGGGCGATGCCGCGCTACACCAAGAAGGACTTTCCGGTCTTGAACGTTCGGCGCTTTCTCGAACCCGGGCCGATCGTGCTGGTCAGTTCTGCTCACAAGGACCAGACCAACATCATGGCCATGGGCTGGCACATGGTGATGGAATTTTCGCCAGCGCTGGTCGGCTGCCTGATCGCAGGCGGCAACCACAGTTTCGAACTCATCCGCCAAAGCCGGCAATGTGTGATCAACATTCCAACGGCCGACCTCGCCGAGACCGTGGTGAGGGTCGGCAATACCTCCGGACGCGACATCGACAAGTTCGCCGAATTTGGCCTGACGAAGAAGCCGGGCACGCACGTGCGAGCGCCGCTGATCGACGAGTGCTACGCCAATTTCGAATGCACGCTCGCCGATGCCGGCTGGGTGCAGAAGTACAATTTGTTCGTGTTCGAGGTCGTGAAGGCGCATGTGGCGACTTCGCCGAAGCTGCCGAAGACGATGCACTATCGCGGCGACGGCGAGTTCATGATCTCCGGCGCCGAGACGCGGAAGTGGCGCAAGCTGTTCCGGCCGGGGATGTTGTGAGGATGGGCACTACCTTCCCCTCGCCTTCCGCCATGCCGCAAAATCCTTCAGCGCCTGCTCGTCGGTTGCGGGATAGAGCCCGAAAATCCCCCTGCCCTTGCCGACTTCCTCCGCGACAAAATCCTCGAACGCCGTCATCTCGAAGGTCTCGTCCGCAATCTCGGAGGCGAGGTGCGCGGGGATGACGATGACGCCGTCGGGGTCGCCGAGGATGACATCACCGGGGAACACCGGCGCGTCGCCGCAGCCGATCGGCACGTTGATCTCGATGGCCTGATGCAGGGTGAGGTTGGTCGGCGCACTCGGTCGGTGGTGAAAAGCCGGAAAGCCGAGCTTTGCGATCTCAGCGGAATCGCGAAAGCCGCCGTCGGTCACGACGCCGGCAACGCCGCGCTTCATCAATCGCGTCACCAGGATCGCGCCGGCCGAGGCCGCACGCGCGTCCTTGCGGCTGTCGATGACGAGCACGCTGCCTGCCGGACAATCCTCGACCGCCCTGCGCTGCGGATGGGCGCGGTCGCGGAAGACGTCGATCCTGTTGAGGTCTTCCCGCGCCGGCATGTAGCGCAGCGTAAAGGCCTCGCCGACCATGGTCGGCTGATCGGGACTGAGCGGATGGACGTCCTGGATGCACTGGATACGAAAGCCGCGCTTGAACAAGGCAGTCGCAACCGTGGCGGTCGAGACAGTCTTGAGCTTGTTGCGGGTCACGTCGCTGAGTTCTGACATCGTTCGGTCCTTGGAGTTGTCATTCCGGGGCGCGCAGCGCGAACCCGGAATCTCGAGGTTCCGGGTTCAAGGCTTCGCCTTGCCCCGGAATGACAGCGTTAGTAAATCGACGGCTCGCCAACCGGCGCACCGAACCCGGTCTCCAGAAAATCGAAATCGCAGCCTTCGTTCGCCTGCTTGATGTGGCGCGAGAACATCCAGCCATAGCCGCGCTCGAAGCGACGCTCGGGCTGCTTCCATTCCGCGCGACGCTTTGCGAGCTCGGCCTCCGGAACATCGAGATTGATGCTGCGGGCTGCGACGTCAAGCGTGATGCGGTCGCCATTTCTCACCAGCGCCAGCGGGCCTCCGATGAACGATTCCGGCGCAACGTGAAGGATGCAGGCGCCATAGCTCGTGCCGCTCATCCGTGCGTCCGACAGCCGCACCATGTCGCGCACGCCCTGCTTCACGAGCTTGGTCGGGATCGGCAGCATGCCCCATTCCGGCATGCCCGGCCCGCCCTGCGGTCCCGCATTGCGCAGAATCAGCACATGGTCGGCCGTGACGTCGAGATCGGGATCGTCGACCGCCTTCTTCATCGACGGATAGTCGTCGAACACCAGCGCCGGCCCGGTATGCCTGAGCAGACGCGGATCGCAGGCGGAAGGTTTGATCACGCAGCCGTCGGGCGCGAGGTTGCCCCGCAACACCGCGAGCGCGCCCTCCCTGTAGATCGGGTTATCGACCGTGCGGATCACGTCGTCATTGTAGACTTCCGCGCACGCGATGTTCTCGCCGAGCGTCTTGCCGGTGACGGTGATGCAGTCGAGATGCAGGCGATCCCTGATGCGGCTCATCAGGCCCGGCAGGCCGCCGGCGTAGAAGAAATCCTCCATCAGGTAGCTGTCGCCGCTTGGCCTGACGTTGGCGATGACGGGCACCTTGCGGCTTGCGATTTCGAAATCGCCGAGGGTGATGTCGTTGCCGGCACGGCGCGCCTGCGCAATGAGGTGAATGATCGCGTTGGTCGAGCAGCCCATCGCCATCGCGACCGTGATGGCGTTTTCGAACGCCTCTCTTGTCTGAATTTTTCTCGGCGTCAGGTCCTCCCACACCATCTCGACGATGCGGCGGCCGCATTCGGAGGCCATGCGGATGTGACCCGCGTCGGCGGCGGGGATCGAGGAGGCGCCCGGCAAGGTCATCCCGATCGCTTCCGCAATCGCGGTCATGGTCGAGGCAGTGCCCATGGTCATGCAGGTGCCATAGCTGCGGGCGATGCCGGCCTCGACGTCGGTCCAGTCCTTGTCGGAGATTTTTCCGGCCCGCCGCTCGTCCCAATATTTCCAGGCGTCCGAGCCCGACCCCAGGGTCTTGCCCTTCCAGTTGCCGCGCAGCATCGGCCCCGCCGGCAGATAGATCGCAGGCAAATTCATGCTGGTGGCCCCGAGCAGGAGGGCCGGCGTGGTCTTGTCGCAGCCGCCCATCAGCACCACGCCGT
>Ga0335079_10005076_pt1 | contig 15106 bp, 8 predicted proteins | sample Lox_Sample_33_FD_206719 | JGI IMG/M metagenome (GOLD analysis project Ga0335079, IMG submission 206719) | Soil microbial communities from Loxahatchee National Wildlife Refuge, Florida, United States - Lox_Sample_3.3 | ecosystem: Environmental > Terrestrial > Soil > Wetlands | place: USA: Florida...
CGTGCCGCGTCAAACCGACCACTACGTTGAGAACATCGGCGACAAGCCTCTGCAATACATTTACGTCAGCATCTGGCCGGGAGAAATTCCGGTCGAAGACGGCCTGACCTGGCGTGAGGCTTCGGAAGCGATGATCCGGATGTACAACTCGCGCGGCTACTCGCCGCAACGGAGCGTATGAAAATCGAGGACGTCCGCACGGAATGGCTTCGGGTTCCGATCTCGCCGCCTATCGCCGATTCAACCCACGTCCTCCGTTTCATGGACTTGATCGTGGTGGAAGTCCGAGCGGGAGATTATTCCGGTTGGTCTTACATGCTGTCGTTCGATTATGCGCCGGCGCTGCTGAAGGGAATCATCGATCAAGAACTCAAACGTTATGTAGTGGGCAGTTCCGCGGATGAGATCAGGGCTGTTTACGAGCACAATCTGCTGGCGACGGAGTACATCGGTAAAGAGGGCCTCGCCATGTGGGGGACCGCAGCCATTGATGTGGCACTGTGGGATCTTCTGGCGCGCCGCCTGGAAGTGCCCGCCTCTTTACTTTTTGGCCGGCGATTCAGCGCTGTTCCCGTGTACGGCAGCGGCGGATGGATCTCGTATTCGGACGAGGAACTCGCCGACGAGGTATGCCGGTACATCGCCCGGGGATTCGGGGGTGTCAAGATCAAGATCGGCAGCCCGCAAGAAGATCAGGATGTGGAACGCATCCGCGCGGTGCGCAAGGCGTTGGGGCCGGATCGCAAGTTGATGGCAGATGCTAACCAGGGATTGACGCTCGAGCGCGCGCTTCGCCTGGTCCGGCGCGTGGAGGATTGTCATCTGGACTGGCTCGAGGAACCTTTCCTCAAGAACGATCTGGAGAGCTACTCGCGGCTAGCATGTGCAACCGACATTCCTCTTGCGGCGGGTGAGCGCGAATTCGGAGTGGAACCTTTCCGCCGGATGGCCAACGCCCGTTCCGTTGCGGTCCTGCAGCCGGACCTGCTTCGTGTGGGGGGAGTCACCGGATGGCGGCTGGTCGCAGGACTCGCCGAGGCTTACCTGTTACGCGTGGCTCCGCACTTCTACCGTGAGTACGATGTTCACCTCGCGGCGGCCCAACCGAACCTCGTCGCCATTGAGTCTTTCGATTGGCTCAGCGATCTTCTTGAAGCCCCGTTCGAAGTTCGCGATGGTTTGGCGGTTGTGCCCGAACGGCCCGGCTTCGGCGTCAACTTCCGGTCCGAGGCGGTTCGCGAGTTTCGGTTTCAAGCGTAACTCGTGTTGTGGATTAAACCACGCTCAAAACCAGGTCGGCACGGGTTCGTTTTTGATTCTCAGAATGGCTTCCTGGGCCGTGTAGGTTACTCGGGGGATTTTCAGCGCCTGTTGCAGGGCTGGCAGAGCGCCGGCGGCGGCCGGACCGATATTCCCCAAGGCGGCGGCGACGCTCCGCAAAACGTAAACTTGCTCGCCGGCCGTCAGGAGCCGCTCGCTCAAAGGGCGAACGGCGGCCTTGGCCGCGGGCCCGACGTTTCCAATAGCATCCGCAACTGGCGCGCGCACGTAGGCCTCGGGATCGCTCAGCGCCCGAACGAGTGCAGGTAGAGCATCCATCGCCTTCGCGCCCATGGAACGCAAGGCTACCGCCGACAAACTGCGCACGCGCGGGTCTTCGTCCCCGAGAGTTTTTTCGAGCGCGGGAATCGCCGGTGCGCCGGCAGCGCCCATTTGCGAAAGCGCCCACGCGGCAGCCGAGCGAATATTCGCGCCGGGATCGGTGAGGGCCTCTTCCACTGCCCGCACCGCAGGTCCGGCGTCTTCACCAAATGCGCCCAGTACGCGCACCAGCTGGGCGCGGCGGCTCCCGGATGCGGTCTTCAGTTGTTGCAGGTAGGCCGAAAGTGGAAGGCCGCGATAGACAATGCCTCCGTTTTGAGGCGCGCCCGGTAGTGGAGTCGAAGGAACTGCTGCGACTACCTGAGGGACCTTTTCCAGCACAACGTCGTTGATACCCAGGTTGTAGCCTGACGAACGGCCGTCCCGTCCCACGCAGACGAAGCTGACTATGTGCCGTCCTTTGTCCAGGTCCAGCCAGCCAAGCGGACGGTCCACGGCAACATAAATCTCGGACAAATAGTTGTGAAACACCTCCGGACCGGCGGCGGGTATCTCTGAAGTTTCCGGTTTCCGATTGTCCAGATTGGTGGGTTTGCCATCGAGCAGGGCATAGTAATCGCCATAGTCGGGCGCTTGGGCTATGCGGGCGACGATCTCATAGCGTCCCTTTTCCGGAATGTCGAGCGGAACGTTGATACGGGATCCTGTGCCTTCTGCCTCGAAGAACAGCAAGTCTCTGCCCCAGTCCACTTCCCGCTGGACCGAAGCTTTTCCCTTCTCGGAGATCACGTCGGCTAACGAGTCTTCGACAGCGATTTGTTGGGCATTGCCGAGCGGCAGGCGGTCTTCGCCGTACGGCGGCTCTGCCATGTCCTCGTTCACGCCCTTCTGATACCAGAACGCGGTACTCGAAAAGTAATCCGGCCGTTCTTCAGAGCCGGATCGCAGCGTGCCGTCTTCGTTGTAGGTCCAACCAGTGTGCTCGATGCCGGCCCATAGCGAATTGGTAAATGGAACTGGATCGGGAACATGCCAACGGTAGCCGGTGAGCCTGGCTCCCACACGCTCGCCTTCGGCGACCGGCGTGCCGGTCCATGGGCCGGTGGAAACGCGAAGTCCCCACGCCTCGTTGATATAGTCCTCGGTGCCGGTGCCGTAAATTTGCGGCTTCTTGGCCCCGTCGACATAAAACAGGTCGTCGCCTTCGCCGAACCATCCCACTTGCGCCTGGATCACATTCAGCACGGTGCCTACATAGTGCCCCGTTGCTTTGACGTTGAGAAATTCGTAGTTCCTTCCGGAGACGGCGGGGCGCTCTTGACGGTAGTAACCGTGAAAATAAGCAACATCGTCACTCAGCGCCGTGTGCTTTTGCCAATCCACGTGGTAGTAGAACGCCGTCACCGGGCGGTTCCCTTCATCGGTCACAGTGATTTTGCAGGCTCGCCGGAATGGCATGGGCCAGTAACTGTTTCGCGCCCGCCCGAAGGAGCTATTGCGGACGGGCAAGGACTCCAGGTCCCGGTCATATCCATGTCCGACGCCGAAGAAATCTCCGAGAGGCACGTCGACGCTGGGCGTCTTTTTTCCGTCGTAATAGACCCTAAGCCGTACGAGGCGGGGCCAGGCATACTCGTTGTCGGCCACCGTAATCCAGATATGATTCACGACGCCAGGCCCGCGGAGATCCGCCATTACCAGGGTCTCGCCCGGCATGATGCGTTTGCTATCGTCGTTGCTGGGCACGAAGCGGTTGTCACTGGATACGCGATGAGCCGAAAAGGTCTTCAGGCGGGGAAGGTCGAATAGATCTGCGTCCGGCGCCTGCGCCCCTCCCACAGCCGCGAAAAACATGATCCACGCAGAGGTGCAAACCAGCCGGCACGGCTGGATGGCGCTATTTCGCAAATGCATAAACCGAACTCCGGGTTCGAATGTAGATGCGGCCGTCGGCGATGGCGGGGCTGGCATAACATTCCTCGTCGAGGTCATTCACGTGGAGCGTCGTCCAGTTCGGCGCGGCTCTAACTACCGTGACTTTTCCGGTCGCGCTGGTGACATAGATCTTTCCGTCAGCAGCCACTGGAGAAGAGAAAATGCCGTCGGGGTCTTCAGAGAGCCGGCCTTGCTTGAGGACCTGGCCGGTTCGTGGGTCGAGCGCGGTCATGACACCTCCGCCTTTCACCAGGTAGAGTACATCTTCATAGATTAGTGGGGTGGCGAGGTCCGGGAGAGCCCTCGAGAAACGCCATCGCACTTGCGTCTCGGTCACATCGCCGCGCCCATCCAAGCCCACTGCAACCAATGCGCTGGGGCCGCCGCCATGGATGCGGGCGCCGAACGCTTTCCACTCGGTTAAGCTTAGCTTGCCATCCCCATCCGCATCCAGTACGGTACCGGCGATCGGCCCCCAGGATTTCGGGAACTCGCCGGCATCCACGAAACCGTCGCGGTTCACATCCAGTTGTCGAAACACTTCGTCACCTTCCCACGTCTCGGCGCCCCCTGTTCCAACCGCAAAAATCGCGTCGTGCCAGAGAATGGGAGAAGTCTGTGGTTGTTCTCCCATGTGCCCAACCCACCAGAGCTTCTCACCAGTCTCCGCGGAGTAACCGGCCAATTCACGTGGCGAGGAGACAACGGCCTGAGAAGCTCCGCCGGGGGCTGGGTAGATGACAGGCGTCGAATAACCTCCGGCGGCGTCCGGCCGCTCCGTCTTCCATACCCGGTGCCCGTCTTTGCTGTGGAAAGCTGCGACAAACGAGCCTCGAGCCTGATCGATGAGCAGGATGATTTTATCGGCGCTCAAAACCGGCGATGCGCTAATGCCATGCAAGCTCACAAAAGGTCCAAGCGTGTGCTTCCATTTTTCTCTTCCCGAAAGATCGTAAGCCACGAGGCCATATTCCGGAAAGAATGCATACACACTCGATCCATCGGTCAACGGCGTGGGTGAAGCCGGATCGTTGAGCGGATGGCGGTGGTGAGGCTCAGTCACCTCGATACTTTGTTCCCAAACCCTCTTTCCTGTCGCACTGTCCAAACAGATCACCGTTCGTCTTCTGCCCTCTGCGGCCGTCAACAAAACACGGTCCTGAACCAACACCGGCGAAGATACTCCCCGTGGAATGGCGGCCTTCCAAAGTACGTTCTTGTTCGGCCCAAACTCGACGGGAAGGTCTCTGGCTTCACTTACGCCTGAACCGTTGGGGCCGCGAAAGCGCGGCCAGTCGGCCGGATATATGCTGGTGAGACAAAGACATGGCAGGATGGCGGCCGGTGAGTACAGCCACAGAAATCTCCTCCTCATCGGGTTATTCCTTGGCGCCTTTTATCCACTCCAGGATGGTCCGGTATTCCGGCGAATCCTTTGCCCAACGCACGCCGCCACCGTGTGAGATGGTCTTCGCCCCGGCAATGCCCTCGCTTTCGGAAGTCGACGTTGGCTTCAACAGCAGAAGGCTTTTCTCCGGCTCTGCGAGATTAATGACGTTCGGCGCAGTGTAGAAGGTGGCATTAAACAACGTGTGCGTTGCATGGCAGTGGATACAAGCATAGCCGTCCTTGCCGCGCTTTTCGAAGATGGGCTGTACGTAACCGCGGAAATAAGTTTCGTCCAGCTGGAACTTCGCGGGCAGCCTTTCGTTCGCCTTGGCCGCGGCGGCGGAGAGGGGAGGAGGCTTAAGCGCGCGCGCCACCTCCTCGGCACCGGCCATACTCTCGACCTTGTACGCCACCTGTTTCGTATGGGAGCCCGCCGGCCCGGCCAACCGGTTTACCTCGCTGAAACGTGTCTCGCGAACCAGGATCACGGCACGCGCAGCCAGCATGCGCAGTTCATCATCAGCGGAATTCAACAGAGGATCTAGCGATTCCGCGAATCGTTCCGCGCTCCCGCCGAAAAACACAATTTGTTCAGTGTCGTTGCCGATCCGGTTGTATACCGGCGGTGAGAGTTTGGCCGCATTCGCATCCAGATCGTAGACATCGGCCCGCCGAAGCGGCAGCTCTGTAAGCGCGCGCAGCAGTTCCTTTTTCTGTTCGGCCGAGCCGTGATCCAGGAACTCTGAGAATTTGTTCGCGAGCTTCGCTTCAACCTTCAGTCGTCCGCGAATGGCCCGCTCGCGATCCGCCGGGTCCGCGAGCAACGGGACCCAGTTGTTGTAAAGGTAACGAATGTTTTCGTCGGCGAGATTGTATATGGCGTGATGAAGATTCTGACGCACCCAGGGATGCTGCGGCTTGCCGAGAGCGATAAGCAAAGCATTCTCGATCCCATCCTTCACAGACGTTTCCGGGGTCCAGAACCAGAATTGCCACAGCCCCTTCACGGCTGCCATGCGAACCGCAGGGACGCGATCTTCGGTCAACCTCTCGAGGTCCGCCGCCAACTCCGGTCGCGCCGCAAGCGCCGAAAAATGAGACGCGAAAATCCGCGTCGCACCCCATCGTGTGCGGTCATCGGGCGACCCGAGCGCGCCGCGCACGTCGTCGATGGGTAAATCCGGGTTGCGGCTATGTGCCTGCCGCATTGCCCAAGCGGTCGTCCGCTGCACCATCTTGCTCGCATCACCCAGAAACGCCGGGTCTGGGCACTGTCCGATTCTTCCCAATGCCTCGATTGCCGCCTGCCGAAGCAAGGCGTCATTCGAGTGTGCGGTGGTCAGAATCCGCTCTCGAACCGCAAGGCTGGGAGCATCCCAGACCTCATCCAACTGCTCCAGCTCCGCTACCGGATCGCTGGATAAGCTTTCGATGCGGGGCGAATTCCACCCATGCGCCCGTTCGGTCTGCGGAAAGTAAGAGCTCAAGGCGAGAATGGCCATCTGCGTTTCCCGGAAGGGCGTCCGGAAGTTTTCGAACGACTGCAGTGGATCCATCCAGCCGCCGAACTCCTGCTGCCGTCCAAGCACATATTGAATTGCTTTCGTCACGCGAGGATCGCTAACCGGAACGCCCGCCGCCTGGAGTGCCCAAAGTGCGTGGCCCGTCTGAAACTCCACTTCCGGCTGGCTGGGTTCGAACCGCATGGACCACTGGCCGTCGGGCCGCTGCAAAGCCAGAATTCGATCGACGTTCTTTCGTATCTGCGCGCTATATTGCTTCGCATCGATATCCGCTAGCGCCTGCGTCTGGTAACAGAGATCGGCCATGTTCTTGATCTCGCCCGCGGCGATCAGGTTGGGCAGATGCGGATCCTTTGTGGCCGTCCATGCGTACCAGGCCACTTCGTGCGCGCTCACCAGAGGAGTGTTGCCGTTGGTCTCGTCAGCCGGCAGCTTGTCCCGTCCGGCGTAATACAGCTTCAGATACTCCGCGACTCCGCGATGGAATGCTTCGCGCCGCTCCCCAGAAATCTGTTGCTCAAAGATATCGAGCAGGTGCGACATACGGCCGAGGACATTTGCCGGCGCCGAGATCACCCGCGCCCAGACTGGACCCTCACGCTCGAAGCCGTAGAACGGCCTCGGATTGTTGTAAAAGCGCTCACAAAGAAACTGAAGCTGCTGGCGCTCCATCACCGGGTAACCGTTACGCGCCGCGTACAACTGGGCCCGCAGCGGGAAGTGCGTTGTGTGGCAGGCCACGCATAGCGACGTCTCCTGATGAACGCTGGCCACGCGGTCCAGTATTCCGCCACGGCGAGGGGTATTGGCGTGCCACGAGTCGCCTGCACCCAGAATGTAGTCGAGCGCCGTCCTTACGGCAGCCTTCGGATCGGAGTAGGGCGGTGGATCATAGATGCGGGTGCGCAGTTTGTACTCCGGATGGCGCGCGCGCACCGCAATATAGTAGGTTCCGGAATCCTTTAAAATCCTCGGAGTAAATTTGTTACCTGGAAGCGCCTGTACTTCGTGCGGCAGCGTGACTGGGTCCTCGCCCTCGAAATATTCAGTGAGCTTGCCGCCGGCAAGCCGGTGAACGCTGACATTGACTGGAAGCTGGTCTCTGTCCATCAACTCGATCTGAAAAAATACCAGCTTCGGCGTCTTCTCCCGGAACTCGAATCGGTACCAGTCCTCGCCGGTGGGGTCCTCGGCCGCTAAACGGCGTGCCGTGCCAGACAGCGGTATGTAATCCGCATCGTCGCCCGATGCGAACACGGTCTTGCCCAGCCGGATGGTCATGGCATGCTGCCAGTCACGGTTGGGTCCGCTCCTCACCTGTTCAGTCAAGGGCCATTGATTGACCTGTAACTTATAAACTCCGTGCGCGCCGATCGTTCGGACTCGAACCGCCGCATCTCCAGCTTGCGACGCACGAAATTGCGTGTAGAAGTCCGCGTCGCCGGCGTGCAGCGTTTTCACGCCGAGGATCGCCGCTCCCTGGGTGATTTCAACGATCACGCGCGCATCCGGTGCGAGGTTATCGAGAGTCGAAATCGAATACAGGAGGCTGTACTGATGCTCCACATCCAGGCTGCTCAACCGGATTTCCTCGGTACGTATCCGGCCCGATCGTTTGGCGATCTCCCGCAGCGATGCACCCGTTCCGATTGCAGGCCACGTCGAGACAGCCATAACCAGCAACGTGACCAGCCTCTTTTCTAAGGTTGCGAGGAAATTCACAGACGCAACGCCTGATTCCAAGGTCCCTCTTCCCGAGCCGTCCTGGGACGCGCCAGCTTGCCTCCGCGCGGAAAGGCCGCCGGGCGCACTGGCCGCTCTTGGCCCGCCCGGGAGCCTTGATCGTATCTCATCACAGCAATCTAACTGAACGGGCGAATTGTCTCAAGCAAGAAAAAGTTGAAAGCGTGTCAACGGAAACTTGACGCGCCGCTCCATCAAGACTTGCTTGACACTCAGGCGAGGCGCGAGTAACTTCGAGGCATGCAAGCACGGAAGGCGCTTCGCCTTCACGCCATCGATAATGTGGCCGTGGTCCTCGAGGACGTGCACGCCGGCGATGGGCTGGTCATTCTGGGCGGAGGCCCTCGGGCCTCTGTTGAGGCACGGCAGGCGATTCCCTTCGCGCACAAGATCGCACTGGACACCGTCGATGACGGCGCAGCGATCGTAAAATACGGCGTTCCCATCGGCTTCGCCACGCGGCGCATCGAGTCCGGCGAATGGGTTCACTGCGACAACGTCGGCTCCTATTACGCCGCCCGCCGCCGCGGAAATACGTCATGACCGGGATTCTTGGATACCGTCGCGTGCACGGACCGCCGGGAATCCGGAATCATGTCCTTTCCGTGCACACCGTGGAGTGCGCCTCGTTTGTTTCGCAGCAAGTGGCGGCCATGGATTCGCGCGTTCACGCGCTCGGATTTCCCGGCTGCTACAGCAGTCCCTATGCATCCCGCATGATGCAGGCGCTGGGAACGCATCCCAACGTGGGCGCGGTGCTGCTGCTCAGTCTCGGCTGCGAGGGGACCGACGCCGGAGAAATCGCACACGAAATCCGGTCAAGCGGACGGCGCGCGGAGATCGTCCGAATTCAAGAGGCTGGCGGTACCGAGGCCAGCGTGGACGCCGGGCGCCGCGCCGTGGCGAGTATGCTGGCCGATCTGGAACACACCCCGCGGGTCGGACTGGCGGTTTCCGACCTGATCGTGGGAACGGAATGCGGCGGCTCGGACGCTACATCGGGGATCGCCGCCAATCCGGCAGTGGGGAATGCGTTTGACCTCCTGGTGGATGAGGGCGCCACGGTTCTGTTCGAAGAGACCTTGGAGATGCTTGGCTGCGAACAGATCATTGCAGACCGCGCCGCGAATCCGCGGGCCGCTGCTGGCTTGCAAGCCGTTATCCGAAAGGCTGAGGCATTTGCGATGCAGGCCGACCAGTTTTCGATCGCGCCGGGGAACTATACCGGAGGTTTGACGACCATTGAGGAAAAGTCCATGGGCGCGTTCGCGAAATCGGGAACACGGCCGATTCAGGGCATTGTCCAAGTGAGCCAAAGGCCGCCCGGTCCCGGGCTTTATCTGCTGGACACCGTTCCTGACCCGACTGGGTTCTCGTTCGGCTACAGCAATCCCAACGATTCGGAGGGCATTCTGGCGCTCATCTCCTGCGGCGCGCATGTGGTCGTGTTCACCACCGGCCGCGGCAGCGTGATAGGAAGCGTTCTTTCGCCGGTGCTCAAGGTCTGTGGCAATCCGGTCACTTATGCCCGCATGGCTGGAGACATGGATGTGAATGCAGGCCGCATCATGACGGGCGCGGCGTCGGTCGCTGAGATCGGGCGCGAGATCCACGATCAGGTATTGCAAGTGGCCGCAGGCCGTCAAACGGCAGCGGAGCGCCTGGGACACCGCGAGTATTGCATCCCATACAAGTACCAAAGCGGCTGCGTTCTGACAAAGTAGCCAGCTTCGCGGATCCGCGTGCCAGGAGGCGGCGACGGAGTCCGAATCCAGCGGCGATCGTGTCTATGGCGCCACCGGTAGTGCGCTGACCAGAACCGCGTCGCGGCTTACACCTGGCCCGCGCTCGACAGGCACCTCGCAGCCGACGAGGTCGTTAGCCGCCAGTTGAATGTTGCGCGTGTCGCTTCCTTCCGCGCGAACGTAGATCCGGTTGCCCTCCGGCGCGCGATTCGCGAACAGCAGGGCGCGCCTGGTGTTGCGGAGAACCAGCAGAGGATCGCTGTTCGGACTCTCAAATCCTGAGGCTGTCAGGCCGTCGACATCGTCACACACCAGGGCTGGACGATCATCCGGGCTCTCGCGAGACACTTGTGCCCGATCGAACCTGAGTCCTCGAACATGCCGGCAGTAGAATCCGAACCCGGGCAGCGTGCCGAACATGTTGTACTCCGGGTACGCGGCCTCCGCCTCGGGCACCTCGCGGATCGCGTCCTGCTTCGTGCCGCCGCCCGAGAACCCAATGCGGATGTCCTGTAGCGCGACGTTCTCGATGGGATGGCCCGGGAGTCCGGCAATCGCGCAACCCACCTTATCGGCTCCGTCCACCTGCACGTTCGTGATCACGACGTTCCGCAAAGCACCGATCCCGGGTTGGGGCGCTCCCTCATAGACCGGCCGCGCGCGGTTGCCGAGCCGCAGGAAGATCGCCGACTTTACGTTTCGCATGGTTACGCCGGAAACGTTCACCTTCTCCAGAATGGCGCCATCCACCGTCTCCAGCGCAATGCCTGACAATCCGGTTTCATAGACGGTACAGTTGCTGAACGTTATGTTTTGAAATCCGCCGGCGCTCTCGGTGCCCACCTTGAACGCATTGCATCGGCTGCTCAGCACGCAGTTGCTTACCGTCACATCGCGGCAGTACCGGTTGGTCGTGCTTTTCAAAACGATGGAATCATCACCGGAAACGATGTTGCAGTCCGAGATCAGGACCCTCTCGCAGGCGTCTATGTCGATCCCGTCGTTATTCGCATTGCAGACGCTGCGCACGGTCAGGCCGTACAGATGCACGTCCGAACACGCCAGGTAGTGCTGGACCCACATCGGGGAGTCCTTCAAGTGAATGCCGGCCACTTCCACATTCGTGCAGTTCACCATGCGAATGATGTAGGGCCGGGTGCGGTAAGGACCGGGGAATTGGGCGCCCTGTCCGTCGATTGTGCCATGCCCGAGAATCGCGACACGATCCAGGTTCTCTCCATAAAGCAAACTTTGATGGACATAGACATCGGTATAGCTTCGCAAGCCCGGCTGTACCGGCGGGTAGTCGGACGGATTGGCGCTTCCGAGCAGAACCGCGGCCGTCTCGAGAACCAGTGAGATGTTGCTCTTCAGAAATATTGTTCCGCAGAGGTACTTACCCGGAGGCAGGTACACCACACCGCCGCCGGCGGTGGCGCAAGCGTCGATGGCCGCCTGGAGCGCCTTTGTGTCTGGCTGGCGGCCTCCGCCGGTCGCGCCGAAATCCCGCACGCTGAACAGCCCGGGTAGAGCCTGCTTCGCGGAGCCGGATGCCACCGCCGCGCCCGGCAACATCAATCCTCCTGCGAGCCACTGTTGCAGAAATCTCCGCCGCGCGCCGCCGCAGAAACCTTGATCCATTCGCATGGCAGCAATCTAGCTGAACGGTTGAGGCGCGTCAAGGAAGAAGGAGCCGGCCCACCAAGATCACTCGGAAGGAAGGGCCCACCGGGGCGCCGGAGTGGCTCGGGAAGAAAATACTAAAATCGCCGCCCGTGATTGCGCGCGCTCATCAGTCCGATCGCGCTGACCAGCACAAACAAAAAAAACCAGAGCAGGGTAATGGCAGCGACCTCGGCTGTCTGGGAAAATACGCCACTAACCGCGCCGCGGGCCCGCAGAATCATCCAGACTAGCGATAGGATGCCCACAACGAGCGCAGGCCCGGTGATGCGTTCGAGTGCCGTCTGCATTTGCTGCGAGTAGAGCGGGTCTGCCGGCATGAGAATCGGCGCCCTGGCATGCGCAATGAAACCGGCGGATTCGGCGCCGGCGGCCGCCGCTTTCGACTCTGCTGCACTCCGTGTGCGCGCCAGTTCCCCGGCTATGCGCGCTGCCACTTCCTCGGGCGCCACCGGCAGCACCTTCTTGCGCGCCCAGAGCGCATACCAGACCGCCGCGCCTACGTAAAGCCCCGCCGTCGGAAGGATCACCTGCACGTTCGACCATACATACAGACATCCTGCAATCCCCGATAACACGGCCACGAACACGGGCAGTGACGGGTACGCGGGAACTTTGTATGGCCGGAATAACCCCGGCTCCTTCCGGCGCAAAATCATCAGGCAGACCATGGCCAGCACGTACCAGATCACCGCCGTGAGTGTGGAGATCAGGATCGCCACCGCCGTGGCTCTCTCGTAGAAATGACCGAACAGGATGAACAGGATGGTTACCGCGGTCCACACAACTAGCGAAGCGTGCGGCGTCCGGCGCGTCCGGTGCACTGCGCCTAGCCACTTCGGCAGGTAGCCGGCGCGCCCCAGAGAGAACGACTGGCGGCTGGTGGCGTAGATCATTCCGTTGTAGGAAACCAGCATGCCGGCCACGGCCAGCGCCGAGAATGCCGCCAGAAACCAGCCGGTTCCCCAGACTTTCTTGAAGACCAGCGGAAGCGGATAGTCCACCGCGCCCGTTTCAGCGTACGGTGCGGCCGCCGATGCAAACCACCACGTCATCAGAACCAGCGCCACCAGCGTGATCTGCGCCAGCACCAGGCCGCGCGGAATGGAAACATGCGGCTCATGCGCTTCCTCAGCCGCCAGCGCGACCGTTTCGATAATCACCAGCCACCACAGCGCGTACGGCACGGCGCCCAGCACGCCGGACCACCCCGAAGGCAGCAGCGGTCTCGTGAAAACACGTTCCAGCGACACACCTGGAGCCGCACCCAGCCAGAACCAGACCAGGGCGGCGATGGCCGCGTACGTCAGCCAGAGCATGATGACCGCCTGCTGTTTCACTCCGGAATACTGAATCACGAAGAACACAAGAGCGCAGACGATGGCGCACCCGGTGGTTGCTCTCCGGTCGGGATGTTCGGGGTTGATGAGAAATGCAATGTATCCGCCCGCCGCCAAGCCGGTTCCAATAGTGGCGAACAGGCATTCCAGGAACATCGACCAGCCCATCAGAAATCCGAACCATTTGCCCACCGCCCGGCGCCCGAATGCCAACGGCCCGCCGGCAAACGGCATGGCAACCGAAAGTTCGGAGAGCGCCAGCACCCACGCCAAATACAGCACGCAGACGATCAGTGAAGCCACCAGGACGCCAATCGGTCCCCCAACCGGCAACCCGAAATTCCAGCCGAAATACATCCCCGTGATCACCACGCCTACGCCAAGCGCCCAGATATGAATCACGCCGAGCGGCTTGTTGAGCGCGTGCTCACGGATGTATTCAATCTCCTCAGGCAGGAGCAGAGACCGGTTCAGATGAGCTTCTGCGACTACTTCGTTGACGATGGCGTCGAACTGCACATCGCGTTTGTCGATGCTGGCCATGGGCGTAGCGGCCATTCTACACGGTTGATGGGGAGCTTTGACATATACTTTGGCTGTTATGAAGCGGACCCACTGCTGTTCACGGCGGCACGAGGACGGCCAGCGCCGCACGCGGTGCCGCACTAGCGCCGCGTTTCGGGAATTTCACCCTCGCTGGCCCTCGGGACGTTCCGCGATCTACACCGGAGTCGCTCGACAGAACCGCATCTCTGGAATCTCGGACCCGGGGCATTTATCGGTCCTAATCCCTAACCCCCTGCTCGCCGGCGCCGTTTATACCGCCGTGCGGGCTCGCGGGTTTCGTCTGCAGCCTTACCCGGTGGATAAAAGACTCTCGATGTCCGTCATCTTCAATCGCCATTCAGGTTACGCGCGAAGACTCGAAAAGTTACAAAGGAATTCCGCCAAGCTCAGGCAACCAACACCTGGCGGCATTTCCTAAACTGGACCCGGACATTCAAGGTGAGGTAGAGGCGTTGACGTTTGGCCAGAGTACAGGAATGTGCTATGCTCGTCCCCCAAATCCCGTAACGGATGTTACATGCGATCTCTGCTTCTGCTCTGCCCCATTCTGTTAGGAGCCCAGCCAGCAACCAATAACGGGCGGCTGATCCTTGAAACGATTCACAAAGGCGACCCGGCCGCCATCCATGCGGCGCTAGGGTCGGGCGCCGATGCCAATACGCGCGATGACCTGGGCGCCACAGCGCTCATGCATGCCGCCGCTTATGCGCCGCTCGGTGCGATGCGGGACCTGATCGCAGCGGGAGCCGACGTTAACGCCGTGAGCAATGCCGGATTCACCCCCGTCATGTGGTCGCTCCACGACCCGGCGAAACTCAAGTTCCTGCTCTCTAAGCACGCCGACGTGAATGTGCGGACGAAGGATGGGAACACCGCGCTGATCCTGGCACGTCAAAACGGATTATCGGATGCCGTTCCCATTCTGCTGAGGGCTGGAGCCAAAGACGAAGACGGAATGGATCCGGTGAGCCGGCCTGCTCTGCAAACGGGGCGCGATTTGCTCCTGAGGAACCTTGGTGTCGGCACCGAGCCAATGCACATGATCTCGCGGTCGGTGCCGCCACTAATACTCACAACCTTCCTTGCCGGCGGAACCGTTGAGCCTTTGCGCGCCATGCTTGACGCCGGTGCACCCATCGACGCGCCCATGGAGTTTGTCACCCTCGCCCTCCCGCCGGTCTCCTTCGCGGCTTCGCAGGGCAACGTGTGCCAGGTTCGCGAACTGCTGAACGCGGGGCCAGCGCCAACACGGTTGGATCACGCGGCCTCACGCCGCTCATGGTGGCCGCGTCCGCGGATGCGCCGAGCGTGGACATCATCCGCCTGCTGCTGGCCAAAGGAGCCAATATCGACGGCCGCGATGAATCGGGTTTTACCGCTCTCGATTGGGCGCTGCTTGAAGGCGAGACGGAAGTGGCCCAGGTGCTGCGGGCTGCCGGCGCGAAGCCCATGGCACAGGTCTCGCATCCGCGTCCGGTCGATGCCCCCCGCACCACGGCAGCGGCGGTCGAGAAGGCCGTGGCGCTCCTCCAGCCGATCGGCCCGAACTTCTTCAAGGCGTTTGGCGGGTGCATCTCGT
>Ga0335079_10005079_pt1 | contig 15100 bp, 15 predicted proteins | sample Lox_Sample_33_FD_206719 | JGI IMG/M metagenome (GOLD analysis project Ga0335079, IMG submission 206719) | Soil microbial communities from Loxahatchee National Wildlife Refuge, Florida, United States - Lox_Sample_3.3 | ecosystem: Environmental > Terrestrial > Soil > Wetlands | place: USA...
CGCCAGCGCGGCCAGGTGCACCACGGCGCCGGGCCGCACCGCGGCGACGAGCGCGTCGACGGCGGCGCGGTCGCGCAGGTCGCAGGCGCGCCATTCGACCGGCGCCGGTCCGCGCGACAGCCCGGGCAGGTGCACGCCGACAACCTCGCGCCCGGCGGCGCACAGCGCGGGCACGAGGTGCGCGCCGACGAAGCCCGCGGCGCCCGTGACGAGTGTGGGCCCCTGGGTCACTGCGGCGCGCGAGGCTAGCACATGCGTGTTACCTTGCTTTTCGGGGGACGAGAACATGAAGATCGGCGTCGCGGGACCCAACGCCTCCGGCAAAGGCGAAGTGGTGCGCCTGCTCGAGCGGCGCAGCTTCTACCGCGCCTCGCTCTCCGACGCGATCCGCGCCGATCTCGCGCGCGACGGCCTCGAGCCCACGCGCGAGCACATGATCGAGCGCGGCAAGCGGCTGCGCGAGCGCTTCGGAGCCGCGGTGCTCGCGGAGCGCGTCGCGCGCAGTCTGCCGTCGGACCGCAACCACGTGATCGACTCGATTCGCCACCCCGCAGAGGCCGAGGCGCTGCGCGCAGGCGGCGACTTCGCGCTCTTCTGGGTCGACGCTGCGCCCGAGCTGCGCTTCGAGCGCTCGCGCGCGCGCGGCCGGGCCGGCGACGGCGACGACTTCCCGCGCTTCCAGGAGCTGGAGCGCCGCGAGCTCGCGAGCGCCGACGCCGGCGGCCAGCAGCTGCTCGCCGTGCGCGAGCTGGCCGACGTCGTGCTCACGAACGACGGCTCGCTCGCCGAGCTCGAAGCGCAGGTAGAGGAGGCCCTGCGCGACCGCCTGTTCTTTCGCGAGCGCCCGAGCTGGGACGAGTACTTCATGAGCATCGCGCGCGTCGTCGCGTCGCGCAGCAACTGCATCAAGCGCAAGGTCGGCTCCGTCATCGCGCTCGACCGGCGCATCATCTCCACCGGCTACAACGGCACGCCGCGCGGCATCCGCAACTGCAACGAGGGCGGCTGCCCGCGCTGCGCCGGCGCCGCCGAAGCCGGCACGCGCCTCGACGAATGTCTCTGCAGTCACGCCGAGGAGAACGCGATCACGCAATCCGCGTATCACGGCGTCTCCGTGCGCGGTGGCACGGTCTACACCACGTTCTGCCCCTGCCTCATCTGCACCAAGATGATCATCAACGCGGGCCTCAGCGAAGTGGTCTACGACGCGCACTTCCCGTTGGGCGAAGTCTCGGTGTCGCTCTTCCGCGAAGCCGGGATCAAGGTCCGTCAGCTCGGGGGCTGAATCCGACACGCTCGAAACCGCGAGGGGGAGCGAGGGCCGCCCCGAGCGACCCCGCAAGCGCCGGAGGCGCGCGCAGCGAGGCGCAGCCGAGCGAAGTCACTAAGAAAACGTCGCGAGCTGGAAGGCGAGGTGGATCGCCTCGCTGATGTCGTGGGCGCGCAGCGGCTGCGCCAGGCGCTGGGGGCCGCCGAGCCAGCGGGCCGCTTCTACGTCGCCGACGCCGACGAGGACGCTCTCCAGGTTCCGGCGCGCGAGCTCGTCGAGGATGCGCACCAGGCCGGTCGCTTCGACGCCGTCGACGCGCGCGCCCGTGACGTCGAGCACGACCACGCGGATCGCTTCGGGGCCGAGGTCGGCGGCGATCGTCTCCAGCGCCGCGAGCGTGTCGCCCGCACCCGAGTACGGCAGCACCATGACCGGGCCCCACACGTGCACGGCGGGCGAGAGCGGGTCGAAGGCGCCCAGCATGTCGCCCTCGCGCGCGTCGCCGGCTGCGGCCAGGCGCTTGCGCGCGCTCTCGCGCATCGCCTCCCAGTCGAGCACGCGCAGGAGCGCGGCGGCCCAGGGGTCGCCTTCGCTCGTCCAGAGCTCGGCGGGCTTCGCCTCGAAGTCGCAGCGCGCGGCGTCGGCGCCGCCGCAGGCCCCCTCGCGCACGAGCACGAAGCGTCCCAGGAGCTCCGAGTACCAGCCCGCGCAGTAGCCCGCAGTCACGTGGCAGATCGGGCTCGCGGCGCGGCCGTAGCGGCGCTGGTGCACGGCGGACTCCACCGATCGGTGCAGGCTGCCCGCGAAGCAGCCGTCGCGCGCCAGCCCGGCCGGCTGGAACAAGAGATCGAGCCCCGGGCCCGCGTGGCCCGGCGAGCCGCCGAGCGGGCCCGCGAACCGCTGCGCCACGCGCAGCGCGTCGAACAGGCCTTCGGCCATGCCGATGCCGTACAGGATGCCCTCGGCCAGCGGCAGACCGACGCTCTCGAAGGCGTTCGCGCGCAGTCGCTCGAGCTCGTCCGGATCGTCGAACGCGTCGACCGCTTCGGGCGCGGCGACGGCGGCCTCGATCAGTCCCGCCTCTTCGTCGCGCTCGTCGGTCACCGGGCCTCGCCGGGGTCGGCCAGGAAGTCCTCCAGGTCGAACTTCGAGGCGGTCTCGAGGAAGCCGTCCTCCTCGCGCTCCGCGATGCGCAGGAACGCGTCGGCGGCGGTCGGATCGAACTGCGTGCCGCGGAAGCGCTGGATCTCCGCGACGACGCGCGCGAGCGGCAGCGCCTTGCGGTACGGCCGGTCGGAGGTCATCGCCTCGACGGTGTCCGCGACGAGAATGATGCGGCTGGGGTAGGGGATGCCGCCGGCGGAGAGGCGCTCGGGGTAGCCGAGCGGCGAGCCGTCGTACCACTCGTGGTGGTGGCGCACGCACGGCACGATGTCGGCGAGGAACTTCACCGGTTCGAGGATGCGCGCGCCGATCTCGGGGTGGCGCTTCATCAGCTCGTACTCGGACTGCGTGAGCCGGTCGGGCTTGCCGATGATCGCGTCGGGCACGCCGATCTTGCCGATGTCGTGCAGCAGGCCGGCCAGGTAGATGCGTTCGATGAAATCGCGCTTGCACGCCAGCTCGCGCGCGATGCGCGAGGCGTACACGCCCACACGCTCCGAGTGGCCGCGCGTGTAGGGATCCTTCGCGTCGACGGCCTCGGACAGCGCGCGCACCGTCGACAGATACGCGGTGCGCAGCTCGCGGTTCTTTGCCTCGAGCTCGCGCGTGCGCTCCGCGACCTTGCGCTCGAGCGACTGGTTGAGCTCCTGCAGGTTCGCATTCTGCGCCTGCGTGAGCTGGTTCAGGCGCGCGACCTCGGCGCGGATGGCGCAGTCGGCGAGCGCCTGGCGCACGGTCGCGCGCAGCTCGGCGTCGTTCCACGGCTTCGTGAGCAGGCGGAAGATCTCGCCGTGGTTGATCGCTTCGATCGCGACCCCGATCTCGGTGTGGCCCGTGAGCAGGATGCGCACGATCTCGGGGTGGCGCTCGCGGATCTGCGCGAGCAGCCGCACTCCCGTCGTGCCCGGCATGCGCTGGTCGGACACGACGACCTGGACGCGCTCGCCGGCGAGCAGCGCGAGCGCCTCGGCGGCCGAGCTCGCGGTGAGCACGCGCACCGGCTCGCTGCGGAACAGGCGCGAGAGCGCCTTCAAGATGTTCACTTCGTCGTCGACGAAGAGCACACCCGGATCGCTGAGATGCGGCATTCGCGGGACAGGAGTTCAAGGGCCGTGCCCGCGGCGTGGCGCAGCTGGCAGAGCGGGCTTCTCCGGCGTCGCCGCGCGCGAGTCCGCGCGCGCCTGCCGCGCGGTTGCTCGCGGCTTGCCTCCGGCAGCCGCTTCCCGCGCGCGGGACGGAGCTGCGCGGACCTGCCGGCGCGCTGCGCGCTCGGCTGCCCCCTTTGCGCGCGAGTCTTCCGGCAACGGCGCCCTACACAGCGAAGTGACGGCTCTCGAATCGCGGCGGCGCGCCGCCCTCGCCACGCTCTGCGTGTCCCGCTTCGGGGACGTCTCAGCTGCGGGACGGCGCGAGGAAGGCCGGATCGAGCCAGAAGATCTCGACGAGGTGGCCGTCGGGATCGCGGAAGTACACGGAGCGCCCGTCGGAGCGGTCGTACGGGCCCTTCTCGGCCGCGACGCCGTGCGCGCGCAGCTGCGCGGCCCAGCGGTCGACGTCGGCGGGCGAGTCGACCATGAAGCCGAAGTGCTCGAAGCTGCGGCCCGCCGGCGCGTCCCCCTCGGACAGGCCGAGCAGATCGCCGCCCGCGGCGAGCCACACGGTGTTGCCCTTCGCGAACGACACCTCGAAGCCGAGCACGTCGCGGTAGAACGCGCGCGCGCGCGCGAGGTCGGCGACCGTCAGGTTCAGGTGCTGCAGGCCCTTCACGCGCAAGCTCATCGCGCGGAGCCTAGCGAAGCGGTCACGCGCCTGCGCGCCCCGCGAGCACGGCGACGGCCACGTTGTCGCCTGCGCCTCCTGCGAACGCGAGCTCTGCGATCGCGCGCGCAGCGTCGACGTCGCTCGCGCTCTCGGCGAGGATGCGCGGGATCCGCGTGAGGTCGTCGATGAAGTTCGTGACGCCGTCCGACACCACGGCGAGCCGCTCGCCCGCCGCGCGCGGCACGCGCCAGTGGAAGAGCTCGGGCCGCGAGCTGGGCAGCGGCTCGCCGCTGCCGAGCAGCAGCGCGTTCTGCCGCGCGAGCGGGTTCGGATCGCCGGCGACGAACGCGTTCGAGTCGCCCAGGCTCGCCAGCTCGCAGCTCTCCCCGCGCAGCGCGGCCACGACGAGGCACGAGCGCGAGCGGCTGCGCGCCGGCAGTCCCGCGCGGACCTCCGCGGCGATGCGCGCGAGCACGGCGCGGAACGGCTCGCCGCTGGCAGCGATGAGCGCCTCCGCGCGCTCGCGCGTGCGCTCGATCGCGAGCTCCGAGGCCGCGACCCCGTTGAAGCCGTCGGCGACCGCGAGCAGCGCGCCCAGCGGCGTGCGCACGAGCAGCGCCGCGTCCTCGTTCGGGTCGGTGTGCGCGTAGCTCTTCGGCCGCGCGCCGCGCGACAGCGCGAGCGCGCCGCCGTCCGGCAGCTCGGCCAGAGCGAGCGGTCCGAGCTCCGTCCAGTCGCGTCCGAGCAGGGCGATGGCGCGCACGCGCGGCATCGTAGCGGGCCCGCGCGCGGCGCGGGGTCCGCGCGGTAAGCTCGCCGCGTGAAAGCCATCCAGATCGTCGGGTCGGGGAAGGACGCGCAGCTCGTGCTCGGGGACGCGCCCGCGCCGGAGCTGCGCGCGGGCGAGGTGCGGATCCGCGTGGCGGCGAGCGCGGTCAACCGCGCCGACCTCATGCAGCGGCGCGGGCTGTACGCGCCGCCGCCGGGCGCGTCGCCCATCCTCGGCCTCGAGTGCGCCGGCGTGGTGCGCGAGGTCGCGCCCGGCGTGACCGCGTTCCAGCCGGGCGACCGCGTGATGGCTCTCCTCGGCGGCGGCGGCTACGCCGAGGAGGTCGCGGTCGACGCGGGCTCGGTCATGCCGGTGCCCAAGCCGCTGTCGCTCGTCGAAGCCGCGGCCGTGCCCGAGGTCTTCCTCACGTGTCACTTGAACTTGTTCCAGCTGGCCGCGGTGCCCGCGGGCGGCTGGGCGCTGGTCCACGGCGGCGGCAGCGGGATCGGCACGGCGGCGATCCAGCTGCTCCGCGCGGCGGGAGTGCGCTCGATCGTGACGGCCGGCAGCGCCGAGAAGTGCGCGAAGTGCCGCGAGCTCGGCGCCGACGTCGCGCTCGACTACAGCAAGGGCGACTTCGCGCCCGCCGTGCTCGAGGCGACGGGCGGCGCGGGCGTCGACGTAGTGCTCGACTCGATCGGCGCGCCGTACCTCGCGCAGCACCTGGCGTGCATGAAGGTCGGCGGGCGGCTCGTGCTGATCGGGCTCATGGGCGGCGCGAAGGCCGACGTGAACCTGGGCATCGTGGTCGCGAAGCGGCTGGCGATCCTCGGCTCGACGCTCCGGGCGCGGCCGATCGCCGAGAAGGCCGAGATCGTGCGCAGCTTCCGGGCGCGCTTCGGCGCCGCGCTCGACGGCGGCGCGCTCCGGCCGATCGTCGACCGCGTGCTGCCGCTCGCCGACGCGCAGGCCGCGCACGAGCGCGTCGAGGCGAGCGCGCACTTCGGCAAGGTCGTGCTGCGCGTGCGCGAGGACCTGGCCTAGAAGAAGCCGAGCGAGGGCTCGCTCGGGTCGGGCACGAGCAGGCTCGCGTCGTCGTTCTTCACCGAGTTCACGCGGCGCGAGACCGGGCGAGTCACGAGCGCGTCGGCGCCGACGGGCGCGAGCAGCGCGAGCAAGGCCGGGAGGTCGCCGTCGAGCGCGGGATCGAGCCAGCGGCCCTCTCGCTCGCGCGGCAGGATCACGGGCATGCGGTCGTGCAGCGGCCGCACCGCCGCGTTCGCGTCGGTGGTCACGATCGTGCACGAGAGCACCGTCTCGGCGAGCAGCGCGTCGCGCGCGTGCCACTCCGCCCACAGGCCCGCCATCGCGAAGGGCGCGCCGTCGGCGCGCGCGATCAGGTGCGGCAGCTTGTGCTTCGCGAGCTTCGAGGGGGCGCTCCACTCGTAGAAGCCGTCGGCCAGCACGAGGCAGCGCTTCGCGCGCAGCGACTCGCGGAACGCGGAGTTCTTCGCCAGCGTCTCGGCACGCGCGTTGATCATGTGCGCGGGTCCGCGCGCGGTCTTCGAGAAGCTCGGCACGAGCCCCCAGCGCATGAACACGGGGCGGCGCGCGCCGTCGCGCTCGACGAGCGCGAGAACCTGATCCGTCGGCGCCACGTTGTAGCGCGGCGGCAGCGCACGCAGTGCCTGCACGTCGAACTCGAAGCGCTCGGCGAGCACCTCCTTCTCGGTGTGCAGCGTGTACCGACCGCACATGGGCCTAGCTCGGCGGGCCCTTCAGCTCGACGGTGTTGCCGTCGGGGTCCTTCAAGTAGATGGACGGGCCGTTGCCGTCGGCGCCGTAGCGCGTGCCCGTCTCGCTGCCTTCGAGCCCGTGCGCGGCGAGGTGTGCGCGAATCTCGCGGTCGTCGAACGGCTCGATGCGCAGACAGAAGTGGTCGAGGTTCCGTGCGCGGTCGGCGGGCGCTTCGCCGCCCAGCTTGCCGAGCGGCCCGTCGACGGGCACCAGGTCGACGAGCGACCTCCCGAGCCGCACCTGCACCAGCCCGAGCGAGTCGAGCCGGCGCTCGACGGCGCCGCCGAGCACGTCCGTGTAGAACGCGAGCGCGCGCCCGAGGTCGCGCACGCGCAGCACGACGTGGTCGAGGCCGAGCGTGGTGAACGGCGGCTTCACGCGCCGGCGACCGGCTCGCCGCCGCGCAGCACGGGCAGCCAGTCGTTCAGCGTGAAGTCGCGGAAGCGCAGCGTGTGGTCGGCGGTGCCGGCCTCGCCGTAGTGGTAGACCATGGCCGCGCGCATGCCGCGCGAGCGGTTGTCGGTCGACTTGTGCATCAGGTGGCCGTGGAAGACGAGCAGGTCACCCGCGTCGAGGAGCAGCGGCCGCTCGCCCGCCATGTCGTGGTCTACGATCTCCACGTAGCCCATCTGCGCGTGCTCGCGCCGGTCGGGCACGACCGAGTGGATGGGCTCGCGGTGCGAGCCGGGCAGCACCCAGAGCGGGCCGTTCTCGAGCGTCGCCTCGGTCACGGCGAGCCACACGCCCACCTGCGGGCGCCGGTCGAACGGGAAGTAGAAGGCGTCCTGGTGCCACGGCTGCCCGAGCGCGCCCGGGTTCTTGAAGATGAACTGCGACAGGAAGCAGTCGAGGTCCGGGCCGAGGATGCCGGCGACGAGCGCGAGCAGGCGCGCGTCGCGGCAGAACGCGTTGAACACCGGCTCGTGCCGGTGGATGCGGAAGAGCTTCGAGGTGCGCTCCGCCGCCGTGCCTGGCCCGCCGCGCAGCACGGGCTCGGGCAGGCGCAGCGCCGTGGCCACGTCGGCGCCCGCCTCGGCGCGCGCGCACAGCTCGGCCACCCGCTCCAGCATGGCCTTGCACACGCCGGGCTCGGCGAAGCGCGGCACGACGAAGCAGCCGTCGCGCTCCCACGCGCTGCGTTGCGCCGCGCTCAGCACGCGCGGGCTCCGAATCTGATCTGCTCTCGCACCGCCGGGATTCTCGCACACCTTCTCGCCAGCCTCCGCGACTGCGGAGTTGACACCGAATGGTGTTGGTCGCGGGTCAGCGGCGCCGGCGGGCGAGCGCGAGCGCAGCGGGTCCGAGCGCGACGAGCCCGAGCGAGGCCGGCTCGGGCACCGAAGGGGTCCCGAAGATCTGGAACGCCATCTCGTAGCCGAGCGCGCTGGCACTCGAGCCCGCCGGAAGCGTCTCGGCGTTGCCGGCCGTCGCGTCGCTGGTGCTCCAAGCGGGTTCCTGGAGAAGACCCGTGTCGGTGCCGTTCCCCAGCGTGAGCCAGTACGTGCCCGCTCCGAGCGCGAGGCCGGGCAGCGCGAAGGACGAGCTGAAGTTCCACACCCGCGTCGTACCCGCGACCTGGCCCTCGAACGTGGCGTTCACGGGGGCGGTGCCCGAAGCGACGTTTCCCGAGAAGGGCGTCGTGCCGATGCTCCATTGCACCGACAGCGGCACCGGTGCCACCGAATTCTCGCGGATGGCGCTGACCGTGTTTTCGCCGAAGCTGACGCTCGTCAGGCTCGCAGGAGAGCCCAGCGCGAAGTCGTCGCTCACCTGGTCGAGCGGGTCGATCCCGCTGGTCGGCGTGTCGACCTGGAGGTCCGCTCCGTTGTCGAAGAGCACGCTGGCGGCCCCCGCCAACCCTGGAGACAGCGCCAGCGCCACGCAACCGATCAGAGCGATCCGCCTGGCCCCAGTCACCCGGGCACTGTCTCACAGGCGCGTAAGAACGCCAACCCGAAAGGCGACGAAATCGGGGTCGCGTGGTTGCGCGGGTGGAGCTGAGCGGGATCGAACCGCCGACCTCCTGAATGCCATTCAGGCGCTCTCCCAGCTGAGCTACAGCCCCACGGGTCGGCCGCGAGGGTAGGCAGGGCCCCGAAGCCGGTCAAGCTGGCTTGCGGCCCTGCGCACGCCGATCGGCGATAATGCGCGCGCCGTCGCAGGCGCACGAGAGACTCGACCGGGATTCGCTCGCGTGTCCGGCGGCGAGGAGGTGGGTGTGTCGACGCGGAATGCATTGCTTTGCGCGCTGTCTCTCGCGCTGGTCTCCCTCGGCTGCACTCACGACATGGAGATCAAGAACCTCCACGCCTACACGTTGTACGCGAAAGCGCCGCGCTCGCTCCGGCTCGAAGTCGACCACGCCCCGAACAGCGACCCGACCATGCAGAGCCTGCAAGAGGCAGTGAAGGACGCGCTCGCCGCGCACTCGTCGGTGGAGCGCGTGGCGTACAGCGATCAAGCTCCGGCGGACTTCGTCCCCGACTATGTCGTGCACGTCAGCCCGCTCACCCAGTTCGACGGCTCGGGCTGGAACTACGCCGTGGTGTTTCCCGGCTTCCTGATCTTCACGCATGCGTGGAACGGCTTCGTGTACCACGCGGACACGCAGACGTCGGTCGAGCTGCGCAAGCCGGACTCGACCGATCCGGTGGTCACGCGCTCGCTCGATACGAAGTGGAACTTCCGGCACTGCGACTTCGGACGCGGCGCGTGGACGTCGAGTGGCTGGTACACGCCCTTCTACGGCGGGCTGAACCTCATCATCGGCTTCTTCATGGTCCAGTACGACCAGGAGGCGACCGAGCCGTTCCTGGTCGCCGTCCACAAGCCGTACGGCGAGTTCGTGGCGAACAACGTGGTCGAGATGGCGACCGCGTTCGAGGCCGCGCATCCCGCCGAGCCTCCTGCTCCGCCGCCCGTCGAAGTGCCGCCGCCGACCGGGACGCCGGCACCGGCCCAGGCGCCGCCGCCCGCGCCGGCGCCTCCACCCGAGCACGCTGCGCCCCCGCCGCCACCGACCTCGTCCAGCGCGACGCCCTGATCCGCGCATCGACTGCGTGCGTGGCGCGGATAGAGTAGCCTACGCAGATCGGTGTAGTGGGCTGCCCCGAAACCGTCAGCCCGCGGCGCGAGCCGGGGGCGCTCGAGGCCATCGAGGCTCACGTCTCCAGCCACAGCGGGGCGCCCGGTCGGGACGTTGTCCGGGCGGCGCCGCGCCCCCCTCTGCGGCTGATGGCCTAGCGAGGAGTCGACATGGTTCTGGAAGAGTCTTCGGCGACCGGAGCGTCGATGCTAGGCTGCAACGGGGGCGGCCAGTTTTGGGGTCGCCTCTTGCCTGTTGGATGAGCCGAAGATCCTCCATGCCGGAACGCTCGATCCACGACAGCCGGGTGATCTCCTACGAGGTCGACGGCGAGCGCCGACGCATCGTTCTTCATACTCGGTTCGATGAGCGAGTTCCCGTTGAACACACGGACGTAATCTTTGAAGGCGTCCTCGCGTACCACTTCGAGAACGACAACTTCGGCAACATCCTCTTCAGCATCGAAGAGGTGCCGGTCGCACAGCTTGTCGCAGGCTGCAGGAGCCTATTCGAGGAAGGTTCCAAGTTTGCCTGGCCAGGCCCTTGGAATGAATCGCCCGAGTCCTCTCTCGATCACATCCGATCGTGCGGAGGGAAAGCCTTCGAGCTTTCCTCTTCCTACGGTCTCGATGGCTGGGTCATCGCGGAGTCATATCGTGTCGAGGCCGTGCGATGAGTGCGCCTGGCGGGTTCGTAGGCGGGCAGATGCGGCCGACGACCCGCCAGCGAATCCTTGCGGGTCGCGTGCGACGCGGCGGGCGTCGAGTGGCGCGGCGCGCGCGGCTTGAAGCTGCGCAGCCTGCGACCGAGGTTCGAGACGCGGATCGTACGGGCCGGCGGCGCGGAGATCGACGCCGAGCGGCTGCTGGGCCACAGTGTCCGCGCCGTGAACGAGCGCAACTACGACCCCGACGAGGCCCACCTGCGCGGCGTCGTCGAACTTGTCGCGCGTTTGTCGCGGCGTCGAAGGGCCGGTCGAGGCGGGAGCGCAAGTAGGCGTCTAGACGAACGATTTTTCCTGAGCCGGAGTGGCGGAATGGCAGACGCGCGCGACTCAAAATCGCGTGCCCAAAAGGCGTGAGGGTTCGAGTCCCTCCTCCGGCAGCTAGCGGCGGCGCTCGCGCGGGATCATGACCGTCTGGCCGATGAGCACGCGTTCCGTGCTCTCGAGCGCGTCACCGACGTCGTGCTCGATCTTCTTGAAGAGCGCGGCCTCGTCGGCGCTCACCTGCTCGACGTCGTCGTCCGACAGCTCGAGCTCGAGGTCGCGCGCGCGCTGCCACAGGCCGAGCAACAGGTCGCGCTCGCGCAGCGACGCATTGGCGCTGGCGCCGGCGCTGCGCGCGTGGGCGAGGTCTTCGGGCAGCGAGTCGACCGCGCCGCACAGGCGCACCAGCTTCGAGATCAGTACGGCGGAGCCGAGCAAGCCGAGCGAGCTCGCGGTCGCGGCGAACACGGGCGTCGGGATGCGGCGCACGGCGGCGCGGTCCTCGTCGCCGCGGCTCGCCTGGCGGCGCGCGACCTCGTGCAGCGCGCGGCGCACGCCGCGCAGCTCGGCGGCGAGTGCGGCGCGCAGGTTCTTCTTCGCGGCACGGTGCTCGGTCGCGCGGCGCCAGCCCTCGATCGCGAACGTGCCCGCGATGGTCAGGAGCGCCGCGGCGATGGCGATGCCGAGCTCGGTCATCTTTCGCGATCCTAGCAGGGGCGAGGCGGTGGAATTCGCCGCGTGCTCGGGCACGGGCGAGGTGATCTCGGGCTCCATCGTGTACTCCACGCCCGAGCCCGCGGGGGCGGCGCTCGTCGCGGCCGCACTGGCGAGTCTGGCTCTCGCGAGGCGGCGCCGCACTCGCGCGCGCTCTGCGCGCTTCCGCCCCGGGGCGAAAGGTACAGTGGCTTCTGGCACCGGCCGAAAACGCCCGTGGGCCCGAAGGCGATGAAGCACCGCAGCGCCAAGACCACCAAGGGCGAGGAGCGCGTCCGCGCCCTCCTCGAGCAGACCGCGTCCGCGAGCGGCGAGGCGTTCTTTCCGGCGCTGGCGCGCGGCCTGGCGCGCGCGCTGGCCACGCGCTTCGCGGCCGTGTGCGCGGTGAACGAGGGCGACGAGCTCGAGTATCTCGCGCTCTTCGACGGCGAGCGAGTCACTCGCGACGTACGCGCCCGGATGACCGATTCGCCCGCGGAGCGCGCGGTCGAGACCGGCTGGTACTCGCTCTCGGACGGCGCCGTGGACGAGTTTCCGCGGCACGCGATCCTGCGCGAGCTCGGTGTGCGCGGCTGGGTCGGCGCGCCGATCCGCTCGCTCGACGGCCGGCTGCTCGGCGTGCTGTGCGCGATGCACGACCACCCGCTGCCGCAGGCGGCGCGCGACCGCGAGCTGCTGGCGTCGAGCGCCGCGCGCTGCGCGACGGAGCTGGCGCAGATGCGCTTCTCCGCCGCGCTGGAGGCGAGCGAGGCGCTCACGCGTTGCATCCTCGAGTCGATGCGCGACGCGATCCTCGTGCTGCGCTCGGACGGCAGCGTGGCGTTCCACAACGGCGCTGCGTGCGAGCTCTTTCGCGCCGACGGCTTCTGGCTCATGCGGGCGCGGCTGCCCGAGCTCCTGCCCGACCTGGAGCGCGCTGCCGCGGAGCTGGGGGACGGCGACGCCGCGGAGTCGTACCGGCGGCGCGCGAGTCTCGAGCTGACGGCGAAGACCAAGGAAGGCGACACCGTGCACGTCGCCGTCACCATCGGCGTCTTCGAGCTGGGCGGCGCGGAGCTGCGCACCGTGGTCGTGCGCAACATCGAGCGCCGGCGGCGCGAGGAGCAGCGCCTGCGCGGCTACGCGCGCGCGCTCGAGCGCGCCAACTCGGACCTGGAGCGCGCGCGGCGGAAGGCCGAGCGAGCCGCCGCGGCGAAGACCGAGTTCCTCGCCAACATGAGCCACGAGATCCGCACGCCGATGACGGCGATCCTCGGCTTCACCGACATCCTGCTCGAAGACACGCCGACCACCGCGAACGACAAGGTCGACGCGCTGCGCACGATCCGCCGCAACGGCGCCTACCTGCTCGAGATCCTGAACGGGATCCTCGACTTCTCGAAGATCGAGGCGAACCGGCTCGAGATCGAGCGCCTGCCGTGCTCGCCGCGGCGCATCGCGACCGACGTGGTCGAGCTGTTGCGCCCCCGCGCGGACGAGAAGCACGTGGTGCTCGCGCTCTCGATCGCCGACACCGTGCCCGACAAGCTGCTCAGCGATCCGGTGCGGCTGCGCCAGGTGCTCCTCAACTTGATCGGCAACGCGGTGAAGTTCACGCCCGCCGGCCAGGTCGAGGTGGCGCTGCGCTTCGACGCGCTCGACCAGACGCTCGAGCTGGACGTGGCGGACACGGGCATCGGCATCGAGTCCGAGACGCTCGCGCAGATCTTCGAGCCGTTCCGCCAGGGCGACAGCTCGATGACGCGGCGCTTCGGCGGCACGGGCCTCGGGCTGGCGATCACGAAGCGGCTGGTCGAGCGGCTCGGCGGCGCGATCACCGCCAGCAGCGAGCCCGGGCGCGGCAGCCTGTTCCGCGTGCGGCTGCCCGCGGAGGGCGTGGACATGGAGCGCGACGCCGCCGAAGCGCTGGGCGAGGACACGCCGTCGACCGGCGGCCTGCGCGCGGCGCTGCGCGGCCTGCGCTCGTCGGGACGGATCCTGGTCGTGGAGGACGGGCCCGACAACCAGCGGGTGATCCGCCACGTGCTGGAGCGGTCCGGGTACCAGGTGACGATCGCCGAGAACGGGCTCATCGGCGTCGAGCTCGCGCTGTCGGCCGCGGAAGAGGGGACACCGTTCGGTGTCATTCTCATGGACGTGCAGATGCCGGTGCTCGACGGTTACGCCGCGACGCGTCAGCTGCGCGACCAGGGCTACTCCGGTCCGATCATCGCGCTGACCGCGCACGCGCTGCCGTCGGAGCGCCAGCGCTGTCTCGAAGCGGGCTGCGACGCGTTCGCGACCAAGCCGCTGGAACGCGTTGCACTGCTCGAGACGATCGCCGCGCACATGCAGAAGGCGACCGAGGGCGACTCGCGCTAAAATTTTGGCATGGCCCGGTTCGGCTCCGAGCAGTTGGAACGCTACAAGCGGCATCTGCTCCTCGAAGGCGTCGGTCCGGACGGGCAGGCGAAGCTGCTCGCCTCGCGCGCGCTCGTCGTGGGCGCGGGCGGACTCGGCTCACCGGCCGCGCTGTATCTCGCCGCGGCCGGCGTGGGGCGGATCGGGATCGTCGATTTCGACCGCGTCGACGCTTCGAACCTGCAGCGCCAGGTGCTGTACTCGACGGCGGACGTCGGCGCGCCGAAAGCGATCGTGGCCGCGCGCAAGCTGCGCGCGCTGAACCCCGACGTCGACGTGCGCGTGCACGAAGCGAAGCTCTCGGCGCAGAATGCGGCCGAAATCCTCGGCGACTATGACGTCGTGCTCGACGGCACCGACACATTTCCGAGTCGCTACCTGACGAGCGACCTGTGCGTGTGGCAGAAGAAGCCGCTCGTCTACGGCAGCGTGATGCGCTTCGAGGGCCAGGTGTCCGTCTTCGACGCGCGGCGCGGGCCCTGCTACCGCTGCCTGTTCCCCGAGCCGCCGCCGCCCGAGCTCGCGCCGAACTGCGACGAAGCGGGCGTGCTCGGCGTGCTGCCGGGCGTGATCGGCATGCTGCAGGCCACGGAGCTCCTGAAGCTCCTGCTCGGCATCGGCGAGCCGCTCGTCGGCCGGCTGCTCGTGTACGACGCGCTCGCGCTCGAGTTTCGCACCTTCCGCGTCGCGAAGGACCCGGCGTGCGCCGTGTGCGGCGAGCAGCCGACCGTGACGCAGCCGATCGACTACGCGGCCTTCTGCGCCGCGCGCGCGGGGGCCGACGGCGCCGTGGCCGAGCTCGCACCCAAGGCGCTTCGCGCGAAGCTCGCCGCCGGCGAGCCGCCGCTCCTGCTCGACGTGCGCGAGCCGTTCGAGGCCGAGCTCGCGAGCATTCCGGGCGCGCTGCTCGTGCCGCTGGGCCAGCTCGAGGCGCGCCTCGCGGAGCTCGAGCCGTGGCGCGCGCGCGAGATCGTCGTCCACTGTCACAAGGGCGGGCGGAGCCGTCGCGCCTGTGAGCTCCTGCGCGCCAAAGGCTTCGAACGCGTCTCGAACCTCCGAGGGGGCATCGAGGCGTGGGCGCTCGAGGTCGATGCAGAGGTGAAGCGGTACTAGCGACCGCTTCGGAGAAGGTCCGCGAATGAACATGCTGCG
>Ga0335079_10005080_pt1 | contig 15099 bp, 6 predicted proteins | sample Lox_Sample_33_FD_206719 | JGI IMG/M metagenome (GOLD analysis project Ga0335079, IMG submission 206719) | Soil microbial communities from Loxahatchee National Wildlife Refuge, Florida, United States - Lox_Sample_3.3 | ecosystem: Environmental > Terrestrial > Soil > Wetlands | place: USA: Florida...
TGAAGGAAAACCGCGACAAGCTGCGCCTTCTTTTCGAGGACATTCTCATCAATGTGACCGGGTTTTTCAGGGAATCCGCCACTTATGAATTCATCAAGGCACGGGTTCTGCCGGTTCTCTTCAAGGACCGGTCGCAGGATGAGCCCGTTCGTGTGTGGGTTCCCGGCTGCTCCAGCGGTGAAGAAGTCTATTCCATCGCCATCAGCCTGATCGAGTACATGCGCGACAACGGCATCGAACTGCAATTGCAGATCTTCGGTACCGATCTGAGCGACTCCGCCCTCGAGAAGGCCAGGGCCGGAATCTACCCCGATACCATCGCCTCGGAAGTCTCCACGGAGCGCCTGCGCAGGTTCTTCGTGCCCGTGAACGGTTCGTATCAGATCGCGCGCTCCGTCCGCGACGCCTGTGTCTTCGCCCGTCAGAATGTGACCAAAGACCCGCCGTTCTCCAAGCTGGACCTGATCATCTGCCGCAACGTCCTGATCTATCTCGGGCCGGTCCTGCAAAACACCGTGCTGCGTCTTTTTCACTATGCGCTCCGCTCGACTGGATTTCTGGTTCTCGGCCATTCGGAAACCGTGGGCAATGCATCCGATTACTTTACACGAGTCGATAAGCAGGTCAAGATTTATTCCAGAAAAGCCGCGCCTTCGGCCGTTCTTGCCAAGGATCTGGGCGCATATGAAGGATTGCCTGGCCAGCGCGACCAGCCGATTCAGGCGGTGGAGAGAAGCAGTCCTGCCGACATCCAGCGCAAAGTAGACCAGTTGATCCTGGCGCGGTATTCCCCGTCTGGCATCGTGATTGACAGCAATCTCCGGATCCTGCAGTTCCGGGGAGCCATCCCGCCTTTTCTCACCCATACTGCCGGCGACGCGACCTTGGACCTCAATAAAATGGCTCCTGTCGGGCTTTGCCTGGAGATCCGAAAGCTGGTCCAGAAGGCGCAGCGAAAGGGCGGCGGCGCGTCAAGTGGCTTGGTGCCCGTAACTGCCGAAGGGCATGTGCAGCACCTCCGCATCTCGGCCGTTCCCGTCCGATCCCACGCCGACAGAACTTCCGATTACCTGGTCATCTTTGAAGAGTCGCCCGCGCCGTCACGTCAGGCACCTGCCAAAACCTCGAGCACACCCACCGCAAGCGGCGCCACCATCCGCGAACTGGAGAAGGAACTCGCCACCACCAAAGAATATCTGCAGACCGTCATCGAAGAGCAGGAAGCCGGCACGGAGGAGCTGAAATCCGCTCATGAGGAAGTTCAGTCCGCCAACGAGGAGCTGCAAAGCACAAACGAAGAATTGCTGACTGCCAAGGAGGAGCTGCAGTCCACCAACGAAGAACTCACGACAGTCAACGAGGAAATGCAGGGCCGAAACGCGGAGCTGCAGCAAGTCAACAACGATGTGCTGAACCTGCTCAGCAGCGTCAATATCCCCATCATTATGCTCGGCAACGACCTGCGCATCCGCCGCTTCACGCCGCAGGCCGAAAGGATTCTCAACCTGCTGCCCACCGATATGGGCCGGCCGGTCAACGATCTCCGCCTCAAAATCAACGTACCGGACTTGAGTGCATTGTGCGAGAACGTCATCGACGATCTCACTGCCTGCCAGAGAGAAGTACAGGATGCCGATGGCCGCACGTACGCGATGTGGATCCGGCCGTATCGGACCGCCGAGAACCGCATCGATGGCGTGGTGATTGCCATGTTCGACCTGACGGAGCGCAGACAGTCCGCGGAAGCCCGTTACCGCCGTCTATTCGAAGCCGCGCCGGACGGCATCGTGATTGCCGATGCCCGCAGCGGGGAGATCCTCGATGTAAACCCGTTTGTTATCCGCCTGTTTGGGTATCCCAAGGGAAGCCTTGTAGGACAGCGCTTTTGGGATAGCCCACTGTTTGCCGGGACAGCCATCAACCAGAACATTCCGAGCCGCCTGCAAGAGACGGAGACCGTTCAGATGGCCGTTCTTTTGCAAACCGGATCCGGCACCGCGATCGAGACCGAAATTCTGGGCAGCGTCTATGAAGAAGGCGGATCGCAGGTGATTCAGTTCAACATCAGCGACCTGACCGCCAAGCGGAACCAGGAAGAGCAGCGCCGCCGCGCGGGACTCGAGTCGGAACAGAATCGCAAAATGGAAGCCATCGGCCGCCTTGCCGGAGGAGTGTCCCACGATTTCAATAATCTCCTCATGGCCATCCTCGGATTCTGCGACCTGCTGCGGGGCGAGATGGGCGAAAATCCCAGAGCCCAGGAGCTGCTGAGCGAGATGCGGGTCACGGGCGAACGCGCCCTCCTCGTGACCAGGCAGTTGCTGGCGTTTGACAGGAAGCAGGTTGTCAAGGCGGAAACGCTTGATTTGAACCACGTCGTCGCGGAGATGAATCAGTTGCTCCGGGTAACGCTGCCGGACAATGTGGAATTGGTTCTGGCGCCGGCGGAAAACCCTTGTCTGGTGCGAGCCGACTTGAGGCAGCTCGAGCAAGCGATTCTGAACCTGGTGATTAATGCCCGCGATGCCATGCCCAGCGGCGGCAGAATTTCCGTCTCCACGGCGGCAATGGAGGTCGATGCCGCCTTCTCCGCGCGCCATCCCGCGATTCCCTTGGGCGACTACGCCACGCTCACAGTCAAAGACACCGGGGTGGGTATGGATTCTGAAACCCAGTCCCGCATGTTCGAACCGTTCTTTACCACCAAGCCCAAAGGAATGGGGAGCGGTTTGGGCCTGGCCACGGTTCACTCGTATGTCCACGATACAGGCGGATACATCTGGGCATACAGCGAGCTCGGCGTCGGCACGACGGTAACGATTTACCTGCCTCGGGTTGCGGACGGTGCGCATGTGGCTGACGAGGCTGCTGCGGCAACCCAGGATCAACGCGGTACAGAGACCGTAATGGTCGTGGAAGACGAGCCGGCGGTCCGCGGTATGGTGCGGCTCCAGCTCGAGCAGCGTGGGTACAACGTTCTGGAGGCAGCCAACGGACGCGAGGCGCTACAGGTTGCGAACGCGCACCATCATCCGATTGATCTGATGGTTACTGACGTCGTGATGCCGCAGATGAGCGGGCGGGAGCTGGCCTTCCAGTTGGCATCCAGCAGGCCCGACATGAAAGTGCTGTATATGTCCGGCCATACCGCCGATGCCATCAGCCAGCACGGCGTGCTCGATGATGGCTTGCCGTTCCTCGAGAAGCCCTTCACACCGGTGCAATTGGCCGCCAAAATACGCCAAGTGCTGGGTGACGGCAATTGACGGCATGGAAGGGCCGCCGCGAACCCGTTCGGGATTTTACCTGGCTCCAACGCTCATCACCGGTGCGTTGCTCGGCACTGTCCCGACCGTGATCACGACTGGATAGTCGCCCGCCGGCAGACTGGGCACTACGACGTTCGCCTGCGCCAGGCTAACCGACCCAGGGGTCAGTCCCGCGTAGAGCAAGCTCGCCGGCTGGCCCCCGATCGTCACCGTCACCGGCAGCGTTGCCCGCGAAAGCGGCCCTGAGAGCGGTGCCGGTTGGCCCGTCGGCACCGGATTGTCCACCGGGCCGATTCCGGTGAAGTAAATCGTCACAGCGTCTCCCGAAGCCGCGGGATTGGCAGAAGTGTTGACCGAGTAGTCCGCGTTGGTGACCGCTGCCCGATTCGTGCCAACAAGGAAGATGCCCGGCGATGCCGCCGCCACGGTGATGGATGCCGGCGCGCTGGTGACGGCGTTCGCCGTCACCTTCACCGTCGCGGTTCCCACCGGCACTTCGAAGGGCAACTGTCCGTTGATTTGCGTCGGGCTCACGTAGAACAGCGGCATGTTCTGCCCGTTGACGCTGACCGCCGTATCGGCGGCGGAGAGGTTGGTTCCCGAGATCGTGATCGCCTCGCCCGGAGACAGGGCGCCGCCGGCGAAGCTCGCGCCGTTCACCACCGCCGAGATTGCCGGCGTCACTACCGTTACCGCGGGCCCGAAATCCAGGTGCTGTAGGAAGATCGCGTAGTCGTTCGTTTTGGCCGTCTGGAAGGGGCCGGATTGCACGGGAAAATCCGTGGAAAGCGTAGAGCCGCCGGCGAAGACCGTGCCATCCGCGGACACTGCGATGGCAGACCCGGTTCCTCCCCCGGTCCCGGCGAGCAGCGTCGAATGCAGCAGCTTAGAATTGGCGACATCCAGTTCCGCTACGTATGGTGTCGGGTCCGAAGTGGCGGGGTGTGCGAGCGCGTCCTTGGTCACCGGGAACTGGCTGGAATACGCAGTCCCGATCACCCACGCGTTGCCGAAGACGTCGGGCTGGATTTTCCAACCGGCGTCGGGGCCGGATCCGGGCAGGACAGTCGAATAGACGAGCTTGTTCTCATTCGGATCGACCACGGCGACGATCGTCTTTCCGTTCGGCGGAATCGCGCTCCCGAGCGCGTTTGCGGTAAGCGGGAAGTCCAGTGCTTTGGTGTAACCGGTGAGATAGACACGTCCCTGCGAATCGAGCGCGAGCCCGTCCACTTCGGTGTCGCCCTTCAGCCCGCCAAGCAAGGCGGAGTAAGAGAGGTCGGTCGCGTCCGGCTTCAGCCGGACCACGAACGACGAGGAGTATTGCAGCACCGGCGGATTCGGGATGTTCCCGCCCAGGCTCGCGTGGGTGAGCGGGAAGTTGGGCGAGAGCGTGGACCCGGAAAGGTATACGTATCCGCTGCTGTCCACCGCCATGCCGAAGCAGCTATCTACCGCGCTGCCTCCAAGAAAGGTCGACCAGGTGAGCCGCCCGCCCGTGTTATCGAACTTGCTGACGAAGCAGTCCTGAGCCCCGCCGGGACTGGAATGCTGCAACACCCCGCTGGTGGTCGGAAAATCGTTGGCGGATGGGTTGGGCGACCTCGCGAACGTGTTGCCGGCGAGATACAAGTTTCCGGCCGAATCCACCGCAATGCTTTCGCACACATCGTCGCCATGGCCGCCGAAGAAGCTCGAGTAGTCGATGCCGGAGCCCGCGGGGTTCAGCCGTAGAAAGAAGACGTCGCGGCTGCCGCCGAGACTTGCCTGGTAAGGAGCGCGGGTCGGGAAATCGGCCGCATCCGTGGCGCCGCACACGAACGCGTGCCCTGCGCTGTCGACCGTGATCGCACGGCCCTCGCTGGTGCCAGCGCCGCCGATGTACGTCGAGTACACCAGCGCGCTGCCACCCGGGTTGAGCTTGCTAACGAAGCTCTGCGTACTGATATACAGGCCCGCGTGCACGAACTGTCCCGCCGCGTCGACGGCGACCGCGTTGACGTCCAGGTTGGCCGGGCCGGTCGAAGTCCAGGTGTCTCCGCCGTCGCTCGTGCGATAGACGCCGCCGCCCGCTGTTCCGGCATAGACGAAATTCGCATCCTGCGGATTGATGGCCAGCGAGAGCACCGGCCCCGTCCCTATTCCGCTGCCGGCCGGCGCCCAGCCGTTGCCGCCGTCGCTGCTCCGGAAGAGTCCCCCACTGGTGGCCGCGTAGAGCCGCTGCGGAATGCGGGGATCGACCGCCACCGTGTAGACCGTGAACGGCAAGGCGCCGGTGGCCATACCCGTGTTACTGGCCGTCCACGTCATGCCGCCGTCGTTAGTCGCATAGAAGCCGCTTCGGGCAGTCGCCGCATAGACGATGAGTGAGTTGGTGGGGTCGATGGCCACGCCAAGAGCGGTCACAGCCGGACTGGTCTCCTGCCAGCTTGTGCCGCCGTCCGTGCTGCGCAGGATTGAAGCGGCTGTGCGGCCGGCGTAAACCAGGCCGGCCTTGGAAGTCGAAACTGCGACGCTCAGGACCGGCGTGGTCAGCACGGCTTTCCACGTCGTTCCGCCATCACCGCTCCGGTAGAGCCCTTCGCTCATGCACGCGTATACCGCGGACGGATTGTTGGGGTCCACGGCCACGGAAGTCACAGCGTCGTTTGGCGGACCGGATGCCTGCTTCCACGTGATGCCGCCATCCGAGGTCTTGAAGACGCCGCGCGATGTGCCGGCGTAAACCACGGTGTTGGTCTTCGGATCCGCCGCCAATGCCAGTACCTTCGAAGTACCCACACCTGTGCCCGCGATCGCCCAACTCGCCGCGCGGTCCTGGCTGCGATACAGCCCCATTCCCGTGGACGAAGTCTGGACCGTGGCCGGGAAATCGGGCGACGAAACTCGCCCGGTCACGTAGAGAGCGCCTGTGGAATCGGCGGCCATGGCATTCAGTTTTGACGTGCCCGTGCCGCCGAGATATGTCGAGTAGACCAATACCGGATCGATAACTAAGGTAAGATCGCGATCATATCTTTGGATGTCGAATGATACCTGCCGTCCATTGACAACGCGATATCCGCCTTGTACGTGATGCCGCACTCCGGAAGACACCTGATAGATCTCGGGACGCCGCTGCCGGATCGTTCCCTGCGCGGTATCTAAAACCAGATCTCCCTGGGTATCCACATGAATGGCTTGCGCGTTCTCGTAGCTCAGACGAATCGCGCCGGGATCAGCGCCCGGCGCTACGACGAAATCGTATTCCAGCGACTGATCGCGGCCGTGGAAGACCAGGTCCACTCCCGGCCAGACGCCGGCGTAGCGAACGCGCCCGAAGTGGGCGACGTCGCTGTGCCAGTTCGCCGGATCGTTGCCGATCAGGTAATTGCTCACGCCGGCAGCGCGCGCTTCCCCGGTCACGCGGGACTCGTGGTCGGCGCCCACCAACGTCATCCGCACCGAGGCGCGGCTGTCGGTGAGGCCGAGCGTCATCCCGTCATGGGTGAGGTACACGAAGTGATTGGCTGTGCGTGCCAGGTACAAGACTTCGGGCGCGAACTGCCCGGCGTTGGTCTCGAATTCGAGAGACAACAGCGTCGCCCCCTGCACCGCAGAGGCAACTAAGAGCGCACCGGCTATTGAGGTTAGGTTCCTATGTCGCAAGATAGACCGTCCAGACACAAGCTGTCTGGAGGGTAACTTGCGCTCCGAGGCTCAGTCAATGTACTCCAACAGGTGGATTTGTCAGTTTTGACACGGTATCTTACCGCAGTACCAACTGGTACCCCGTGGAACAGTAGGCTTGCCCGCCGGGAGGCGTTGCGCAGAGAATCAGGGAAGCGGCGGCGCCCAATCCGCTGGGCACGGCGACGTTCACCTGCTGTACGCCGGTCAGGCCCGGCGCATCGCCCGAATAGACAGGCACAAGGTTTTTCTGGTCGCCGATCTGCGCCGCGACCGTCACACCCGATGGAATTCCGGTGGCGAAAATCTGGAGGACGTCGGCGGCCTTGGTTGGAGCGCCGGGGCCATTTACCGAGTTGTCCCCATTGAGCACGCCGTTCGCAAAGATCGCCGGCCACGCCGGCGCCAGCATCACCATGACAGGGGCGCTGCTGCTGCCGTCGGCGGTCACCACCAGGCTGGATTGCGTTTTCCCGCTGAGCGACACCGGCACCTGCAAGTTGATCTGCGTGTCCGAGTTGTAGAGCAGCGTTGCCGGTGCGCCATCGAAAGTCACCGAGACGCTCTTGCCGCTCAGGTGAGAGCCCATGACGGTCGCGAGCGAACCCGCGACCAGCGGAGTCTGGGCAAGAGTCGCCGCGTTCAGCACCTGGGACACGGTCACTGCCGGCGGAGGAGGGGGCGGCGGCGGCGCCGGCGCGACCGTCAGGGTCAGCGGAATCGTCTGGCTGCCCGCGCTGCCCGCGTTGATAGTCACCGTCGCCTGGTAAGTGCCCGGGCCCAGATTCGTTGCGTCCGACCATACGCGCACGCTGCCGTTGTTGAGGCCGCTCGAGTAATCCACGAACAGCCAGCCCGATCCCGTCTGGTAACTGAGGATCACGCTCCAGGCGAGGAGCCCGCCCGAGGCGTTGCGGATCGGAATGTAGCCGGGCTGGGTGGTCATCGTCTTGCTGTTCGCGATGGCGCCGATCTGAATCGAGTTCGCGTCCACGAACAGCTTCGGAAAGTACTTGGCATTGCAGTCGGCGAGCGCGCTGCAATCCGTGGGCGGGTTGTTTGCGATGAAGCGGACGATCGGCGCGGTTGCCGACGCCGTTCCAGCGCCGGAGACGGGCGCCAGCGAGACCGATTCGGAGGCGATCGCCGGGGAGGTCACGTTTGGAATCACGAAGAACGTCGGGAACTGCGCCGATTCCATCACCGAAGGATTGGCGTCGGCAACTTCGTAGACGGCGTAACCCGAGCCGTTGGTGAGCGGCACTTCGCTCACCGAATTCAGCAACTGCGGACCGCTGCCCTGCGGCGGAAACACGGCGTAGCCGCCCGCGCCGGTGGAATCGGCGCCGTTGACGCGCACCAGCACCAGCGTGTTGCTGCCCGGCACATACTGTCCAACGGCCGGCGGAGCGTCGAGATCGCCGCCCGCGGTGGGCACTAGTGCATCGGAGCCCGCTACCGCGTCCGGAATGTAGAGGTGGGAGTTGGCGGGAAAGCCGGAGTACTTGACCAGGACGCGCACTCCGTTGTCCGAGCCCGGCTGCCTGGTTTCGAACGCCGAAGCGAAACCTTCGGTGAGGCGCGTGGAGGCGAATCCGGTGCCGGCCGCAAGAAGATCGGAGAGCGCGAACGGGGAGGTCGCCGGAGCGGGCGAACCGTAACAGGTGATGCCGGTGCTGTAGAGCGTGGCGGTGAGGCCGCCCGCCGTGTAGCCGACGATAACGGAAGCCTGGTTCACAAGCAGGGGCGATGAGATCGATGCGACGACCTGCGTTTGCGGGATCTTGCCGAGATTGCTGACCGCGCCGCGCACGCCGGAGACCTTGAGATTGATGCTTCCGGTGGGGGCGGCGAAGCTCAGCCCGTTGAAGCTGATGCTATTTTGTGCAACCAGTCCGGCGATGCTGCTTGGCGCGAAGCCGCTGCCGGTATCTACCGAAAGCACCGCGTCGCGGGTCTGGCTGTTGGCATCGATGCGGTTGGTGATCGCGACCGGGAAGTAGAGAGTCACGTTGCCGGTAAGCATCGTGCCGGGAGCCGCACCGGAACAGACGAGGACGATATCGCCGAAGCGCTCGGTCAGACCTTCGTAGCGCACCTGAATGGGAGTACTGGTGACCTGGCACCTGCCATTGAAGCTGCTCTGAGCGAAAGCCGCGGGGAGGGAAAAAAGGAGAAAAACAGACAAAAACCTGGGGCCCATGCGCACATTCTACTCCTACAGGGGTACGATGTTGAACCGGGATGCCCCGGTGTAGCGTACCGGCGCACACCGTGCGGGATTATGCCTTTGGGAGGGTGCGGAACATGGCGATGGCTTCGATTTCGACGAGCAGCTCGGGACGGCAGAGGATGGCTTGTATGCCGGTTGACGCGGGAACCGGATCGAGTCCCTGTTCCAGGAAGAAGCGCGTGCGCTCTTCGTTGAACGCCTCGTAATCGCGCTCGATATCGCGGAGGTAGCAGGTGGTGCGGACAACGTCGTGCCAGGTAGCGCCTTCGGATTCCAGAAGCCCGGTGATGTTGCGATAGGTGCGTCGGAGCTGGGCGCGGAAGTCCCCGATGTGGACGCTGCGGCCGTGTTCGTCGATGCTTGCGGTCCCCGAGATCAGCAGGATGGTGAGGCCATTCAGGTCGATGCGCATGCCTCGCGAGAACGAGCTGGGCCTGGCGTAGTCGTAGGCCTCGTTGAGGACCCTGTGGTTGGTGATCGCTCGCTTCTCGACCGGCAGCGCCGCAAGGTTATTCAAGAGCTCGGCTTCCAGAATCATGCCTAATAATACCTGAATATATCAAAAAGTTGCGCAAAGATGGCTTGGTTACATTGATTTACGTTTGAGGAGACACAGGAGCGGCGGCACGGTTGAGACCGACCCAAAAAAGCGGGCCGGCGCTGCCAGGGGGATGGCAGCGCCGGGAGTATGGACCGGAGTTTGGGGTGGGGGTTTTGGCGGGCTTTGGGGCGGGCACTCAGTCGCCGTTCGTTTTCACGAGGCGGATCTCGGTGAGGGACGCCTGCTCGACCGATCCGGACTTGCCGTGCGCGAACGTCATCGCCGGGTAGCCGGATGCCGTCCAGACCTGCGCCAGTTGGCAGGGGCCGGCGCCGCAGTAGAACGCGAGCCTGGGATTGCCGTCGGCCTCCCAATTCTTCTGGGGACTCCCGAGTGACGCCGGCATGGCAATCGTGGAGTCCTTGGCCTCGAAGTTGGACAGGACCACGTAGTGCTTCGCGGCGTCGGTTTTTACGGCGTAGGTGCCGGGGGCCATCACTTTGCCGCCCGCCCGGAAGGCGAACGGGATCTCTGCTTTGAGAGATTGCGCGGAAGCCACGCTGGTGGCGATCGCCACCGCGGCCGCGGTGATCATCAGTTTCGTAGTCAAGCTTTTCATCGTCGTACCCTCCTTTGGGCTGAGCTGCCGGGAACGCGGTAATAGAATGCAGCCCGCGGGCCAAATGGTTCGGGCCGGCTCGATGAGAGTCGCCACTCGCGCAAGTGATTGATAATCCGGACAGCGGCGCGGTTCCGCTGATGGAGTAGCGACGATTTGGGGTGCGTCGGTGAACCGGAGGGTTCGGGTTGGACGAACCGTCCGGTTCGCCAGAGGAGGCGTCTATCGCGTGACCACAGTCGCCTCGCCTGCTTTCAAGCCGTCGCTCGAGGCCGTGATCTTCACCCGCCCCGGCTTGCCGTTCTCCGAACGCACAATCACCAGGGCGAGGCCGTTGAACGCCTTCCGATAATCGGCCTGGAAGGGCTCGACCGTCGCCGGATTGCCGTTGTCGACGCCGGCGATCCGTCCCGGGCCCTCCAGCTTGAACTTCACCAGGTTGTCGGCGAGGGGGCAGAAATTGCCGTCCTTGTCCTCCACGCGGACGGTCACGAAGGAGAGATCGTCGCCGTCGCTCTTGATCGCCGCGCGGTCGGGCGAAAGCACCACGCGCGCCGGAGCACCCGCGGTCTTGACTTCCTGTGTGGCAACCGTTTTCCCGCCCTGGTACGCGATGACTCTCAATGCGCCGGGCTCGTATGGCACCTGCCATAGGAGGCGGTACTTACTATGGATCTTCCGGTCGGGGCTCCCGCTGGGACCGACCGGCAGCTCTACCGGCTCGCTGAAGCGCTTCTTGCGGCCCAGCGATTTTCCGTTCAGCAACAGCTCCACCTCGTCCGCGTTCGTATAGACCATCACCGGGATCGGCTTCCCTTCCATGCCCGCCCAGTTCCAGTGCGGCAACACGTGAACCATCGGTTTGGTGGTCCAATGGCTCTGGTACAGGTAGAAGCGGTCTTTCGGAAATCCCGCCAGATCCACGATGCCAAAGTAGGAACTGCGCGACGGCCAGTCGGCGTCATTGTTCGTGCCGCGCATGCCGTTGAAGTACGGTGTGGGCTCGCCCAGGTAGTCAAAGCCGGTCCAGACGAACTCACCCAGCAGCGACGGATTCTTCTCCTGCGCATCGAACTCGACATCCGCGATGTAGGCCCACGGGGGCGAGATCACGTCGTAGCTGGTCAGGTTCAGCGAGGGATGCTTGTCGTATTTCTCGATCGGCAGATGGTACACGCCGCGAGAGCTGACGCCCGATGCCGTCTCGCTGCCGAACACGATCCATTTGGGATGCTGCCTGATGATCTCCTCGTATTGCAGCGGCTTGTAATTGAAGCCGGGGATATCCACGGCGTCGGCCAGCTCGTTGCGGATGGCGCCGGTCGAATTGTTAAACGCCGCGGTCGTGGGACGCGTCCGGTCTTCCTGGTGGCAGATGTTGGTCAGCTCCTGGGCCAGCTTGGCGCCGTCGGGACGGCCTTGCTCCGGAATCTCGTTCCCGATGCTCCACAGCACTACGCTGGGATGGTTGCGGTCCCGCCGGACGAATTCTCGGAGATCCTGGTCGTGCCAGTCCGCCCAGAACTTCGAAAGGCCGTTCGGCACTTTCGGAATCGCCCACATGTCGAAGGCCTCGTCCATCACTACGACGCCCATGCGGTCGCAGAGCTCGAGCAGTTCCGGCGCCGGCGGATTGTGGCTGGTGCGGATGGCGTTGACCCCCATCGCCTTCATGATTTCGATCTGCCGCTCCAGCGCCCGCCGGTTCACGGCCGCGCCCAGCGCGCCCAGGTCATGGTGGTTGCAGACGCCGTTGAACTTGCACGCCTTGCCGTTTAGCAGGAACCCCTTGTCACGGGTAAATTGGATAGTCCGGATGCCGAACGGCGTCACGTAGTGGTCGGTCTGTTTGCCGTCCGCGCGCACGGTGCTGGACACGCTGTAGAGATACGGGCTATCCATATCCCAGCGATGCGGATTAGCTACTTCGATGGACGCCTCCACCGTCTGCTTCCCGCCTGCTGGAACCGACACGTCGTTCGACGTGCGGCCGGCCTGCTTTCCCGCGGCGTCCAGAATCACCGTCTCCAGGGTGACCTTGGCCGGCTGCGACGCCCGGTTCTCCACGTCGGTGCGCACGTTGACTGTGGCCTTCGCATCGCTTACCGAAGGCGTTGTGACATAGGTACCCCATTGTCCCACCCGCTGCGGGCCGCTCACGATCAGCCACACATTGCGATAAATACCCGCGCCGGGATACCAGCGCGACGACCGCTCCTCTGGCGTGAGCCTGACCGCGAGCACGTTTTCTTCTCCGAACTTGATCTGGGACGTCAGGTCGAGCGCGAAGCTCTCATATCCATACGGCCGTCCGCCGACGCGCTGGCCGTTGAGCCATACGCTCGAATTCGACATCGCGCCGTCGAATTGAATCTTGAACTCGTGCCCTTTCAGGGATGCGGGCACGATGAAGTGCTTGCGATACCAGCCTGTGCCATAGAACGGAAGCCCGCCCTGGTGCGGGCCGTATTTCTGATCGAAGGGTCCTTCGATGGCCCAATCGTGCGGCAGATCAAGCTGCCGCCACGCGGCATCGCTGAAGCCGGGCTGTTCGGCGCCTTCCGCATCACCCTTGAAGAAGCGCCAGTCCTGCGTGAATCGGATCTGCCGGTCGGCGCCGATCTTGATCTCCGTTGCCGCGCCCGCCAGCGCGGCGATCAGGAGAAAAGAAAAGAATAATCGCATGCGCATAGCTTAACTCCGTGAGGCGCAGGCCCTAGGCCTGCCCGGGCGCTTGTCGCCCGCCTATTCCGCCAGCCCCGCTCGCGGGATGTGCCAGAGCTGCGCCGCGGCCGAGAACTTGGAGCTGTCCTGGATAAAGCAGCTATGCGTGCACCAGCAATTCGCCTGGGGAATCGCCGCCACCTCGCTCCGCATCGCCTCCGATTCCAGGGCGCGCCGCACATCGAAATCGTAGTCGTGCAGGTCCCCGACGATGCCGCGCATCTCGCACGCCCGGAACCGTCCGTTGTGATCGATCACAATCGAGGTCTCCCCAGCGGTACAAGGCATTGGCCAGGGCGACGGCGCTTCCAGGCATTGCTCGTGCAGATCGTAATGGAATCGGAGATTGCCCAGGTAGTACAGTTCAGCGGCCTGGCTCACGCCCCGGGGTAACTGCGCAAACAGCTTCCCCGCGTAGTGCCGGTGAAACGGCATCAGCCGCCGGTGCAGATCGGAGAGAGCCTCGCGCGTCAACACCTTGAGCGAGGGGTCGGGTGCGGCGCCGCGCACCACCTCGAAATAGTGCCCGTCAATCTCGGCGTGTTCGCGCAGGTGAAGCGCCAGATCGACGATTTCGCCGCGGTTTTCGCTGGTGATCACCGTGAGAACGTTGCGCCGCAGCCGGTGAATGCCGCGATATCGCCCGGCGGCCTCCCGCATCGCCGCCATGGTGCGAACGAAATTCTCCGGCACTCCGCGAATGGCGTCGTGAGTCTTGCCCAGCCCGTCCAGCGAGAAATTCAAATCGATGGATGCCTCCGGGCAGAGTTCCAGCATACGGTCCAGAATCGGAAACATCTTCTCCGGCAGCAGACCGTTGGTCGGCAGATTCACGTTGCGAACCCCGTTACGGCGGACGAACGCGGCGACAATGTCGGCCAGCTCCGCGCGCAGGAACGGCTCGCCTCCCGAGATCCACAGCTTGCGAAACGGCGGCGCCGTCTCCGAAATGCGCGAAATCTCCTCCGTCGTCAGATCGTCTCTGCTGTTGAGCTTGTCGAAATAGAAGCAGGTGCGGCAAAGCGAGTTGCAGCGCGAGGTGACGAACAGGAATAGAGAATTGAACTCGCGGTGGCGAACCCGATCCCTCAAAATCGGGAAATACTCCCGCAACCCAGCCATGTTGCCATTGGATCACAGACTGACAGCAGAGGCGCGAGGAGGCCGCGCCTCTGCGTCAGAGGCTGAAGCGGGGTGACTGAGGCAGGCGCCGGGCCACCAGCGCCGGTAGCGGCCCCTCCGTTTGCCGCTATCCACCGACGAGTTTGAGCCAAACCCCTGGCGCTGGAAAGATCCAACCGTACTGGCACCGTACCGGTTGGTATCCGGCTTCCCGCAAGCGGCATTGGTGTACGCTAGTCACCATGTCGAAATCGCGCCGGCAGTTCCTGACGCGCGCCTCGCTCGGACTGGCGGCCGCGGCCGGAGCGTGCCGAAAGGAAACCGCTAAATCGCCCGAACCGCCGGCAGGCGCGCCGCCGGCCTTCGGCACCGCGCCCGACGTGGGGCCGCCGGTCTCACCCGCGACGTTCGCCGAAGCCGAAAAGCTGGTGCAGTTTCCGCTGAGCGCCGCCGATCGCGAGACCGCCGCCGGCAACTGGCGCAAGAGCATGGCGCCCGTCTACGAGCGCCGGACCGGCCCCCGCAAACTGCCTCTCGACCCCACCCTGGCGCCCGCGTCGCGATGGGATCCGGTGCTGCCGGGACACCCCTCCGGCCCATCGCGCGACCGATTCGTTCGCGCCAAGGCGGACCCCGGTCCCCTGCCGGCCGCCGACGCGGACATCGCTTTTGCGCCCGTCTGGCAGCTATCGCGATGGATCGAAAACCGCAAGCTCACCTCCGAACGGCTCACGAACATCTACCTGGCGCGGCTCCAGCGCTTCGACCCGAAGCTGCGTTGCGCGATCACCGTTACCGGCGATCTTGCCCGGGCGCAGGCCCGGCAGGCCGACCAGGAGATCGCCGCGGGCAAGTATCGCGGCCCTTTGCACGGCATTCCGTGGGGCGGTAAAGACCTGCTCGACACCGCGGGCATTCCGAC
>Ga0335079_10005082_pt1 | contig 15093 bp, 8 predicted proteins | sample Lox_Sample_33_FD_206719 | JGI IMG/M metagenome (GOLD analysis project Ga0335079, IMG submission 206719) | Soil microbial communities from Loxahatchee National Wildlife Refuge, Florida, United States - Lox_Sample_3.3 | ecosystem: Environmental > Terrestrial > Soil > Wetlands | place: USA: Florida...
TGCGGAGTACCGGACCCGCCGTACAAAAGCGGGTTGATCCATTTCTCTGGGAAATAGGCCTTGGTGGAATCCAGCACAGCGAGAGCTCACTTGGAGATAGAGGGCTGATTTCTGCTGAACCGGAGCATTGCGGTGCGGAGGGGAGTGCGATCCCTCCCCACGGCATGATCTTCTGGGAGCATCACGCCCCTTTGTTTTACCGCCCGTCTCAAGGCGGGACCCGACGCCCACGTGTCCGGCAATAAGGCGGACAGTGACACATTTCCTGCGGATCTTCACCAAATCCTATCGACGGGCTTGCTTTCCCGCTTCGAAATCGCGACGGGAGGTGGATGCCGTAGACTGCGAAATCAGCCGTGGGGTCCGGAACTGAAATGCGCGGGAGAGCTGAATGAATGCCTGCACCGCAGTGGGCACGTAGTTGGATTTCCGCGCCGCCAGTTCTACTTTCGAAAACAACGATCTCTCTCGCTGACGAATCAGAGACAGGCCGCCCCTCTTGAGGTCCCCGTCGACGATCCACATGGGCAACATCGAAATCCCCAGACCAGTCCGGATCATTGCCTTGATGGCTTCACCGTTGTCGAACGTCATGATGACCTTGGGTTGGAAATTGAATTCGGCAAAGTAGCGCTCGATGAGATCCTCCATCCGGGAGCCTTTGCTGTATAGGATAAACGGGAATCGTCCCAAGGCGGACATATGGCATTGACGCGGGGCGTGGCGCAGGTTGGACACGAGGACATACTCGACATCCCAGGAGGCTTCCACCGCGAGGTGCGGGTCTTCCGGGATCTGCGGGCTGACGAGCAATGCCAAGTCGAAACGGCCGGTTCCCAGTCCGTCGATCAGGCTGGCGCTATTGCCAGTCTCAACGTACAAATCGACACCGGGAAAGGCTCTCCGGAATTTTCGCAACAACGCCGGAAGAAGGTAACTGCTGAGCGTAGGACCGGCGCCGATGCGAACCACTCCGCGCTTCAGCCCTTTCCATTCGGCGAGCGCGCTGATGGCGGCGTCATGTTGCGCCAACACTTCGCGGCAGTAGGGAAGCAACAACTCCGCCGCGCGCGTCAACTTCAGCCCGCGCCCGAGTTTTTCGTATAGCCGTTCCCCCAGTTCGGTTTCGAGCGCCCGGAAGTGCTTGTGAATGGCCGCGGGACTGAGGTGCAATCGGTCCGCCACGTCCGCCAGGCTTTCGAGCTCTGACAGGGCAACCAGGCTCCGCAACTCGTGGATCTCCATCTCCACGAATCTTAACAAAAGGTAAACAACTCGTGAGAAAAATTCACTTGTGGTTTTTTGTGCCGTTGGCGATAATCCGACGCAGAAGGAGCATGGTCCATGAAGATCAGGTATTTGGGGCCTTTTGCGCTGTTTCTAGCACTGGTGGCGGCTCCGCTTTGTCTGGTAGCGCAGTCTTTTTACGGGACTGTCACCGGCACGGTGACGGACTCGACCGGCGGCGTGCTGGCCAATGTCAAAGTCACCCTTACCAACGAGGGCACGAACGACAGCCGAACGCAGACAACAGGAGAGAATGGCGTGTTCACGTTTCCGCAGGTCCCGCCGGGCGTCTACCGGGTCGAGGGCGAGAACCAGGGCTTCAAGAAGTTCCTGCGGCAGCATGTGGCGGTGGACGTTCAGCAAGAGGCGGTAGTGGACGCGCAGATGGAAGTTGGGTCTGTCAGCGAGTCCGTGGAGGTAACCAGTGTGATGCCTCAGTTGCAGACCGCCACGTCTTCGCTGGGACAGGTGGTGAATAACCAGCAAATCTCCGATCTGCCGCTGGTCGGCCGCAACACCTTGTCCCTCATCGGCCTCACCGCGGGCGCTCAACCGATGGGCGCCTTTGGCGGCATCCCTGCCAGGACCAATGCCTACAATCAGGGGTTCTTCTCCACCAGCGGAAGCCAGGTAGTGACCAACGAATCACTGATCGACGGCGCGCCGGCCAACACGGCGCTTTACAACGCGCCGGCATATGTCCCGGTGGTGGACGCGGTCGAGGAGTTCAAAGTCCAGACCAACACATTCTCCGCGGAATTCGGAAGGACCGGCGGCGGAATTGTCAATATCGTGACCAAGAGCGGCACCAACCGGCTGCGCGGTTCGCTGTATGAGTTCTTCCGCAACAACCATCTGGATTCCAACAACTGGTTCAACAATCGCGCGGGTCTCAAGTTGCCGGCGTACACCACGAACCAGTTCGGTGTTACCGCGGGAGGTCCACTGGAAATTCCCGGGCTCTACAACGGCAAGGACAAGACCTTTTGGTTTTTCAATTATGAGGGACTGCGCGACAGCAAAGCCAATACGGTCACGTGGACGATTCCGACGCCTACGCAGTTGGGCGGCAACTTCGCGGGCGCACCCACAATCTACGATCCCACCAGTTCCACGCAGGACCCGGCCAGCGGCGCCTATTTGCGCACACCTTTTCCGGGCAACGTGATCCCGGCGTCTCTCATCAACAAAGTCTCAGCGAAGATCGCGGCCATCTGGCCGGCCCCGAACGCTGTAGGGACGGCTTCCGGCGCCAACAACTTCGTGGCGACCGGAGCGGTGAAAAACGTCTGGGACTCGTTCATGGCGCGCATGGACCACAACTTCGGGCAGAAGGCACGATTATTCGGCCGCGTGTCCTACAGTGAAGCTTCGCGGGGCGCCTACGACTACTTCCACGATCAGTTCGCTGGAGGAGTGAATCCCGGCGGCGGCGACGTTCCGCTCCACTTCAATGCCCGCAACGTGATGCTCGATTTCAACGAGATGCTCACCCCGACCTTCTTGTTCGAGTTCCGCTATGGTTTCGTGCGCCAACACCTGGATAAGGTGCCGCCAGGGTACGGCCTGGACATGACTACCCTGGGCTTCCCCGCATCGCTGAATCAGCAGCTTGCCTTGACTGCGCTGCCCGCGATTGCGGTGTCGGGCTTCAATGGAATCGCGCCGAACTCGTCGGATCTGATCGCACGCAACGACAACACGCACTCCTGGCAGGGCGCCTTCACCAGGGTGCTTTCGGCGCACACGCTGAAGTTCGGCGCCGATTTCCGTTTTATCCCGATCGGCGAGTTGCAGCCGAGTTCGCCTGAGCCGTCCTTCAGCTTCAGCTCCGCGTTCACCTTCGGACCGAACGCGGTTACCGGCACGGGCGGCAGTTCCCTGGCTTCCTTCCTGCTCGGCTACCCCGCCTCCGGCTCTGTGGATAACACTCCGGCCATCTCGATTTCGTACCGTTATTTCGGAAGCTACGTTCAGGATGACTACCGTGTCAGCTCGAAGCTGACGCTGAATCTCGGTGTGCGCTGGGAAGTCGAGACGGGACGGAATGAGCGTTACAACCGGTTGAGTTGGTTCGATCCTGCTGTGGCCAACCCGATTGCCTCGCAGGTGGGCCTGCAGAACCTCATGGGTGGCCTCGAATTCCCGGCCGTTGGCGGCAACAGCGCGCGGCAGAAGCTCACCAATTATCACAACTTCGGGCCACGCTTCGGCTTCGCCTATAACGTCCTCCCCAACACCGTGATTCGCGGAGGCTACGGCCTCTTCTATCTGCCATCGACGGGCGACGACCAAGGCACCAACCTGGGAGCCTCGGGGTTCTTCGTGTCCACCACATTCAACAGTTCGCTGAACGGCGGCATCACGCCGACCGATAATCTCGGCAATCCGTTCCCGAAGGGCATCAACCAGCCCACCGGCAGCAGCTTGGGCCTAAAGACCCTGATCGGCCAGGATCTCGTCAGCGTCTATCACTATGATCGAAGCGCTTATGCGCAGGAGTGGAACCTCAACCTTCAGCAGCAATTCCCCGGCAGCATCCTGTTGGATGTGGCCTACGCGGGCAACAAAGGGACAGCCCTGCCGGTCGATATACAGGCCGACCAACTGCCCGACCAATACCTGTCGCTGGGCTCCGCGCTTCTCGCAACGGTTCCGAATCCGTTCTTCGGGATCGTCACCACCGGGCCGCTTTCGAGCGCCACAACGACCGCCGGGCAACTGCTGCGGCCGTTCCCGGAATACAACAGCGTCAACATTCGAGCGGTGCGCGAAGGAAACGCCATTTACCACGCCCTGCAAGCCAAGGTGGAGCGGCGTTTCCGCGCGGGCCTGAGCCTGCTGGCTGCCTACACTTATTCGAAGGCGATCACCGATGCCGGCTCGCGCCTGTCCATCAACTTCGCCAATCCGGGCATCCAGGACAGCAACAACCTGAGAGGGGAACGCACGCTGGCAAACTTCAACACACCGCAACGTTTCATCGTGAGCTACAACTGGGAGTTGCCATTCGGTCCCGGCAAGCCGCTCCTGAACGGAGGCGGAAAGGTTGTGGGCATGATCGCGGGCGGATGGCAGCTCAATGGGGTGACTACTTTTCAGAACGGCCAACCGCTGGGGCTCAGCACCTCCGTCAACAACACTCACTCTCTGGGCGGCGGATCGCGTCCCAACAACAACGGGACCAGCGCGAAGTTAAGCGGTCCGACGGAGAGCCGGCTGGGCCAGTACTTCAACACGTCGGTCTTCGCGGCGCCGGCGGCATTCACCTTTGGAAACGTGTCGCGTACGCTGCCGGACGTGTTGGCGCCCGGGATCCGCAACTGGGACTTCTCCATCATGAAGAACAATCGATTCAAAGAACATTACAACGTGCAGTTCCGCGCCGAATTCTTCAATGGCTTCAACAACGTGAATTTCGGATCTCCGGGAACCACGCAAGGCACTTCTACGTTTGGCGTGATCAGTTCCGCGGCGGATGCGCGTGTGATCCAGTTCGGGCTCAAGCTGTTATTCTGAGTGCGGAAATGGGCATGCCATGACCACCATTCAACGAATCGCAAGCATCGCGGCGTGCGCCGGAATCCTCAGCGGGGTCGCCGCTTCACAGCCTGCCGCCAAAGCCGCCGAGCCGCGGCAGGTATACCTGGTGCCGTTCTCCCACCTCGACTTCTTCTGGGCCGGCACCCGCGAAGAGTGTCTGGCGCGCGGCAATCGCATCATCGCGAGGGCCATTCAACTGGCGAAGCAATTCCCGGATTTCCGCTTCCTCGTGGAAGACGACGACTTCGTCGCCAACTTCGTCGAAAGCCACAGCCCGTCGCCGGACCTCGACGACCTGAAGCGCCTGGTGAAGGAGGGCCGCATCGAAATCGCGCCCAAATGGGCTGCCATCTTTCAGGACCTGCAGGACGGCGAAATCCTCGCCCGCAACCTGGTTTATGGCAAACGCTACGCCCGCTCGGTGTTCGGCGTGGATCCGCAAGCGGCGCAGATCAGCGACCTGCCGGGATACACGCCGCAATATCCGCAGATCCTGCGCCTGTCCGGTACGCCCTACGCGGTGATGACCCGCATGGGACCTAACGATAAGTCGCTGTTCTTCTGGAAGGCGCTCGACGGCAGCCGGGCGCTGACGTGGTCCACCTTAAAGGGATACGGTTGGGGCGCGCATCTGCAACTGCATGACGAAATCACCGATGCTCGGCGCCAGACGATCGAAAAGGAATTGGCTGAAGTCGAAGGCACCACCGCGAGCCCCGTCTACATGAACTGGGGCAGCGATCTGTACGCGGCCAATCAGAAGCTGGCCGAGAATCTCCCCGTCCTCAATCGTGGGGTCTCGGGCGCGCGCTTCTCATTTGCCACACCGGACGAGTATTTCCGCGAAGTGTCTCACGAGGGAAGCATTCCGGAATTGTCGGGCGAGATTCCGTCGTCGTGGCCGAACATCGTCTCCTCGCTGCCCCACCTGTGGCGGATCGTGGTTCCGGCAACCAGCACGCTGACGGCGGCCGAGAAATTCGCGGCCATCAATTATGCGCTGCACTACGCTGACTACCCGCAGCCGGTTTTCGACTTCCTGTGGAAGAAGCTCATCGAATCGACGGACCACAACCACGACGGCCAGGGAGGCTGGGGCGGCGACGAGCGCAAACGGAGTTACGCCGAACTGGCCATCACGCGCGGTGGTGAGATCCTGCGCGATTCGCTGCGCAATATCGCTGAAAAGGTCCGCATTCCGATTCGTCCCAGCACTCCCATCGTGGTGTTCAATCCTCTCGGCTGGCAGCGGGACGACGTAGTGAAAGCGCACATCACAGTCTATGGGGATGTTGTGCCCGGCCAGGTGGCGGACTACCGCAAGGGCATTCGCATCGTGGACGAATCCGGGCGAGAGACGCCGCTCCACATTCTGCAGTACAGCGAGAACGTTTCGCGTGCTTACGAGCTTGAGTTCCTGGCGCGCGATGTGCCGTCTCTGGGATACAAGACCTATTACCTGCGCCCGGCCGACGGGCCCGCAAGCATGGCACAGTCCGCGCAGGTTACACTCGACGACCCCGCCGACGTCAGAGACCCACGGCGGCCGCTGGGCCACGACGTTTTCGAGAACCAGTTCTACCGCGTGACCATCGACCGCGCCACCGGCCGCGTGGTCCTTTTCGATAAGGACCTGCAGCAAGAGGTGCTCAAAGACGCCGAGATTGTAGCCACCGAGGAGCGCGGAGGCAACTACATCGGCATCGAGCCTCTGAGCGGCCGCACCTTCCCGGAATCCGTCGAGCGTGTCGAAGTGGAGGAGAACAATGGAGTGCGCGCGGTGATGAAGATTACCGGGCATCTCATCGATCTGCCGGTGACACAGCGGCTGGTCTTGTACAAGGACTTGAAGCGCCTGGACGTCGAGAACAGTGTCGAATGGAAGGAGCCGCGCTACATTCGCGTGGAGCAACTTCTCCCTTACCAGCGGGCCGGGGCCACGGTGCAGTACGGCGTGGCCTATGGTTCGAACGCCGCGAGCAACCTGATCCCGAACACCAGTCCGCACATGGCCGACGAAATCAGCAAAGAGTCGTGGCTGGCCTCGCGCCACATTCAGAACTGGATCTTTGCAGGAAACGCCGATTGGGGAATGACCGTGGCCACCGGCGAGCAGTTCGTGCGGCTGGGCGACGGTGTCCTGCGTGGGGAGATGCTGCGCGGCGCGCGGTTCACTTCGGTCAAGGTCGTGCGGGGCGATAGCGTCGGAGTCATGGACTACCCGCCGAAGGGCGTTTACACGTTCCGGTATTCGATCTCCTCGGGCCGCGGAGACTGGCGCGCGAACAAGTCGTATCGCGCGGGCATGAACTTCAATAATCCTCTGCTTCCAGTGAGCGTGGTGGACGATATTTCGCAAAAGCCGCTGCCGCCCACGCAGTCGTTCTTCTCGACGGAATCCGGCACGTTGGTACTCAGCGCGGTGAAGAAGGCCGACGCAGACGGCTCGATCGTTCTGCGGCTGTTCGATACCGAAGGTGCGAACTCGGCGACGGCGATCTCCTTCCTCGGCCAGCCGCGTGGGTTCGAGGAGACGAACCTGCTCGAAGAGAACGCTGGGACGGAACAGCAGCGGCTCGCCGTCAAGCCTTACGAGATTAAGACACTGAAGCTGAAGATCGACCGTTGAAGCGGCACAGCAGCCATGATCGTAAGCACATCCATCGAGCGGCGCGTGGGGCGAATGGCGAACCCGTGGCTGGTCCTGGTTTTCTTCTGGCTGATCTACTTCCTCAACCAGGCGGACCGCCAGGTACTGTTCTCTGTCTTGCCGCTGGTCAAGCTGGACCTCCACGTAACGGATACGCAATTGGGCCTGATCAGCTCGGCGTTCTTCTGGGTGTTCGCGGTTTTGGTGCCGATAGCCGGCAGTCTCGGCGATGTCGTCAGTCGAAAACAGCTGATTGTGGGAGCGGTGCTGGTGTGGAGCGCCGCGACGGGAGCCTCCGGGATTGCCGCCGGTTTTCTGTGGCTGCTGGTCTGCCGCGGAGCCACGGCGTTCGGCGAGTCGTTTTACTATCCCAGCGCCAGCTCCATGATCGGCGATTATCACGGCGAGAAGACCCGGGCAACTGCGATGGCCATCCATCAGACCAGCGTGTACACCGGCATCATCGTCAGCGGTGTGCTGGCGGGATACGTGGGCCAGACCTATGGATGGAGGGCGGCCTTCCTGGGCTTTGGAGCCGCCGGGATTGTGGTTGCGATCGTCTCCTCGATCGTCTTGCAGGAGCCGGTGCGCGGCCAGTCGGAGCAGGTCGGGAATCCAGGTGTCGCGGTCTCGCTCCGGGAGCGATTGGTGGAGACGTTCCAAACGCCCACGTCCGTGCTTCTGGCGTTGGCCTTTCTGGGAATGATCCTGGTCAATACCGCCTATCTTACCTGGACGCCGACGCTGTTGGTCCGGAAGTTCGGGCTCAGTCTCGCGAAGGCCGGCTTGCACGCCACACTCTGGCACCACGCAGGGGCCGCGCTCGGTGTTCTGGCGGGAGGGAAACTGGCAGACGTTCTGGCAGCCCGCTCGACCCTGAGCCGGCCAATCATCCAGTTGGGCGGATTGTTCCTGGGCGCTCCCTTCATCTTTCTGCTGGGCTGGTCGCCTTCCAAAACTGTGGTATTCGTATCGCTCGGCCTTTTCGGCGTCTTTCGAGGCTTCTACGACTCGAACCTGCTTCCGTCTTTGTACGAAGTGATTCGGCCGCAATCGCGAACCACTTCCACCGGAATCATGCTGTGTGCCGCCTTCCTGGGCGGCGGATTTGCTCCGGTGGCGATCGGCTGGCTCAGCGATCGCATGAGCTTGGGAACGGCGCTGTCCGGCATGTCGTTTTGCTATCTGTTCTCGGCGGCAATCCTGTCGGTCGATTGCGCGCTGTTCTTCGCCAGAGACTCCCGGCGCATGAAGGCGTCCGTGCTCGGGGTCGCGGGGGCGGCTGGAGAATGAGACTGGAAGGAAAGGTCGCGATCGTGACCGGCGGCTCCGGAGGCATCGGGGCCGCAATCGTCAGCCGGTTTGTGCGGGAGGGAGCGTCGGTCACGATTGTGGATACGTCGGAGCCATCCAATCGGGCCGATGCTGGTACACCGTGGATCGAGGCTGACATCGCCAACCCGGATGTATACGGCCTGATCGTGCGCGAGTGTCTCGACCGTTACGGCAAGCTCGACGTGCTGGTCAACAATGCAGGCATTCAGATTCGGGAGCCTTTCCTGGAGGCCAAGGTCGAGAGCTGGAACCGCATTTTCGCGGTCAACCTGAAGGCTCCCTATTTTCTGGCCCAGCGGGCCGCCCTGGCCATGGAAAAGGGCGGCACTATCATCAACATCGCCAGCGTTCACGACGAGACTCCCCACCGCCATAATTCGATTTATTGCCTGACCAAAGCAGCGATGAGGATGCTGACGAAAAGCCTGGCTTTGGAACTGGCCGAACGCGGCATTCGGGTGAACTCGATCTCGCCGGGAGCGATCGCGACCAATATCAACCGGGACGTTCTCTCGGATGAAGACTCCCGGCGGCGCCTGATGGCGCAGATTCCCCTCGCCCGCATCGGCGTGCCGGAGGACATCGCGGGAGCGGCCGTTTTTCTGGCCTCCGCGGAGTCGAGTTATGTCACTGGCGCAACCCTGTACATCGATGGTGGACTGCTTTTGCATTAGGGTTTTGATTAGGAGATCATATGCAACTTTCTAGCGATGGGACAACGATTAGCGACGTGAATGGCACGGAGGGCATTTGCGAGCGCTACCGGCGCCTGTACGCAGCCTTAATCTACGATGTGCTCGAGCATTTGGGACACCCGGCGCAGGCGCTCTCCCACCAACTGGCGCCGTTGGACCGCGAGATGAAACTCGCCGGCCCGGCGTTCACCGTCAAGGGGACGATGAGTTGCGAGAAGAACGAAGATGTTCGCTTCAAGCGGCTGGCCATGATCAAGGAAATGAGGTATCCGTGTGTGGAAGTCCGCGACGCGGGCACTCCGTTTCATGTTGCCCTGTACGGCGAACTGAGCGCGACCACCGCGCGTGCCCACGGCGCGGTGGGCGCCGTAATCGATGGCGGGGTGCGGGACTGCTCGCACCTGGTGCGGATGGGTTATCCGGTTTTCGCGCGATATCGGAATCCGGTGGAAGCGTTCGGGCGGTGGGCTATGCTCGATTATGGCGTACCGATTCTGCTGCATGGGGAGGTAACGGAGACCGTGCGCGTCAATCCGGGTGACTTCGTCTTTGGCGATTTCGACGGAGTGATGGTGGTTCCGAAGGACCTGACACTCCCGGTGCTCGAGGAATGCGAGCGCGTCATGGGAATCGAAGACGACGCCCGCATCGAATTCGCGCGCGGTGACGACCCGGTGGCGGTGTTCGAGCGGCACAAGCGCCTGTAACGTTTCTTTCGAGGTGAACGGAGATGGCGGAAATGAGCCGACGCAACTGCATTCAAGGGACGATCGCGGCACTAACGGCCGCGGCGGGCCCGCTCCCGGGCGACACTCCACTGGCGACGCCGATGCGCAAGTCCGCCGATTCGCGGCGGCACGGCATGCAACTGGCCGAGTTGTTTGCGCCGGACGAACATCACAAGATCCGGCTTGCCAGCCAGATTGGGATCACGCACGCGATCGTGGGTGTCAGCCCCGCCTTGAGCCGCGCGCCGCGCGATCGCTACGTGGAGACCCTCGAGAAGATCAAGACGGATTTCCGGGCTGCCGGACTGATCTTTGCCGGAGTGGAAAGCCATCCCGTCCCTGCCGAGAAGATCAAGCTCGGACTGCCAGGCAAAGATGAGGAGATCGAGAACTACATTGCCGCCATCCAGGCCCTGGCGCGAGTCGGTGTCCCAATGGTCTGCTACAACTGGATGGCGGGGATCGGCTGGTACCGGACGAGGACGGACCTACCGGGCCGCGGCGGCGCGCTCCTCAGCGAATTCGATAATGCGGCCGCCAAGGCCCAGGGGCTCACAGAGTGGGGCGAAGTCAGCGAAGCCGCCCTGTGGAAGAACCTGGAGTACTTTCTTCGAGCCGTGATCCCCGTGGCGGAGCAAGTCAACATCAAAATGGCGCTGCACCCCGACGACCCGCCGCTCTCTCCGTTGCGAGGAATCGGACGCATTCTCACGAGCGCCGCCAATTACCGCCGCGTGCTGAGCCTTTCCCCCAGCCCGATCCACGGAATCACGTTCTGCCAGGCGAACTTCAAGCTCATGGGCGAAGATATCGCCGCGCTCGCCCGCGAGTGGTGCGCGCAGAAGAAGATTTTCTTCGTGCACTTCCGGGACGTGGAAGGGACCCGCGAACATTTCCGCGAGACGTTTCACGATAATGGACCGGTCGATCTGGCGCAAATGCTCCGCATTTATCACGACTGCGGATTCGAAGGGCCGATCCGGCCCGACCATGCGCCTACACTCGATGGCGAATCGAACGACAAACCGGGCTACGCCATGGGCGGCAAGGTGCTCGCCATCGGCTACATGAAGGGGGCGATGGATGCCCTCGGCATCCCCTACGCCTGAATCGCCGCTCTCGAGCATGATTGTGAAGATCGTCCAGAACCTTTAATATCAAGCCCATGGAGTTCCGGGAACTGCGCAGCCTGGTGGCGTTGGCGGAATCGAACAGTCTTACTCTGACCGCCGAGAAACTACACTTGAGCCCTGGCGCGATTCACAGGCAGCTCAAGACGCTGGAACAGGAACTCGGGGTGAGGCTGTACGAAAAAGTGGGCGGCCGCCTGCGGTTAACGCAGGCTACAGAGTTGATGCTCCCGTATCTGAAGGAACTGATGGCGCAGTACGATTCCGCGCTGGCCGCGCTCGAGGAATGGCGGGGAATGCGGCGCGGCCTGGTGCGCATCGGTGCGGGCCCTACGCTCAGCAGTTACATCCTCCCGGAGTTACTGAAGCGCTTCCGCCGGATCCACCCGAGCGTGGAACTCACGGTCGAGACTGGCAACACGCCTGTCTTGCTGGAGGAGCTGGGCAAGGGGGCGCTTGACCTGGCGCTGCTGGTATCCTCCGATCTGATCGAAGGTCCGGCATTTTCCATCGAAGCGTCTTGGGAATTCGAACTGGTGCTGGTCTCACACCGAAGGCATTCGCCCAGCCATTGCCGTGTAGCCCAGCTCAAGTCGCAGCCGTTCATTCTATTCCGCAAGGGTTCACGGCTGGAAGAGCCGATCGACCGCTATTTCGCCGCCGCCGGCTTCCAACCGCGCGTGATCATGCGATTCGACAGCGCCGAGGCGATCAAGGCGATGATCCGCACCGGCCTTGGAATTTCCATGCTGCCGATGTGGATTGTCGACGAGGACCTGAGGAATGAGCGTCTCTTTCTGATCCGGCAGGAGGATCCGCCGCTCAGGTCAAAGATCGCACTGGTGGGGAGGAAGTCGGCATTCATTCCGCAAACCGTGCGCGCGTTTGTGGCGGAGGCGCGAAACATCCGATGGAAGGCGCCGCGGCTGATTAGCAGGGCTGCGCGTGCACAGGTTGCGGCAACGGACGAATAGTCCTGACAGACGAGCCTCCATTCGAACCAGCCACAGCACTCGGGCTGCGCATCTCACCCGCGACTTTCATCGGTCGTGAAGTGCTTTTCAGAAAAAGTGAATTGCATTCGGGATAACAGGGACTTATATTCTTGTTTGTTCGGGGTTGTCCCGGAAGGAGGTATATGCATTCCACGTCTCGACTCGCGCTTGCTCTCGTGGCCCTGGCAGTATCCGCGGCCGCGCAAACGATCAGCGGCTCCATAAGCGGAACGGTGCTGGATTCGCAAAACGCCATGGTTCCCGGAGCCACCGTAAAGGCTACGAACATGGATCAGAACGCGGTGTTCACGACCACGACGGATTCGTCGGGCAACTTCGCGTTTCCCCACTTGCTTCCGGCACGCTACGCCATCAGCGTGGAGAAGGAGGGTTTCCGCAAGGTCGAGCAGCGCGGTGTGGTGCTGGAGGCCAATAGCGCGCTGGCCCTGCCGCCAATCAAGCTGGAGGTCGGCGCTGTCAGCCAGGCCGTGGAGGTGGTCGCGCAGGGTGATCAAGTGCAGACCAGCTCGGACCGCGGAGACACCATCGTCGCCAAGCAACTGGAAAACGTGGAAGTCAAGGGCCGTACGTATCTCGCCCTGCTCCAGCTCAATCCCGGAGTTCGGACCGACCGCGACTTTTCCACCAATACGAACGAGTTGGGGAACATCTTTGCCAACGGATCTCGAGGCAACCAGCAGCACCTCACCATCAACGGTGTTACCAATACAGACTACGGCGCGAACGGGCGCATGCTGGCGACGGTAAGCATCGAGGCCGTGCAGGAGTTCAAGGTCCTCACCGGCAATTACACCGCCCAGTATGGGTTCGGCTCGGGCGCGGAGATCAGTGTGGTGACCAAGAGCGGCAGCACATCGTTTCACGGCGCCGGCTACTGGTACTTTCGCGACAAGGGAATGAATGCCAACACCTGGCGTAACGACCGCGATGGCGTGGCCAAGGCTTACTACCATCAGAACTATGTGGGCTACAACATCGGCGGTCCAGTCTACATTCCAAATAAGTTCAATACGAGCAGGGACAAGCTGTTCTTCTTCTGGAGCGAGGAATACCAGCGGCAGTTGTTCCCCGCCGACGGCAACGGCAATTCCATTTTCCGCCTGCAGGTGCCGACGGCACTCGAGCGCCAGGGCGATTTTTCGCAGAGCCTCGACAAGAACGGCTGTCCCATAGCCAGTGCACCTTCCAAAGCCGGCTGCCCTACGCCGCCCATGATTCTGGATCCGCTCACGCGGAATCCCTACCCGAATGGCCAGATCCCCAAGTCTCTGCTCTACGCGCCCGGCATCAAGCTGCTGAACCTACTCCCGCTGCCCAATGCGCCGGGGAACACGAGCTACAACTATGTGTACCAGCCATCCGGCACTGTCCCGCGGCACGAGCAGACCCTGCGGATGGACTGGAACCCTACCGACCAATGGCGGCTCTATGGCACCTGGGTACAGACCCCGCAGGATTATGTAGACATCAATGCGTCCCCATCGGGGTTCGGAATCATGCCGAACTTTGCGATCACCAGCGTCAGGTTCAATCACCCGGCGCTCCTGAGCACCTTGAATGTCACCCGAATTCTGAGCGCCACCATGACCAACGAGGCGTCATTCAGCGTCAATTATCACGCCAACCGGATCTTCCCGGATGACGCGCAGGCGATCTCGAATTCGGCCACAGGTATCAACCTGCCGACCCTCTACCCGCAGTCCGCCGGCTTTATTCCGAACTTTGGTTTCGCCGGCACGCGGCTCGGGACTTCGCCGACCTTGAAGTACGTCGGGGTGGGATCCAACGGCGCCTACGCCCCCTGGTTCGGCCCGGTCACCATCCTGGAAGGCGCGGACAACTTCAGCTGGGTCAAGAACCGGCACTTGGTGAAGGCGGGCATTTACATCCACCGCGACCGGAAGGACCAGATCGCTTACCTGGAGAGCGAAGGCGTGTACGACTTCGGCGACTCGTCCTCCAACCCTTACGACACGCGTGATGGGTTCGCTAACGCAGCTTTGGGCGTCTACAGTTCGTTCACGCAGGCCACCCACCTGCTAACGGGGCACTACCGGTTTACCAACCTGGAATGGTACGCGCAGGATACCTGGCGGGTAACGCCTCGTTTGACGCTCGACTACGGCATCCGTTTTTACTGGATCCAGCCCTGGTACGACTACCAGATGCAGATTTCGAATTTCTTTCCCAGCCTCTACGACCGAAGCAAGGCGCCGCTGCTGTATCAGCCGGCCCTGGATGCCAGTGGCAATCGCGTGGCGGTGGATCCCAGGAACCCGAGCGTGACGCTGCCGAACGCGTATATTGGCACCGTCATTCCCAACACAGGCCCCCTGGACAATGGGATCCTGCAGGCTGGGCACGGGATCAACCAATACGTGAACAAGGCTCCCGGCATCAGGCCGGCGCCGCGGTTCGGCCTGGCCTTCGATCTGACCGGGCACCAGAACCTGATTTTCCGGGCCGGTGGCGGCATCATGTACGACCGCTACGAGGGCAACGAGATCTTTAACCTGTTGGGGAACCCGCCCGAAGCCCTTCAGACCACCCTGGTGAATGGCCTCGTCAACCAGCTCAGCCCCGCTGCTGCGATCACCGGTGCTCCGACGCTGTCCGGTGTGGCCGGCGGCGCATTGGATTATGGCGGGAAGTCTCCCACAGCCTACAAGTACAACGCGGGCATTCAGGCCAAGCTGCTGTGGGAGATGG
>Ga0335079_10005083_pt1 | contig 15092 bp, 15 predicted proteins | sample Lox_Sample_33_FD_206719 | JGI IMG/M metagenome (GOLD analysis project Ga0335079, IMG submission 206719) | Soil microbial communities from Loxahatchee National Wildlife Refuge, Florida, United States - Lox_Sample_3.3 | ecosystem: Environmental > Terrestrial > Soil > Wetlands | place: USA...
TGGTGAAGTTCCTGCCAGCGCCAAGGAAGCTTTAGAGCACTGTCTCCCGGAGCGAAAGCTAGACTACCGGTTGGTTCGCCGGGTCGCCGGCTTGGGCAGCCTGGGGCATATCCGGCTGGCCGCCATAGCGGAATGCAATGGCGGCAAGGTGGCGCGTGAGGTGAAGAGTCTGGCGCCGTCGGCAGTTCATTGGGCGCGTGGAGACAGGGGTCCGTTGGAACTGCTGTATCAGGCGATCCTCAGCCAGGCTGTGCGCTGCCCCGATCCCTTCTTGCAGCTTCGCGGTCACTGGGTGGTCCGCCGCCTTTCACCCCATTGCACCCGTATCGAACTCAGCGTACTCCCAAAGGACCGGGACGAGCTGCGACTCCTGTCTGCCATGGGATGGGAGATGGCCAACATTCACTTAGGCAGCCGGAAAGCGACAAAGAAGATTCGCCACCACCTTGGCACGCTCAAGGGAAACTGGCTGCCCAACGCTGCCAAAGAGATGGCCAAAGCCGTTAGTCAGGACTGGGCAGCATGGCGAAAAGACAGGTGAGTTCTAAAGATCCCCCGCCGTTCCCCACTCAAACAGCCCGTGAGATCGAATCCAGCGCCTCGCCCTCTTGCCTCCGAGCCGGGCGGCGGCTAGGCGCCAACTCTCGGTGCAATGCGCCAACCAGGGCGTCAAGAACCGGCTTCAGCGATTCTGGACTCTCTTCCAGGACGCGCTCAATGCCTTCGCGATGGACCGACAACTCACCAATTTGCTCTGCGTACGGGGTGTTGAGATCACCCGATGTCGGCCAATTCGGGCGCAACCTTCGGAGTTTCGCGGCGCCCAGGGAGATTCTTGCAAACGGATAATCGAGACTTCCCGTCGTCATCCAATGGATTACGAGTTGAGCAACGTGTTCCGGACTACACGCCAGCTGAACCCCTTCGCAATCGGCCAGTTCCGCGTTCCACTGTAAGACCGTGACTTTGTCTTCCCATCGATTCTCCGCAACCAGGAACCACTTGTCTCCGGTGGAATTCTTTGCCCCACAAATGGCGCACAAATTCTCCGTCAAATCGTGCATTTCTTGCATTGAAGTACCTTCCCACGGCCAGCGAACTTCACTCCTGTGAAACCACTGGCCATGCACGCCGATGGCCGAAGTGCTCGATGAGGCAAAGACCGTAACTGACAGGAAAAAAATAAGATATCGCGAGCCCAACCCTCCAAATTGGGTGCCGATGGCTGGTCAGTACTGCCGACGGGTCGTCTTTTGAATGCACGCTTGAAATACCAAGCAGCCAACAACTACCGGCTGAAGCGGGACCGTCGACTTGCCGTTATGATCGTGCTGTATGAGTCAGCGCGTCCTGATGTGTCCACCCACGTTCTTCGACGTTCGTGAGATCAAGAACCCATACATGGGCCAGCCGGTCGATCGAGCTCTCGCGCGCCAGCAGTGGGAGAGCCTCAGCGTGGCTCTTGGGGAAGCAGGGGTGACCATAGAGATCATCGAGCCCAAGGAAGGGCTTGAGGACATGGTCTTCTCAGCCAACCCGATCTTTGTGGGGTTTGATAGCAAAGTCGGGAAATTTGTTGTGCCGAGCCGCATGCGCTATGCCTCGCGCCAGAAAGAAGTTCCGTTCTACATCGAGTGGTTCCGCGAACGCGGTTACAAGGTTTTGGACCTGGACCTCCAGGGTGAATACCTGGAAGGCCACGGCGATCTGCTCTGGCATCCAGACCACTCTGAGATCTGGGCAGCCTACGGATTTCGGTCCACGCGGGGCGGCGTCGAAAAGTTCGCTCAGTTGATGCAGGGACTCGGCATTTTTGTCACTCCGCTGCAGTTGGTCGATGACCACTGCTACCACCTCGATACCTGCCTCTGCCCTCTTAACCAGGAAGCTGCACTGATCTTTGCCGGAGCGTTTTCGCCCGCGTCTGCTAAGCTTGTCCGCAAAGGCTGGCGGCGAATCCACGAACTCTCCAAAGAAGAAGCCCATAATTTTATGGGAAATGGCATCGTCGCCAACGGACGATATTTCACGCCTCACCTGACGCCGAACCTGGAACGCATCCTGCTTCAGGAAGGATTAACACCCGTGAAGGTGGATACGTCAGAATTTGAAAAGTCCGGTGGCAGCTTGTTTTGTATGAAAGCGTTTCTCTACTGAGGTGCATCGCTCCGAACCAGCAACCAACACCAACTACGCGTTACTCTCCCATCACCTTCACGATCACCCGTTTGTCGCGCTGGCCATCGAATTCGGCATAGAAGATTCGCTGCCAGGTCCCGAGATCCAGCTTGCCAGCGGTGATGGGGACGATCACTTCGTGATTGATCAGCAGAGCTTTTAAGTGCGAATCACCATTGTCTTCGCCGGTTTCGTGGTGTTTGTAGTCTTTACGGAAGGGCGCAAGTGTTTCCAGCCACTGATCAATATCTTCGATCAGCCCACTTTCGTGGTCATTCACATAAACGCCCGCAGTGATGTGCATGGCGGAAACCAGCACCATACCTTCCCGGACGCCGCTCCTGCGGACGATTTCCTCCACCTGCGGCGTGATGTGGAGGTAAGCGCGATGGGTCTTAGTGTGAAACTTCAGGTATTCCGTGAAGACTCTCATTGCGACGCTCCATCGAGCGATTGTAAGCGAGCAGAGAGACCTGCAGGATGAAGCACTGGAAGCTTACCGAATTCCCAGCAGCACCGCGATGTAAGTACGCACACTTTTGAGCAGCGCGGGGTCGGCCTTGGAATAAAACGCGGCGCGACGTGCGGTCCAGTCCACACTCTTGAGGTGGTCAGCGAGAACAGCTCCTTCCACCTTGTCCACCGCCGCAGCAAAGGCAAAAGGGTAAGGTTTGCGTTTGCTGGTGAGCGGGCAAACTACCGCCAGGCCGCTGGCCCGGTTGTAAGTCTGGTCGGTCAGAACCAGAGCGGGCCGGCGCTTGGCCTGCTCCCGCCCGGCTTGCGGATCAAAATCCATCCAGACAAGGTCTCCTGCCGACGGCACATAACGGCTTACCATTCCACGGCTTCCTTGCCCCGTTCCCTCCCCGTAGAGATCTCTCCGTAACGGTTCTCGGGTGTGATTTGTGAGACCAATTCCTGCAGAGTCGGAACACGCTCTGCCCGACGGAGTCGAATCTGTCCCTCCGCAGGCTCCATCACCAACGGATCACCCTCGCTAAAACCAGCCTCTTCGGCGAGCGTCTTCGGAATGCGCACCGCCAGACTGTTCCCCCATTTCACCACTTGTGTTTTGGCCATAATGCTACAAAGTATACACCATGTAGATACCATGTAGCTACTACGGAGGCAAGGGGGGCTTGTTGTGTTGGTTCAACGGGCGAGCTACCGCATTGATTCTTCCACTTCGGAGATCCAATTGGGGCGCTTCAGAACTTCGCGGGGCTTGGGACCGTCGGCGGCGCCGACGATGCCGTCGCGTTCCATCAGGTCGATCAGATGGGCAGCGCGGCCATAGCCGATGCGCAGCCGCCGCTGGAGCAGGGAAGTGGATGCTTTGCCAAACTCCACCACCAGGCGCACGGCATCTTCATAAAGCGGATCGTGTTCGGTTTCTCCAGCCTCGCCCTCCGCGCCCAGCTCGGCATCGTCACGCTCTCCCTTTGGGGCTTCGAGGAACTGCTGCTGGTACTCGGCTATACCCTGCGACTTCCAGAATTCCACCACAGCCGCGATTTCCTTTTCCGTGACGAACGGCGCGTGCAGGCGGTGCACGCGGGAGGAACCAGAGGGTAAATACAGCATGTCACCGCGGCCAAGCAACGCCTCGGCGCCATTGGCATCAAGGATGGTTCGAGAATCGACCTTCGTCGCCACGCGGAACGATATGCGCGCCGGGAAATTCGCTTTTATCAGCCCGGTGATCACGTCGACCGAAGGCCGCTGCGTGGCGAGCACAAGGTGAATGCCGACCGCTCGGGCCATCTGGGCGAGGCGCGTGATGGATTCTTCCACGTTGCCGGCATCGAGCATCATCAGGTCAGCCAACTCGTCGATGATGATGACGATGTAAGGCAAGGGGCGATCCTCTGAGTCGTCGCCGAACAGGCTGCGCGTGGCCTCTTCATCGAAGAGCTTGTTGTACTGGTCGATGTTGCGCACGCCTTTTTCCGCCAGCAGTTTCAGGCGGCGCTCCATTTCGCGCACAGCATTGCGCAGGGCATTGGCGGCGAGTTTTGGCTCTGTGATGATTGGCGTGTAGAGATGCGGCACGCCTTCGTAATTGCCCAGTTCCAGCCGCTTGGGATCGACCAGCACAAGCCGCACTTGATCGGGCGTGGCCTTGTACAAAATCGACATGATCATGGCGTTGATGGCCACGCTCTTGCCTGTGCCGGTCGAGCCCGCGATCAGCAGATGCGGCATGCCAGCGAGTTCGGCGGTTACGATGCGGCCATTAATATCTTTGCCCAGCGCCAGGGTGAGCTTTGACCGCGAACCGATGAATTCCGGCGACTCGATGTTCTCCCGCAGCCAGATGATCTCGCGCTCACGGTTCGGGACCTGAATGCCCACGGTGGATTTGCCGGCCATGCGCTCAATCAGAATGCTCTCGGCTTTCAGAGCAAGGCAGAGATCGTCGGTGAGGCCGGTGATGCGAGTGTATTTGATGCCAGCTTCTGGCTTGAACTCGAAAGTCGTGACGACCGGCCCGGGATTGATCTGCGTCACCTGTCCATGGACATCAAATTCGGCATATTTCTCGGTGAGGACCTGGGCCAGGATTTTCAATTCGTCGGCATCCACGGCTTGCTGCTCGTCGGGCCGGTGCAGCAGGCTGCTAGGCGGGAGTTTGAAGCTGCCCGCAATGCGCGGCATGGTGGTTCTAGGTTTGGCTTGGGTATCGGCACGTTCGGTGACTTCCGGCGCCGCGAGTTCGTGCGTTGGTTCGGGTTGTGGTTCCGGCGTGTGGCTGGGCACAGGCTCAGTCATGCGCTCAATGCCGGTGCGGCGGTTCTCGGGCGCGTGCGAGAGCTCGGGCAGTGGAGGCGCCAAACGGGCCGGTACCATTTGCGTGGTCACTGTGGGACGGGCGGCGCGGCGTTTCTCCAACTCTTTCTGCATCTTTTGGCGGGCGCGTGCCTCCTGCCAATCTTTCCACCTGCCCCACAAAGCGATGGCAAAGGCAAAACGGGTAGGCGCCCAGACCCGCGCAGCGGAGAAGGAGAATGCGGTCGAGAGATAAAGTGATACTGCCAGTATCGTGGCGCAGACGATATAAGCGCCGGCCAGATTGAAGTAATGAATGAGGGCATCGCCAACGATCCGCCCCAGCAGACCTTCGAGCGGAATCGCTTGCATCCAGCGCACATGTCCGGGCAGCAGAGCCAGCCAAGCCGGGACAAAAATCAGCAGCCAGACCGCACCCAGAGACTTGGCCAGCGGTGAGACGATTTTGCGGGAGCGGAACCAACGGGTTCCCATGATGCCGAGCAAAACCGGCAGCAGGAACGCCCCGATGCCGAAAAACTGCAATGCGAGGTCAGAAATCAGCGCCCCTACGACTCCAATCCAATTGCGTGCCGCATGCGAGGCATTCAGCACCGAAGCGCTGTTCAGCGAAGGATCAAGAGGCGAGTAAGAAGCCAGCGCCAGGAAAAGGAGGAGCGCGAAGGCACACAACAAGAAACCCACCAGCTCGTTGAGCCGGCGGTTGTTGGTCGGGGCAAAGATGCGTGAAACCTGGATCATGGGCGTACTGAGCGTCCCGCAGGGAGAGCGCCGACTACGCCAGAGCCAGACAATTATGCCAAGAACTTGGTAGGGGAACAATCAAGGAATTGACGGGCAGTATCGAGTTGGTTTCCCGGCTTCAGTTTCGACCACAGAGGGCCCTAAGGGCACAGAAAAAAAGATTCGAACCACAGAGGACACGGAGGACAGTGGGGTCCTATCCTGCCAGCCTTGCGGCGAACACCAGCACCAGCGTACCCACGATGATCCTGTAGATAGCAAAGGGAACAAAGCCGTGTTTCCGCACCCAGGCCATGAACCAGGCTACCGAGCCGTAGGCCACAACGAAGGAGACGACAAATCCGATCGCCAGCAAAATCCAGCCGTGAGTATCGATCTGCGAGACTCCGATTGGGTTCTCGCTTTTCCCGCTCACCGACTTGAGCAGGCTATAGCAGGTAGCCACCGCCATGGTTGGAATCGAGACAAAGAAGGAGAATTCCAGCGCCGAGGCACGCGACATGCCTGCCAACTGTCCGGCAGCGATGGTGGACATGGAACGCGAGGTCCCGGGAAAAACGGCAGAGAGAATTTGGCATGCGCCAATCCAGACGGCTTGGCCCAGGGACATATCTTCCATGTGCCAGACGTGGATTCGGCTTTCTGCTGCCGTTGGCCCAGCCGCTTCCGACTTGGCGTTCCGGGCATCCACCAGCCACATCACGACGCCGCCAACCAGCAGGGAGATGCCGATCACATTCAGATTTTCCAGGTGCTGGCCAATGGTCTTGGTAAGCAGGAAAGCAGGGATCGCTGTGACCACAAAAGCAATCATGGTTAGGCTTAGAGGATGGTTCCACACTGTGCGATCACCGCGTTCACCGCGGGGAAACGTCGAGAGAAACTTGGCGATGCGGCTACGGAAATACACCGGCAGGCAAAGGATCGCGCCCAACTGAATCACAATCGTGTACATCTTCCAGTAGCCATTGGAGAGGCTGAGGTGAAACAGCGCTTCCGTGATGCGCAAGTGTGCAGTCGAACTGACTGGCAAGAATTCCGTTAGGCCCTCGACGATTCCCAATACGAGGGACAAAAGGTAGTCGCTCAAGCTGCCTCCGGGAGGGTGAGTGGATCAAGTATGGCAGAAATATAGGGACGAGCCCGCTGGCAGAGTTGGTACACGCCTGCTGGATAAGAAGCCACGGGCACTAAAGGCTGTAGAACCAGGATTACTCCTGGGCGTTGCCGTAGGTGGGAATGCCTTGCGACACCAGGTACTGCAATCGCTCCGCGCGGGCACCCCAGTCGGTCTGCGCAGACTGTTCCGAGATCTTCTGGGACAGCGTCAGGGCTTTATTCTTGGATTCCTCGGACTTCTTTGGTTGTTCTTCAGTCTTGTAGATTTCGATCAGGGCGGCGTAGCGTGAGGCAGCATCGTACAAAGCTTCGGCTGCAGCTGGGGACTGCGGATGCTCAGCCACATATTTTTCGTACATTTCGGCCTCTTTCACGGGACACTTGGACGAACCCTGCCAGTCTCCGCACAACTTGTTTTCAATCAGGTGAAAGGCAGCTAAATCGGCCCACTTGGTTCCGGGAAATTTTTTTATCACTTCTTTCATGTACTTTTCGTCCATGCCCTCGCGTAAATATGCTTCCCGCTCGCGGGCTGACGGACGGGTTGACACATCAGCTTTCTCAATTTGCCAGCGAATGTCAGCCGAGCGGTACATGGCTTGGGCGGCAAGCGGAGAGGTAGGGAAGTAGTCGGCGACACGATAGTAGAGACGCATGGCATCCTGTGCGGCTCCGCGCCGTCCATGGCGTTGGCTGGCTTGGTCTTCAGAATCCACGGCCTCACCATAGAGAACCTTGTCGCCATTAGGGGTGGAAGTCCGCACCACACCTTTTTCCAGCAGCCATCCGGTTACGGTTCGTTCTTCGGTAAGGTTGGCTTCGACATGCAGCCACTCGCGGCTGGTTTCCAAGAGAATGACTTCGCGCCCACGGTCAATGTCGGCAAGCTTTGCCGACGAGGGGTCGGGAGAAAGATAAAGCGAAGCCACTCGAACCAGGGCGCCGCGCTGGGCCTGCGCGAGGGCGTTCGCTGCCGAGAATAGGCTGAAAGTCAGCAGGAGAAGCGCACGTTTCATCGGTTTCAACCTGCGGCAGGCTTGAGGCCAGCCCGCGAATCCCCACGCATTTCTGCGAGCATGGACGGCTCGATGTTCCCACCGCTGACGACTGCGACGTTCACTTTGGTTGGCGGCAACTGTTCACGGTGAAAAAGAAACGCCGCCACGGCTACGGCGCCGCTGGGCTCGGCGGTGGTTTTAGCGTTGGCCGCCAGCCGCTGCATCGCTTCGCGGATTTCTCGTTCGCTTACCGTCACAATCTCATCAACATAGAGCCGCATATGCTCAAAATTGATTGGCCCGATGCTCTGAGTACGTAACCCGTCCGCTACCGTGCGGGTCACTTCTTCGGCAGCCAGCTGCACGATTTTGCCTGCTCGCAGGCTGGCTTGAGCGTCCGCTGCCAGTTCCGGTTCTGCGCCGATCACCTTCACGCCCGGTTTGCTAAGCTTAATGGCCGTGGCGATGCCACTAATCATGCCACCACCGCCGACCGGCACGATTACCGTTTCCACCTCGGGCAGGTCTTCGAGAATCTCCAGACCCATCGTGCCCTGTCCGGCAATGATCATTTCGTCGTTGTAAGGAGGCACGATGGCGTAGCCACGCTGCGCCGCCAGTTCTTCGGCTTTGAGCTGGCGCTCGAGGCTGCCCGGACCTACCAGTACGATGTCCGCACCCAGCGCCGCCGTTGCCTCGCGCTTGATGGCCGGAGCATTGCCGGGCATCACGATGACTGCTTTTACTCCCAGCGCCCGGGCCGCATAAGCCACGCCTTGGGCATGATTGCCGCTGGAGTAGGTGATCACGCCACGGGAGCGTTCTTGGGCGGTGAGCGAGGCGATCTTGTTGTATGCGCCACGGAGTTTGAACGCTCCGATAGGCTGAAGGTTCTCCGGCTTGAGGTAGAGCTTGCGGGTGTCGTTCGGGGGAAGCGGCAGCTGGATTAGCCCGGTGCGGACGGCGATGCCGCGGAGACGGGCTTGAGCTTCGCGGATGTCGTTAAGCGTGACCATCAATGTGTTCTTTGCAGGATGACTCCAAAGCGAACTGTGAACTCAAGGGTGCCCCGTTCCTGCTTTTTTTGCAAGGGCGGTGCTTTTCGTTTCTTCTTAAGGGAACAAGGCATCCGTCGAAGGAATCGGGGTTGACATCATGATGCCAATGTTGATAGCATCAAGATGTGCGCACCACTCTCACTCTCGACGATGATGTAGCCGCCTTGCTGAATAAGGAAGCGCGGAGGTCTGGGGAGCCGTTCAAGCAGATAGTGAACCGCTATTTGCGTTTGGGGCTGACGGCAGCGAAGCAGCCCGCGCGCAAACCGTTTAAGGTCAAAGCGCTGAACCTGGGACTTCCGCCGTTTGAGAAGGTCGAGGAACTGCTCGAATATCTGGAAGGAGCGGAACATCGGTGATCGTGGTCGACGTTAACCTGCTTCTGTACTCCTACGACAGCCAGTCACCCAATCACGTGAAAAGCGCCGCATGGTTGGAAGAGATTCTTTCCGGTACCGAATCTGTTGGGCTGCCTTGGCCAACCATTGCAGCTTTTCTGCGCGTGATCACCAATCGGAGACTCCCTGGGGTCCGTCTGCCTTTGGAGCAGGCGATCCAAACGGTGGAGGAGTGGCTGTCGCAGCCGAACGTGCGAATTCTTGTGCCAGGGGACGATTATTGGTTTGTGCTGCGAAGGATGATTGTCGAAGGACAAGCCGCAGGACCTCTCGTGAGCGACGCGGAGATTGCGGCGCTGACGATCGATTATGGCGGCGTGCTCCACACCGCCGACCGCGATTTTGCCCGCTTTCCAGGGTTGCAGTGGAGGAATCCTCTCGTCTAGATGGGTCGGCCGTTGCTCAGATCTCCAAAATTACCGGCATGATCAGCGGCCGCTTCTGCGTCTGTTTCGAAATATAACGCTTCAAGTCGGCCCGAATCTTTTCTTTGATCACGCCATAGTCGGCTTTCTCTTCTTCGCTGGACTGTTCCAGTGTGTCCATCACGATCTGGCGGGCGCCCTCCATCAACCCGTCTTCACCGGGATTGAAGCCGCGGGTCACGATTTCGGGCGAGGTCTCCACCCGGCCAGAAAGCTTATTGATGGCGATAATCGGCAGCACGATGCCATCCTCGCTCAAATGCCGGCGGTCTTTGATGATTAAATCCTCCACCACGTCCGTGCGCGAACCGGAATCAATACAGACCCGGCCCACGGTCACACGTCCCGCTTTTCTGGCGCCAAGTTCGTCGAATTCTAGAATGTCGCCACTCTCAATCAAAATCACATTTCCGACCGATCCGTGCATGGAAGCCGCAAGCTCCGCGTGCAGCTTAAGTTGACGATACTCCCCATGGATCGGAATGAAATACTTGGGCTTCACCAGGTTGATGATGAGCTTCAACTCCTCCTGGCTGGCGTGCCCGCTCACATGCACTGGGGGCGAAGAACCGTCGTCGTAGATCACGTGGGCCTCGCGCCGGAACAAGTGATCGATCATGCGGTAGATCGTCTTCTCGTTCCCCGGAATGATGCGGGAGGAGAGCACGACGGTGTCTCCCTTTTCGATCTTGGCATGCTTGTGATTATCGACCGCCGCGCGCGACAGCGCCGACATAGGCTCGCCCTGCGTGCCACTGATTAACACGCAGACCTTTTCGGGCGGGAAGTTCTTCATCTCGCCGGGATGAATCAGCAAGCCCTCTGGAATTTCGATATAGCCGAGATCTTCGGCAATTTCGGCGGAGCTGTTCATGGAGCGGCCAATAAAAGCGATCTTGCGCCCGTGCTGCCAGGCCAACTCGGTGGCCAGCTTGATGCGATGGATGGACGATGAAAAACACGAAATAAATAACCGGCGCTCGGTGCGCGCAAAGACTTCGTCGAACTTGCGGCGCACGGCGCGCTCGCTGGGCGTATAGCCTTTGCGTTCCACGTTGGTGGAATCCTGAAACAGCGCGAGCACACCCTCTTTGCCGTATTCCGCGAAAGCGTGCAGATCGAAAAGGCGATTGTCGGTGGGCGTGGGGTCGACTTTGAAGTCCCCCGTGTGCATGATCACGCCCAACGGCGTGTGGATGGCAAGGGCTACGCACTCCACCAGGCTGTGGGTGACCTGAATAGGATGTATGGTGAACGCCCCGACCTTGAACCGCTCCCCGGGCCGGATCTCACGCAGGTGGGCCTCGTCAAGCAGACCGTGCTCTTCCAATTTATCTTCCACGTACGCCAGCGTGAATTCTGTACCCCACACTGGAACATTCAATTCATTCAGAATCCAGGGCAAGGCGCCGATGTGGTCCTCGTGCCCGTGAGTCAAAATGATGCCGCGCACCCGCTGACGGTTTTCGATCAGGTAGGAAATATCAGGGACCACAATGTCCACGCCGAGAAGCTCGGCTTCGGGAAACATGAGCCCGGCGTCGACAACGATGATGTCATCTCCCCAGCGCAGGGCCATGCAGTTCATACCGAACTCGCCCAGCCCGCCCAGGGGGACAATTTGCAGTTTTCCAGTTGGCATTAGGAGTCAACTGATGCTAGCACAGGAAGCACGGCACCCGGGCAGCAGCCTGCCTTGCAGACCGCTCATCCTTGTGGGCCACCGGGTGGAAGATCGAACCTGAATCATGCCTTTCCATGTACGTGCTCTGTGAGATAAGGTTGAAGCAGATGGCCCAGCAGGTTCAGAAATCCTGGTTCCGGCGGCGGGTGGAAGGCGCACTGCGCCGCAGCTTCCTGCACGCCTACGAAACCGTCAAAGTGGACCCTGCCCGCTTCCTGTTGCAAGTGAGGGCCGCTTATGGGTTGCCCATCACCAGTTTCCAAGGCGTTTATTCGGTTGAAATGGGAGTCCTCGACGAGGTGGCGCACCGAGTGATTCGTGGCGGGATGAAAATGGCAGCGGCGGAGGGCGCCGGGATGGGCCTGGGCGGGATCGTGACTCTGCTTCCCGACCTCAGTATTCTGGCCGGCATCACCCTGAGAACCATTCAAAAGCTCAGCCTGATCTACGGGTTTGAGTTCAATACTGACGAGGAAACTGCGGAACTCTGGGTCGCCGCGGCCAGCGCCGCCGGGATAGACATCAGCCGTGAGCTGCTGGAAAAAGAAGTTGTGAACCGCTTCGTGCCACGCGTGATTCAGCGGATTGCTGTCCAGGCCAGCGGGGAAGTAGTGGAAAAATGGTCGGTGCGGCTGATTCCGATCGCCAGTTCGCTGATCGGCAGCGGTCTGAATTACTATTTTGTTCGCGCCTGGGGCGAGCGCGCCCGGACACATTTCCGCAATAGGCATCTTGAGGTGCGCAGCCGGAGAAAGGCTGTGGCCGGGGAAATTGCGGGAATCGAGCTTCCGGCGAAGCTTTCTTCCTAGAGAATTGTGCTGCCTGAGGTTGCTTCTTCAGCGGCTACGGTAAGGACTGATCCAAACATCATGCCAGACTTCCATTGCTCAGCAATTCTCTTTGATCTCGACGGAGTTCTCGTGGATTCCACAGCCTCGGTGGCCCGCCAATGGCGGAAGTGGGCCGAGGCGAAGAAGATCGATCCGGAAACGGTCATGAAGATTGCCCACGGCGTTCGCGCTATCGAGATCATCAGGCAGGTTGCCCCACACTTGGATGCAGAGGCGGAAGTGCGGAGAATCGAGAAAATGGAGGTGAACGACCACGATGGTGTAGCTGTCATGCCGGGCGCCGCAGAACTGGTACGCTCAGTTGCCGAGGGCCACTGGGCGGTGGTCACATCAGGCAGGCGTCACCTTGCTACAGGCCGGCTGCAATGGGCTAAATTGCCGGTGCCGAAAATCATGGTTCCTGCCGACGAAGTTTCCAAAGGCAAGCCTGATCCCGAGCCCTATTTGAAAGCAGCGGAGTTGCTGAGAGTAAAGCCCTCAGACTGCCTGGTGATCGAAGACGCGCCCGCCGGCATCCGCGCGGCTCGGGCCGCGGGTATGAAGGTGATTGCGATTACCAGCACGTATCCAGCCTCGGAGCTGAAAGAAGCCGATGCAGTGGTCAAAGCTCTGGCCGAGATTCACGTCAGGAATGAGAACATGGGAAAGCTGTTGCGCGTTTCGACGAAATAGTCGCCGACAGGCTACCGCAGCCACTCTTCCAGTTCGATTCCCCGATCGGTTTTGTCGTCGCGGTACTTGACGATGACCGGGGCATAGAGAGATAGCTTCCACTCCTTACCCTTGCCTTTGCTTACTGCACGCGAACCCGGGACCACCACGGCATTTTCCGGGACTTCCAAGGGCTGATCTTCAGTCGCGCGATACATTTCACCCCGCACCAGATCGTAAAGCGGAGTCGAGCGCGTGAGAACCGTTCCGGCACCTAGGACGGCACGTGCGCGGACCAGCGTACCTTCGTAGACTCCACAGTTGCCGCCGATGAGTACGTCGTCCTCAATGATGACGGGTGCGGCGTTGACCGGCTCCAGCACGCCACCGATCTGCGCACCGGCGCTTAGATGTACCCGCTTCCCGATCTGGGCGCAGGAGCCCACCAGTGCGTGAGAATCCACCATGGTGCCTTCGTCTACGAAAGCCCCCACGTTAATGAACATGGGCGGCATGCAGATTACAGACGGCGCAACGTAAGCTCCTTCTCGAACCGACGATCCCCCTGGCACTACGCGGATTTTGTTCTCGGACGAAAAATGCCGCGCCGGGAACGTATCTTTATCGACAAACGAAAGTCCCGATCCCGTACCTGTCTCGGCGAGTTCACCCAGGCGGAAGCCGAGCAGAATGCCCTGCTTCACCCAGGCGTTTACAGTCCAATGACCTTCGATCTTGTCCGCGGCGCGAATCTTGCCCTGTGTGAGCTGATCGCGGAATTCAAGAAACGTCTTGAGCGCCTCCGGGCTGCGCTCTACTTGGCCGAGGGATGCGAGACGTTCAATGGCTGATTTGAGGGACGGCATGCGCAGAAGAGTATAGAGGAAGTGAGAAGGTAGAAGTTAGAAGTCAGCGCGAAGAAATCAGAAGTGACGGGACAGAACTGGTCTAACTTCTCACCTCTGCCTTCAAATGCACTTACACTCACTCCGGATAAGCACGCCGGTCATCTGCTGAGCGGTGGTCCGTGCTTCCGCGAGTGTGACGTAAGGGCCATGCCAGCGGGCGTGGTTGGCCTCGTGCCCGGCGGGGCGGCCCTTGCCGTGATTGCACTGTCCGCAGCTCGAGCGGTGCAGGACGATCTTGTGCGGGCCGGCGAGCCAGCTTTCGTAAATATAGAAGTCAACCACTTCAGCCGCCGGGGCGGCCGGTTTGGTGATCAATCCAGTGTCGGTTGCGATCTTTAGCAACTTGGAGCGGGTATCGCGTCTCATGGGCAGCAGAGGCAAGCGGTAGACTTCTTCGATCTTGCCCATCATCGCCAGGACCGCCTTGACCGGCAGAGGATTGGACTCGATGAAGTTGGCCTGCATGAGAGGCAAATACTTACGATGCAGCTTGCGGGCCGCCTCCCAGTCATTGTTCAGGGCCGCCCGCGTCATCTCCGCCATTTCGCGGGGGATTTCGTTCGAGGCTACCGAGATGATTCCGACCCCGCCGAGCGCGATCACCGGCAGCGTGATTGCGTCGTCGCCGGAAAAAACCAGAAAATGTTCCGGCACAGCATTGCAGACCTCGGCAATCTGCGTCATGTTGCCGCTGGCCTCTTTTACACCTGCGATATTGGGTACTTCGGCCAGGCGCGCCAGGGTGGCTGGTTCCAGATTCGCGCCTGTGCGTCCGGGAACGTTGTAAAGGATCAGCGACTTATCCACGGCTTCGGCGATGGCGCGGAAGTGGCGGTATTGTCCTTCCTGCGTTGGCTTGTTGTAGTAGGGAGATGCAGTCAGGATTGCGCTCACACCGGCCCGCGACCCGACCTCTTTGGCTTTTTCCACCGCATCTTGGGTTGAGTTGGAAGTCGCTCCTGCCACGATGGGGACCCGCCCGGCCACAACTTCAACCGTGACGTCGATTACGCGCAGCCACTCATCATGGCTGAGTGTGGGTGTTTCTCCGGTCGTACCGCAGGGGATAAGAAAATCGATGCCCGACTCTACCTGCCACGCCACCAGACTGCGCAGAGCGGCCTCGTCAATCGAGCCATCTTGACGAAAGGGAGTAACCAGCGCTGTGCCGCATCCTCGGAGTTGCATAAGACTAAGATAGCGCGAAAGGAGAATCGTTGCACTTGTAGTGGCTGGGTACACGGAGCTTTCCGAGGACAACACTCTCAGACGCAGTACGCAGATATCG
>Ga0335079_10005086_pt1 | contig 15086 bp, 9 predicted proteins | sample Lox_Sample_33_FD_206719 | JGI IMG/M metagenome (GOLD analysis project Ga0335079, IMG submission 206719) | Soil microbial communities from Loxahatchee National Wildlife Refuge, Florida, United States - Lox_Sample_3.3 | ecosystem: Environmental > Terrestrial > Soil > Wetlands | place: USA: Florida...
TGCCGCGTTGACGGCCGGTCGCATAGCGCTTGCTATAATCCCTGTTCTCCTCCTCATTGCGCACGCAACTATGCCTCTCGACGAAAACATCTATCAGCTTCGCCGGCAAAAGCTCCCGCAGATCGAGGCGCTAGGCCAGACGGCCTATCCGCGCAAGTACGCGACCACGCATGATATCCCGCAGATCCTGGCCGAACACAAGGACCGCACCGCCGAGCAACTCGAGGATCCGAAAATCGAGGTGCGCATCGCGGGACGCATCATGGCCATCCGCCTGATGGGCAAGGCGGGCTTCGCGCACCTGCAGCAGGGAGGCCAGAGGCTGCAGATCTACGTCAAGAAAGATGATGTCGGCGAGCTAGGCTTTCAGCTCTGGAAGCTGCTCGATATTGGCGACCACGTCGGGGTGCGCGGCTACCTGTTCCGCACCCGTACCGGAGAGCTCACCGTCCATGCTCAGGAATTGACGTTCCTCTCCAAGGACCTCTTACCCTTGCCGGAGAAATGGCACGGCCTGACCGACGTGGAACTGCGCTACCGGCAGCGCTACGTGGACCTGGTGATGAATCCGGAGGTGCGCGAAGTATTCGTTCGGCGGGGCAAGGTGGTGCAATCGATTCGCCGCTTCTTTGACGCGCACGGCTACGTCGAGGTCGAGACCCCGATGATGCAACCCATCGCCGGAGGCGCGACGGCGCGGCCGTTCATCACTCATCACAACACGCTCGACCTCGACCTCTACCTGCGCATCGCTCCCGAACTGTATTTGAAGCGGCTGGTGGTAGGGGGACTGGATCGGGTGTACGAAATCAACCGCAACTTCCGCAACGAAGGCATCTCCACCCAGCACAATCCCGAATTCACCATGCTGGAGTTCTACCAGGCGTATTCAGATTACCGCGATCTGATGGACCTGACCGAAGAGTTGCTGGCGCAGGTGGCGCGCGAAGTCACGGGCTCGACCGTGGTGACATATGGCGGACACGAGATTGACTTTGGCAACTGGCAGCGGCTCTCGATGCGCGAAGCCATCATCAAGTACTGGCCCGAGAATGCCGGGTCGAAACCGCAGATGACCGATTTCGCCAATGCTGATGGAGTGAGCTCGCTGGTGCAGCGATTCAACGCGGCCCGCCACCCGCACATGCCTTACGACCCCACCGATCCGGCCGGCAAGACAATCGCTGCGCTGTTCGAAGCGGTCGCCGAGGAGCATCTGATCCGACCCACCATCCTCTACGACTTCCCCGCCGCCATCTCGCCCCTTTCCAAGAACAAGCCGGATGAGCCGGACTGGGTAGAGCGCTTCGAGATCTTTATCGGGGGCCTCGAGTGTGGCAACGCCTTCAGCGAACTGAACGATCCGGAGGAGCAATTGCGCCGCTTCGAGGACCAGGTGCGTCAGCGCCAGCGGGGAGATGAAGAGGCCATGGCGGAAGTTGACTACGATTATGTCCGAGCTCTCTCTTATGGCATGCCGCCGACCGCGGGAGAAGGCATCGGGATCGACCGCCTCACCATGCTGCTGACGGGCTCAGCATCGATCCGTGACGTAATCCTGTTTCCGCTGCTCCGCCCGGAGCGCAAGGCGACGGAAGAGCCCGACGATAAGGCAAAGTAGCCAGTCCGCGAGATGCGCTCCCAGGGTTGAGCCTTAGACCGGCGGCGTCTTGGCGAGCTTGATCTGTTCTTCTACCCACTGCTGGATGAGGCGGCATTTAGGGTCGCGGGGATCGAAGCGGACGCCCACGCGCGGTTCGCGCTTCCACCACACCACGGCGTCCAGCGTGAGTTCCAGTCCCGAAGACAGAGTAAAGGAAAGCCGCACCGGCTGGGAGACCGAGAGGCGGCCGGCATCCAGGAGCGCCATGCCGCCGGCTCCGATCTCCTGCGAGCGGGCAATCAAGACTTCCCCGCCGCACTGCACTTTCACCTCGGCGCTCAGGGAGACGCGCGGGAATTGTCGCGGTTGGAAGAGCAATAGACGCGCTCCGGTCTGCTGCATTTATATCCTGCCAACCGTCTCCATGGACACAAAAAGCAGCGTAGTTTTCCCGGGCGTCCCTGCCTTGCCACCATCGGCGCCGTATTAAGATGTCCGGAGTCGCAACCATGAGCGAGCCAAACTTGCGGCACCAGTTGCGCTGGGTGATGTTCGCCGCCGGCTTGACGCTGGCGCTAGGGGCGGGCGCTGTCTCGCAGCAGGCGACTTCCGGATACAACGGACCGCAGCAGCCGCTTGCAGCCACCACGGCCGCTCCCGTCAAGACGGCGGCGCTCAGCCCGGTGCGCAAGCTCGCTTACGAACTCGATATCCCCGGCTCCAGCCAGTGGACCGATACGGGAATCGCAGTGGTAGCTGGCGACCGGCTGACGATCACTGCCTCCGGGAGCATCCAGAACTCCGCGGCGCAGCCGGCCGGGCCTGAAGGATTCGCCCGCGGCTGGCGCGACCTGTTGCGTGCTTTGCCCGTCAATGGCGCCGGCGGGGGTGCGTTGATTGGACGCATGGGAGACTCCGCAGCCGCAGTTCCCTTCCTGGTCGGTGCCAGCAGAGAACTCGTGGTGAGCAGCGGTGGGAATCTGTTCCTGGGCATCAATCAGCCCGCTGCCGAACAAAGCGGTGGCAGCTTCCACGTGAGGGTCAAGATCGTTCCTGCGGAGAAACCCGTGTCCAGCACATTGGCGGAGCTGGCGGTTTCTCCCAAGCTGCTGGCTCGGATTCCGCGGCGGGTCGCCGACGCTCAAGGCAATCCTGGCGACCTGGTCAACTTCGTCGTGATCGGCTCCGAGGACCGGCTGAAGGCCGCCTTCCAGGACGCAGGCTGGGTGCAAGTGGATCGCACCAAGAGCGAGGCGATTCTGCATGCCTTGCTCAGCAGCACAACCAGGCAGAGTTACCTCGAGATGCCCATGAGCGAACTTTACCTGTTTGGACGCGCGCAGGACTTCGGCTTCGCGCGCGCCGAACCGCTGGAGGTGGTCGAGAGCCGGCATCATCTGCGGGTCTGGAAAGCTCCCTTTGACTACGAGGGCCAAACCGTCTGGGTGGGAGCAGCCACGCACGACATCGGCTTCGAAAGGGATCAGCGCACCGGCCACGTAACTCACAAAATCGATCCCAACGTGGACCAGGAACGCGAATTCGTGGAGCTGTGCTTCCAGCAGGCCGGGCTGCTCTCGGGGACGACCTACCTAATACCTCCGGATGCGGTACACGCGGCGCATACCGCCACGGGTGGCTCAATCCAGTCGGACGGCCGGGTGCTGGTAATGGCGCTGAGGCCTTGAGCGAACCAACGCTCCCAAATCCCGAATCCGCAAAAGCTCTGATATCATTCTTACTAATCAATGTAAGCGTTTACTTACTTCGGACGGGGAGTCAGCGGCAGTATGTGGATTGTTCGACTGGCCTTGCGGCGGCCCTACACCTTCGTGGTGGCCGCGTTGGTGCTTCTGATTCTTGGCCCGCTGGTCATTTTCCGCACCCCGACCGACATCTTCCCCAACATCAACATCCCGGTGGTCAGCATCCTGTGGAACTACGCCGGGCTGAGCGCCGAGGAGATGAGCAACCGCATCATCAACCAGACCGAGCGGGCGCTCACCACGACGGTCGACGACATCGAGCACATCGAGTCGCAGTCGCTGAACGGTATCTCGGTGGTCAAGGTTTTCTTTCAGCCCAGCGCCAACATTAACAAGGCGATCGCGCAGGTCACGGCCATCTCCCAGACGCAGCTCCGGCAATTGCCGCCCGGGACCACGCCGCCGCTGGTCATCACCTACAGCGCGTCCAGCGTGCCCATCATCCAGCTTGCGCTTTCCGGGCAGAAGCTTTCCGAGCAGCAGCTCTTCGATTTGGGCGTGAACTTTATCCGCACCCGGCTGGTGACGATTCCCGGCGTGGCCATACCATATCCCTACGGCGGCAAACAGCGGCAGATTGTGGTCGACCTGAACACCACGGCTCTGCAGTCGAAGGGCCTCTCGCCGCTGGACGTGGTGAACGCCATCAGCGCGCAGAACCTCATCCTTCCAGCCGGCACGTCGAAGATAGGTCCACTCGAATATGACGTGGACATCAACGCCAGCCCGCAGACGGTCGAGGAATTGAACCAGCTCCCCGTCAAGACCATGGGCAGCACCACCATCTATATCCGCGACGTGGCGTTCGTGCGCGACGGCTTCCCGCCGCAGACCAACATCGCGCGCGTGAACGGGCAGCGCGCTTCCCTGCTGACAGTACTGAAGACCGGCAACACCTCCACTCTCGACATCATCGCCGGCATCAAGAAGATGTTGCCGCTCATTCAGTCAGGCCTGCCGCCGGAGCTGCAGATTCGTCCGCTGGCTGACCAATCGATCTTCGTGCGCGCCTCCATCGACGGCGTGCTGCGCGAAGCCTTGATCGCCGCCTGCCTGACCGGGCTGATGATCCTCATCTTCCTCGGCAACTGGCGCAGCACGGTGATCATCGCGGTCTCCATCCCGCTTTCCATCCTGACCTCGATCATCGTGATGAGCGCTCTGGGCGAGACCATCAACATCATGACGCTCGGAGGCCTGGCGCTGGCGGTCGGCATCCTGGTCGACGACGCCACGGTGGAAATCGAGAACATCAACCGCAATATCGCGCAGGGGAAGGAGATCGAACGCGCGATTCTGGATGGCGCACAGCAGATCGCGGTGCCCGCGTTTGTATCCACGCTGGCCATCTGCATTGTGTTCGTGCCGATGTTCTTCCTTACCGGCGTCGCCCGCTTCCTGTTTGTGCCGCTGGCGGAAGCCGTGGTCTTCGCCATGCTGGCTTCCTATCTGCTTTCGCGGACGTTGGTCCCGACCATGGCCAAGTATCTGCTGAAGGGGCACGAGGCCGAAGCCGACCATGTGCCGACGGAGAGCCGCAATCCGCTGGTGCGAATGCAGATCCGCTTTGAGAAAGCCTTTGAGCGCTTCCGCGAGCGCTATCGCGACATGCTGGAAACCGCGCTGCAGCACCGCCGACGAGCGGTGTTGCTGGGGTTCATCGCGTTCTCTTTAGCGTCGATGGCGGTTCTGCTTCCCTGGCTGGGGCAGGACTTTTTCCCGGCCGTGGATAGCGGACAATTCAAGCTCCATCTGCGCGCGCGCACCGCCACCCGTATCGAGGAGACGGCGCGGCTCTGCGACCTGGTCGAGCGTTCCATCCGCGAACAGATCCCGCAGGATCAGGTGGCCAGCATCATCGACAACATCGGGCTGCCCTACAGCAGCATTAACCTCTCCTACAGCAATTCCGCGCCCATTGGCCCGGCCGACGCCGACATTCTGGTCAGCCTCGCGGAGCACCACGCGCCCACGGCTCGGTACGTCCACGACCTGAGAATCACGCTCGCCCGTGAATTCCCTGGGGTAACCTTCTCATTCCTGCCCGCTGATATCGTCAGCCAGATTCTGAACTTCGGCCTGCCCGCGCCCATCGACGTCCAGATCGTGGGCTATGACCTCGATGGGAACCGGCAGTTTGCCAACAAGCTGTTCGACCGCATCAAGTATGTTCCCGGCATCTCCGACCTGCGCATCCACCAGCCCTTCAATCAGCCTAAGCTGCACATCAATGTGGATCGCACCAAGGCGGAGCAGGTGGGCTACACGCAGCGCGATGTCGCGAACAACCTGCTCATCTCGCTGAGCGGCAGTTTCCAGACCACACCTACCTTCTGGCTTAATCCGAAAACCGGCGTCAGCTACTCCATCGTTGCGCAGACGCCACAGTACCGCATGGATTCGCTGCAGAACCTGCAGAACATCCCCGTGACCGGCGGAGGCACCGCAGCTAGGCCGCAGATTCTGGGCAGCCTGGCGTCCATCAACCGGGGCACCGGCATGGCTGTGGTATCGCACTACGACATCCAGCCGGTCATTGACATCTTCGGCTCAGTGCAGGGACGCGATCTGGGTGGCGTGTCACGCGAAATCGACAAGATCGTCAACGATGCCCAAAAGGAACTGCCTCGTGGCTCGTCCCTGGTAGTGCGCGGACAGATCAAGACCATGCGCTCTTCCTATATCGGCCTGCTGAGCGGGCTGGTGTTCTCCATCCTGCTGGTTTACCTTCTGATTGTGGTGAACTTCCAGTCCTGGCTCGATCCCTTCATCATCATCTCGGCGCTGCCGGCGGCGCTGGCCGGAATCGTGTGGATCCTGTTCATCACCCGCACCACCATCAGTGTTCCCGCCCTGACCGGCGCGATCATGTGCATGGGTGTGGCCACCGCCAACAGCATCCTGGTAGTCAGCTTCGCCAAAGAACAGATGGCGGAGGGCAAGGATTCTGTCACGGCGGCCCTGCAGGCTGGCTTCACGCGCTTCCGGCCGGTGCTGATGACGGCGCTCGCCATGATCATCGGCATGGTCCCGATGGCGCTGGGAATGGGCGAAGGGGGTGAGCAGAACGCTCCCCTGGGACGCGCCGTTATTGGCGGCCTGGTTTTCGCCACAATCGCGACCCTGTTCTTCGTACCAGCCTTTTTCAGCTTGCTGCATGGGCTGCGCACGCAGCCGGCGAGGGTGGAACCCGGGCAATAGGCTCGCTTGGTAGCAACAGAAATTCGGAATGACTTTAGAACCGACAACTCGCAACACTACGAAACCGGGCCGCCCGGCGCATCACTATTGGATCGTCGTTATCGCTGCACTGACGGTGGCCGTGCTGCTGGTGTCCGGAATCCTGCCGCGCATCCAGGCAAGCAAGAACCTGCGCCGCGAGACCCAGGAGATGGCGGTAGCCACCGTGACCGTGGTACAGCCCAGGCGCGCGGCGGCATCACCTGAGATCGTGCTCCCCGCCAACGTGCAGGCGTTTATCGATGCCCCCATCTACGCTCGCACGAATGGTTACTTGAAACAGTGGTATGTGGATATCGGTGCACGGGTGAAGGCGGGTCAACTGTTAGCGGAAATTGACGCCCCGGAAGTGGATCAAGCGTTGCGGCAGGCGCGGGCTGACCTGAACACGGCTGAAGCTAACCTGAACCTCTCGCGGATCACCACGGAACGCTACAGCGATCTGCTGAAAACCGATTCCGTCTCCAAACAGGACGCCGACAATGCCGCCGGTGACTATGCCGCCAAGCAGGCGATCGTCCACTCCGCAGAAGCCAACGCCAGGCGATTGGGCGAGCTGCAGTCATTCGAGAAGATCTATGCTCCTTTCACCGGCGTCATCACCGCGCGCAACACCGATATCGGCGCGCTGATCGATTCCGGCGCCAGCGGCGGCACACGCACGGAACTGTTTCACATTGTGCAACCGGACAAGCTGCGGGTTTACGTCAATGTTCCGGAGGCGTACTCGCAGGCATGTAAGCCGGGCTTGGCGGCTGATCTCACTCTGGCGGAATTCCCCGGGCGGCGCTTTGAAGGCAAGCTGGTGCGGACTGCCAGCGCCATCGACACCAATACCCGTACCCTGCTGGTCGAGATCGATGTCGACAACCCGACCGGCACGTTGCTGAGCGGGGCTTACGCCGAAGTGCATCTGAAGCTGCCGGGCGCAAATTCTTCGCTGATCCTGCCGGTGAATTCGCTGCTGTTTCGCTCGGAAGGACTGCGCGTCGCCACCGTACCCGACGGCCAGCACGCGGAACTCAAGCCGATCACGCTGGGCCACGATTTTGGTTCCGAGGTCGAAGTAGTCTCGGGCTTGAACGGAGACGAGACCGTGATACTGAACCCACCCGATTCCCTCGTCTCTGGCCAGGCAGTACGCATCGTGCAGACGCCTGCTTCCGGAGCGCCGCAGTGAGGTGTGCGCGCGGAGGTTTGATATTGGCGACGTCGATCCTCAGCCTGCTGCCCGCCGGCTGTACGGTCGGACCCAAGTATTCCCGTCCGCAGGCGCCCGCAGCTCCCGAGTACAAAGAGACTCCGCCCAACTGGAAGCAGGCGCAGCCCGCCGACCAGGTAATTCGCGGCAAGTGGTGGGAAATTTTCCAGGACTCGCAGTTGAATGCGCTCGAGGAGCAAGTCAACGTCTCGAACCAGAACTTGAAGGCCGCACAGGCGCAGTTCCTGCAGGCGCGCGCGTTGGTGCGTCTCAATCGCGCAAACCTTTATCCCACGGTGACGGTCAACCCGTCCGCATCGCAGAGCAGCTTGTCGCAAAACACCCCCAAAACAGGGGCCACAACCAACTACACCGACCTGGTGCTTCCCGCCGATGTTACCTACGAGGCTGACGTATGGGGTAGCGTGCGGCGGACGGTGGAAGCGGCCCGCGCCAATGCTCAGGCCAGCGCCGCCGACCTGGAATCGGCTTCGCTGAGCATTCACGCCGAACTCGCAGCCGATTATTTCCAACTGCGCACGCTGGACGCGGAAGAGCGGCTGCTGACCTCCACCGTGACCGCGTTCGAAAAGGCGCTGGAGTTGACCACAAACCGGTACAAGGGCGGCGTGGCCTCCGCCGTCGATGTCGCCCAGGCGCAGACACAACTTGAAACAACCCGTGCGCAAGCCATCGACGTCATGGTGCAGCGGCAGCAGTTCGAGCACGCCATCGCCGTGCTGATCGGCCAGCCCGCGTCGAGCTTCGGCATTCCGGCTTTGCCGTGGGACACGCCGCCGCCGGCCATTCCACCGGGGCTTCCTTCGGATCTGTTGGAGCGCCGTCCCGACATAGCTTCGGCCGAGCGTCACATGGCGGCCGCCAACGCACAGATCGGCGTTGCTCGCGCCGCATACTTCCCGCAGATCACCTTCAACGGAACCGCAGGATTCGAAAGCAGCGCGCTCAGCAAATGGCTGGACGGTCCCAGCGGTTTTGCGGCCGCAGGCATTTCGGCACTGGTCACAGTTTTTGACGTCGGACGCCGGCGCGCGGGCGTCGAGCAGGCACAGGCCGCCTACGATCAGGCGGTCGCCAATTACCGGCAGACGGTCCTGACATCGTTTCGGGAAGTGGAAGATAACCTGGCGGCCTTGCGCATCCTGGAAGATGAAGCCAGGACACAGGCGGCTGCCGTCACCGCGGCCGAGCGCTCGCTGCAGCTTTCCAACAATCGTTACCGGGGCGGCGTAGTGACGTATTTGGAAGTAATCACAGCGCAGAGCGCAGCTTTAAGCAACGAGCGCGTTGCCGTGGGCATACTGCGCCAGCGAATGACTGCTACCGTGCTATTGATCAAGGCCCTGGGCGGCGGATGGAACGTCTCGGACCTGCCGACCGTCTCCAGCGCGAATCCGCCAACCTCGGATTCGCAATAGCTATCCTCAGCGGTCGACACCCCCCATACACACGTATTTCACTTCCAAATACTCCTCGATGCCGTACTTCGAGCCTTCGCGGCCAAGGCCGGACTGCTTCATGCCGCCGAAGGGCGCGACCTCGGTGGAGATAATGCCGGTGTTGGCGCCGACCATGCCATACTCCAGCGCCTCCGACATGCGCCAGACACGCCCGACATCGCGCGTGTAGAAATACGCAGCCAGGCCGTACTCAGTGTCGTTGGCCATGCGCACGGCTTCCGCCTCCGTCTTGAAGCGGAACAACGGCGCCACCGGGCCGAAGGTCTCTTCGCGCGACATCTGCATCGCCGGCGTGACATTGGTGAGGATGGTCGGCTCGAAGAACGTTCCGCCGAGCGCGTGCCGTTTGCCGCCAGTGAGCACGCGCGCCCCTTTGCCGACGGCGTCGGTGATGTGCTCCTCCACCTTGGCCAGCGCCGCCTGGTCGATGAGCGGTCCCTGCACCACGCCCGGTTCCATGCCGTTGCCCACTTTCATGGCGCGCACCTTCTCAGCCAGCTTCTGGGCGAAGGCGTCATAGACTTCGTCCTGGATGAGCAACCGGTTGGCGCACACGCACGTCTGACCGGTGTTGCGATACTTGGAAGCCATGGCACCCTCGATGGCGGCGTCAAGATCGGCGTCGGCGAAAACGATGAAGGGCGCGTTGCCGCCCAGTTCAAGCGACAGCTTCTTGACGGTTCGGGCGCACTGCTCCATCAGCAGCCTTCCTACCTCGGTCGAGCCGGTGAAGCTCAGCTTGCGGACCAGGGGATTGGAGCACAGCTCCTTGCCGATCGGTTGCGGGTCGCCGGTGACGATGCTCATCACTCCTTTGGGTAATCCGGCGCGTTCTGCCAGTTCCGCCAGCGCCAGGGCGGAAAACGGCGTCTGCTCGGCGGGCTTGATCACTACCACGCAGCCTGCCGCGAGGGCAGGAGCGACTTTGCGCGTGATCATCGCGGCTGGGAAATTCCACGGCGTAATCGCAGCGCACACTCCGACCGGTTCCTTGATCACCACCAGGCGCTTGTCCGCCTGGTGCTGCGGGATGGTGTCGCCGTAGATGCGCTTGCCTTCCTCGGCAAACCACTCGATGAACGACGCTGCATAGACCACCTCACCCTTGGATTCGGCGAGCGGCTTGCCCTGCTCGGCGGTCATCAGGTGCGCGAGATCGTCCTGATTGGCGAGCATCAGCTCGTACCAGCGGCGGAGGATAGCGGCGCGCTCCTTGGCGGTCTTGGCGCGCCAGGCCGGCCAGGCCGCGTTGGCGGCTTCAATGGCGCTGCGGGTTTCGGCGGCGCCCATGTTGGGAACATGCCCCAACACAGCGCCGTTAGCGGGATCGGTAACGTCGAAGGTAGAGCGGTTATCGGCATCCGCCCATTCGCCGTTGATATAACCCTGCTGCCGGAAAAGACGCGGATCTTTAAGCGCAGGCGCTTGCGTAGGAGGAGTCAGGATTCCAGCCATAAAAGGCCTCCGTTCGAATTGGCGCCACACGCTGCTCGCGCGCGGCACTCTCTCAAATTGTGCGCAGCCTCGGGCACAGGCTGCACGGCAAATTATAGTGCGGCAGTAGCGATGCAGGACAGCAAAGCAGCAGGGGCGGAGGCAGGTATAAAAGCCGAGGAAGCGAGGCGGCGCTCCCTCGGCAGTCAGCGGACGCCCGCCTAGTCGTATTTCATACAAATCTCAAGCTGGCGAATGGCTTCGTCGGTGGCCCGAATGGCTTCTACGCGATGGCCGCCGAAATCGTGTGCGGCATGCTCCAGGTGCTCTTTGGCCCGGCGGAGCGAGGCGATTGCCTCCCGGATTTCGGGATGACGCTCGGGAGGATTTGCAGGCGTAGTTACGGGAAAGGCGAGTGCGAACAGAACAACTGCCGCACCCAGCAAACGCGTGAGCTTGATCGTCATGATCAACTGACCTCAGGGGGGAAGTTTTTGCAACACAGACATGGTGAGCGCGGCAGGATTCGAACCTGCGACCCATGCCTTAAAAGGGCATTGCTCTACCACCTGAGCTACGCGCCCACAACCTATCAATCTAGCATATCGGAAATGGCTTGTAAGCGTCGCAGTGCCGCAACATCCGAATCGGTCGGGCAACCGCCAGCTCTCTGAACTTAAATTCTCCGCGGATGAATGCTGAGAAACACGGAAATCCGCGGCAGAACAGTTCAGACGCAGCCGGTTTGCTCTGGCCTACATCTTCCCGTTCAGCCAGTCTTCGTAGGCTTTGAAGCCGTAGGGACGCCCGAGGAAGTCAGTCACCAGCGTGGCCGCAGGTTTGGAGCCGCCTCTCTCCAGCACAGCGTGACGATAACGCGACGCCGCTTCCGGGCTGAGCAGGCCATCGTGCTTGAAGACCGTGAACATGTCCTTGGCGATCACCAGTGACCACATGTAGGTGTAGTAAAGCGCCGAGTACCCGTCCAGGTGCCCGAAGCTTTCCTGCATGTAGGTCCCTTTGACGTACTTGTACGGCGTGTAACGGTCCTGCAGCTGTGCCATCAATTCTGTGCTATCGAGGCCCTTGGGGTTGCGCGCGTAAAGCTGCAGGCTGAGCGCGGCGTAGAACATCTGCTGCCGCACCTGCAGGCCCCGGCCGAAATCGTTAGCGGCTTTCATGCGCTTGGCCACATCGACCGGAAGCGGCTCGCCGGTTTTGTAATGCTTGGCGAAGGTCCGCAGTACGCCCGGGTCCCACGCCCACTCTTCGAGCATCTGCGAGGGCGCTTCGATGAAGTCCAGCTCCAGGTTGGGGCCGGTCCAGCGCGTGTTGCCGCTGAAGATCTGGTGGAGCAGGTGACCGTATTCGTGGAAGAAGGTGACCACGTCGCCGTGCTCCATCAGGCCAGGGTCATTGCCGCTCGGCTGCGGGAAGTTGCACACCAGCGCGGCCTCGGGATACGCGCGGCCGCGCTTGCCGCTGGCCATGCCGAAGGTAGCGTAGTGTTTGTACTTGTTCTCGCGCGGGAACATGTCGAAGTAGATCCGGCCCAGCAGGCGGTCGCCATCATAGACATCGTAGGTCTCGACATCGGGATGCCACACCTTGGCATCCATCACCCGGCGATAGGTGATGCCGAACATCTCGCTGGTCATCTCCATGATTCCCTGCTTCACTTTCGCGTACTGGAAGTAGGGGCGAACGGTGCGCGCATCGAAATCGTATTTCTCGGCGCGAACTTTTTCCGCCAGGTACGTAGCCTCCCAGGGATAGACGGCGGTGGCTTTGGGATCGTCCTGACGCTTGCGCTCAAGCAGTTCCTGGTAATCGTGTTCCGAGCGCGCGCGGGAAGCGTCGGCGATCTTCTCGATGAAATCGGCGGCGTTCTTCTCGCTGCCGATCATCTTGTCTTCGGTCGCATAGTCGGCCCAGTTCTTGTAGCCGACCAGCGTGGCCAGTTGGTATCGCTCCTCGAGCATCCTGGAGAGCGTTTCCAGGTTTTGGGGGTGGGCGCGCTGGCGATAGAGCTTCCAGAACTCCTCGCGCGCCCGGGTGCTGGTGGAGTAGGTCATGAACGGAATGTAATCGGTGTTGTCGGTGGCCAGAGTGGACTTGCCGTCGGCGCCGGGTTTGTGGGCGGCGCGGAAGTCGTCCGGCAGGCCGGCGAGCTCCGCCGGATCAATTTCCATCTTGCGAACGTCGGAACTGATGTTGTGGTCGAACTGCTGTCCGGTTTTGAGCAGTTGCTCGTGCAGGTCCTTGATCCGGGCGCGGGTGGCGTCGTCGCGGTCAACGCCGGCGCGGCGGAAATCGCCTAGCGTGCGTTCGAGATAGAACCTGGCCTCGGCGTCCAGCTTGGAGCGGTCGAGGCCGGCGAGCGCGTCGTAGATTCCGCGATCGAGGGAGAAATCGGTGTTCAGCGCGTCGGCTTCCTGCTCGCACTTCTCAGCGGTGGAGCGCATCTCGGCCGTGGGCTCGACCTCGCGCGCCAAGCCGGAGCGCGCCAGCGCATTGCTGAGCGCCAGCTCGGCGTCGTCGTAGGCATCGAGCGCGGCGATGGAATCGCGCGGCGATTTCATGGCCTTGAGCGCGGCCATCTGCGACTTGGCGCGGTCCATGTCGGCGTGGCAGGCCGTGGCGTACTGATCGGGCGTGCCCGCCATGATGGAAGCCGCCGTGGTCGCGGGCATCGTATCGGCCGCCAGGCAAGCGGCGCACCATGCGGCAAGGAGCAAGAGAACAGCGATTGGACGTGAAAAACGCACAGGAATCTCCATTGGCGTATTGGACTTGGGCATGAGCAAAACGTAAGCGAGCAGACTTAGAGTCTAAATTGCCGGCTCCCGGTTGGGAAGGCCCCTAGCGCTCGACCAGCGCTTCCAGCGTGGTGAAGAATTCAGGATAGGAAATCTGCGCAGCGCTGGCGCCGCGGATGAGCGTGTCACCGGCGGCGCGCAGGGCGGCGACGGCAAACGCCATGGCAATGCGATGGTCGCCGGCGGAGTCGACCTCCGCACCGTGAAGCTGCTGGCCGCCAGGGACACGCAGACCATCCTCGCGCTCTTCGACGGTTGCGCCCATGGCGCGCAGGTTAGCGGCGACGGCGGCTATGCGATCCGACTCCTTCACCCGCAGTTCGCGCGCGTCGCGGATTTCGACGCCGCTGGTGGTGTACGGAGCGATGGCGGCCAGCACCGGCAGTTCGTCGATGAGCGCGGCCGAGAGCGCGCCGCTGATGGTGCTTCCCTTCAACTCCGCGCCTTTCACCGCGACGCTTCCAACCAGCTCGCCGTGATGCTCTTCCAGGTTGACGATCGAAATCCGGCAACCCATGCCCATCAGCACGTCGAGCAGCACGGCGCGCGTGGGGTTCATCAGCACGGAATCGAGCAACAGATTCGAACCAGGGAACAACGCTGCGGCGCAGAGGAAAAAAGCCGCCGAGGAAATATCGCCGGGGATGGAAGCTTCGATGCCGTGCAGCTTCTGCCCGCCGGCCATGGTGACGCAGTTGCCGTTGCGCATCAGTTCGGCGCCGAACGCCTGGAGCGCCAGCTCTCCGTGATCGCGGGTGCGCACCGGCTCTTCCACTGTGGTCGTGCCCCGCGCGAACAAGGTTGCGAACAGGATCGCCGTCTTTACCTGAGCGCTGGCGATGGGTAACTTGTAGTTGATTGCCTGCAGCTTGTTTCCAGCGATGCGCAGAGGAGGCCGTCCGCCGGGACCGGCTTCGATGCGCGCGCCCATCTTCGTAAGCGGTTCGATAACGCGAGCCATGGGACGTCGCGAGAGCGATTCGTCGCCGGTCAACTCGCTTGAAAACGGTTGTCCAGCCAGCAGGCCGGAGAGCATGCGCATGGTCGAGCCGGAGTTGCCGCAATCGAGCGGTGCGCGCGGCGCGCGCCACAGCGAGCCCTCGATTTCGACAGCGCCGTTTTCGCCGCGCCGGATGGTCGCGCCCACGGCCGCGAGCGCTCCCAGCGTGCTGGCGCAGTCGGCGCCGGTCGAGAAGTTGCGCAGCCGCGTGGCCCCTTGCGCGAGGGCGCCGAGCATGGCATAGCGATGCGAGATGGATTTATCGCCCGGCAGGCGCACCGCCCCTGCTATGTTCTTGGCGGGATGGATGACGATGTCGCCCAGCGGCGTCACGAGCGGCTACGATGCCGCGCGCGCCGCAGTCAGCACGTCCTGCGGCACTTCCTGCGCGCTCAACTGCAGCTCGAAGCGCGGACCCTCGGCGTGGCGTCCCCAGCGCTCCACTCTCCACTGCGCGCGCAGGAACTTGATGCCGGCGTGCTTCGACAGATCGAGCAGCAGCGGATGCTGGCCGCGATAGAACTTCTGCGGAAAAGAAAGCA
>Ga0335079_10005088_pt1 | contig 15082 bp, 15 predicted proteins | sample Lox_Sample_33_FD_206719 | JGI IMG/M metagenome (GOLD analysis project Ga0335079, IMG submission 206719) | Soil microbial communities from Loxahatchee National Wildlife Refuge, Florida, United States - Lox_Sample_3.3 | ecosystem: Environmental > Terrestrial > Soil > Wetlands | place: USA...
GCGTTAAGCAAACCGTCGAATTATATCGTGGTGCCTTGTCCGATCTTCGGTTCACGATTGAGCACATGATTGAGGCGGAGCAATTCGTAACCACGCGCTTCACTGCTCGCGGCACGCACAAAGGAGATTTGCGGGGGATTCCACCCACCAACAGTTCAGTCCGGGTGGATGGCATCGTGATTCACCGCATTTCGGGCGGGCGCATTGTGGAAGGGTGGGCAGTGTGGGATGCGCTCGGGCTGATGCAGCAAATGGGCGTCATTCCGACGTTGGATAAAGTGAAGGCCCAAGAAAGCAAATCGAGTGGGCTGGGACATGCGAGGCACAGAAATTAAAAAAGGGCGGCTCACCTCTTCTTCCCTCCAGACTCAAAGACCCTCGTTGCCGATCATCAGCAGCTTAAGAAAGCTATTTGCGAGGTGGCTTTCACCCACGCACGCTTCTCAGATCGTTCGTTAGTCTTCTTGGTGCTCGCCTTCAGGAATCAGGTGCAACCGCCCCTCGTCTTTGCCAGGTTCTATCTGTCCACCTCCTTGCCGCATCCAACTGCAAGCGGCTCTCATTGGGAAGCACCCTCATGCTTCCCGACATGATTCTGCGCCTGCGCTGGGGCGTTGTCAATCCCGAAAGCTCGATGGATTCTGCGCTATGGGGAAGACCCCAGTAGCTCGCGCACCCGATCTATCAGAGCCGTTGGATCGAACGGCTTTGCGAGAAATGGGACGAAAGCGGGGAATTGGGCATTGCCGTCTCCAGACATCAGCAAGACCTTGATACCAGGCCGTTCCTTCAGAATTAGCTCTCGCAATTCCGGCCCATCTATTTTCGGCATCCTCACGTCGCTCAGCACGGCGTGGATGGTTCCAGGGAACTTCCGCGAGAGGTGCAGAGCCTCTTCCCCGTCGTGGGCAGCGAGAATGAAATATCCATCTGCCTCCAGGGTGATCCGTGCAACATTTCGGATCATTACGTCATCATCGACAACTAGAATGACCGTTTGATCCGGGCGTGAGGGACGCAAGTGCTCCGGGTCTTCCATTTTCGTCTGAGTGGTTTTGAATTATCCCTCTTTCGCTCTCCATAGCGCTACTTCGCACGGTGGCTATCGAAAGCCAACATTGACGGCGGATAGGTTCTGGCCAATGATGGGTACCGCTCAACGCGCAGACTAGGGAAGTCCGGCCAGAACCGGGAGACTCAGCATGCCAACAGCCCTCGCCAACTTTCTCACGAACATGCCTTCGCCGCTCGTGCTGATTGTGGCTGGGTATATCGGGTTGCGGTCGCTTGAAATTGCTTTGAGACCGCAAGAGGCATTCCGTAACCGAACAGCCCACAAACTGATGACGTTATCGGCTACTGGTCTGTTGCTGATGGTGGGGTTGTTCCTGGTCGCGGAGATTCTTGGCGCATTGGGAGTGATCGCACCGCAGTGGCCAGCCAGTTTCCCTGCGAGATCCTGAAGTAAGCGCCTCTCATGCGCCAAACCCCGCCATCCGCCCTTCAGCCCATGATGATTTGCTTGAGGTAACGCAATACGAAAGTCGCTGGATCAGAACCCTTGTATCAGAAGATACAGTCGTGGACGAACCAGAGAGGCTGAAGATCGATCAAGCCCATTGTTTCTCTCGCTCACGCCACATGACCTAACTTCTGCTTGACAGGTTAATAAAGTTAACCTAAACTACTTAACGAGCGAGTGGCGTTGCTCACTCTCCAGATCATCTGAACTAAGTCAGGTCCTCTGAATTCTTCCTCTTAGTTAACCACCATAACCGAGGAGGTTATTTCATGTTCGCTCGTAGTGTCGCCATACGCCTCAAGCCCAATTCTGTTGGCGAGTTCAACAGGACGTTTGAGAAAGACATCCTACCGCTACTGCAAAGGCAGAAGGGCTTCCAAGACGAAATAACCCTGGTAGCCTCAAACGGATCAGACGTTATTGGAATTAGTGTGTGGGATCAGAGGGAAAGCGCGGAAGCTTACAACCGCGCAGCCTATCCCGAGGTGCAGAAGCTCCTGGCAAAAGTAAGTGAGGGAACGCCTCAAGTGCAAACCTATGACGTTGGCACCTCCACGTTCCACAAGACCGCCGCGCACGCTGTATAAGGCAGGTTCCATTGGGGGGCGAAGTCAGCCCCCTTCCTCATGCTTGGCAATATGCCGCCGAAAATCAAGGCCATGCTGGTCATGGATCGGGAACGCCGTCTACCGCTGCTTGACGCCTTGGAGTCCTGCGGTATTGAAGTGCTGCCGGTGTGCGATTGCAACGAAGTCCTCTGGATGCTTGAAACTCAGCCATCAGTGCAGGTAGTGGTGACGGATACCGAATTGCCCGACGGTGATTGGCGGCGGGTGATTGAAATTGTGGTGCGACCGTGCCCGAACATCGAAGTAGTAGTTTGCTCACGCTTCGGCGATCCCAAACTCTGGCTCGATGTCCTGGAGGAGGGGGGTTACGACGTATTGGTCGAACCCTTCGAGCACGAGGAGGTACGGCGAATTCTTGAAGTTGCCGCAGCCAGAAGCTATATGTGCTCCCCCGCCCGCGCGATAAGCCATAAACCCGAGGTAGATCGCGCTGCTGCTGCAGCATAGCTGGAATGAGAAGCGATCTCGGCGGCACCATTTTCGGTGCATTGGATCATACTACCCTCGCCGGGGGCGATTCTTCCCAATCCCTCGCTGCCGCCCTTCCCCCTGCATCAGGTAGCGGTACGTCGTGACCTATATCGAAAGTGACCATTGACGGTAGCACCGCGATAATCAATCATCGTTACTATTGTGCGGCGCTGGCCTTCTGCTCGGCATTGGAGGCGGTGCGGCCAGAATCTTAGAAAAATGAGGAACTTGAAATGACGAGTTTACTCTGCCGCTTTCTAAACGATGAGCAAGGCCAGGACTTGATCGAATACACGCTGCTGCTCGCTTTTGTGTGTCTGGCATCGGCGGCTCTGTTCATTAGCGTTGGCGGCAGTGTCAGCGGTATTTGGAGCGCCACCCCTCGGTGGACACCTGAAAACCGGCCAGTCGTGGACACTTCAAAACCGGCCAGTGGACCACACCCAGAACAACTTGGTTTTACACTACCGGTGCTAAGTCAGGCAAGTTTTTCTTGATCTGAATCTTCTGGCCGCTGTCAGTGCGGTTTATACTGGCCTCACCTGGTCGGAAGACACGGCTCCGCAGGGATGCGACCGGAGCGCCGACCCAGCGGCCGGAATGACGGGGCGGCGCAAGCCGCCCCTGAAGCGAGCCATTCTGGCAGGAAAGCGATAAATCCCAGAGGTTTGGGGACGGAGTCCCCAATTAAGAAAAGTGCTTCTTCCTAATATGCCGCGGTTGGGATAGGACCGGGAACTCGCCTTGCCCAATCAGCCGGAGTGCCTCACTTAAAGCACTGATCACCTTTCGGCGCTTTGGTGCTTCCAAGAGGTACATAGGCAACCGCTCAAACCATCGTTGAGCTTCCCAGTGATCCGCACTGCCGATGGCGACCCGACTGCTCAGGTGGGTTTTGCGATTAAAGTATTCGAGACAATCCCGCAGTTGCTGGACAGTGAAGAATTGAAAGGTGAAGGAAGCGACGCTAACCAGCAGTACGTTCTTTGGAATCAGGCTGGGGGCACGCAGATGATCATCAACGCTTCCCCAATATTCCCAGGGTGCAAAGTGCTTACCTGAGCGATACACCTCCGTCCAGATCCGAGCCACTCGACTATTTTACGGCCGAATGTTCTTTGGCCGGGAGTTCGTTAGCGCCTGCCACGGTCTTGGTTCGCCAACTTCGGGGGCCGCACTTAAGAACGTGACCGTGGTGCAGCAAACGATCAAGCATCGAGCCCACGGCCGCGGTGTCGCCTAGCAGCTTTCCCCAGTCGTCAACCGGTCCTCGGCGGCCGACGACGGAAGCTTTCGCATCCCAAAGTCATCGATGATCAGCAACGGCACAGTCGAGACCTTTTCCATGTATTCCTTGCGGCTCCCACCCGTGCAGGCGTCTGCCAGTTCCTCAAGCAGAATATGGGTCTCGCGATACAGGACCTTGTAGCCTTGCTGAATGGCGGCTTGGCCGATGGCCTGGGCCAAGTGGCTCTTGCCCGTGCCACCGGGACCGAGAAATAACGCATCTTCTCGCCGTTGGATGAAGGTTCCGGTGGCTAGGTCGAAAATGAGACTGCGATTCATCTTCGGATTGAAGGTGAAGTCAAAGTTGTCCAGCGTCCTGTTGGGATCGCGGAACGCAGCCTGTTTACGGCGCCGCTCTAACAAGCGCTCACTTCGCCGTGTCAGTTCATCTGTGACCAGACACGCGATCAGATCGATGGGGGCCATGGCCTCGGCCTGGGCTTGGTGCAGCCGGGTTTCCAGGACAGCGGCTATGCCGCCAAGCCGGAGTTGTCGTAAGGAACGTTCTAATTCGATGAGATTCACGTTTCACTCTCCTTGGTTTTGTTTTCGATGAAGTCGCGGTACAGGGTGAGCTGGCGGATCAGGGGATCGACCTGGCGCAAGCTCAGTGGCAGTTGTGGATTCCGCTCCAGATAGCGGCGCACAAAGTGGTAATCGCAGACGCCCATTTCCAGAGCAGCAGCGCAGGCATCGTCAACAGTTGCGGCGCCGTACTTTTTGGCCAGTGACAGCACGCCAAAAATCCGGCGTACCGCAATCTCTCCGCATCCCACGGCAGAGCGCTCCAATCTGCAATCCGGTTTTGCCAGCGCGAATCAGCAACTGGAGCGTGCCGGGTGGCGTCTTCTTGGAGCGGTCTTCCTCTTGGATCCGATGGCGGCCTCGCGTCTGTCGCAAGTGCTCGCGTAGCAACTGACCGTTGTCCGGGTTCAGCAGTCGCACCACCTGGGTGTCCCACTGCACCTGGACGCGCCGACTGATCCAGCCCGGCGGTGCGCTGTAGTAAGCGGCTTTGACTTCGACGCAGCCATCCAGATGTACGGTGCGCTCGCCGTATTGGTAATAGCGAAAGGGCTCGATGGGCAGCGGCAGTAGGAATGGCCGCTCTTCATCGAACATCGCCGCGACCTGCCGCTTAGTGGTGCCGTGGATGCGCGTATCGGCCCAACGCACTTCCCAGTGGTCCAGGTAGGTCTGGGCCTCCTCGAGGCTTTCGAAGCGAAGGCCCTTCAGCGGTGTTTTCTGGGCATGAGCTACGCCTGACTCCACCTTCCCCTTTCGATCCGGATGCCCGACGCGACAAGGCAGGGGCACGGTGCCGTAATGCTGAAGCACATCGCGGTACAGCGGGTTGAGCGAGGGGTCGTAGATGTCAGGCGCGAGTACGCCCTCGCGCAGATTATCCAGCACAACAACGCGGGTGCAGCCACCCAGCCTGCGGAAGGCCTTCTCATGCAGTTCGGCCCAGATCTGCGAGCTGGACCGGAACACCAGCAACCGAACGGACTTGCGACTGTAACCGAGAGTCAGCACGAACAGCCGCGTGCGGCGGTACTTGCCGCTGTGCGGGTCGCGCACCATCGGGCCGGTGCCGTAGTCGACCTGAAGTTCTTCGCCGGGTGCAGTTTCGATGACTGCGCACGCTTCCGGCGATTGGCTTCCACGGAGCTTCCGAACGAAACGGTTGACGCTCTTATACTCGGCGGCGAAGCCGCAGGTATCCACCAGTTCCTGCCAGATCGCCATGGCGTTGCGGCCATGCGAGAGGGCCAACTCAATCACTTCGCGGTAAGGTTCGCAGGCGCTGGCCGAGGGACTACGATCGGGCTGCGGCGCGGGTGCTGGTGCCGTCGCATCCTCCGACTCCGCGCCAAAGTCGGTGGTCACCTTCTCCGGACTGGCCGGTTTTGAGTGTACCCGTCGACCACGTGGTGGTCGCAGCGCCACTCCGGCCTCTTTCAGGTAACTGGAAGCGGTCTCTCGACGAACGCCGGTTGCCTCTTCAATCCGGCGCAACGACCATCCCAACCGCCCCAATGCTATGACTTGCTGCTTCTTTTCCTCGTTCAAGACATTGCTCACGATGAGGGAGGATAGTGCTCTCCCGTCGCATGAATGTCCTGGATGTTTTTAAGGTCTACAACTGGCCGGTTTTCAGGTGCCCATCACTGGCCGGTTTTGGGTGTCCACCGAGGTCTGAAAGGCTTCGCTGGATCGCTGACAGGGTTGAAGCCCCGGGAACCGCTCGCGGAAGTACCGGCCGCAGCTCCGGCATTGAAACTTCGCGGCTTGCAGCTCCAGAACGCAGTGCCGCAAGCCCCAGTTCTCATGCCGCACGCGCCGCAAATATCGGCCTTTGTTGCGCAGCCGTTGGCTCCCGCAGTGGGGGCAAGCTCTGAGCCCGGTATGCCGGGCAGAAATCCTCACCCCACCACCGCTGATCTGTAAATCGGTAATCTCATAGTCGGGCAGACCTAATACGATCTCTGATCTGACCAAAACAATTCCTCCAAGAATGTTTTATCAGTTCAGGGATTCAGGCCTGCCCCCGTTTCTGATCAAGAGCCCCGGTTTCGTTCGTTTGCCGGTTGAGTTCCGCCAGCGCCTCGCGTTTCATCTGCAGCTTCATTTGCGAATACTTCTTGAACACCTTGGCATCGCCCTACGCCTTTCTTGGCATCCAGCTGGTGTGGAAGAGTGGTTAAATCAGCCATTTTTACAATGTCCTGCTACGGTGAGGTTAGGATCATGCAAGAAATCCGGTCACTGAGGCTGCCCGAGCTTGGCGATCAACCTCGTAAGGATATCGGCAACCGCCGTTATGTCCTACCCTGCCCACGAAACCCCTACAGCTGTGGACTATGAACCAGGCTCCGGGGTCCCGCCTCTTCTGCCGTGCGCGATCAAGTACGCCGCCGGAACAATGTACACCGTCAGAATGACAGAAGCAGTCAGGCCGCCGATGATGGCGCGCGCCAGCGGCGCATATTGTTCGCTGCCCGTGCCAAGCTTGAGGGCCATCGGCAGCATGCCGATGATGGTCGCTAGCGATGTCATGAGGATCGGGCGCAAGCGTACGCAGCACGACGTGATAACGGCATTCTCGATGGCTACGCCCGATTGTTCCAGCCGGTGCGCGAATTCGACGATCAAGATACTGTTGGAGGCCGCGATCCCAGCCAGCATCAGCACCCCCATCAGGGACATTACGTTCAGCGTGGTGTGCGTAAGGGGCAAGATGATCAAAACCCCGATGAACGCCATCGGAATGGCTAGCATGATCAGAAGAGGGTCTTTGAAAGAGCTGAACTGGGCCACCAGAATGAGATAGAGCAAGACTGCCGACAGGGTGAGGCCTGCGGCGAAGCTCTTGAAAGACTCATTCATCTCTTGCACCATTCCCCGCAGATCAACGCGCACTCCGCCGGTTAGTTTCGTGCTGGCGACCAGCCTATTGATCTCACTCGCGACTCTCCCCAGGTCCTCACCCGCAGGGCTCACGAGGACGTCGATCACACGCTGGATTTGATAGTGATCGATTTCGGTGGGCGTCAGAAACTTGCGCAGCTTCACGACGCTATCGAGGGTCGTAGCCTTGTTGACATCGGTGCCGCGCAGCGGGATGTTTTTCAGATCGACGAAGTTGTGAATGGCTTGGCGCCCGTTCTCGTAGTACTGAACTGTCAGAAAATAATCGTTGCCTGTCTTGCGATCCAGCCAGTAATTGGGCGCAATCATCAGATCGGAGTTCAGCGCAGTGATCACATTGCGCACAACGTCCTGCGGGGTCAATCCCAGTTCGGCGACGTGCACCCGGTCCAAGTCGAGGCGGACCGCCGGGTAGTCCATATCCTGCGGAATATAAGCTTCGCTCACTCCGTTGAATCCGCGGATGCGTTCCGCAAAGTCCCGAGCCACCTGGTAGGCCTGGTGGAGGTCGGGGCTGGAGACCTGGAGATCGATCGGAGCGGAGATGCCCATGTTCAGAACCGCGTCAGCCATCGAGCCGCTGCTGAAAAACGTGCGCAATGCCGGATATTGCTCTGCAATACGCCGGCGGACCCGATCCATATAATCGAAGCTGCTGACAGCGTGCGACTTGTTTAGTGCCGTCTGTATGGTTGCGGTGTATTCTCCTGCGTTGGTCGTGTACAGCGAAGAGAAACCTGGATCCAGACCGACAGTCGACACGATCATGTGAAAGTCGCCGGGACGGACGATCTTGCGAATCAGGTCCTCGACCTGCGCGACGTACTGTTCGGTGACTTCCAGGCGTGTTCCGGTAGGCACTTTCAGGTTGATGGAGAACTGACCCGCGTCAGTGCGCGGGAAAAATGCCACTCCAAGCAAGGGATAGATCGCGAGGCAGGCGAGGAATGCCAACGACAGAACGGTGACCGTCAGACTGGGGCGCCGCACCGCACGACGCACGGATCGTTCGTATACATGGAGCATGCGGTTAAACCCGCGGTCAAACGCCTGGCGGAATCCCCCCGCGAGACCGGGCCTGGAATGCCCGGGAGCGCCCGCTGCCTGGCGCTCCGACAAACGGAGAAACCGGGCGCAGAACAGCGGGATCACGGTCATCGCCACGAAATAGGACACAAACAGCGAGATAGCCACGGCCAGTGCCAGCGCGGTGAAGAGAAACTTACTGACGCCATAGAGGAAGGTCACCGGGAAGAACACCACGACCGCTGTGAGTGTGGCCGCCAGGACCGCGAGAGTGACCTCCTCCCCACCCTCTTCGGCGGCGCGCTCCGGCGGGGAACCCTGTTCCAGATGCCGGTAAATGTTTTCGAGCGAAATGACGGAGTTGTCGATAATGCGTGAGAAAGCGAGAGCCAGGCCGCCCAGAACCATCGTATTTACCGTTCGCCCGAAAAGGTACAGGATGATGAAGGTGGTCAATGCGGAGAGCGGGATGGAAAGAAACACCGCGATGGTGGCGCGGATGCTTGCCAGAAAAATCAGAATCATCAGGCTGGTGAGCAGCAGGCCGATCAGGCCTTCGTGCACGAGGGTCCGCGTGGCCTCCCTGACGTAGGCTGACTGGTCGAAAGCCACCGAGGCTACCAGATTCTTGGGCAAGCCGAAGAGCCGTCCCAGCATGGTGCGGATTCCGTCCACTACCTGAATGGTGTTGGTTTGCCCGCCCTGCTTCATGATGGGCAGATAAGTGGACCGCTGCCCATCCACCCGAACCAGATTGTACTGAATCTGGTGAGCGTCCTTGGCCTCGCCAACATCGCGCACTGACACCCAACGCTGCCCGACCGTTTTGAGCGGAACGCTGTTCAACTCTCCAACCTGATCGACGAGCACATTAGTGTACACGTAATAGTCGTAACTTCCCACCTTTACGTCGCCGGCCGGCAAAATGAGGTTGTTCTTGTTGACCGCGTCAACTACATCCGTGACGCTCAAGTTGCGCGCGAGCAGTTTGTAGGGATCGACGTACACCATCACCTGGCGGTATTTGCCGCCGAAGGGCGGAGGAACCTCGGCGCCTTTCACCACCGCAATCTGGTCGCGGATCTCGAACTGGCCGAAATCGCGAAGCTGCGTTTCACTGAGGCCCTGGCCTTTCAGCGTTACCAGGCAGACAGGAAGGCTGGAGGCATCAAATTTGAGCACCACTGGCGGCAGCGTGCCAGGAGGAAGACGCCGCAGATCCGCTAGGGCCAGATTCGAAAGCTCGGTCATGTCCGCATCAGGGTCAGTGCCGGCTTGAAAGTACACCTTGATGATGCTGACGCCAGGCAGGGAACGAGACTCCATATGGTCGATGCCTGCGGCCAATGTGAAAAAGCGTTCGAAGCGATTCGTGATATCGGTCTCAATGTCCTCTGGCGGCATTCCGGAATAGAAGGTGGCCACCTCCACCACCGGGATCTGGATCGCCGGGAAGAGATCGACCGGCATGCGCGCGAGACTTGTAGCGCCAACGAGCAACAGCACGAGACATACCACCACGATGAAGTAAGGGTGATGGATGGCAAAGCTTGACATATTCCACTATCTCTGGCGCGCTCGCGGCATGATTCTACGGTTCACTGTGATAGTGAATGAGCCGGACCTCCTTCGGGCGGACGCTCTCGCCGTTTCTTAGGTCGCTGCGATCCCCTACCACTACCAGGTCGCCCTCGTTCAATCCCGAGCTCACCTCCACATCATCTGGCGTCTCCACGCCGAGCGATACGCTCCGCATCTGCAATTTTCCTGACGGCGCGACCACCCATACCGTACCCTTCTCTCCTTCCGGGGTTAGGGCTTCGGGCGGAACAGCGATCACCTGGTTCCGGCGCTTCAGCGTCACCTTGGCCTCCGCATACATCCCCGGCATCAACAGGCCAGTCGGATTCGGCACATCCACTTCGGTGTGCATAGTACGCGTGTCCGCCTCGACATCCACTGAAAAGCGAGCCACCTTTCCCGGAAAGTTACGGTTCAGGGACGGAACCCGAACATCGACTGCATCCCCAACCCGTATAAATGACACGTATGACTCGGGAACCGGTATCACAAGCCGGAAACGGTCGTCCTCAGAAAGCTGCACCAGTGGCAATACCTGCGTGCTCGAATTCGTGCCGGACTGCATCAACGTGCCCAGATTCGCGTATCTTTTGGTAACCACTCCGGCGAATGGAGCAGTTATCCTCGCATAGTCAAAGAGCACCTGGTCATGGCGGAGTTTCGCCCTCGCCCGAGTGAGTTGGCTTTCAGCCGATTCGAGCATAGAACGTGCGGCGGCCACCTGTGCAGCCGAGGCGGAATCTTTCGCTCGCCAGTCATCAATTTCCTGCTGCGCAATCAGGCCAGGCCGCGTTCTCGCAACCTGGTCTAACCGGCTGAATTGGAGGTGCGTCACCTTCTGCTGTGCCTGCATGAGATTCAGGTCATCTTGGGCGTGAGCCACTTGAGCCGTGGCATCTTTGATTGCAGCTTCGTCTTCGTCCAATTGCGCCTGAAGTTCCGGGATCTCGAGAATCGCCATTACCTGCCCTGCCTTCACGTGAGTGCCATAGTCCACCTTGAGCGTCCGGACAAACCCGGGCTCTTTGGCAAACACGTCGATCTGCTGGAAGGGAACAAGCTCGGAAGAAACCACCAGATTTTGCTGCAGAGTCTTTCTCATTGCGTTGACCACGGCGACCTCTGGGCCCTCCGGAAGGGTTGCCGTCGCCTTGGCCGCGACACTCCCATCGCGGCATGAAACCAAGAAACCTACAAGGACAGCGGCGATTAGTATGTTGAAACGTCGCGCCGCGCACATCCCGGGAAACCCGATACAGATCGCTTTGCCGGCTGATGATTCGCGCGGCAGGAACGCCATCATAGATAGCCCCCTCCGCCTTCCTGTGCGTCCTTAACGGCCGGACAAGTTTGGTAAATGCAAAAACTACGTCAGCTTCGCGGCCGTGCCTGCTTTAGCAGCCGTCCACGGGCGTTTCAAAGCCGTCGCCAGGAAGATTTCGCAATTTCTCCTCCAACCGTTGCACTGTAAATCCCGGAGACTGGCAAAATTTCTTGAGCTCGCGTTCCTCGTCCAGAATGGCAGACACCGTGGCAGGAATGTCCGGTGCGATTGATAGCGGAATGACATGCACGCCATGCCGGTCGCCGTGAATCAAGTCCCCAGGCGAGATCTCCAGTCCCCCAATCTTGACCGAAACTCCGTGTTGCGAGATGTGCGCGTACATATGAGTCACCGAAACACCGCCAGCGAACATCTGAAACCCGAGTGCTTCCGTAGACGGCAGGTCGCGTACCGAGCCATTTGTGACATATCCTACACACTTCAGCGCCATGGCGATCACAGCGTGTATCTCGCCAACCAAAGCCCCAGCTCCCGGCGTTTCGTCTGCATCCTCCACCACCATAACTCGCGGCTCGGGAATAGTTTCCACGTATCGCCACCAGTGCAAATTTTCGTGGTAGGTACGTCCCACTACCGGCTGTGTCGTCGACCGCATGCGGCCAGTTACCGCATATCCGAGCGTGGGCGGCAGGTTCGGGAACATGCATTGTAGTACTGAGCCTGAAATCGAGCCTTCGTTCCGCACCCGGCCATTCAACCTCTCAATCGCATTAGACATAGTGCACGTGTCTACCTTCTGCAGCTTTCGGAAGATCGCTTTCGACACCGCAGAACTCGCGATCATAACTAATTTGGATGTTGCAAGGCCTAAAAACGGGTACACTGCCGCGTCATGCGGCGCTCCGCGGGCGTGTGGAACCACACTTTGCGGGAACCTTTTTCCTCCGTTGTAAGAACGACTCCGGTTGCAGAAAGCCGGGCTAATGCGGAGATTGATCACCCACAACGAGATCAGCGCTGCGCGTCGCTGGTCAACGGCTCCGCTTTCTGAGTTCTTGAACGGTGAGGTAAGAAACACGGCTTCGCCGTGGTGATGACTATGATGGCTTTTTCTTGGAGATAGCCAAAACACCTGATTCCCGCCCCTGCAGGTCTCAGCATTTCTCAAAAACCTAACGGCTCGTCCGCCGCAGACGCGATTTCAGTCTGCGCCGATTGGCGTCATCATTTGCTTTCATTCTTGTGGCGCTTGATGCCGGCCTTCAAGAGCTTTATCGCCTTTCTCGGCCCGCCTGTGCCCGTGATCCTGAACTTTTTTCCGCGCTGCTTATTGGCGTGCGTGTCCGGCAGCGTGAGCCGTTCCAGCATACCTCTCCTCCTTATCGATGGTGACGGGCGGCGCACTGGTAACGCTCGCCCTTGACAGGGGGTCGTACAGCACTTTTGTCACCAGTTTTTGCAACATGGCAAATGATTTGCGGATCTATTTTGTGGAGGCATGATGTCACCGCGACAAGTCATTGAGCCCAACAAGGGTGACAAACGTTACCCCACGGCGGACCAGCCAAGGCCAGGGCGACCACGGCGACAAAAAGAGCTAACAATGCCCGCGACCGTCTGGAAGGGTCACTTAAGCTTCGGGCTTGTCTCGTTTCCCGTTCGCCTGTTCTCCGCGGCGCGCGCAGAAGTCGTGCATTTTCACCTGCTGCACAAGGAGGCGCGCCGGAAGAACCGGCGACGCATTTTCACTTCATCCATGACAAAGGCAGTTTCACGCATGCCGCGCTACGGTGTGTCGGAATCGGCGAATGCCGCCGGCAGGAAAAGGGCACGATGTGCCCCAGTTACCGCGCCACGATGGAGGAAAAGCATTCGACCCGCGGCCGCGCCCACCTGCTGTTTGAAATGATGCATGGCGACGTCATCCGGGACGGCTGGAAGAGCGAAGAGGTCTTCGACGCGCTCGACCTGTGCCTGTCATGCAAGGGCTGCAAGGGCGACTGTCCGGTTAATGTCGACATGGCCACCTATAAGGCCGAGTTTTTATCGCACTATTACGAACACCGTCTGCGCCCCCGGTACGCCTACACGATGGGATGGATTCATCGATGGGCGCGCGTCGCGTCGCATTTTCCGGGATTAGCGAATGCGGTCGGCCAGACGTCCCTGGCGAAAAGAATCGCAGGAATTGCGCCGCAGCGAGGAGTTCCGCGCTTTGCGTCGCTCACCTTCAAGGATTGGTTCCGGCGCAGGGGAACGAGGAATAAAGGCAAGCCCGAAGTCATTCTCTGGGCCGATACCTTTAATAACTACTTTCATCCTGAGGTGGCGGCAGCAGCGACGGAGGTGCTCGAAGACGCGGGCTTCCGCGTGATTGTGCCACGGCCGGCGCTTTGCTGCGGGCGGCCTTTACCTCGTGCACCTTATGGCTCATCAACTATTATGTTCTGGCTGGACATACCGAGCGGGCCCAGGAACTTCTCCACCATTTGTTATCTTTTCAGAACGATCTGGGACTATTCTCCGAGGAATTAAACCCTCAGACCGGAGAGCAACTGGGAAACTTCCCGCAGGCGCTCACGCACGTTTCGCTCATAAGCGCGATACGCCATCTCGAAGGCGGTCTGCGCCCAGGGGTGCTGCAACTTCTCACATAGGGCTGCGGCGGACTTATATGTTTCAAGTGCCGGGCGGAAGGCGCATAAGGTCGTTCATGACGAAGGAATCCGACGGCCTGCCTGCAAGGGGGTGCTGTAGATCGAAAATCGGTGGCAGTGGAAAACTATAATCAGGTTTGATCGCGTTGTATAGAGCCCTGGTGGATAACGTCCGTCAAGCGCTGGTGCCAGGCAATATCGCGCCACATCCCGGCGAACTGCGGCCCGCAGAAATTGCTTGTTGCCATCGCCACCCAGCGGCCGGTGGCGGAGGCGGTCCGCACACCCAGCTCACAGAGCTCCTTTACCCAGTCCCACTCGAGCAGTGGCCAGTCCTTGTAATCAACCACACCCCAGCACTCGGTGGTGATCAGCGGTTTCCGCGTCGCGCGCGACCACTTCGCAATGGTTTGAATTCCAGAGACAAGGCCCTCCTTCCAGTGGGCCGGATTCGAGAGATAGACTCTCTTCCCGTGCTCCACCAGGTTTTCGTAGCCTTTGGGATCAAAGCGTTCATAGCTATAGCTGATGTCGTCGTAAAAAGTAGTCCATTGTGTCATCCAGATGTGCGCTTCCAGGAAGTCCAGCATGGAGACGTCTTGTTTGTTCAGCTTTTCGAATTCGGTGGTGATCGAGAAGGTGAAATCCATTTGAGGATAAGCCGGGCGCACTGCGGCGATGGCATCGCGCATCCACTCCTGTCCCAGTTTGTTCGCGCGTTCGGTATTGGGAGGCAGGAACGGCGCCCAGTCGGGAAGCGGGAACTCGTTGCACAAGTCGACGTACAGAATATGCTTCAGCAGATCATCCTGCGCAATCGTGTCGAGCGTTGTTTTCCACACCCGGCCCAGATCCCCGGGGCGTTGAATCTTCATCCGGGTATCGTCGGCATCCTGGCGAAACCAGGTTGACAATGCGACCCACAGCCCGCGATCCGCACACTTGCGGATGAATTGGTTCAACTCCGGCTGAACCCGCACGCGATTCTTCGCCGGACTGCCCCAGACCTGCTGATTCCATCGAGGAAGCAACTCCCACGTGCGTCCGGGCGAGGCCGCAACCAGATGGGGATAGGCATCGATGCGCACGGCATCGTATCCACGTTGCTTCAGCTCATCGAGAATCGAGTCCCAATCTTCGTAGCCGGCGCCGGGCCAGCGCCGCTCTAACCACGAAAAGTCCCACATGGTGA
>Ga0335079_10005089_pt1 | contig 15081 bp, 14 predicted proteins | sample Lox_Sample_33_FD_206719 | JGI IMG/M metagenome (GOLD analysis project Ga0335079, IMG submission 206719) | Soil microbial communities from Loxahatchee National Wildlife Refuge, Florida, United States - Lox_Sample_3.3 | ecosystem: Environmental > Terrestrial > Soil > Wetlands | place: USA...
CTGGACACTGCACCGGCTTGGCGAGCTCAGCAACTGCCGCGGCGGTACGGGCGGTTGGGTGGCCGACATTTATCGGCCGCAAGACGCCTTCATCGCCTTTCCCTCGGAGGGCACTGCGGCAACGGCCGCGCTCGCGCTCTGCACCGCCGCAGTGCGCACTCGCCTCGGCCTCGCGCAGCAGGCGGAGGAACCGCAGCAGGCGCAGCAGCGCAGCGCCGCGACCTGACCCCAACATTCCTTTCGTAGGCGCGACGATCTAGCGTGGCTCTCTCTTCCGGGGAGCCACAGGTGAGCGAAGACGTCGAGATCTTCGGCCGCGAGACGGCCTATCAGGGCTTCTTCCGCATCGAGCGCTTTCGCTTGCGCCACCGCCTTCATGCCGGCGGCTGGACGGCGGCGATGGAACGCGAAATCTTCGAGCGCGGCCGGACGGTCGGGCTCCTGCTCTACGATCCGGCCGCGGATGCCGTCGTGCTCGTCGAGCAATTCCGCCTCGCGCCGCACCTCGCGGGACTCCCCGCATGGCAGATCGAGATCGTGGCCGGCATCGTCGGCGCGGACGACGCTTCTGTTGAAGACGTGGCGCGGCGCGAGGCGCACGAAGAGGCGGGTGTCGAAGTCGCTGGCGCGCTCGTGCCGATGCACCGCTACATGCCGAGTCCTGGCGGCTCGACCGAAACCGTCGACATGTTTTGCGCTCAAGTCGATTCGACGCGCGCCGGGGGCATCCACGGCCTGCCCGACGAGCACGAGGACACGAAGGTACTGGTGCTGCCCTATCGCGCGGCACTGCGCCTTCTCAAATCGGGCGAGATCATCAACAGCCCCACCATGCTCGCGCTCTATTGGCTCGCCGCCAACCGCGCGCGGCTGAGGCGCGAGTGGGGACACGGCTAAAGCGATCCACCTGCGTTGAAACAAGCCTTTCTTCGAACCCTCTCCCCTCCGGGGAGAGGGAAGGGTGAGGGGGAGTATGCGACGGGTGAATGAGCGCTTGCCCCCTCACCCGCACGTCGCTCGCGCGCCGTGCTGCCCTCTCCCCGATGGGGCGAGGGTGATTCAAGTTCGCCGCATCACAGCCTAGCGCGCGCGGCGTCGAAATCCCTGCGAGGCGGCGATCAAGGCTTGCGTGTGCGGGTGGTACGCGGCGCCGGCGCGCAGCGCCTCGGTGTCGATCGTCTCGACGAAGCGGCCCTCCTGCATCACCGCGACGCGCTCGACGAGTTGCGCCACCACGGCGAGGTCGTGTGTCACGAGAAGATAGGCCAAGCCGCGCTCGCGCCTGAGGCGCCGGAGCAGCTCGATGAGCTCCGCCTGCGCCAGCACGTCGAGCGCCGAGGTCGGTTCGTCGAGCAGCAGCAGGCGCGGCTCGAGCATGAGGGCGCGCGCAATGGCAACGCGCTGGCGCTGGCCGCCCGAAAGCTGGTGCGGGAACCGGAAACGGAAGCGCGCATCGAGCCCCACGGCATCGAGCGCCGCGACAACACGCGCCGCCGGATTGTCAAGACGATGAACGAGCGCGGGCTCGGCAAGCGCGCGCGCCACGGTCTGGCGCGGATGAAGCGAGTCGTAGGGATCCTGGAACACGAGCTGCATCACCCGCCCGCGCGCGCGAAGGCCGAGCGCCGCGACCGACGCGCCATCAACTGTGAGCGCGCCGCCAGCAAGCAGCTCTAACCCGGCGAGCGCCCGCAGCAAGCTCGATTTGCCCGAACCCGATTCACCGACGATTCCGAGCGCGCCGCCTTGCTCAACGGCAAACGACACCCCGCGCACGACATCGCGCCCGCCGCGCCTTACGACGATGCCGTCCGCCGCGATCATGGCGCAAGCCTCGGCCGCGCCGCGAGAAGCCGGCTCGTATAAGGATGGCGCGAGGCGGCCAGCGCGCTCGCGGCGCATGTCTCGACAATGCGTCCGGCCTCGATCACCGCGACGCGGTCGCAAAATCCTTCGACGAGCCGCAGATCGTGGCTAATGAAGAGAAGTCCCATACCGCGCCGCTCGACAAGCTCGTCGAGGAGATCGAGCACCTGCATCGCCGTGCTCGCATCGAGCGCCGAGGTCGGCTCGTCGGCAATGAGGAGATCGGGCTCGCCTGCCAGCATCATCGCGATCATGGCGCGCTGTCCCATGCCGCCTGAGAGTTCATGCGGATAAAGGCCGTGCACGCGCGCGGGCTCGGAGAGCCGCACGGTCTCGAGGAGCGCGAGCGCCGCCTCGCGCGCGGCGCGGCCTCTGAGCCTGCGGTGGAGATGCAGCCCCTCCTCGATCTGCGCGCCCACGCGCATCACCGGATTGAGCGAGAGGCGCGGGTCCTGCGCGATCCAGCTGATGCGCCGCCCGCGCAAGGCGCGCATGTCGGCGTGCGCAAGGTCGATGCCCTCGAAGGCAATGCGGCCCTTGAGCCACGCGCCCGGCGGCGGAAGCCGCAGGACGGCCCGCGCGATGAGCGATTTCCCGGCGCCTGAGCCGCCGACGAGAGCGAGGCGTTCGCGCGTCATCGCGATACTCACGCCATGCAGCACCTGGGCCGCGCCGAAGCCCGCGTAAAGCTCGTCGATCTCGAGCAGCGCCGTCATCGTTGCCGCGGATCGAGCACGTCGCGCAATCCCTCGCCAAGCAGGTTGAAGCCCAAGGTCGCGACCGCGATCGCCACGCCCGGCGCCGCCGCGACCCACCACTGCTCGAGCACGAAGCGCCGCCCGGCGGCGATCATCGCGCCCCACTCGGCCGTGGGCGGCGCGACGCCGAGCCCGAGAAAGCCGAGCCCTGCCGCGGTCAAGATCACGCCCGCCATGTCGAGCGAGGCGCGCACGACGAGCGACGGCAGGCACAAGGGCGCGATATGGTGCACGAGGATGCGCGCGGGCGATGCGCCGCCAAGCCGCGCCGCGGCGATGAAGTCGCGCCCGCGCAGTGCCAGCGTCTCGGCGCGCGCGAGCCGCGCGTAAGGCGGCCATGCGGCAAGCCCGATCGCGATGAGCGCGTGCGACAGGCCCGGTCCCATCGCCGCAACTAGTGCGAGCGCGAGGATGAGGCGCGGAAACGCCAGGAATACGTCGGCCGTGCGCATCAGCACCAAGTCCACGAAGCCGCCGCTCATGCCGGCAAGGCAGCCGATGGCGAGCCCCGCCGCCGGCACGCTGAGCCCGATCGCCGCGACCACGGCGAGAGTGGCGCGGCTGCCGAAAAGGATGCGCGAAAGGATGTCGCGGCCGAGCTCGTCCGTTCCGAGGAGGTGATGCGCGGAGGGCGGCGCAAGCCTCTGCGCGAGGTTCTGCACGTCCGGATCCGCCGGCGCCAGGAGCGGCGCCATCAACGCCATCAAAGCGAGCACCAGCACGATGACCACGCCGGCAAGCGCCGCGCGGTTGCCGGCGAGCGTGCGCGCCGTCTCCCGCCAGGCCGCGATGCGCGCGGCAAGGTTCGAGCCGGGCACGGCTTCGGCCGCGGCGGTCATCGCGTCCTCGGGTCGAGGCGGCGATAGACGCCCTCGACAAGGAGGTTCAGCACGATGAACACGAGCCCGACGACGACGGTGCCGCCCATCACCGCGTTCATGTCGAGGCTCAAGAGCGAACCCGTGATGTAGCGCCCCAGCCCCGGCCAGGCGAACACGGTCTCGGTCAGCACCGAGCCTTCGAGCAGCTGCGCATAGGCAATCGTCACCACCGTGGCGAGCGGGACGAGCACATTGCCGAGCGCGTGGCGCCACAGCACGCGCGTCTCCGACAGGCCCTTGGCCCGCGCCACGGCGATATATTCCTGGCCGAGCTGCTCGAGCATGAGCGAGCGCGTCATGCGGCTGATATAGGCGAGCGAATAGTAGCCGAGCACGAATGCCGGCAGCGCCAGATGGCGGAGCGCGCTCTTGAGCACGGCGCCGTTGCCGGCAAGCGCACCATCGACGAGCAGGAGCCCGGTATGCGCCGGCACGACGTCGTCGAGCCACGGATCGATCCGTCCTGGCCCGGCCGCCCAGCCGAGATCGGCATAAAAGAGGACGAGCGCCATGAGCCCGAGCCAGAACACCGGCACCGAATATCCGAAGAGCGACAGAACGCGCAGCGCGTGATCGGGCCAGCGGTTGTGGCGCGCGGCGGCGGCGACGCCCATCGGCACGCCGAGCGCGAGCCCGACAAGCGTGGCCGCAGTCGCCAGCTCGAGGGTCGCCGGAAAGAAGCGCGCGATATCCGCGGTGACGGGCTCGTGCGTCAGCGCCGATTCGCCGAGATCGCCCGTCGTGAGCATCGCCACATAGCGGCCGAACTGCACCGCCACAGGCCGGTCGAGCCCCATCTCCGCGCGGGCGTGCGCGTAGGTCTCGCTGGAGGCGCGATCGCCGACGACCGCCAACACCGGATCGATCGGCACGACCCGCGCGATCAAGAACGTCACGAGCAGCAAGCCGAAGAGCGTGAGCGCTGCCTTTGCCGCGAGCGACAGCAAGGCGAGCGGAAGGCGCATGCGCGTTCAGTCCTTCTCGATCGCGCGATAGAGCGTGTGGTCGGCGCCCGAGCCCATGATGAACCCGTGCACCGACTTGCGATGGACCGCGAACGAGACCTCCTGGAACATGAGGATGAAGGGCGCGACCTTCTCGTCGTCGCGCTCGAGCGCGTGATAAAGCTCGGCGCGCTTCGCGACTTCGGTCTCGCGCTCGGCCGCCTCGACCCGCGCGCCGAGCGCCGGATCCGCCCACGAATTGCGCCAGGCTAGCGTCCGCAGCGCGGCATGGTCGCTCATGTCGTCGTCGGTAACAAAGGCCTGCGCGTTGCTGTGCGGGTCGGGATAGTCCGAGCCCCAGTCGAAGAGGTACATCTCGTGGCGGCGCGCGCGGTATTTCGTAAGCGTGGCCATCTCGTCGCCGGGCACGACGGTGACGCGCACGTTCGCTTGGGCGAAGCTCGCCTGCAAAGCCTCGGCGATGTCGAGCCAAGGCGAAGCCGTGGTCACGTCGAGCGTCACGTCGAACCCTTGCGCCAATCCGGCCTTGGCGAGAAGCGCGCGGGCGCGCGCGGGGTCGAACGTGAAGGGCAAAGCGTCGTCGACGCCCAGGATTCCGTCGGGGACGAAGCTCTGATGGACGATCCGCGTGCCGCCGAGAAGCCCATCGGCGATACCCTGGTAATCGACGAGATATTTGAGCGCGAGGATCACCTCGGGCCGGCGCAGATACTGGTTCTTCTGATTGAGCGCCAGATAGGTCTGGCGCGAGCGCAGCGCGCGGTCGAACACGAAATCCGGGTTGCGCGCCAACGCCGCGAGCTGGTCCTTGTCGAGATTGCGCATGTAGTCGGCATCGCCGCGCTCAAGGAGAAGCGTCTGGGTCGCGGGCTCGGGTACGTCGAGCACGATTACCTGGCGGTTCTTCGCCGCGCCGCTCCATGCGTCCGGCACGGCGTCGAGCACATAGCGCTCGCCGGGGCGCCACTCGCGCAGCCGGTAGGAACCGGAACCGGCCGAATGGAAGCGCAGCCAATGGTGGCCGAGATCGCCATCCTGCTGGTGGGCGAGCGACTCCGCCCGGTCGACGACCGAGGCGATCGAGGTGGTGAGGATATAATAGACGAGGCTCGGCGCGACCTTGATCGGCGTCTCGACGACAAGCGTCTGGCCCTCGGCGCGGATGAGCTCGCCGACATTGTCCTTCGTGAAACCGAACTGGGTCAGCACGAAGGCGGGCGTCAGATCGAGCTGGACGAGACGCTGGAGCGAGAAGGCCGCGTCTTCGGCCGTCACCTTACGGCCCGACGCGAAGCGTGCGTCGTCGCGCAGCACGAAGCGATAGGTCCGGCCATCGGGATCGACGCTCCAGCGCGTGGCGAGCGCGCCCGCGATCGTCTCCGGATGCGCGGGATCGTAATCGAGCAGATGGTCGTAGCAGTTGGCGATCGCCTCGATGTCGGAGAATTCATAAGCCTCGGCCGGGTCGAGCGATACGAAGTCGTCGATATCCATCGCCATCACGACAGTGTCGTGCGGAATCTGCGCGCGCGCCGCGGCGGCGAGCAAGAGCAAGAAAACGAGCCACGCGAGCTTGACGGGCACCGTGCGTCCTTCGACTTCGCCCCTTCGGGGCTGCGCTCAGGATGAGGATTTTCCGCGATGCCATCAACAAAGTTCCTCATCCTGAGCGAAGCGAGCCTCAGCGAGCGCACTCGAAGGACGCGCGACTCCGCGTCTCTTGATCCACAACCGCGCTTCCCTATAGTCGGCGCATGGAGATTCGCGCCGGCTTCGTTGAAACCATCGGAAACACGCCGCTGATCCGGCTGCGCCGCGCCTCGGAAGAGACCGGTTGCAACATCCTGGGCAAGGCCGAGTTCCTCAACCCCGGCGGCTCGGTCAAAGACCGCGCCGCGCTCTTCATCGTCCGCGACGCCGAGGAGCGCGGCCTGTTGCGACCGGGCGGCGTCATTGTCGAAGGCACCGCCGGCAATACCGGGATCGGCCTCGCGCTCGTCGGCAACGCGCTGGGCTACAAGAGCGTCATCGTCATGCCCGAGACACAGAGCCAGGAAAAACAGGACATGCTGCGGCTCTGCGGCGCCGATCTCCGGCTCGTGCCCGCGGTGCCCTATGCCAATCCGATGAACTACGTGCGCTATTCGGAAACACTGGCGAAGGAAGTGGCGGCGAAGGAGCCCAACGGCGCGATCTGGGCGAACCAGTTCGACAATCTCGCGAACCGGCGCGCGCACTTCGAGACGACGGGCCCCGAAATCTGGAGCGACACGGCCGGCAAGGTCGACGGCTTCGTCGCCTCGGTCGGCACCGGCGGCACGCTCGCCGGCGTGGCGATGGCGCTGAAAGAGCGCAGCCCGAAGGTGAAGATCTATCTCGCCGACCCGATGGGCTCCGCGATCTATAGCCATTATGCGCACGGCACGCTGAAGGCCGAGGGCAATTCCATCACCGAGGGGATCGGCCAAGGCCGCATCACCAAGAACCTCGAAGGTGCGCCGATCGACGGCTGGTTCCAGGTGACGGACGAGGAGATGCTGCCGGTGCTGTTCGACCTCGTGCTCGAGGAGGGGCTCATCGTCGGCGGCTCGTCCGGCATCAACATTCTCGGCGCGATCAAAGCGGCGAAGGAGCTGGGGCCGGGCCACACCATCGTCACCATCCTCGCCGACTATGGCACGCGCTATCAGTCGAAGCTCTTCAATCCGGCCTTCCTGCGCGAGAAGAAGCTGCCGGTGCCAAATTGGCTCGCAGGCTAAGGAGGGGATGATGCCCTACGCCCATCCTGAATCGCTTGTTTCGACCGAATGGCTCGCGCAGCACGGCGGCGATGACGGCGTCGCGCTCTTCGACGCCTCGTTCAAGCTCCCGGGCATAGCGCCCACCGCGGCCGAGGATTATGCGAAGGCGCATATTCCGGGCGCCGTGTTCTTCGACATCGACGCCGTCGCCGACCACGCGAACCCGCTGCCCCACATGCTTCCCGCACCGGCCGAGTTCGCGCGCATGGTGGGCCGGCTCGGTATCGGCGATGAGTGCAAGGTCGTGATCTACGACACGGCCGGGACCGCGGCGACGCGGGTCTGGTGGATGCTGCGGATCATGGGGCACGGCGACGTCGCGGTGCTCGACGGCGGCTTGCGCAAATGGCGCGCCGAAGGACGGCCGCTCACGGCCGATGTGCCGCAGCCCAAGGAGCGGCGCTTCACGCCGCGCTTCGACCGCGCGCTCGTACGCGACCGCGCGGAGATGCTGGCGAACCTCGCGAGCCGGCGCGAAAAGGTGGTCGATGCCCGCGCGGCCCAGCGCTTTGCCGGCGCCGCGCCCGAGCCGCGCCCCGGTCTCCGCGCCGGCCACATACCGGGCGCGATCAACCTGCCCTATGAGCAGGTGATCGACGCAAAGACCGGCACATTCCTCCCTACCGACGCCATTGCCGCACGGCTCAGGGCCGCTGGCCTCGCGCCCGACCAAGCCGTCACCACGAGCTGCGGCTCCGGCGTCAGCGCCTGCGTCCTCGCCTTCGCGCTCCACTTGGTCGGCTGGAAGGAAGCCGCGGTCTACGACGGCTCCTGGTCGGAGTGGGGCCTGCCGGGCGACACGCCGATTGCGACCGGCCCCACCTGACGGCGAATAACGAAGGCGAGCGTCTCATCCAGCTGTGTTGAAACGTGACTCTCTCTAACCCTCTCCCCTCCGGGGAGAGGGGAGGGTGAGGGGAAATACGCGACGGGCGCCTGAGGGGTTGCCCCCTCACCCGCATGGCGCTCACGCGCCGTGCCGCCCTCTCCCCGGTGGGGAGAGGGTGATCCCAACTCGCCGAATCGGACTCTAGTGGCTGAGCACCCGGCTCAGGAAAAGCTGGGCGCGCTCGCTCTCGGGCGAGGCGAAGAATTTCTCGGGCGGCGCGGTCTCCACGATCTCGCCCGCGTCCATGAACACCATGGCATCCGCGACCGTGCGGGCAAAGCCCATCTCGTGCGTGACGCAGATCATGGTCATGCCGTCCTTGGCGAGCTCGACCATGACGTCGAGCACCTCCTTGATCATCTCCGGGTCGAGCGCGGAGGTTGGCTCGTCGAACAGCATGACCTGCGGCCGCATGGCGAGAGCGCGGGCGATGGCGACGCGCTGCTGCTGGCCGCCCGAAAGCTCGCCCGGGTACTTCTGCGCCTGCTCGGGGATGCGCACGCGGGCGAGGAAATGCATGGCGAGATCCTGCGCCTCGGCGCGTGCCATGCGGCGCACCCAGATCGGCGCCAGCACCAGATTCTCGAGCACGGTCAGGTGCGGGAAGAGATTGAACTGCTGAAACACCATGCCGACCTCGCGGCGGATCGCGGCGACGTGGCGCGCGTCGTCGGTGACCTCGATCCCGTCGACGACGATCTGTCCCTCCTCGTGCGTCTCGAGCCGGTTGATGCAGCGGATCATGGTCGACTTGCCCGACCCCGAGGGCCCGCATACGACGACGCGCTCGCCCCGGTTCACCGTCAGGCTCACGCCTTTCAAGGCATGGTAGTCGCCGTACCATTTGTGGACCTGGCGCAGCTCGATCATCGGGCCGTTATCGGTCATCGGCGTCCCCGACGGAAATTCGCCTCGAGCGACCCGCTATAGCGCGACATGAAGAAGCAGAACACGAAATAAATCGCGCCGATGAAGCCATAGGCCTCGACATAGAAGCCGCGCCAGCTCGGATCGGTGATGGCGTTGGACGCGGTCGAGATGAGATCGAAGAGGCCGATGATGGTGACGAGCGTCGTGTCCTTGAACCCGGCGATGAAGATGTTGACGAGCGCCGGGATCGAAATCTGCAACGCTTGCGGCAGGATGATGAGCCGCATCTTGCGCCAGTAGCCGAGCCCGAGCGCGTCGGCCGCCTCGTACTGGCCCTTCGGCATCGCCTGCAAGCCGCCGCGCACGACCTCGGCGAGATATGCGGCATAGAACAGCACGAACCCCGCCTGCGCGCGCAGGAGCTTGTCGATCGATGTGCCGCCCGGAAGAAAGAGCGGCAGCATGACCGACGCCATGAACAGAACGGTGATGAGCGGCACGCCGCGGATGAGCTCGATATAGGCGACCGAAAGCGCGCGGATCGCCGGCATTTCCGAGCGCCGGCCAAGCGCCAGCAGGACAGCGAGCGGAAAGGCCAGCGCCAGTCCGACGATCGCCAGGATCAAGGTGAGCGGCAAGCCGCTCCAGAGATCGGTCGGCACATAATCGAGGCCGAATACGCCGCCCAGCATCAGCACGAGATTGAGGACAAGCCCCACGATCCAAATGGGCGAGAGCCAGCGGCCCCAAAGGCGCCGGTCGCAGCTCAGGAGCAAGAGCGCCGCGAACGCGACGATGACGAGAAGCGGTCGCCACTGCGAGTCGTACGGATAGCGGCCGAACAGGATGAAGCGGCCCCATTGGCCGAGAAAGGCCCAGCAGGCGCCGGCGCCTTCGCTCGCCGCCGTGCAGGCGCGGCCATCGGGTGCGCGCCACACCGCATGCACAAGGGCCCAGTCGAGGAACGCCCAAAGCCAGCGCCCGATGAGATAGGCGGCCGCGAGCGTCACAAGCGAGCTGAAGACGCCGCCGAACAAATTCACTCGCACCCATGCGACCGCCGTGCGCATCTCAGGCTCCCGCGAGCGCGATGCGCCGGTTGTACCAGTTCATCGCGAGCGAGGTGGCGAGGCTCACCGCCAGATAGATCGCCATCATCAGCGCGATCGCCTCGATCGCCTGGCCGGTCTGATTCAAGGTCGTGTTGGTGATCGACATGAGCTCGGGATAGCCGATCGCGACCGCGAGCGAGGTGTTCTTCGTGAGCGCCAGATACTCCGACAGCATGGGCGGCACGATGATGCGAAGCGCCTGCGGCATGACGACGAGGCGAAGCGTCTGCGCCCGCGTGAGGCCCAACGCCTGCGCCGCCTCGGTCTGACCGTGCCGCACCCCCTCGATCCCACCGCGCACGATCTCGGCGATGAAGGCCGCGGTATAGACGGTGAGACCAATGAGGAGCGCCGCGAACTCGGACGAAAGCGTGATGCCGCCGGTGAAGTTGAAGCCGGCGAAATGCGGCACGTCGAAATGCGGCGGCGACAGCACCGGCCATGGCAAGGCGATGCCGCGGACCGAGATGAACACGCCCGGCAGCGGGTGCCAGGCTGCGCGCGGCGGCGGCGCGCTCACGCGCAGCACGTCCCACCACAGGATGAGCTGCAAGAGCAGCGGCACGTTCCGAAGCGCCTCGACGTAGACGAGCGCCAGCTTCTTGAGGAGCCAGTTCTGCGCGAGCCGCGCGATGCCGATCGCGGTGCCGAGGACGGTCGCCAGAATGATGCCGAGCGCCGCGACGAGCAGCGTGTTGAGAAGCCCGACGACGAGCGCCCAGCCGTAGCTGTCGGAGGGCTCGTAAGGGACGAGGCTTTGCCCGATCTCGAACGAGGCCTCGCGATCGAGATAGGAATATCCCGTTGCGATCCCGGCACGCGCCATGTTGTCGAGCGCATTGCGCACGAGAAAGACGCCGAGCCCGACAACCGCAGCGATGACGAGCCCCTGCAGCAACAGCGCGCCGAGACGCGGCTTCAGGGAGCGCATGTTGAGCAGCGAGCGCGCTTTAGCGGCAAAGACACGCGGTTCGCCCCCTCACCCCAACCCTCTCCCCGGCGGGGAGAGGGAGGGTCCCGGCGCGAAGCGCTGGGAGGGCGAGGGGGACAACGCACCGCGCGGGTGGCCTGAGACTACCGCACCGGCATCCCGTACATGATGCCGCCCTTCGTCCACAGCTGGTTGATGCCGCGGGCGAGATGGAGCGGCGAATCCTGTCCGACATTGCGTTCGAACGATTCGCCGTAGTTCCCGACCTGTTTGATGATGTTGTAGAGCCATTTCTCGTCGAGATGGAGCGCCTTGCCCATGCCGGGCGTCACGCCGAGCATGCGCTTGGTCTCCGGATCGTCGCTCTGCAGCATCTGATCGACGTTCTTCGAGGTGAGGCCCTTCTCCTCGGCGTCGATCATGCCGAAGACCGACCATTTCACGATGTCGAACCATTCATCGTCGCCATGGCGCACGGCGGGCGCCAAGGGCTCCTTCGAGATCACCTCGGGCAGAATGATATAATCGTCGGGATTGGGCGCCTTCGACGCGCGCGTCGCGGCGAGCCCGGAGCGGTCGCTCGTATAGGCGTCGCACCGGCCGGAGAAGAACGCATTCTCGACCTCGTCGAGCTTCTCGATCACGAGTGGCTTCAAGTTCATGTGGTTCGAGCGGAAATAGTCGGCGAGGTTCAATTCGGTCGTCGTGCCGGGCTGGACGCAGACGGTGGCGCCATCGAGCTGCTTCGCGCTCGTCACGTTCGATTTCTTCGCCACGAGAAAGCCCTGGCCGTCATAATAGTTGACCGGCGCGAAATTGAAGCCGAGATCGGCCTCGCGCAGCAGCGTCCAGGTCGTGTTGCGGGTCAGGATATCGACCTCGCCGGTCTGGAGCAGCGCGAAGCGCTGGTCGGCGGTCGCCGGCACGAACTTGGTCTTCTCCGAATCGCCGAACACGGCCGCAGCCACCGCGCGGCAGACATCGACGTCGAGGCCGCTATAGTGGCCCTGCTTGTCGGCCATGGAAAAACCGGCCAGGCCGGTATTGACGGCGCAGGTCACGTTGCCCTTGCCCTTCACCGCATCGAGCGTCCCCGCGAGCGCCGATAGGGGCGCCCCCGCTGCGGCCATGCCAAGACCCGCCGCCACCGCGGCCACCGCAAAACTCTGCCTCATGTTCCCCTCCCCTCGCGCAGGTTCGCCGCCATCATAGCTTTTCACGCGGGCAATTTTCGATAAGGTTGCGGCACCCGCCAACACCTTCGCCCCGAGGCCCCGCTTCATGCGCAGCAAGTCCCGCAAGACCGACACGCTTCTGGCCCATGCCGGGCGCGCGCCGGAGCAGAATTTCGGCATCGTCAACCCGCCGGTCTATCACGCCTCGACCGTGCTCTACCCGACCGTGGCGGCGCACGAGGCGGCGGCGAAGAACCGCTACAACCAGGTGACCTACGGCCGCACCGGCACGCCGACCCAGTTTGCCTTCGAGGACGCGGTCGCGGCGATCGAAGGCGGCCACCGCGCGGTCGCCTTCTGCTCCGGCGCCGCCGCCTGCTTCGCCACGGTCCTTGCGTTCGTCAAGGCTGGCGACCATGTGCTCGTGACGGATTCGGTCTACGGCCCGGTGCGCTATTTCTGCACGAGCTTCCTCGAGCGCTTCGGCGTCGCCACCACCTTCTACGATCCGCGCATCGGCGCGGGCATCGCCGGACTGATGCGCGACAATACGCGGCTCCTCTACATGGAGAGCCCCGGCTCCCTCACCTTCGAGGTACAGGACGTGCCGGCGCTGGTCGCGGCGGCGAAGACGCGCGGCATCGCGACCGCGATCGACAACACCTGGGCCGCGCCGATGTTCTTCAAGCCGCTCGCGCTCGGCGTCGACGTCTCGGTGATCTCGGCCACGAAATACATCAACGGCCATTCCGACGTGATGATGGGCGTCGCGGTCTGCACCGCCGAGAGCTTCATGCCGGTGCGCGTGTCGGCAACGCAGCTTGGCAACCACGCCGCGCCCGACGACAGCTATCTCGCGCTCAGGGGCTTGCGCACCGCGCATGTGCGCATGAAGCAGCACGAGACGCAGGGCTTGGCGCTCGCACGCTGGCTCGAAAAGCGGCCGGAGGTGGCGCGCGTGCTGCATCCGGCGCTGCCGTCAAACCCGGACCACGCGCTGTGGAAGCGCGATTTCTCGGGCGCGTCAGGCCTTTTCGCGGTCGTGCTGCAGAAAGACATTCCCGCCGATGCGATTGCCGCGATGCTCGACGGCATGGAGCTCTTCGGCATGGGCGCGAGCTGGGGCGGTTTTGAGAGCCTGATCCTGCCATCCCATCCCGAGCGCATCCGCTCGGCGCTGCCGTGGAACGAAGGGCCCGTGCTGCGTCTCCATGCCGGGCTCGAAGACATCGACGACCTAATCGACGATCTCGCCAAGGGCTTCGAGCGCATGGCGGCGTCGCAGCGCAAATGATCGAGGTCGCGGTCGAGAAACGCTTGGGCGCGTTCGCGCTCGATGCCCGCTTCGAGGCACCCGCGCACGGCATCACCGCGCTTTTCGGCCGCTCCGGCGCCGGCAAGACAAGCCTCGTCAACGCGTTCGCGGGCCTCCTGCGGCCCGACCGCGGCCGCATCGCGATCGGAGGCGAGGTGCTGTTCGACAGCACGCGCGGCATCGACCTGCCGCCCGAGCGCCGCCGGCTCGGCTACGTCTTCCAGGACGCGCTGCTCTTTCCGCATTACACGGTGCGCGGCAATCTTCTCTATGGCCGGCGCACGGCCACGCACCCGGTCGATTTCGACGCCGTCGTCGCCCTCCTCGGCATCCAGCACCTGCTGGAGCGGCGGCCTGGCGCGCTCTCGGGCGGCGAGAGGCAGCGCGTGGCATTGGGCCGCGCGCTCCTCGCGGGCCCACGGCTTCTGCTGATGGACGAGCCGCTCGCCGCGCTCGACCAAGCGCGCAAGGCCGAGATCATGCCCTTCATCGAGCGGCTCAGGGACGAGCTGCGCATTCCGATCGTCTATGTGACGCACGCAATGGAGGAGATCGTGCGGCTCGCCGACACGCTCATTCTCATGACCGAGGGCCACGTCGCCGCCGTGGGCTCGGTCGAGGATTTGACGAGCCGGCTCGACCTTCGCCCGCTCACGGGCAGGTTCGAGGCGGGCGCCGTGATCCGCGCCGAGGTCGCGGCGCACGACACCGAGGGCGGTTTGACGCGCGTCGCATTTCCGGGCGGCGCACTGACGGTCGCGCGGCTCGATCTGCCGGTCGGCGCCAAGGTCCGCGTGCGCGTGCGCGCGCGCGACGTGGTGCTGGCGCTCGAGCGGCCGCAGGCGCTCTCGATCCGCAACGCGCTCCTCGGCCGCATCGTCGAGATCGCGCCGGCGCGCGGGCCGGCGGTCGACCTCCGCCTCGACATCGGCACGGACGGGCATCCGGTGATGCTGTGGGCGCGCATCACGCAGCGCGCACTCGCCGAGCTGCAGCTTGCGGTCGGGAGCCAGGTGCACGCCCTCGTCAAGACGGTGGCGCTCGACCGCTCGAGCTTCGCGCGCCACGAGCCCGGCCTGCCCCCGCCCGACGAGAGCGAGGCGTGCTGAGCCGGCCTTATGCCGTCAAGCCTTGCCGGGTCTCCTGCGCTACTGATGCGGAGTCGCGTCCGAAGCCGGCTGCGCACGCATCTGCTGAGCGGCCGCGAGCAGGTCGTCCACATCCCAATGTTCGACGAACTTGCCGTCGGCAACGCGCCAGATCGAAATGCCCTCCCACGCTAGTTTCTTTCCAGTGGGCTGAAAGAGCGGCGCATTCGGTCCCAACTGGACGGGGCGGTCGTGGGTCGCCGTGACGAGGAAGCGGGCGACGACCTTATCGTCCGTAACGACGCTGTCCTCGAGCGCCATGTGGAAGTCCGGGAACATTGCGAAATAGCGCTCGAATGCCGCCTGCATGCCGGCTCGCCCCTGTCCCTGGCCGGCGCCATGCTGCACATAGGCGTCGGCGATGACGTCG
>Ga0335079_10005090_pt1 | contig 15077 bp, 16 predicted proteins | sample Lox_Sample_33_FD_206719 | JGI IMG/M metagenome (GOLD analysis project Ga0335079, IMG submission 206719) | Soil microbial communities from Loxahatchee National Wildlife Refuge, Florida, United States - Lox_Sample_3.3 | ecosystem: Environmental > Terrestrial > Soil > Wetlands | place: USA...
CTGCTCGAAATCATGGGCTCCAACCTGCGCACCCAGGAAACCATGCGCCTCGGCGAAAGCGAAGGCAAAACGTTCTACGAAATCATCGAAGCCAGCCATCCGTTTGGCTGGCGCACCTTCGATCACGCCTGCCTCGAAGCCTACGAACAGGGAATCATCACCGAGGAAACCGCCATGCTTTATTGCACCAAGCGGAGCGTCGTATCCCGCGGCCTCGACAACACCAAGAAGAGCCGGGGTGAGATCATCACCACCGCCGGCTCGTTGCGGATGAAAACAGCGCCCAACGAGGCCCCGCCCGTTCTGAAACTCAAATAAGCCACCGTCATGAACCCCACCTTTGATTTCGTCAGCACCGCGGACCGACCGGCTTTGATTGCGTTTTCCACTCCGGAATGGCTGGAAACCGCGAAAGGCGCCCTCGTGGAACTGGGTTATAAGGTGCATACCGCGGCCACCCATACCGATTTTCTCGTGCGCTTCGGCCAAGTCCGTTATCACGTCGTCATCATCGAGGAACTGTTTGGCGCGAACAGTCTGGAGGAAAACCTCACATTGAAGGCGATCCAACAGATGCCGGTCAGCCAGCGGCGCCACGCCACCATTATCCTGCTCGGTGATTCGTTCCAAACGTTCGTGCCCATGGAGGCTTTCAAACAAAGCGTCCACGCCGTCGTCAACAGCTCCGAGATGTTCCTGCTCCGGCAGCTGGTGGAAAAGGCGGTTGCCGACAACGATATTTTTCTGCACAGTATCCGCGAGGTCCAGCACCGGGTTTATGCCAGCAACGGCAGCTCGTAGCGGCCGCGGTTTTTTGACAAATTCTCTGTCGGTCACTCATGACCCGCCTTGATCAAGCGTTGGTGGAACGCGGCCTCTGCGACAGCCGTGAACACGCCAAACGCGCCGTCCTCGCCGGCCTCGTCCGCGTCAACGCCCAATCCGCCCGCAAACCCGGTGACTCCGTCCGGCCTGGCGACGCCCTCACGCTCGAGGCGGGAGAAAAATACGTAAGCCGCGGTGGCCACAAGCTCGAACACGCCCTCAAACAGTTTCAACTCGACGTGGCCGGTTGCGTGGCGCTTGACCTCGGCGCATCCACCGGTGGGTTTACCGATTGCCTGCTCCAGCACGGCGCGGCGAAGGTCTATGCCGTGGACGTTGGCCGGGGACAGCTCGCCTGGAAGCTCCGCCAGGACCCGCGCGTGGTCGTGATGGAAAAAACCAATGCGCGCCGGTTGACCGCCGCTCAGTTTCCTCAGCCGTTCGCGCCGGTGGACCTGACGGTGATTGATTGCTCATTCATTTCGCTAAGCAAAATCCTGCCTGCCGCGGTCCCGCTGTTGAAACCCGACGGCCGTGTCGTCGCGCTCATCAAACCGCAATTCGAAGCCGGCAAAACCGAAGCCGACAAAGGCCACGGAGTGATTCGCGATGCCGCGGTTCACGAACGCGTCCTGAAGGAATTGCAGGAATTTGTCGCCGACCAGTCTGGCCTTTGCTGGCGGAATGTGGTTGAATCTCCCCTGCTCGGCCCGGCCGGCAACAAAGAATTTTTGGTGCTGATTGAAAAAAACCGCTGACCAGATTAATCGCGTCGGCCTTATCGGCAACGCCGAGAAACCCGACTGCGCCGGCATCCTGCGCAAAGCCGCACGGCTCGTCCAGCGCGCCGGCCGTAGGGCAATCTACAACGCCGACACCGCGGCGCTCGCGCGCGAGGCGGACCTGTTGCTCGTCTTCGGTGGCGACGGCACCATGCTGCACGTCGCCCGCGAAATCGCCGGCTCCACCACCCCGATACTCGGCATCAACATCGGCGGCCTCGGTTTCCTGACCGCCGTTCCCTCCGACGGACTGGCCCACGCGCTGAATCACATCTGGAAAGGTGAATTTCAATACGAATCCCGCGTCCTGCTGGAAGCCAGCGGGACCTGCCAGGGTCAGGTTGTTCGCGAAAACGCGCTCAACGACATCGTCGTCAGCCGCGGCGTCGTCTCCCGGTTGATCGGCCTGGACGTGAGCGTGAACGGCGAATGGATTACGCGCTACCGCTGCGACGGCTTGATTATCAGTTCGCCGACCGGTTCGACGGCCTATTCGCTGGCGGCCGGTGGCGCGGTGATTTTTCCCACGGCTGACGTGCTCGCGCTGGTTCCGATTTGCCCGCACGCCATGTCGAACCGCCCGCTGATTCTGCCGTTGTCCTCAACCATCGGCATCAAGGCCACCAGCCCGGCGCCCGCGACCATCCTGAGCGCAGACGGCCAGTTGGCCGGGGAACTCGAAGCCGGCGATGTGGTAACGATTCGCCGCAGCCGCCGCACTGTGCGCCTGATGCACCTGGCGGACAGTTCATTTCTGGAAGCCCTGCGCCGCAAATTGCACTGGCGTGGGGCCTATTTGTGACATGAAACCAAACAGCCGAGAGCCAAGAGTCGAGAGCCGAGAGCAAAAAATTGCGCTCGCGCTGCGCCATTCAGCGCTCGACCCTCGACCTTCGACCCTCGACTTTTCCTGACCATGGTTCGCCTTAAAGATATTGCCCAAAAAATCGGCGTCTCCGTCATGACAGTTTCCAAGGCGCTGCGTGACGAGCCCGACGTATCAGCGGTGACGCGGTCGCGCATCAAGCACCTCGCGCAACAAATGGGCTATGTTCCCGATACGACCGCGCAAGGATTGCGTTCGCGCACCACCAAGCTGCTCGGCGTCGCCATCCCGACGATCACCAACCCGATTTACGCGCGGGTATTTTTCGCCATTGAGGAGCGGGCGCACGACCTGGGTTATGACCTCCTGCTCGCGCACACGCAAAACATGCCGGACCGCGAGGAGTTTTGTCTCCGGCGATTGCTGTCGCGCCGCGTGGACGGTTTGTTCATTTCGCCGGTTTACCGCCTGGAACCCGAGGCGCGCATCTACCAGGAATTGCTCGCGCGCCAGACGCCGACCGTCCTGCTCGGCCCGCCGGCGCCGTTCTGCAAATCGTTCGTGAGCGTGGAAATCGAGGAATTGGTCGCCAGCTACACCGTCACGCAGCATTTGTTGAAGCTCGGCCACAAACGCATCGCCTACCTTACCGGCGCGACGGTCGCGCCGTGGGCGCAGGAACGCCTCGAAGGCTATCGTCGCGCGCTGCGCGAAGCGAACCTGGAAGTGGACGACCGGCTCATCTTCCAGGCCGGCAGCACGATTGAAGACGGCACGAAAGCCACGCTACAAATGCTCAACGAATCCTGCAACGCCACCGCCGTCCAGGCGGTGAACGACATGGTCGCCGTCGGCTGCGCCGAACAATTGCTTTCGCAGGGCTTGCGGATACCGGAGGACATTTCCATCGCCGGGTTCGGCAATATCATGGTTGCCGAGCACTTCCGCGTGCCGATGACGACCATTCGGCAGCCGAAATTCCGGCTGGGCGTGGCTGCCGTGGACGCGATGATGCAATTGTTGAAAGGCCAACGGCCGGAAGTGAAACGACTGACCGCCGAATTCATCGAACGTAAGAGCACCGCCCCACCGAAAGCCGGTGCGGAGGCAAAACCGGCGTAGCGGCTTGACCTGGTGCCACGCCTGGCGGATTCTCCGCGCACCGCAGATCAACACTTACGGGATGGCAACTATATGAAAACATTTTTTATCCTGACGCTCGCACTCGTCGTGCTCACCGGTTGTAGCGGTAAAAGGGACCAGGCGAGCACACAAACCGGTCCCGGCGCAACCTTTCTCGCGGAAAACGCCAAAAAGGAAGGAGTCATCACCACGGCCAGCGGGCTGCAATACAAGGTCATCAAGTCCGGCACGGGCGAGTCCCCCAGGCTGACCGATACAGTCAAGGTGAATTACCAGGGCACATTGATTGACGGAACGGTGTTCGACAGTTCGATGCGGCATGGCGGGCCAGCCACCTTTCCCATCAACCGCGTGATCCCCGGATGGACCGAAGCGCTGCAATTGATGAAGGTCGGCGACAAATGGCAGTTATTCATCCCGGCCAATCTTGCCTACGGCGACCAGAGCCCCGGCCCGACGATTCCTCCGAATAGCGTATTGATTTTCGAAGTGGAATTGCTCGGGATCGAGAAGTGAAACGCCTGACCGCCGAGTTTATCGAACGCAACCTCGTCGCGGACCGAGTTAATGCAAAATCGGCGTAACGACTTTGGCAGAAAGCCGCACAGATTTTCCAGTAGAATGCGGCATGATTCCGGGAAACACATGCGCCCGCGCGTAGATTCGAGCTTTTTCCAGTTGCCTAAACTTCCACGCGGCTTACGATGCCGAAACACCTACCGGCGATTTTGACGCATGGAAACCATTTAAATCGAAACAACCATCGTCAGCTACCTCGTGGCGAATCCAAGCCGGGATTTGATCCTCGCGGCTCATCAGAAAATCACCCAGGAATGGTGGCGGGAAGAGCGGACGCGTTATCAATGTGTCACTTCCGAGGAAGTCCTTCGCGAAGTTTCGCTGGGCGACTCAACCATGAGCCGCCGCCGACTGGATGCGCTGGCCGACATTGCGGTGCTGCGAGTAGATGACGTGGTCCGGCTGCTGGCGAAGGAACTGGCGCGGGAACAATTGTTGCCACCCGCGGCCGTCTCGGACGCGCTGCACGCAGCGGTGGCCACGTTGCACCAAGTGGATTTTCTGTTGACTTGGAACTGTCGGCATCTGGCCAACCCGCATTTGCAAAAAAAGCTCCGGGCATTTATGACCAGTCGCGATCTGGTGTTGCCGGAGATTTGCACGCCCATTGACCTTGCGATAGATTGAACCCGTGAAACCGAATCCCATCCTCGAAGAAGTCTGGCGGGCCAAAGACCAGTTGGCCGCGGAGGCGGGTTATGACGTGGACCGGTTTTTCGACCAATTGCGGACGTGGTCCGAGGCGCACCCGCACCGGGGGCCGGTCGTGCGCAACGCGGAAGAATTGCGGCGTCTGGCCGCCGAAAAATCGGCCTTGGCCTTGAATGACAAACTTCCACGCAAGGTTTGATTCGCTCCCAAACTCCCGAAGCCCAAGCCGGAGCGAAAGAACAAATTCACGAAAATAAATCGGGGGGGGGAATATAGACCCGCGAATTTCGCGAATTTGTGCGAACGGAATCGGCTCGTGTTTGCCGTTGCCAGAAATGACGAATCGGCGTTTGCGGATAGCGAAGATAGAATCCGACCCGATGAAGACCTTCAACAGACCCGAGATTTTGATTGGCAAGTGGGGCAAAATAGTTGCAGGCGAAAACGTCGGTTGGTATGTGCTTGTCGAAGATGATACCACCGGCAGCACCGGAGGTTTCTATATTTTTCGTTCACCTCAAGTATCCAAGGATTCGTGCTTTGACGATTGGGTCGAAACGAAGGACGGGGTTTGTAAGTTTTTCCAGTTTGCTAGATGGCAAGTTGAGTGGCCGAAGTCATAAATTCGTTTTCAAAGCAATTGCAACTGCTCGAACTGGCGGCCTAGAATCAGCGCGCTTTTTACTTTCAACCAGCTTTCCAACACGCTGGCATAGACGTTCCGGAAATCCACGTTGTATTTAATGTCGCCTTCGAACAAATCCTGCGGCGCCAGGCTGGGATAAGTCCCCAGCAATCCGGCTTTCACCTTGTTGCCCACAATGAACATCGGCGCCGCCGCGCCGTGGTCGGTGCCGCCGTTGGCGTTTTCACTCACGCGCCGGCCAAATTCACTGAATGTCATCACCAGCACGCGCGGCAAATTGCCTTGCGCCTTCAAATCATCCACAAACGCTTTCGTCGAATCGCCCAGGTCCTTGAGCAGGCGTTGCTGCGTGGGAATCTGGTTCACGTGCGTGTCGTAGCCGCCTTGTGAGACATAATAAATCCGTGTCGGCAAACCGCCGCCAATGAGTTTGGCGACCAGCTTGAGCGAATTGCCGAGTTGCGACGCCGGATAGGTCGCCTGGTTCTGGACGCGGTCGGCGATCTTGCGCACTTCGTCGGAGCTGACCTGCGCGTCGAGCGCCATGCGTTCGATGAAGTCCACCGCTTTGCCGCCCTGCATCGGCATGCCCGCCGCTAGTGCGCCGATGGTGCCGCCCGAGTTGTCTTCGGGTGCGGCGCTGGACGCGTCCGCTTCATTCATTTTTTCGTACGCCTGTTCCGTCAGATCCTCGCCGCCCGGTCCGCGCCGGCCATTGGCCATGAACCGATAGTTCTGCGGATTGTTGAAGCAGATGCCCGTGGGATTTTTTGCAAAAAATGCCTCCGGTAACTGGCCGCCGATGGTCACGCCCACTGTCGGATCGGCGCCGGCGCAGCAATTGTCAAAGTAACGCCCGAGCCAGCCGTATTTCTCAATCTTGTCGGAGTCGCTGGCCGTCTGCCAGATTTCGGTCGAGCGAAAATGCGAACGGTTCGGATTCGGATAACCGACGCCCTGCACCACCGCCAGGTTGCCGGAATCGAACAGGTCCTTGAACCCGGTCATCGCACTGTGCAGGCCGATCTCGCCGTTCAGTTTCAAAACCTTGTCCGCAGCCAGCCCGAGTTTGGGACGCGCCCGATGATAAAAATCATTCGCATACGGCACGACGGTGTTGATGCCGTCGTTGCCACCGGCCATTTGCAGTACAACGAGGATGGAGGCGTCCTTGCCGGTGATGATTTGCGTGGCGGAATCTGCCGCCTCGCTCTGCAACGCGGAAAATGTGTTGGCGAGAAACGCCGGCACCGTCCACGACAACGCGCTGCCGAGCACGGTGGTCCGCAAAAACTGGCGTCGCGTTTGAAGTGTGATTTCGCTTTCCGTTTTCATATCACCTTTCACATTTTTTATTTCATGTCACTCGTCACTCGTCACACTTTATGTCACCTGATATTGCGGTGTGGCCATGACCAGCCGGATGACAGTCTGGACATCCGCGTCATCCAATTTCGTTTTGGTATCGAGAAAATCGCGCAGCGCCTTTTGCTGTTCGTCCCGGAGCGAGGTTTGCAACAGCCTGTTTTCCAACGATTTAACCAACTGGTCCTTGTCCGCGAGTTCTTCCGAAGAAACGATTTTGTCCACGCTCACGCCGCCGATGCGGATGCGTTGTGCCTGGCGTTCGGCTTTGGCGCCGCCCTGCCCGCCCGGTTTGCGCGCGAAATCGGAAGGTGCCAGCGGCGGGAACGTGCCTTGAATGAGCGTTGCCGCGTCGTTGTACCGCGCCAGCAACGTGTTCGTGGTAATCCAGGTGATGCCGCCATCCCACCCTTTGACGTTCGGCGGCGCGAACAGATCCTGCCCGAGACTGCGCAGGACGGCCTCGCAAATCGGCGTCGGGGGCAGATCGCATTCGAGCATCCGCACGCTGCCCACCAGCCATTGCACCGGGCTTTTGACTTCGTTCCGGATGATGGGGGGAGCGTAAAATTCTTCGCTGCGAAACATGACCCACAGGAATGGTTTGAAATTGTTTCCGTTCTCGCGGAATACGGCGGCGAGGGCATCGTTCAGCCCGTCCGCCGGCGGTTGGCCGGCGAAATAATTCCAGACTTTCGCCGTGATGAAGCGCGCCGCCTGCGGTTGGGCGACGATCTGTGCCAGCACATCATCGCCGTTGAGATTGCCGGTGCGACCGAGAAATGTCTTGGTGCCGTTGTCGTGAAAGAGCGGGCGGTAAATGAATTTTTCGTCCAGGCGATCCAGCGACCAGCCGGTGAGGGCACGGGCGCCTTCCGTGACATCTTTTTCCGTGTAGTGACCCTCGCCGAGCGTAAACAGTTCCATGACCTCGCGCGCAAAATTTTCGTTCGGATGCTCTTTGCGGCTTTCGGCCTGGTCCAGCCAGATCAACATGGCCGGGTCCTGGGCGGCAAAGGTAAGCAATTCCAGCCAGTTGCCCGTGGCCAGCCGGCGAAACAATTCGTTCTGCCGCCACATATAATAGCCGTTGTGCACCTTTTCGAAGCTCGTTGCGAAGTGGCCGTGCCAGAACAGAACCATTTTTTCCTGAAACGGCCGCGGCCCTTTGGCCATGCGATTGAGCCACCAACCGCGCAGTTCCATCAGGCGATCGGCTTGAAGCCGTTGTTCCTGCTGCTGGATTTGCCGGCGTTGCTCCGGCGTCGCCTTTTGGACGGCATCGCGTCGGTTCTTATTTCCTTCCGGATCAGGGATAGCCCAAACCGGGTTGGCGGCAGGGTCAGGTATGTTCTCGTAATCGAGCAACGAAGAAACCGCCTTGTCAAGGCCGAGGTCGGCCAATTTCTGGATGGCGGCCGGCGGCCCGCCGAATCCTGCCCGGTTCAACAGATGCGCCGCCGTCGCATAATTCCAGCGATCGGCTGAAAGCGACTTAAGCATACATTTTGAAAGACGTTAGCGAGACTGAAAAGGTTTCACCATAGAGGTGACAAGTGACGGGTGACAGGTGACACGAAGAAGACCGAAGGCGCGCGATTGCAAAATCATGTCACCTGTCACGTGTCACTTTGCGAAGCAGATCGCCTTGAGCACGGAATGTACAGCACCTGCCGGTAACAACCGACTTCGTATGATTTCGATTTCATTCGCTGTCCATTCGCCGAACAACCGGTCCGAGACGGCTTGCGCGTGTGCTGCCAGTTTTTCAATTTCAGGCTGCTTCAGAAATTTGACCCGCCCCAGAGTCACATGGCCCGCAAATTTTCCCGTGCCCGGCTCCTGCGTGAATGGCTGGACCGCGCCTTCCATTTTTTTCTGTAAATCCACCAGCCGGCCTTCGTTGTCGTTGACGCCGACCCAAATGACGCGCGGCGAACGGGCATTCGGAAAAAAGCCGGCACCCTGCGCGCGCAGATGCAACGCCGGCACGTCCGTGCAAACCGCGTTGATGGCTTCCTGCAAAGCCGCGACGCGCTCAACTGGGAAATCGCCCAGAAACCGGAGTGTGAGATGGAATTGCTCCGGTTTCGTCCAGCGAACGGCATCACGCAAGACCAGTCGCTGCATTTCCTGCTGGACGCGGATCACTTCATTTCGGACCGCTTCCGGCATCGGAATCGCCACAAACAACCGGAGCTTCTGCGTTGCGCTGTCGTCTGCCATTGCCGGCAATTTGTTGTTCCGACGCTTGGAGTTCAAGCTTTAGCTGTAACGATGCAGTAGGAAAATCTTTCAACCACGGATAAACCTGCGCGGCTGACGCCGCAACCAAAGTAGCGCAGATTGTCAATCTGCGGACGCCACCGAATGCGAACACCCGCCGACTGCCAGTCGGCGACAGAGCAGGTTGCCAACCTGCGCTACCCCTAAACGTTGCCGCGTGGCACAGTTTGCGCAGAAAAACAAAATTTTCATAGATAGTAGTAAGGATGAACAAAGACAGGAAAAACTACAGCGATGCAAACAAATCCAGTAATCATTTAATTTTCTGTAGTTCCCCGAATCTGCCGGCTTTGTTTAGCTTTCATCCGTGTCTATCTGTGTCCATCTGTGGTTTAAATGAACTGTCAACACTTGCTAACATGCTAAAATTTCACATCCTTTTGTCGCAAAATCGCTGCGAACCGCACTATCAGATGACGGTGGAGTTCGTTGGAGCAGGAATGGCATGGACTTAACCGACAAAGAATACGTCGAGCACTGCCGTGACGGTCACCCCGAAGACTTCGGTCTGCTGGTGGAGCGTTACCAAAAGCCGCTGTTCGCCTATCTGACCAGCCGGGTCGGAGACAGCGGGCAGGCCGAGGAAGCGGCACAGGAATCGTTTGTGAGAGCCTTTCTGTCATTGAAGAAGCTGCGGAAGCCGGAATCGTTTTATTCCTGGTTACTGGGGATTGCCGGCCGGGTTGCCAAGGAACAGTTCCGCGCTGCCGTGCAGCGGCAACGCGACCGCGAAGCTGCTGAAACCATGATGAGCGACGCCAGCGACCCGAGGGAAACGTATCCTTTGGAAGAAGCCATTGCCGCCCTGCCCGAATCCCATCGTCAGGTGATTCTGCTGCGGTATTACGAGCGGCTTTCCTGTCAGGAAGTGGCCACACGACTCGGCGTGCCGCTGGGCACGGTCACCAAAACGCTTTCACGCGCTTACGCCCTGCTCCGTCAGGAGCTGGCGGCCCGCGAAGGCGCAGTACCAACAGTCAACCAAACGCAATCATGATGAACTGCGCTGAATGCCGGGACAATCTGGTCGCCTGCGCGGAAGGGTTGCTGGACCGCGAGGCCTTGCTCGAATGCCAGACCCATCTGGAAGCCTGTGCCGGTTGCCGGGCTGAATACCAGGCCATCGCCAGCCTGCAACAACGGCTGGTCACTCGTGGTCACGCCGCCGCCGAGGTGTCCATGGTCGCACCGGTGATGCAGCGCGTTCTCCAAAAAAGAAAAGAACCGGAAAAGGAAACACTTATGAGCACAATATTGAAACATCGTTGGGGTTTCGGACTCGGCGCGGCGGCGAGCGCGGCGGCGATCATCCTGTCAACCATCTTGCTGACCTCGCCCAACGCGCAGGCCAAGGCAGTGGAAGTCATGACCAAAGGTGCGCAGGCGGTGGCCAAACTCACCAGCATTCATCTGCGCGGCCAACTGCGCACCTATCCGCAGGACAATTTCAGCAGCATCAATGCCGATAGCCCGTTTTGTACCATTGAACTCTGGAAACAATTCGAACCGGAATTTAAATGGCGCATCGAGAAACCCCAACGGGTCGCAGTCATGGACGGCGTATCAACAGTGATGCTCATTAAAACCGACGATACAGGAGTTAAGTTTCCCCACCCGTCGTCGAGCGCTTTTGATACCGACTGGCTGCAACGGATCGCCAACATCAGCAACACCCTGAGCAATGAGTTGAACAACGCGCAGGCCAAAGGGTGGAAACTGACCACCACCGAAGAAACCGCTGCGGACGGCAAGCTAAAGGACATAGTCACCATCATGGCAAGGTCGGGTGTGCCGGATAACGATTACGGCAGAAACAATTTCATCGGAACGGCTGACACGCGCCGGGTTTATCACTTTGACGCCCAGAGCGGATTGCTGGAGGCGGTGCAGATTTATCTGGTCCGCCCGGCCGGCGAGGTAAAGGTTTTTGAGCTCAACGAGATTGACTACAACCCGTCGATTGATCCAACCACGTGGAAACTGGAACTGCCGGCGGACGTGAGTTGGGCGCAATTGGAACCGCCCAAATTGCCCGACAATGCGAAGTATGCTTCGATGACGGCCGAACAGGCGGCCCGCGCCTTCTTCGAGGCATGCAGCCGCGAGGATTGGGACGAGGTTGGAAAGTTCATGTCGCCGGTCACGGCGGACCTGAAAAAATATCTTGGCGGGCTGGAAATCATCAGCCTGGGTGATTCTTTTACGTCCCAGGCTTACGTCGGCCGCTATGTGCCTTACGAAATCAGGCTTAAGAACGGCGATGTCAAGAAACACAATCTGGCGATCCGGAACGATAACCCGGCGGGGCGCTGGCAGGTGGACGGCGGGATCTGACCCACGCGTTTGATCGCGTAGCCAATGAGGCGCGGGCGGAATATCAAGGGTTCCGCCCGTTTGATTTTTTACAGCTGCAGGGCGCGACTGGATCACCATCGGCTTTAACCACGGACTCGTCAGTTCGCTGGAACAGGCCCGCTGACCGTTTCGCCCGGCGTGCCGTCCGCCGAACGGGAACGCGCGACCGGCTGGAGCTCCGGTCGCCGGGCGTAGAGCCGTTGCATATCTCTTACGTTAACGTGCATGCGTATTCGGTCGAGGTGGAGTCTGACTCCGAGCCGGGCAAACCACTTTTGGATCCGCGAGTTGCGGAGGACAAGACCCACGTTTGTCAGGAACCGGTCCAACGTGAGCGTCCGACCCACCAGCTCAACGCGAATTACTTCAAAACCGTTCTTTTCCAACAATCTGCTGAGTGTGGGTACAGTAAAGAAATAGATATGCCCGTTGCAGTTGCAGATGCTGCGTTCCCGGCGGCCAAGCAGTTTAAACATGAGTGAATCGAAGCGTGGTGTTTCGACCACCACCACGCCGCCGGGCTTGAGGATCCGGTAAATCTCGTGCAGATTCTCGCACGGGTCGGGCATGTGCTCGATGACATGCAGCATGACCACGGCGTCAAAGGCGCAATCCGGCAGGTTTGGATCGGGGAGGAGATGGCCGCTGAGTTCAAGGCCGAATTTCTGTCGGGCATAGCCCGCAGCGGCGGCGTCCGGTTCCACGCCCGCTACCTCCCAGCCATCTGCCCGGATCCGGTTGAGAAAGATACCGCAATAACTTCCGATCTCGAGTAATTTTCCGTGCCGCGGAACCAGTTGATCCAATACCCGCAGAGCTCTTTCATTGTCGGGTAATTGTACGTACTGCTTCTGTAAGTACTGGCGGGCCTCTTGCTCATCAAAGACTTTGGGGTGGGCGTCGGATTGGACACGCTCGCAATCCACCAGTTCCTGGGGATTGGCGTACATCAGGCCACAGTGATTGCAGCGCACGATGCGATGCAACTGGGCATAGCCGGCGGGGAAAAGAGTTGTGTACTCGTCTGCGCCGCACAAATTGCACTTGACCGATTTCATGGCGATGCGATCGGTGCTGAGTCCCGCGCATACACCGGAACCCGGTTACTTGACCACCGTGAGCTTTGCCCCCTGACGCGCGATTGTCAACAGCTTATTTTATTTCAATATGGAACGCATTCAGTTAAGTTAATTTTTAACTTAAATTCCATTTCTGGTTGGTTGAGGAGGCGCGTCCCCGGCTCGACAACTGAAATTCGTGCCAAACGCTGATAATTTCATTCCGCGTCGTTTCCGGGCTCCGCCTCGGCACTGGCCACCGGCATGGGTCTGCGTTCAGTTTCCGGTCATCCTCGGTCTCTTGGCCGGCCGAATACCGCGTCGGGGCCCCGCTTTTTGTTCGACACTCAACGCGCATCCCTCAACACTCAATCCATGAGTTTGCCTGCGGATTATCACATGCACACGCCGCTCTGCCGCCATGCGACCGGCGAACCGGGTGAGTACGCGCAACACGCCCTGGCTATCGGCCTGCCGGAGATCGGCTTCTCTGACCATGCGCCGATGCCACAGGATGATTTCGATACGTGGCGGATGAATGCCGATAAATTGGACGCGTACGTCGCCAATGTCCGCCGGGCACAAAGGGATTTCCCGCAACTCACTATCCGCCTGGCGCTGGAGGTGGATTATCTGCCCGGCTATGAGGATTGGATCCGCGGCCTCGCGGCGCGGTTTCCGTGGGACTATTTCATCGGCTCGGTGCATTACGTCTCCGACGGCTGGGCCATTGATGATCCGCAGAAACTGTCCGAATGGAAGCATCGCAATGCGGATGAAGTCTGGGCAGTTTATTTTGAGCGGCTGACCAAAGCGGCGGAGAGCGGCTTTTTCGAGATCATCGGCCATGCCGATTTGCCGAAGAAATTCGGCCACCGCCCGTCCGGCAATTGCACACCGCTCTACGAAAAGTTTCTGAACGCGGCAAAAAAGAATCATTGCGCCATCGAGTTGAATACCGCCGGGCTGCGGAAGGGCTGCCGGGAAATCTATCCCAGCCGCGAAATTCTCCAGCAGGCCTTTCAAAAGGATGTACCGATTACATTCGGTTCGGACGCCCACGCGCCGGGCGAAGTGGGGATGAATTTCACCGAAGCCGTCCAGCTCGCGCGTGAAGTTGGATACCGGAAGTGCTGCCGGTTTGTACGGCGGCGGCGGGAAACGACTGAGTTCTAACGCTGGACATTGTTGCATAATCTGGAAAAAATTCGCCGGTGAATCAGTCAATTGTCACTTTGGACATGGAAGGCGTGTTGACGCCGGAAATCTGGATTGCGGTGGCCGAGAAAACCGGCATCGTGGAATTGCGCCGCACCACTCGCGATGAGCCGGATTATGACAAGCTCATGCGCGGGCGGCTCGCCATCCTGGACCGGCACGGTTTGAAATTGTCCGACATCCAGAACGTCATCGGCACGCTCCGTCCATTGCCCGGCGGCAAGGAATTTCTGGATGAACTTCGCTCGCTAGTGCAGGTCGTCATCCTGTCCGACACGTTTGAGCAGTTTGCCGCACCCCTTCTCCGACAACTCGGTTGGCCCACGTTGCTGTGCCACCGTCTGATCATGGAAAACGACCGCATCGTGAATTACCAGCTGCGTATCCGCGAACAAAAGCGCGAGGCCGTGGCCGCGTTCAAGCGGATGAACTACCACGTCATCTCCGCCGGCGATTCGTTCAACGACACGGCGATGCTGCTCGAAGCAAATGTCGGCTTTCTTTTTCGCGCGCCGGACAATGTGAAAATGCAATTTCCGCAGTTCAAAGCCGTCGAGGCTTACGCAGATTTGATGCGGCTCATCAAAGGCGCAATGGCCTGACGGAATCGGGGTTCGACATTGAGCCTCGCGCCGGAAACCGGGGAAAAAATCTTGTTGCCGGGCGGCGCATTGCGGTTAGCTTTCTTCAGACATGCCAACACGCCAGGGTTCCATTCATCTGTTCCGGCTTTTCGGGATTGACGTGTATCTTCACTGGGCCTGGTTTCTGGCTGCTGTATATTTCGTCAATCAGGCAAAAGGCTATTCTTCGCCAGTCTGGAGCGTGCTGGAATGCCTTTCGCTGTTCCTGATTGTTTTGATCCATGAATTCGGCCATCAACTGGCTTGCCGGCAGGTGGGCGGAAAGACGAGTCAAATCATCCTCTGGCCACTGGGCGGCGTCGCTTACGTGTCCCCGCCGCAACGGCCGGGCGCGCAGCTTTGGAGCATCGCCGCCGGCCCGCTGGTTAACGTGGTACTGTTCCCGATCCTGGGTGCTTTGGCTTTGCTGGGTGGATACCTGGGATGGAACGAAACCCTGCCCGATTTGTTCAGATTCTTGACCAACCTCTGGGCCATCAATCTCGTTCTGCTCATCTTCAACATGCTGCCGATCTACCCGCTGGATGGTGGTCAAATCCTGCGTTCGTTGCTGTGGTTCGTGCTGGGGCGCGACAACAGTCTGATGACGGCCAGCATCATCGGGTTCATCGGCGTGGCAGTGTTGATCATCCTGGCCGCCCTGCTCTTTATCTTTTCGGCAAACACAACCCAAAGCATCTGGCTGGGCATCATGGCGGT
>Ga0335079_10005091_pt1 | contig 15076 bp, 11 predicted proteins | sample Lox_Sample_33_FD_206719 | JGI IMG/M metagenome (GOLD analysis project Ga0335079, IMG submission 206719) | Soil microbial communities from Loxahatchee National Wildlife Refuge, Florida, United States - Lox_Sample_3.3 | ecosystem: Environmental > Terrestrial > Soil > Wetlands | place: USA...
GAGCCACGTGGATGCCGATCTCGTGCGTCCGTCGGCTTACCGTGTAAGCCACCACTCCGTAAATGCCCACCGCCGCCAGAATGAGTGCCAGAAGTCCGAACGAGGCGGCCAGGGTTGCTCCCACGCGGGACGGCCAGATCCAGATCTCGAGATTCTCGTCCATCGGTTTCAAGGACACCTGCACGTTGCGATCCAGCTCGCGGACTACTCCCGCCAGCACTCCTAGGAGCGGCCGCGGGTCACCGCCCACCCGGACCAGAATCCTCATATCGGGTGCCGGATTATTCTCCGCCTTCGCCGGCGAATAGACGTAAGGTTCGTCCGCCTGCCACAAGAAAGAACTCCGCGTGTCCTTCACTACGCCGACAATCTCCGCGTACAGCTTGGATTCACCCACTCGCAGCCGTTTTCCGATCGCCTCCTGGCCAGGCCAAAATCGCCGCGCCATGGTTTCGTTGATGATGGCGACCTCAGGGCCTTTGTTCCAATCCGCATCCTGGAATCCTCGCCCGCGCAGTATCGGGATGCCCAGCGTCTCAAAAAAATCCGGCGACACCACATTCTGGCTCGCGCCCAAGCCAGGAGCACCTGGTTTTGGTTCGTGGCCTTCGATCGCAACGTCGGTGCCCATGAATGCCGTTCCCAGCGGCACCGTCGCCGCCAGGCTCACAGCCTTTACGCCCGGCACCGATCGCAACCGGTCAGCCACGCGTCGCTCGAAGGCCACCGCCGCCACCGTGTCGTAATGATGCAGCCGCAAATCGAGCGAGAGGGCCAGCACGTGCTTGGTATCGAATCCGGGATCGGTGGTCTGCGCGCGCCCGAGTGCCCGCAACAGCAAGCCCGCTGCCACCAGTAGAACAGCGCACAGCCCCACCTGCGCCATTACGAAAAGACCTGAAGCCCAGGTGCGGCGCCCCTTTGCCGCCTTGATCAAATCGTTCAGTCCGGGTTTGCTCGCATGAAACGCCGGAACCAGCCCGAAGATGATGCTCGTCGCAAGCGAAACCACAATGGCGTAGCCCACCACGCGCAGATCCGGTTTGACGTCGAAATTCAGAGTCCCCACGAACGGCGGTTTCATCACTCTCATCAGTACGGACGATGACCACGCAGCCAGCAGCAAGCCCGCTACGCCGCTGAGCAAAGAGATCACCAGGCTTTCGGTCAGCAGTTGCCTCACCAGCCGCGCTCGTGTCGCGCCCAAAGAGAGCCTTACGGCGATCTCCTTCTGCCGTGCTGTCGCCCGCGCGAGCAAAAGGTTGGCGACATTCGCGCACGCAATTAACAGCACCAGGCCCACGGCGCCCATCGCCATCATGGCGATCGGCTTCGAAACCTCCTCTACGTTCGGTGGCAGGAAAGTTGCCGTTGCCAGGATCACGCCGGAGTCCTTCTCTTCCGGATAAGTCTGAGCCAGTTGCCGCGCCAGCACGTCCATCGAGGCGCGCGCCTGCGGCCAACTCACGCCCCGCTTCATCCGTCCGATTACTTCCAGCCAGTGGCCGTTGCGGCTTTGCAGAATGCCGGCGCCGCGTTCGGGCGCAATCGTTGCTTTCATCATGATCGGCAGCCAGATCTCAGGCGCCTCTGGGTCCGTCCCCACAAAATTGTGGGCCACCACCCCCACCACGGTGAAAGGTTTGCCGTTCAAGAAAATCGCTCTGCCAACCACTTCCGGATCGCCTGCGAAGCGCCGTTCCCAAAAGCTGTTGCTTAAGACCACCACTGGATGCGACTCCGGCGTTCGATCTTCCTCGGGAACAAACGTGCGGCCCGCGGCCGTATCCGCGCCCAGCACATCAAAGTAATTTCCCGAGACCAACATGGCTTTTACGTTTTCCACTCGCTCGCCCGTTCCCATGGCTGCGCTGGTCCAACTCCACGCCGCCAGGCCTGAGAGCACGGAGCTGCGATCGCGATAGTCCAAATATTTGGGATAGGAAAAGACGCCCGCGCCGGACTCGCCTGCATGCGTCTGGAAAAGGCGCACCACTCGTCCGGGATCCTTCACCGGAAGCGGGCGCAATGCCAGTGCATTGTAAAGCGAGAAAATGCTGGTGTTCACTCCGATGCCCAGCGCCAGCGCAATCACCGCCACCACTGTGAATCCCGGATTCTTGCGCAGCGTGCGCACAGTGTAATGCAGGTCCCGGACAAAGTTGCCCATGCGACTCGATCTCCTGGGCGTTTAGACCGGAAGGGATGGGTCTAATGTTTCAAGTCGGCGAAAGAACGGATTCCAATCAGAAGCGCCGCCACCAGAAAAACGCAGGCCGCGGCATACTGCGCATTGAAAGAAACAGCTAGCTTTGTGTTGGAGACGGGCGCGAGAGGCACCAGCCACCACGCGAGCAATCCGAGGAGCGTGACAATCGCCCCCCAGCCCACGAAATCCAGAAGCTCCGGAACCAGCGACGGCCGCGCGGCAGAACCCTCGTGCCGCACTCGCCGCCGCACCAAACGCGCAAACGCCGGTGTTACCTCGAGGCCGGCAAGCTGGGCCGTCAGCTGGGAATCCACCGAGCGCAGCGCTTCCAGAAACTCGCGGCAACTGGAACATTGTGCAGCGTGCGCATCCACACGCTCGCGCTCTCCGTTCGGCAGTTCGGCGTACTCCAGCAGCCGTTCTTCGAATTCCGCGCAGACCATTTAAGCCGTACCTCTCTCCATTTTACTCCGCGCCACCGCTTCCGCCAGTTCCTTGCGGGCCCGATGCAGGTAGGTCTTTACCGTCCCCATGGGCCACTCGAGCAGCCGCGCCACTTCTTCGTACGATCTCTCCTCCATGTAATAGAGCCGGAGCACCTGGCGATGGCGTTCCGGGAGTTGATCGAGAAACCGGAGCACGTCGATCTCTGCATGCCTGGCAGGCGGCACGCCCGCCTCCTCCGCCGCCCGCGCCACGTTCGGCTCCTCCAGTGAACTCTCTCTCTTCCCGGCGCCCTTCTTGAGCGCCGTCAGGCATGCGTTCCGTGTAATGGCATAGATCCACGTCGAGAGCGCGGATTGCCCGCGGAAGCCTGGCAGCGCTTTCCAGATCCGTATGAAAACTTCCTGCGCAATGTCTTCCGCCAGTCCGGCGTCCCCCAACATCGCGTACGCCAGCCGGAACACCTTGTTCTGAAACTCCGGCAACAGCCTGTCGAACGCTTCCTGGTACCGCTTTTGATCGAGGCACGCGTGAATCTCCTGTTCCATGCCCGTTCAACGACGCCGGCGCACCATCGTCCGTTTAGACCTCGCCCCCTGTGCAGAATGTTTCAGCCACCTGTGAAACATTTGCCGCCTTGCCCTGAGTCTCAATGGCCAGGAGGTTTGTATGGGACCGGAATTCGTCATCACGTTGATGGTGTTGTCGGCTGCCGCCATCATCATATGGTCACTCGTCCTGCGCTACAAGCGGCAGCAATTGCGCCATCAGGAACGAATGGCTGCCATCGAGAAAGGCGCCGAGCTTCCAGCCGAACCGGCAGAGAAGGCACCCGCTCCCTGGAGTCCGCGCATTTACCTCTTACGAGGGCTGGTTTGGCTGTTCACCGGCATCGGCCTGAGCATTTTTCTGTTTGGCGTCTCTTTGAGCGTCGGCGCTCACCAGGAGACCATCGAAGACCGTTTGTGGCGCGCACAAAGGCTGCGTCACAACGGCGCGACTGAAGACGAGGTCAAACAGTTGATCAATAGCAAGGAGCCCGTTCGCAAAGACTTTCCGGAAGGTTTCGCACTGATCGGATTGATCCCCGTCGGCGTCGGCCTGGCCTACATCATCTACTACCGCGGCGAAGACAGACGCCCTCAGGAACTCTCCTGAGACGGGTCTATCGCGTGGCCGCGCCACGGGCGCTCAGCATGTTGGCGAAGATCCGATAGGCTCCGGGAACGCCCGCGGGCAATTCGCGGAACCAGGAGAAAGCGCTGAAAATGTACACGCCCCGGCCATACTGCGCCATCAGCATGCCGCCCTCCTGAGGCTTCTCTCCCGGGTCGTGTGTTTCCAGGATGGCGTGGTAATGGGAGTCCCATTCCGAGGCGAAGTACAGTCCGCGCTCCTGGATCCATCCCTCGAAATCTTTTTCACTGATGTGATTCGGTGCCGTGAGCAGTGGATGATCCGGTTCCAGAAACTTCACCGGAGCTTCCTCGACGCTCACACGGCCGCGCCCGATTTGCAGGGGATAAGGGCCAATGCGTGCCAGCTCGCCCGTCTTGCGCCCGCCGAACGGACCGCCCTCGGCCACGTTGTACTGGACGATCAGTGTTCCGCCGTTATGCACGTATTCGAGAAGCCGTTCCTGGTTGGCCCGCAGATCTGCGCGGACATTGTAGGCGCGCACGCCGGTCACAATGGCGTCGAACACGCCGAGATCGCCCCCGGACAGATCGCGCTCGGAGAGTAGCGTCACTTCGCAGCCGAGCTGGCGGAGCGCCTCGGGTAGCTGGTCCCCCGCGCCCATGACGTAACCCACCCGGCGTCCGGTTAGCTTTACATCGGCGCGCACCAGCTTTGCATCGGCGTTCGGGAACAGAGTCTGCGGAGGGATGTGCGGGTATGAAATCACCGTCATGCCGGCGGAGATTTCCTTTCCGTCCACTTTGGCGATGGCGCGGAGGCCAGCTTGGGCGCCGGCGTGCGGCGGCGTGATCGAGAAGCTGAGCACTCGCTCTCCGTCCGCGTCAGGCATTTGAAAAGACTGCGACGATGGTTCGGCACGCCAGCCGTCGGGCAGTTCCAGGCGCAATTCACCCGCGGCCCTCGCCACGTTTCCCTTCACCTGGATCTCTATCTTCTTCGGCGCTTCGTCGGGGAAGAACGCCACTCGTTCCGGCAGATTGATCCCCACGGCGGGCACCACCACCACGGCGCGCGTCAGCTCGCCTTCAGTAGGATCTACGTAACGAAACTGAACGGGCCGCTTGAGCGTGACACTGGTCCCGCTGAAATTCACCAGGAACTCCGCCGTGAGCAGAAGCGGCGTATCGGGAAGTCCGATGAGCGCCTGATCCGGGATATCATAGGTGTCGCCGGCGTGCGGGTGGCGGAGCCAGTAGGGCTGTGAATATTCGCAGTCGGATGGGACAGTCCACGACAGAGTCTTTCCAGCGGGCTCGTTGTACGGCAGTTCTCGGGGACCATCGAAGACCGCGCCGCCGACCACACCCTGGGGAGTCACAACAGAATAGATGGGTGCTTCGATTCGAGAATGTGACCGGTTGAGCGCCGTGAGCTGTATCTCCACTGGCCGGCCAGGAACCAGCGCGTAGTGATCGGCGGTCGCATCGAGCCAAAGCCCCGAACACAGCGCCAGCGTCTCATCCAGTTCTTCCAATTTCCGCCGGGCCCATGGGTCATCGATTGCAGCCAGCAGCGGCCGCGCCTTCAACAACAGCGGAATGATTCTCTCCGGGTGCTCCGGCTCAAACGCGCGCTCCGCTTCGGCCAGAGCTTTTCCCACCGCCTCTCCGCCAGGCACACGTTGCCATCCCGTGTCGATTCCTTCAAACGCAGTTTCATCAGCGGGTGGACCTTCGACGGTTACCAGGAAATTCTTCGATGACCCGCGGCGCTCGGGTGCGCCCATCCCCTGGCTGCGGTGCTGGCTGCGGCTAATGCCGGCGATCTCGTTATAGGACTTGCCCAGGATCGGATTAAATTCGCCCGTGTCCACCTCCACCTTATGCGGCATCGCACGCGCTTCCTTCTCCTGTTCCGGAGTAAAGCTGAATACATTCCACATCAGCCGCTTGGCCTGCCAGGTCTGGACATAGCGCAGTTGCTCGGGGAATCGGTTCTTGTCTGCCGCCGCGGAGAATGCCTCTTTACCCAGAATGGCCGAGGCTTGGTGGTGTCCATGGCCGTCGCGCGCGGTCCCCGAAAATCTCAAAATGATGACATCCGGCCGAAATTTTCGGATCGTCCATACGACATCCGACAGCACTTTTTCCCGGCCCCATTTGGCCAGCGCTTCGTCGGGCGACTTGGAGTAACCGAAGTCGATCGCCCTGGTAAAGAACTGCTCCGCGCCATCAATGCGACGGGCAGCCAGCAGTTCTTGTGTCCTTATGACACCTAGCAGGTCACCTTGTTCCGGCCCGATGAGATTCTGGCCGCCCTCGCCGCGCGTTAACGAAAGATAACCTGTTCGTACCGAGCGCCCGCGGGCATAATAAGCCAGGAGGGCCGTATTTTCATCGTCCGGATGGGCCGCAATCATCAATACGCTGCCTAGAACGTTGAGCTTATGCAGCGCCAACTCGATCTCGGGTGTGCCAGATAATTGACGCTGGCCCCAGGCAGGGACCACGTAACTCCAGGCAACCGCATGCAGTGTTAACAGAAAGATCCAACGATCAGGAAACCTGGAACGAAAAATGCTCATCGAAATAATGGTAGACCACGTCGGGCCGGAATACCGGAGGAGGGCGCCATGGATGCGATTCGGCTAATGCGCGGGCTCCGGTCTGCCATCCGGCGTTGGTCCGCGCCGCGCCCCCAAGTTGCTCCTGAATTAGTCTTTGCGCCGGTTGCGCCGAAAATCGGTCTGGCACTGGGTGGAGGATTTGCCCGCGGCGTGGCCCACGTAGGAGTCTTGAAAGTCCTCGAGCGCGAGAACATTCCGGTTCATTGCATCGCCGGAGTGAGCGCCGGATCGATTGTTGCGTCGGCCTACGCCAGCGGCGCCAGTATCGAAGAGATCGCCAAAGTAGCCTGTGCCATGCGCTTCACTGACGTCGCGCGCTGGAGCATATGCCGTCTGGGTCTGGTTGGCAGCGAGCGTATGGCTGCCTTCCTGAAGCGCTTGCTCAAAACCTTCCGGTTTGAAGATATGAAAATTCCGCTCGGCGTGCTGGCCACTGACGTCGGCACCGGCGAACCCGTCATGTTTTCGGACAAGGGAGATGTGATTGTGCCCATCCGCGCGAGTTGCTCCTACCCCGGCTTATTTCAACCAATCCGCTACCACGGCCGGCTGCTGGTGGATGGGGCCATGAGCGTGGAAGTGCCCGCTTTGCTGGCGCGCAAAATGGGAGCAACGCACGTCATTTCCGTGGCATTGCCCATGCAGGCGCCGGCGGTGGTCCCGAGTAATATGCTGCAAGTGGTGAACCGCTGCTTCCAGATCTTGCAGCAACGCGCCGAGGACACCTGGCGGCGCTACTCGGACCTCATCATTAGTCCGGATGTGTCGGGCGTGGAGTGGGATGGGTTCAAGAGCGGCGGGGAAATGATTCGAGCCGGAGAACTGGCTGCCGAAGCCGCCTTGCCGCAGATCAAGAAGTGGCTGGAGCCGGCGAAAAGTCCGGTGCGTGGATTGAATTCTCTGCCTACCGAACAACTCGCCAGCTAAGTCTCAGGCGAGATTCAAGACCTGCTTCAGCGTGCCGCTCTCACCTTGAATTTTCTGCTGCAAGAGCATCAGCGCGTGAATGAGCTGTTCCGGGCGCGGAGGGCAGCCGGGAACGAAGACGTCCACAGGGATCACCTGGTTCACGGGAATCAGCGCATAGTTATTGAAAACACCGGTGGAGGTGGCGCACGCCCCCATCGAGATCACCCATTTCGGTTCGGGCATCTGCTGATACAGGTGGCGGATCACCGGCGCCATTTTGTTGGAGACGCGGCCGGCGATAATCATCAGGTCCGACTGGCGCGGCGAGCCGCGAAAAACCTCCGCTCCGAATCGCGCGATATCAAAGCGGGAAGCGCTCATCGACATCATCTCGATGGCGCAGCATGCCAGGCCGAACGACATGGGCCAGATGGAATTCTTTCGCGCCCAGTTGATGGCGTTATCGAGCGTGGTCAGGATCAGGCCTTCGGAAGCCGCCGACCGCTCCAGGTATTCGTTATCGATGCGCGCAAAAAGCTCCGGAGGGCCACTGGCCATCGGGGTATCTGGCATAAGTCTATTTTCGCACGGATGGGCTGAGACGCGGCTGTTAGAATCGAAAGAACGCCCGTCCGATGCCATTCTCAACATACAACGATGCCCTCGACTGGGCTGCGAAGGCCTGGGGTATCCAGCCGGACTACTGGGACATCTTCGGAAAACATCACGTCACTTCGTTCGACACCAAGCGGGCCATTCTCGAATCTCTCGGCATTCCTGCCGGCAGCAAGGAGGCGCTGGAGCGGGCGCTCGGCGAGCGGTCTCGCGCCGAGTGGTCGCGCCTGGTTCCGCCCTGCCTGGTGGTCAGCGAGAATCAGCGGCCCCGGGAATTCGCCGCACATTTGCCCGTTGCGCTCGCCGGACAAATTGCCCGCGTCGCTCTGAAAATGGAGGACGGTGCATCGCAGACGTACTCCGTGACTCTCCGCGACGTGCCAGCGGTCGATTCGGCGGAGTTCGACGGCCAGCGCTATCTGCGCAAATTGCTGCCTCTGCCTGCAAGCCTTCCTCTCGGATATCACGATCTCGAGATTTTTCTGGGAGACGCATCTGCGTCGATGCGCCTGATCGTCGCGCCGGACCGTGCTTATCTGCCCGATGGTTTGCGAGCCGCGGGCATTGCGGTCGCGTTGTATGGGATTCGGTCGGAACGCAACTGGGGATGCGGCGATTTTCGCGACCTCCAGGGGCTAATCGACTGGGTGGCCGATGTAGCCGGCGGCAGTTTCGTGGCGCTCAATCCGCTGCACGCCATCCACAATCGCCGTCCGTACAACACCAGCCCTTACCTTCCCAATTCGGTTTTCTATCAGAACTTCCTTTATCTGGATCTGGAGAGCATTCCGGATTTCGCCCACTGCGGGCGCGCACAGAAGCTCCTGATCAAATCCGATGTGCAGCAGGAAATCGCGGCGCTGCGAGACTCGGAGTTTGTCGAATACGAGCGCGTGCACGCACTGAAGATGAAATTTCTGAAGCTGCTCTTCGCCGCCTTCTTGCGAGAGCGGCGGTCCGGCTCGCCCCGCGCGCAACAGTTTGAGGAGTATCGCGGGCGCGAAGGGGAGCCGCTCGAGCGCTTCGCCACGTATTCCGCGCTCGACGAGTGGATCCACCGTCGCAACCCTCAGATCTGGATGTGGCCGGAATGGCCCGAGCCGTATCGCGACCCGCTATCGCCCGAGACGCAAGCGTTCCGGCTAAAACACTGGCGGCTGGTTCTGTTTTATCAGTACGTGCAGTGGCAAATCGATATTCAACTGGCTGCCGCTCAGCAGCATGCCCGGGATAAGGGATTATCTATCGGGCTTTATCACGACCTCGCGCTGGCCACCGATCGCTACGGCGCGGACCTGTGGGCGCACCGGTCGTATTTCGCCGCAGGCTGCCGGGTTGGTTCGCCTCCAGACGACTTCAATCCCAAAGGACAGGACTGGGCCTTTCCTCCTCCGAATTCCGCCCGGCACCGCGAATCCGGATACCAGCTCTTCATCGAGTCGATTCGCCAGAACTGCCGGCACGGCGGCGCGCTGCGCATCGATCATGTCATGCGTTTCTTCCGGCTCTACTGGATCCCCGACGGGGTCGCCGCGGACTCCGGCGCTTACGTGCGCGACCATTGGGAGGACCTCATTCGCCTCGTGGCGCTGGAAAGCGTTCGCCATCGCGTGATTGTGGTTGGCGAAGATCTCGGAACGGTCGAACCCGAGGTTCGGGACGCACTGGCCCGCTTTGGCATCTTGAGCTACCGGCTTCTGTATTTCGAAAAAGATCAGGCCGGCCGTTTCCGCAAACAGTCGGCTTATCCCGAGCAGGCGCTGGTTTCTTCGACAACCCACGATCTGCCCACATTGGCGGGATTCTGGATCGGCGAAGACATCGAAGCGCGGCGTCGCGTGGGCTTGCTGCCGGACGACCCCAGTTATCGCGAACAACTGCGTTTGCGCGCGGTGGAGAAGCAAAAGATGCTGGACGCGCTCCTGGAGGCGGGCCTCCTGCCAGGCTGGTTTCCGCGGTCCGCTCTGGAGATCCCGGAGTTAACCGGAGAACTGCACAACGCCGTCATCGGATTCCTGGCCTCCACTCCCTCCATGCTGCTGCTCATCAACCAGGAAGACCTCACCAAGGAAATTGCGCAGCAAAACCTGCCGGGCACTACGTGGCAGTATCCAAACTGGAGCCGCAAAATGCACTTCCGGCTCGATGAACTCTACTCCGCCAAACAGGCTACCGATTTCGTGCAGATGTTCCGCAACTGGATTGAAAAGACCGGCCGCCGAAATTAGCCCAACCGCCCTACTTCTCCAATTCCCGAACCGTGCGCGGGTCGTCCATTGGTGGTGAGGGCTTCGGATGGAGCGGTTCCCTGGCGGCCGCCGGGTCGAACAGCCGCTTATCGATGGGTAGGACGCGGAAGGGGGTGAAGTCCGGCGAACTGGTGAAGCAGTCCGCCAGGTCAGAGGCGGTGGCGTCATACAGGTTCAGGGGCGGGACGCCCAAAATGCGAAACACCGTCTTCAGCAGGCCGGGGAAACTGGCATGGACGTGCGAGACATATTGCCTCTTGACGTACGGCCCCGCCGCCAGGAGCAGCGTGCGATGGGAGTCGATGTGATCGCGGCCCCCTTGGGCATCATCCTCCGTGATGAACACAGCCATTTCCTTCCACCACGGTGAATTCGTCAGATACTCCACGATTCTCCCCAGCGCATAATCGTTGTCCGCGACAAACGAGGCGTGAAAAGGATAGCCGTCGCTCGGCCGGGTTTCGGCCATGTGGTCGTTCGGCAGATGAATAAACAGGAATCGCGGCAGCGGCTGGCCCCCCTGTTCGTATTTCTCCCGCATCTCGCGGATGAATTGATCCGCTCGAAACTGGTCCGGAATGTTCATATTGAACCCCGGATACTCGCGGGACGTGTTGCGGTACAAAGGAGCCGGCATGGGGATGTTGGTGAGAAAGCGCGCGCCGCTCGGCTTTTCGCCCGGCTCTTCCTGGTTGCCCGCTAGCTCGAAGCCTTCGCCGAAATTGAAGAAAGAGATGCCGTGGCGCTCCAGGTGGTGCCAGATGGTTCCGCCTTCGGGTTGCTCTTCGGGGTGGACGGACGAGTTGCTCTCCGCAAACAGCAGCCTTCCTGGCGCGGTCGTGGGAAATCGAAAATCTTTTCCACCCGCATAGGAAGCCATGAGCGAGCTCTCCGTCCAGATATCTGGAAATGCGTCAACCAACCAGTGATGTCCGTCCACGCTGACTTCCGAATCCGCATAGAAGTTGTCACTGAACGCCCATCGTTTTGCGAGCGCGTGATGATTCGGGGTCACGGCGATGTCTTTTAAGCTAAGGCGGCTTCTTCCGCCGTCACAAAAGCCGCGCATTCCGAATCGAGCCAGGGCCGGCACGCCGGCCACCGGACCCATGCCCGCCACCGCGAGGTCGCCGAAAACCTCGTCGAACGTCCGGTTTTCTTTCACGATCAGAACGACGTGCCGGACTTCCTGGGGAATAGCTGGAGCGGGAGCGGACCTTGGCCGGAAGCCGTTGGCTTCCAAGACGGTTGCGGTGTGTGCCGCGAGAGAAGCCGCATCCGGCACGGGGAAAACCGAAATCGAACCGCGCCGGAGTACGTCTATGAAGGCGTTCGAATCCCCTCCGGAAACGTAAATGTTTGGACCCGTGCCGTGGCCCTTTGCATTCGTTACATACACAGTGTCGTGGTCGATCAAGACCCGGGTAGGGAACCAGCCGACCGGCAGGTGCCCTAATACGTGCATGTCGCGCGCATCAATCACGCCGACGGCATTGATTCCCGCCTCCGCCACCAGCAGCCACCCGTGCGCCTCGTCAAACGCCATGCCGACCGGCATCACCCCTCGAAGCTGCTCCAGGCCCGGGAACCGAATCGCCGCCTCTCCGACGATGGTTCGTGTCTTAGGATCGACAGCCGTCACGCTGTCGCCGTGTGTATTTGAGACAAACACCCGGTCAGCGGTGGCAATCACTCCGGATGGGCTGCTGCCGCCGTCTACGCCGTCTCCAAAGGGCCTGCCCGTCCGAATCACCGCCGCTACCTGCGGCGCGCCTGGATCCGCCAGGTCCACGATATACAGGGAGTTGGATTCGCGGGCATTGGGATCCCCCAAACCGGGGACATCCACCCCGCCGTGTGCCGTCGACCGCCGGACTCCGTCGCGCGCCTCCGGCGAAGGAAAGCCGAAAGCCGGAAACGGTAATCCTGTTTCCTGTGGGCTCTTGGGATCAACACCAGTTAGCGAACTGTACTGAAACATACCAATGTTCGTGACATAGGCAGTGCGCTTGTCGGGCGAAAGCGCGATTGCGAAGGGCAGTCGTCCCACCGGCAATGAAGAAACTACTCGACCTTTCTTAGTGTCCATCACAACCAGGCGAAAGTTGGCCTGATCGAGCACATAGAGCAACGCTCGGTCGGCGTCGAACGCCAAATCGCCCGTGTAGCTGTCCTGAAAACCGTTCTGGTTTAGATCGTGGAGCCTGTGGCGGCTTCCCGTTGCCAGGTCAATCATGCGCACCCGGCCGGAATTTCCTTCCGAAACAAATGCAACTTTATTTCCGGCGAAGGCAGCTCCCATAAAGACGCTGCGCCACTCGCCGCTGTCTTCCGAGCGATCTTCTCGATGCGGCGCGGTGACCAAGTGACGGGTCGTCAAACTTCCGTTTCTGTCCTTCTCCAGAACACTCACCGAGAAACGCTCGGGTCCGCTGTTCACTGAAATGAGAGTCTTTCCGTCCGGGCTGAGGGCCAAGCCGAACGGACCAGGTCCTGTGACGTACTGTCGGCCCACCGGCGCAATAATGCGTCCGCCAGGCAGTATGCTCGGGGCTCCGGGCCGATGGATCGCCGGTCTGGTTCCCGCCGGCGCACTGTAATCAGCGGCGATCGCGGGAATGAGGGCCAACAGGATGGTCGGAGAAGTCATCGACTTTTCATGTGCCCGATTGAGTCAGTAGCCAGCTTAGCAGCATCCAAAAAAATCGGTTGTGCCGGAATTGGATGTCCTTGAGGGAACGGGTCAAAGTAACCTTGCCCATGTAAAAATGTCCTGCTCCGCACGTTATTCGGTAAAACTGCATCTGGCGGTAACTTACTGCCCCGGCGGCGAACTGGTACGTTTACCCTGCTCCCATTGGGCTATTGCGCTGTGGCCAAGGCAAGCGTAACATTTGGCACGGGACATGCTCGTTCCTACTCGCGTGGCGGGTCTACGCCACCGTTTCAAGCTGCGGAACCAACCGCGGTGCCGACCCCAAGGGCTTGCAAAATCGGAGGAAGATCGTGCTGCCTGCAAGCATGAGAGCGACAGGTTGCGAGGAAGATGAGTCAGGAGCGAACGTGCTCATGAAACGGCACAGCCTTCGGGAAGTGGCTTCACGGGAGCCCCCCTGTTTTTCCCAAGGCGCCACGGCTCAACATAAAGAAATAAACCTACGGCTGACTGAAAGCGTCCAAGAAGACAAGATTGCAGACGATCATGGGCATACCAGCCTGCCGGTTTCTTGTGGCGGCAGCATCTAAATGGAGAGAGCAATGGCAACCACCCCTACGACGTTAGCTTTTCCCCAACGGCAATCCTTAGAGGATCCACTGGCGCACCTCCCCTGTTCGAGCATCCTGGAGTATCGGAAGGGCCAGGTCATCTACGACCAGGATCAGCCTTCCACCAACATCTATCTCGTGATCGACGGCAAAGTGAAAGTCTGCCGGATGGCCGAGGAGGGCCGGCAGATTCTGGTCGACATCTATCAGACCGACGAGTTCTTCGGTGAGTCCGCGTTCCTTAACTCCAGCACCCGGGATGAACAGGCGTCGGCGCTGGAAAATACCAAGGCGATGACGTGGACCGCTGCTGAAATCATGGATCTTGTCATGCGGCGCCCGCGCCTGGCGGTGGCGTTGCTCCAGATCCTGGTGCAGCGTTCCACCGATTTCACGCAGCGCATCGAGAGCTTCTCGGTGGATAATATCGCCCGGCGGCTGTCACGGACGCTGATCCGCTTCTCGGAAAGACTGGGCCGGAATCACGAAGACGGCTCCGTCGAAATGATGCCATTCACGCACGAGTTGCTGTCGCAGTGCGTGGGCACATCGCGCGAGATCGTGACGCACTACATGAATCAATTCCGGCGCCAGGGGTACCTGCGTTATTCGCGCAAGGGGATTGTCCTCTACCGCGACGCCATGCGCGATTGGCTGCGAAACCAGCAGTCCGCCTCCGCCTGAACCCCGCGGGTTAGGGTCCACGATCTATACTCTAGGTCGTGGACCGTGTATTCGATGGACGAACGGCGCTGGTTACCGGCGCGTCACGCGGCATTGGCGCCGCCACAGCGATGGCGCTTGCGCAAGGCGGCATCCGCCGCCTGATTCTGCACTACAACTCCTACGGCGAAGGATTAGAGCGCCTGGTCGCGTCCGTGCGAGACGCTGGAGCTCGAGCGGACATCATCCAGGCAGACCTGGGATGCCAGTCCGGCGTAGATTCCTTCTTGAAGGATCTCCAGGCGGTGGGTCCCGGCGTCGATATTCTGGTCAACAATGCCGGCTCGCTGGTTAAGCGCGCAAAGCTCGCCGAGTTTACGCCCGAGCTGTTTGATCGCGTGATGACCCTGAACGTGAAGAGCGCGTGGTTTATCGCTCAGGCGGTAGCGCCGCACATGATCGAGCGGAAGAGCGGAATCATCGTGAACCTGAGCTCCATCGCCGCGCGAAATGGGGGAGGAATGGGCGCCGCCATTTACGCTGCGGCCAAAGCCGCGGTGTCCACCATTACCAAGGGGCTGGCGAAAGAACTCGCGCCCCATGGAATTCGTGTGAACGCCGTGTCTCCGGGCACCGTAGATAATCATTTCCACGAGCAGTTTTCCACGCGACAGGTGCTGGATGGCGTGGTGGCGGCTACTCCGGCGGGAACGCTGGGCACCAACGAAGAGGTGGCCGACACGATTTTATTCCTGTGCTCGGACGCCGCGCGCTACATTCACGGCCAAACCATCGAGATCAACGGCGGAATGTTCATGGTGTAGTGAACGGCAGCCGTGCGGTTTGCGCGTTTCCCGCGGAATTCGTCATTTCCACTTCAACAGAGGCGACTTGAGCGGGATTCCCGTTCACGGGAAAGAATGCGTGGAGACTGAAGACGCCGCCAAGGTCTGA
>Ga0335079_10005092_pt1 | contig 15075 bp, 17 predicted proteins | sample Lox_Sample_33_FD_206719 | JGI IMG/M metagenome (GOLD analysis project Ga0335079, IMG submission 206719) | Soil microbial communities from Loxahatchee National Wildlife Refuge, Florida, United States - Lox_Sample_3.3 | ecosystem: Environmental > Terrestrial > Soil > Wetlands | place: USA...
CGGGTGGCGGACACCCGCACGGTGGTGGCGTCGGGCCGGCTCAGCGACACGAAGGCAGCAGTCGAGCACGCCGGCGACGTCGACTATCTGGCCGTCATTGCCCGTATCGACGGTGGGCCAGCGCTGGGACTCGTGCGCAGCGAATCGGCGGGGGTCGAGGTGACGCCCCAAGCAGGATTGGACGTGACGGTGCCACGTTCTCGCGTGACGTTCGCCGACGCAGAAACCGAGGCGGTGGTCGAGGGTGAGCTCGCCGAGACGATCATCGACCGCCTGATCGACGTTGCGGGCGTCCTCGCCGCGGCCGAGGCCGTGGGCGCGTCCGCGGCGGTGTTCGCGCAGGCGCAGCAGTACGCCGCCGAGCGCCGGCAGTTCGGCCGGACGATCGGATCGAACCAGGCGCTGCGGCACCTCATGGCAGACCTCCACGTGAGGCAGGCGAGTAGCTGGTCGACGACGCTGTACGCCGCCGCGGCGCTGGACGACGGAATCACCGGAGCGCAGCAGACAGCGACAGTCGCAAAGGCATACGTCTCTCGCGCGGCGCGCGAGGTCGCCCATGGATCGATGCAGATCTTTGGAGGTATCGCATTCACCGAGGAGCACCCTGCCCATCGGTTCTTGCGACGGATCGTCGTGCGCGAGCAACAGTTCGGAGACGCCACCCATCATGAGCGGGAGCTGGGCCGGGCGCTGGCGAACGCCGCGTCACAGGTGACGGCGTGACTTCAGCGGAGGAACTCAGCTTCAACGATCCAACCGCGCAACGGCTCGAACGAATCACGACCGGCGCCGATGCGGAGATCGTTGGGCCGATGCTGGCCGACATCCTGCACGATCCACGGTGGCTCGAGTGCGACGTCGCGCTGATCTCGGGCGGTAAGTCGAACCTGACCTACCGCGTCGCTTGCGATGCGGGTGAGGTCATTCTGCGGCGCCCTCCCCTCGGTCACATCCTTCCAACCGCCCACGACATGGGTCGCGAGTACCGCGTCCTCACGGCGCTCGCGGATACCGCGGTGTCGGTGCCGCGGACCTTCCACCTCGGTGACGCCGACAGCCCGTTGGGTGCGCCCTTCTACCTGATGGAGCGAGTCGTCGGTCACATCTGCCGAAACGCCCTGCCGCCCGGCTACGCGGACACGCCTGGCGATCGTCGCCGTGTCGGCGAGGCGCTCGTCGACGTCTTGGCCGATCTCCACGGCGTCGATCCCGGCGAGGTCGGACTGGGTGAGTTCGGGCGCCCCGCGGGCTTCATGGAGCGGCAACTGCGGCGCTGGTCGAAACAGTGGGACGCATCGAAGACCGGCGAGTTGCCGGCGCTCGACGCGCTACGCGACAACCTCGTCGCGGCGATGCCCGAACAGCGCGCGACCGCGATCGTCCATGGCGACTTTCGTCTCGACAACACAATCCTGCATCCAACCCGGGTCGGCGCGATCGTCGCCGTGCTCGATTGGGAGATGAGCACGCTCGGCGACCCGCTCGCCGACCTCGGGGCGATGCTGGCCTACTGGAGCGAGTCCGGAGATTCGGACGCTCTGCGGCGGGCGCGGATCATGGCGCCGGTCACAGCCACCGAGGGATTCCCCACCCGCGCCGAGATCATCGAGCGATACGCGCGACGCACCGGCATCGACCTTTCCGACGTCGACTGGTACCAGTCGTTCGCCTACTTCAAGCTCGCCGTCGTGTGTCAGGGAATCGCGGCGCGCGCCGCCGGCGGCTCGATGGTCGGCGGAGGCTTCGACAACGCCGAGCGGCTCGTGGCGCCGCTCATCGAGGCGGGCCGGCAGCAGCTCAGCGTCCGCCAGACCACCTGACGCTCAGTTCGCGACGGGCTGTCGCTCGTAGCGAGCAGACTCGCGCCGCGCGATCGCCATGTGGTGGACCTCGTCTGGTCCGTCGGCGATCTGGAGAATGCGAGCCACCGCATACAGCTCGGGGAGCAAGGTGTCCTGGGCGACGCCGGCTCCGCCGTGCGCCTGGATCGCCCGGTCAATGACCCACGTGGCCACCTCGGGCGCCGCCACCTTGATCGCCGACACCTCGATCCGGGCGCCGCGGTTTCCGACCGTATCCATCAACCACGCCGTCTTGAGTACAAGCAGGCGTACCTGCTCGATGCGAACGCGGGATTCGGAGATCCAGCGCTGGACGACCCCGTGTTCGATGATCGGGCGACCGAACGTCGATCGCTGTGCCGTCCGCTCGCACATCATCTCGAGCGCGCGCTCGGCCATCCCGATCGCCCGCATCGCGTGGTGGATCCGCCCGGGGCCGAGTCGCTCTTGGGCGATCCGGAAGCCATCGCCCTCGTCTCCGAGGAGGTTCGACGCCGGCACGCGCACGTTGTCATAGACGATCTCGGCGTGGCCGCCATGGGGTCCGTCGTCGTAGCCGAACAGGCTCGTCGCGCGCTGGATGTTCACCCCGGGCGTGTCCTTGGGCACGAGGATCATGCTCTGGCGGCGGTGCCGGGTCGCCTCCGGGTCGGTGACGCCCATCACGATCAGCAGCGTGCAGCGCGGTGACATCGCTCCCGATGTCCACCACTTGCGCCCGTTGATCACGTAGTCATCGCCATCGCGCTCGATTCGGGTGGCGATGTTGGTCGCGTCTGAGGACGCAACCTCCGGTTCGGTCATCGAGAACGCGGAGCGGATCTCGCCCTCGAGTAGCGGTTCGAGCCACTTCTCCTTTTGTTCTTCGGTCCCGAACAGCGATAGCAGTTCCATGTTGCCGGTGTCCGGCGCGGAACAGTTGATCGCCTCGGGGGCGATCCAGGGATTCCGGCCGGTGATTTCCGCCAACGGGGCGTACTGCAGGTTCGTAAGGCCCGCGCCGAATTCGTGAGTGCGCGGCAGGAACAGGTTCCAGAGGCCACGCCGCCGAGCCTCTGCCTTCAACTCCTCGATGACCGGCGGGGTTCCCCACCGGTCATCGAGCGAACGGGCTTCGTTCCTGAAGCGCGCCTCGGCCGGGTAGACGCACTCGTCCATGAACGCGAGCAGTCTGTCCTGATACTCGACCGTCGTGTCGTCGTAGCCGAAATCCATGGGATCGTGGTGTCCGTGAGCGGTGACCGGCTAGCGGTGCTTCCAGACCGGATCGCGCTTCTCGAGGAACGCCTGCACGCCCTCCTTCGCGTCTTCGGACTGATGCGCGACGTTGCAGGTCATGCTCTCGAGCGCGATCAGCGTCTCGGTGTCGCCGTCAAGACCGCGGTTGGCTGCCATCTTGGTGATCCGCATCGTGAACCTGCTCTTGTCGAGCATCGGCGCGGCAAAGTCCGCGATCGCCTGATCCATCTGCTCGCCCGGGACGGACACGTTCGCCAGGCCCCAGTCGTAGCACTCCTTCCCGGAGAGGAGCTTGCCGGTGAACAGGAGCTCCTTGGTCTTGCGCAGCCCGATGTATCGAGGGAGACGGTAAATCGGACCCGCTCCGCCGAACAGGGCGCGGCGAATGTGAAAATCGCCGATCTTGGCGTCGTCGGCCGCGATCAGGAAATCGCACGAGATCGACAGCTCGAAGCCTCCCGCCACGGCGTAACCCTCGACGGCCGCGATCGTCGGCTTGGCCAGGTTGAACGCGCGGTCGAACGTGTGCGCGGAGACCTGGGCGATCTTGATCGAGTTGGCGGACGTCTTGAGGAACTCCGAATCGAGCATGTTCAGGTCCGCGCCCGCGGAGAAGGTGTGGCCCCGGCCACGGATGACCACGACTTGCACATCGTCGTCCTCTTCGGCGCGGTCGAGGGCTGCAGCGAGGGTGACGATCTGTTCCCAGTTGAAGCAGTTCTTGACGTGGGGTCGGTTCAGCCAGATCGTGGCGATGCCATCGCTGACCTCGTACTCCACGGCGCCTTCTCGTGTCGTTGCTGGGCTCGCTTGCTCCTGAACCGTCATCGGTTTCCTCCATCTCGCATTGTCTAAGCTGAATTCAGATCATATCTTTTCATCGTCGATTTGCCTAGGCCTATCTCGGCGGAACGCCCATCGTCGGTTTTTGCCGCAAATCCAAGGTTTCTCGCCGTCCGCTCGACGCCCGAGGCCAGAAATCGTCCGGACTATGCCCATGGCGGTCCCGGGTATGGCATACTGAACTCGCTTCAATTATTGCTTTTGTCGGCGTCAGCTGAGTGGCGGGACGTGGAACACACAGTTCAGATCCAAGCACCTCTGCCGCACATCAAGTCGGTCAACATCTGGCTGCTCCGAGGGGAGCCGTTGACGCTCGTCGACACCGGCCCCCGCACCGACGAGGCGGTGAGCGCACTCGAGACCGGCCTGCTGCGAGAAGGACTCCGGATCGAGGACATCGAGCTCGTCATACCGACTCACCACCACCTCGACCACTCGGGGCTGATCGCGACGATCGTGGGGCGCTCAGGGGCCAAGGTCGCGGCGCTCGATCGCGCCGCGGACTACGGCGCGAGCTATGTGGAGCGGTCAGCGGCCGATCGCTCGTTCTCCGTCGAGCTGATGCGCCATCACGGGGTCCCCGAGCCGGTGATCGAGGCCAACGAAGGCTTCTGGGACTTCATCCGCGACACCTCCGACGCATTCGAGACCGACATCGTCCTCTCCGACGGCGATGTCATCCGGGCCGGCGGCCGCGAGCTCCGGATCCTGGCGCGCCCCGGACACAGCACAACCGACGCTCTGCTCGTCGACGAGTCCAGCGGCACCGCGTTCGTCGGCGACCACCTGCTCGCCGGGATCTCATCCAACGCCGAGATCGTGCCGGCGGCAGAACCGACCGGATCCCGACCCCGGGCACGAATCGAGTATCTCGGCAACCTGCGGCGGACGGCGTCGATGCCGCTCACGCGACTGCTGACCGGTCACGGCGATCCTGTCACCGATCACAGACGACTGGTGCTGCGTCGCTTCAGCGAACACCAGCGTCGCTGCCAGCGCATTCTCGAGGTTCTCGAGGAAGGTCCGGCGCATGCGTACGGAATCGCCGGGCACCTGTGGTCGGCGCGGACCGTGGCCGAGCAACCGCTGCTCGTCGTGTGGGAGGTGCTCGGCCATCTGGACCTGCTTCTTGACGACGGCACCGTCTCCGAGGAGATCGTCGACGACGGCAGCCGCTATGGGAAGGCTTGGTTTTCGCTGCGTCAACCAACCGACCGCGACGGCGGCGCCGAGACCGCCGGCCTGCGACAAACATCAATCCTCTACCCAGGAGTTGAGCGCCCTGCCAAGTTCCAGTGACAGCGCCGGCGCGCCGGACAGCATCCGCGCGCGTCACCTATTTGATTTATCGGGACGCATAGCGGTTGTCACGGGTGGCACCCGCGGACTTGGCCTGGCGATGGTGCGCGCGTTCGCATCTGCCGGCGCCGAGGTCGTGGTCGTCAGCCGGAAGCCCGAAGCGTGCAACGAGGTCGTGACCAGCCTGCGCGCAGAGGGGTTCAAGGCAGCTGGATGCGCGTGCCACGTCGGGCATTGGGACGAGCTCGAGCCGCTCGTCGACGGCGTTTACCGCGACTTCGGCCGGATCGACGTCCTCGTCAACAACGCCGGGATCTCGCCCCTGTACGGGAAGCTCTCAGAGGTGACCGAGGATCTGTTCGACAAGGTAATCGGCGTCAACCTCAAGGGACCATTCCGCCTCGCGGCGCTCGTCGGTGAGCGGATGGTCGCGGGCGGCGGCGGCTCGATCATCAACATCTCGAGCACGGGGGCCGTCCGCCCGACGAGCGACATCGTTCCTTATGCGGCGGCGAAGGCGGGCGTGAACGCCATGACGATCGGGCTCGCGCACGCGTTCGGTCCGACGGTCCGCGTGAACGCGGTCATGCCGGGACCATTCCTCACGACGATCGCCCGTGCGTGGGACATGGATGTGTTCGCCGAGCGCGCCAGAACCTTTCCGATGAGGCGCGCCGGTCAGTCCGAGGAGATCGTCGGAGCGGCCCTCTATCTCGCGAGTGACGCCTCGACGTACACCACGGGTTCGATCATGACCGTGGACGGTGGTGCGCAATGGAGCATGGCCGGCACCGGTGAGGGCGCACCGGAGCTTCAACTTGAAGTCAACTCATTGCCCCGGTAGCGTCGAGGAGCCATGCCTGCCGATCAGCCGCTGTGGCTTCGCGCCGTTCTGCGATTGGAGCGGACCATCGGTGAGCCGATCGAGTCGGCGGTTCGCTCCGACACATACTTCGACCTGGTGAGCACGACTACCCGGGTGCGACGCAAAGTGATCGGGACGGCCGAAGGGGTTTCTCGCCGGTGTCTTCACCTGCTGAACCTCCCTGCCGGGTCGGACATCCAGAGCATGCGACAGCAGCTGACACGGATGGAGCGGCGGCTCAACCAGCTCTCCGACGAGGTCTCCGAGATGGACGAGACGGAGCCACCGACGCGCGTCAGATGAATCCGCGGATCCCCTCCACGCTCAACCCCGGCGATCTCCTCCAGCGCGTCAACCGGGACGTCGAGCGCTCCGTGCTGCGGGCACGGAACGGCATCCGCTACGTCCGGGGGACACACCGCCCCACACTCGGAGCGACCCCGAAGGACGTCGTCTGGAAGAGCGGCAAGGCGGAGCTGTGGCGCTACAAGCACGGCGACCGCCGCTACGGACCTCCGGTCGTGATCGTCCACAGTCTCGTCAGCCGAAGCTACATCCTCGACCTCCGCCCCGGTAACAGCACCGTCGAGTACCTCACGGCCGCCGGCCTCGACGTATTCATGCTCGACTGGGGGGTTCCCGACGAGCTCGACGCTGACAACGATCTCGAGCGGTACGTCGACGTGTACCTGCCGCGGGCGCTCGCGGCAGCGCGGCGCGCTAGCGGCCACGACGAGGTCACGCTCGCGGGCTACTGCCTGGGCGGCGTGCTCGCTGCGCTGTACGCCGCCGGGCATCAAGACGCCGGCGTGCGCAACCTGATCCTGATGGCCACGCCCGTCGACTTCAACGAGATGGGAGCGATGGTCGCGCTCCTGCGCGAGGGGAGGCTGAATCCGGACGAGATGATCGACCAGACCGGGAACGTTCCCGCCGACGCGCTTTACAGCGGCTTCTACATGCTGGCCCCGACGACCGAGGTCGCGCAGAAGGCAACGCTGCTCGAGAACCTTTGGAACGACGAATTCGTGGAGGGGTTTCAGGCAATGGCGACTTGGTCGCGCGATCACGTGCCCTTCCCCGGCGCCGCGTTTCGGCAGCTGGTCGAGCTCCTCGTCCGCCAGAACGTCCTGATGACCGGCTCGATGCCGCTCGGGGGGCGAGCCGTCGATCTCGCGGCCGTCAAGGCGAATGTTCTCAACGCGATGGCCGACCGCGACAACGTCGTCCCGCCGCCCGCGGTTGAGCCGGTGATGCAGCTCGTCGGCGACCCGACGCGCCGAGAGGAGCTACGGCTTCCAGGAGGTCACGTGACCTTTGGGACCGGCCGGTCGGCGTTCAAGCACACGATGCCGAAGCTGACGGGCTGGATCATCGACCACAGCGATACACCGTCATGAACGAGGAGCCGCATGGAGATACGACCAGTCGAGTCCGACGACAGCGATGCGCTGTCTCGCTTCTTTGAACGCATCCCCGAAAGCGATCGGACCTTCCTAAAAGAGGACGTCGGAGACCCGCGCGTACTGGCGGATTGGGTCCGCCCGGCCACAGGACGCACGATCGCCGTCGAGGACGACGAGGTCCTCGGCTCGGTCGAGGTGTTCCGGCTGGTGGGCTGGTCAAGTCACGTCGGCGAGGTCCGGCTCGTCGTCGACCCCGATCACCGCGGCCGCGGCATCGGGCGACGCCTGGCGCGCCAGGCGGTTCTCGACGCGGTCGATATGGACCTGAAGAAACTGGTGGTCGAGGTGATCGCAGACCAGGGACCGTTGATCGCGATGTTCCGCGGCCTCGGTTTCGAGCCCGAAGCGCTTCTGACCGATCACGTCCGCGATCGCTCGGGCCAGATGAGAGACCTGATCGTGCTCGCCAACTCTGTCGATGAGCAGTTCGCGGCGATGGCGGCGGCCGGCGTGGCCGACCAGTTGCAATGAACGCGCCGGGCCGCGGGGTCAACTTCAGCGCAAGCTGCGCGCTGCCGATCCAAGTTCAGGTAGATTTTAGTTGTCTGGAGGTGTCGCTCCGGAGACCTGGCCACGGTCACCGGGAAGGCAACAGAGGAGGATCGCTGCGATGGGTTTCACGGAGGATGTGTTGGAGCGCGTTGTCGACGTGATTGGCAAGGTTGCCAATACGGCGTTGGTCCCCTGGGGAGGCGCCGAGGCGTGCGTGGACGCGTACGAGATGACCATCCGGGCCGTCACGGACGCTCAGCGGAACGCCGCCCGGGCGATCGGGGTCGAGCCCGTGCGCTCGGCTCTCGCCTCGTGCGCCGACCTCACCCGAGACATCGGCGCCACTCATCTCTCGAGCGTGCGCTGGATCCTGGACGTGTGAGCACCGGGTCCGGCATCGTCACCGGCCTCGACGGACGTACGCGGCTTTACTGGGAGAGCCGCGGCACGGGCGATCCCGTGTTGCTCATCCACGGTCTCGGCCTCAGTGGCGGAGCCTGGTGGCGGACCGTCGAGGCGCTCGCTCCTTCGATGCGCGTGATCACGTTCGACCATCGCGGGATCGGTCAGTCAAAGTCGCTGACGTACGCGTACACCACCGAGGCGATGGCCGACGACGCCATCTCGATCCTCGACGACCTCGCGATCGATCGCGTTCACGTCTATGGGTTCTCGCTCGGCGGCATGGTCGCCCAGCAGGTCGCGCTTCGCCACCCCACGCGAGTCAGGTCGCTGGTCCTCGGCGCCACGCACTCGGGCGGACGCCGCGCCGCGTACCCCGAGTCCGAGGTCGTCGCGTTCTTCCGCCGGCGGGCAACGATGCCCTCGAGGGAGGCCGCATGGGCGTCGGTGCCTTACAACTACGGTCCGCGGAGCCGCGCCGAGCACGTAGACCGCATCGCCGAGGACATCGACCGGCGACTCCGGAATCCGTTCAACGAGCGCGCGTACCGGGCGCAACTTCTCGCGGCGTCGCTGCACAACTGCTACCGCCGTCTCGACCGGATCCGCGCACCGACCCTCGTCGTTCACGGCGCGCGGGATCGGATCATTCCCGTCGCGAACGCGGACATGATCGCTGACCGGGTGCCGGGGGCCCAGCTGAAGATCCTCGACGATGCCGGCCATCTCTACCCGACGGAGGAGCCGGCGGTAGACGAGGCGATCGGGTCGTTCTTCGCCGCGCGCCGCTGAGCTTGGCGCCGGTCTGATTGAATTGACCTCAGTGCAGGTTCTGGATGATCTTCGAGTCGCAGACGTCGTGCGCCGGCACGCCGCGAGCCGACCCGACGTCATCGCGATCCGCTGCGGTCCACGTGCGCTCACGTATGGCGAGCTCGATGAACGCTCGAGCCGGCTGGCGCAGGCGCTGCTGTCGATCGGCGTGCGGGCCGGCGATCGGGTGGCCCACCTCGACCGCACCGCACCCGAGGTCGTTGAGCTGCTGTTCGCCACGAGCAAGATCGGCGCCGTAACGGTGCCGCTCAACTGGCGGCTGGCTCCGGCGGAGCTCGAGACGATCGTCGCGGACGCGGGCGCGGCGGCAATGATCGCGGGGCCCGGCTACCGCGACATCGCGAGGGAAATCGCGGCCCGCGTTCCGCGGCAACTGCACGTGGTGGATTCCGGCGAAGACTACGAGCGACGACTCGCCTGCCACTCGCCGCTGGATCCTGGCCACCGCGGGGAGGCCGGCGAGGTCGCAGTGCAGATGTACACCTCTGGAACCACCGGCCTCCCGAAGGGCGTCCTGACGACGCAGCGCAATCTCGCGGCGGCTTTTCTGAGCGCCGAGGTGTGGCTGTTCGACTCCGAGTCGGTCAGCCTGACTCCGCTGCCGATGTTCCACATCGGCGGGATCGGCTGGGCCTACCTCGGACTCGTGTCCGGCGCGACGACGATTCTCGTCAGTGAATTCGATGCAGCGGAAGTGCTCGATCTGCTCGAGCGCGAGCGGGTGACGAACGCGGTGTTCGTCCCCACCATCCTGCAGATGCTGGCTGCCGTCCCCGGGGCGGCCGAGCGCGACTACTCGAGCTTGCGTTCGATCACCTACGGCGCGTCGGCGATCACGACGCCCGTCCTTAGAGCCGCGCTTCGCACCTTCCGCTGCCCACTGTTCGGCGTCTACGGCTTGACCGAGACGACCGGCGGAGTCGTTCAGCTCGCGCCGGAGGACCACGACACAGACGGACCGCGGCAGCATCTGCTGCGGTCATCGGGCCGCCCGATGCCCTGGGTCGAGATGCGAATCGTCGACCCGGCCAGCGGATCCGATTGCGCTGCCGGCGACGTGGGCGAGGTCTGGCTGCGCGCACCCAACGTGATGGCCGGCTACTACAAGCGGACCGCCGAGACCGCCGCGTCCCTGCTTGCCGACGGCTGGCTGCGGACCGGTGACGGCGGCTTCCGCGACCTGGACGGCTACCTGTTTCTCACCGACCGGATCAAGGACATGATCGTGACCGGCGGCGAGAACGTCTACCCGATTGAGGTCGAGGAGGTGCTCTCCCAGCATCCGGGGGTCGCTGACGTCGCGGTCATCGGGGTGCCCGACGAACGCTGGGGCGAGAGGGTCATAGCGCTGGTGATCCGCGCTTCGGATGCGACCGTCGAGAGCGACGAGCTCGTGGCGTTTGCTCGCGAGCGGCTCGCGGGCTACAAGCTTCCCCGTCGGATCGAGTTCGTCGCCGCGCTGCCGCGCAGTGCCGCTGGCAAGGTACTCAAGCGCGAGTTGCGCGCGAAGTACGGGTCCGCGCCGGCGTCCCGCCCCTCGGGGCCGCTCGCCCCCGCGACTGCGCGCGAAGGAAGCTGACGACCTCGAGATTGGCGCCGGGCACGTCGGCGGGAAAGGCATGTGCGCCGGCGGGAAGGGCCAGGAACTCTGCTCCCGGAATAGCACCGGCGAGCAGGCGGCCATTGTCAACCGGGAGCACCACGTCGTGCTCGCCGTGGACGACGAGCGTCGGCGCCGTGATCTGACCGAGCATCTCGGCAGTGTCGTGCGCGCGTGCGACCTGGTGCTGGCGGCGGTAGAGCTGAGGATCGAGATCGCCGGCGAGGCGCTCGACGATGTCCTCACCGATACGGATCGCACGACCGCGGCAGGTCGTCTCGGCGTAGAGGTACGGCACTGCCGCCCACAAACCCTCTTCCGCGGGCACGTCAGCGAGGCGGCGGATGAATTCGCTGGTCGCACGGCTCGGTGGGACATACAGCTTCCCACCCGCCGACGACGATCCGAGGACGAGTGACCGCACGCGCTCCGGATGCCGGATCGCGATCTCTTGAGCGACCGCGGCGCCGAAAGACAGACCGACGACGTGAGCTCGGTCCACGCCGTCGCCGTCCAGCAACGCCGTCGCGTCGTCAGCGGTCGTGATGGCGCTACCGAGCGGGGCGACGAGGACTCGAAAGTGTGGCTGTAACGACGCGATCAACCGCACCGCGACCCCTCCAGTGAGCCCGATGCCGGAGAGGACCAGTACCGCAGGCTTCGTGCGAGCGTCGCCGCTTGTCATCGCGCCGGAACCCTATCACGAAATTTGAATTGACATCATCTCAGTTGCTGTGCTAGCTTTTCGTCAGCTAATAGCTAGCACATTGATCACCGCCGCGAAAGGAACACCGCCATGCCGACGCAAGAGAAGACAGACCCGATCACGGAGTCCGTCCAGGACGCCACCGAGCGCGCCGCCGACCTGCGCGAGAAGGCAATCGCATCGAGCAAGAAGGCAAGCGAGGCCTACCTGTCGTCCTACGAGAAGGCCGTCGTCACGCTGGCCGACACGTATGAGAAGGCCACCGGCGCAACCAAGATCGACTGGGTCGCCAGCATCGGCAGCCTTCAGGCCGACGCGACTCGTGAGATCGCGCGCGCCTACGCGAGCTCCGTCCGCGAGATCGTGTCCTGACTCAATCGAGATGACCGCGGCGGCCGACCCGTCGCGGTCGTCGCCAACCGCTACGGACCGATGCCATGAGCAACCACCAGTTCAGCTATCCCGTCGTGGTGCCGCTTCGCGGCATGACCATCTCGGGTCATTCGTGTCCGCCGCCACTGGCGGTGAGCCGTCCCGCCCACGACACGCCGCCTCCACCACCCTCGATCGCGTCGCCACGGCGATGACCATCCGGCCGGCGAGTCGCCAACCATCCGCTCCGGAGTCCTCCGAGGAGCAGATCACCGCGCTCGTTGCGCTCGTGTACGAGTTGCTCGACGCTCACGCCGACACCGCCCGGCTGGACGCGGATGCTGCGAGTGACGCCGACTGGGCCATTCACCTCGCGTACCTCAGGGACCTCCAGCGCGTCGGGAGAGAGACGCTGGCGGGGGTGGCCCCGGGGGCGAGTAGCTAGCTGGCGGGGTGACCCCGGTGGCGAGTAGCTAGCTGGCGGGGTGACCCCGGGGGGCGAGCGGCTAGCTGGCGGGGTCGAGAGAGCGAGCGACCCGTGGCTAGCGGGTAGTCCGTCGGCGACCGCGAGCCCCGCGCGACGAAGACGCCGCCTTCCCCGCGACCGTCGGGATCGCAGACCGGTCGCCGTCCGCCAAAGCCGGCGGTAGACCGAGCACCGCCAGCTGCCGGCGGATGTAGAACTCGGTCACCTCATCGAGGCTGACCTGGCCGCGCGGGCGATACCAGTGCCAGATGCTGTTGTAGAGCCCGAGGAGCGCGCGGGTGAGCAGGCGCGGATCGGCCTCGGGCAAGATGTCCTGCTCCATTCCGCGTACGAGGAAGGTCGCCCAGGTGAACTCGACGTCCCGGATCCGCGCGCGAGCGAGCGTGCGCGCTTCCTCTTCACGTGGAGACGTCCGGCGGACGGCGACCAGTCCTTGCTCGGCGACGAGAACCCGGTTGCGCAGTATGTCCTGTTCGTTGAGCTCGTAGGCCCCGCGCAGCACGGCCATCAGCGCGTCGAGGTAGTCGTCGTGCTGGTTCGTTCTGATGTCGAACTCGGTCCGGAAGAAGCCGAGCGCGTCGGCCATGATCACGTACAGGCAGTGCAGCTTGGACTCGAAGTAGTGATAAAGGGCGGTCGAGCCGATCCCGACGGCGGCGGCGACGTCGGCGAGCTTGGTCGCCTCGTAGCCGTTCTCGCCGAAATAGGCGGTCGCGGTCCGCAGGATCTCGTCGCGTTTGCTCCGCGAGGAGGTACCGGCGGCGCCGGTATCGCGTCTGCGGGTGGAACCCTGCCGTGTCGGTGGCACGCTCTCTCCTGGCTGGGGCGAATGGCGGTGCCCGGGAAATGATAGGCGCCTGAGCCGACGCCCGGCTGGGGAAGGTCTCGTCGCCGGCGTTCGGATTATCCGAACGCATAGAGGGGGCGCGGTTTGACCTGAATCCAACTTCGGCAATACCATCCGCACCTCGGTCCCAGTCAGCGATGCGAGAGAGCGAGCTCCGACCGGAAAGAGAGGAGAGGAAAGATGGAGACACTCCCGTCCCGGCCTCGGGGCGACGAACGCGTTGGCGTGACGTTGAGCCCGCTCTTGGCGAAGGAGGTCGCGCGAGCGCTCCGTATCCAGCTCGCCTGTGAGCTCGACCGGCCGTTTGGGGAACCGCTGCCGACGCGCGAGGACGGACAGCGCCTCCGAACCGTCGTCGACCTGTGCGTTGAGCAGCTCGACACGCTCGCCTGGGGCGAATCGCCGGACGAAGTGCGAATGGTTGCCCCTCGCGCTCTGCTGGAGGTCATCGCCAACGATCTTCTCGACGGCGGCAACGAACGGCTGGAGCATCCGGTCGGGTGGAACACGCCCGAGGCGCAGAGGGTCAGACGACAGGGCCGTCGCATGATTCGCGCCGCTGAGGCGATTAACGCGGCTCTCACCTCCCACTCCCAGTACCAGCTGGCCTCGTAGGTCATGCCCGCGCCTGCGGGACCTGTAATATCACTATATGAGTTCAGTTCAGGTCGACTCGTCGGGTTGGCGAGGCTCAGGTGGAGCCGCTCTCGACGGCGTGCTGGCGATCGTGGGGGGCTCGGACCGGCGAGCGTCCGGCAGCTGCTTGGCGCCTGATGTTCGCACCTGGATCGCCAGTCCAGAGCAGGGCCGGGCCGCCGCAGTCGGATCGACTCACGGCGCGGATAACGCCAGGCAGGCGCTCGCACGGCTCGCGCCGTCGAGTCTGACCGTCGTTGGCGTGGCGCATGCCGACGACGCCTGCTGGGCGGAGATCGAACGCGTCGGCGACGGTCGCCAGGAGACGTGCATCGTCGGATTGCGTTGCGACGACGCCGGCGCCGTATCGAGACTCGTGTGGCTGCGCGCAGCGCTCGTCCCCGCCCGCGACGCCGGTGATGGAAATGCCGCTCCCGACGCACGAACCGTGCTCGGACGCTACTTCGCCGACCTCATGACGTCGAGGTTCCGCGAGGCGGCGTCGCGTTTCAGCGCCGACACGATCTACTCCCATCCGCCCTACGCCGGCGGGAGCGAGCGTGTCCTGTACTGCGGGAGAGAGGCGCTGGTGCGGGGCTGGGTCAGCGACCGCGGGCCGAGCCCGGCGCAACAGATCATCACAGGCTTGTGGCAGCGAGGCAGCCGCGTGTTCGTCGAAGGCGTGATCGAGGGCATCGCCGGCGGCGGCAGCTTCTTCTCGACCGCTCAACTGACCGCCGACGGCGAAATCGCTCGGTACGTCGCCTTCTACAGCGCGACGCGGATTCCGGGCTTGAACCAGGAATCGAATTGAGGTAAGTTCAGCCCATGATGCGCTTCGAAGGCAAGGTGGCCGCGGTCACCGGCGGCGGATCGGGAATCGGCGCCGCCATCTGCCGTCGCCTCGCCGAGGAGGGCGCGACTGTCGCCGCGCTCGACCTTTCCGTGGACAGGGCGCAGGAGATCGTCGCCGACCTGCCCGGAGCTGCAGCTATCCAGGTGGACGTCAGCAACAGCGACTCGGTCGAGGAAGCGGTGTCGAAGGTCGAGTCCGAGCTAGGTCCGCTGGCGATCATGGTCAACAACGCCGGCGCGCTGGCGATGTCCCACGTGGCCCGGATCACGCCGCTGATCAAACAGCAG
>Ga0335079_10005093_pt1 | contig 15074 bp, 11 predicted proteins | sample Lox_Sample_33_FD_206719 | JGI IMG/M metagenome (GOLD analysis project Ga0335079, IMG submission 206719) | Soil microbial communities from Loxahatchee National Wildlife Refuge, Florida, United States - Lox_Sample_3.3 | ecosystem: Environmental > Terrestrial > Soil > Wetlands | place: USA...
GTTCTCGACGGAGCTAGGCACGGGCGGCCCCGCTTGAACGTCGGCACGGCTCACTGCAGTAGGCACGTTAGGAGGTTCGGCGGGCGGTCCCCTGAAAAACCACCTGAACGGGCCGAACCCTACCTTTCCGAAAGAGCGACCTGCCCCCGATATCGGCACCGACATGCCGTTTCGACGACCCCAGATACTCAGACGAGTACCTGAGCGACCGAAGGTGAATGGACCTAGACGGAATCGGAAACCCATGTCTTACCTGCCGCCTAACGGCCTGCGGCTGAGCCGCGCCGCATCGTTCGAGTGTTCACAAACACAATTCTACCGCTAACAAACGACGGCGCCGGCTCCAGCCGCTTGTTAGGCAGCCGAGCACCGCTCGGCAGCCAGTCCCCACGCCATCAATGTTGGCCCGCGACCAAGGCCCCGAAAAAGAGGCCGAACAGAACTGTGTAGATCGCCGTGACGAGTAAGATTGGGCCCACCGGCGCCTTGTTCCCCCGCCAAATCGAGTCCACTTCGGCCCAGGGGAGGCTCTCCCGTCGATCGGGATTGATCTCTGACGGAAGGGGGATGAGGACCCCAATGATCGAATCGCGAGTAACGATAACCGAGTGCCAGCGCACCGGCCTTCGATGGCTCCAAATAGTCAATGTGTCTTTTTCTGAGAACGACTGCGGCTTCAGGTCTCCTTGGTGCCAGTCCCCGCTACCACACCCAATCGTCAGCAACATGCAAATAGCTACGGAGGGCGTCACCGAGTTCCTTCGCATGGCTCCTCACGTGTGATCTGATGCGCCACAACGCCGCCTGACGCGCGCACCATCTTTCGCTAGCGCATGATGCTACTAACCGGTTAAGCGTGGATTAAGTGGCTGCCTAACGGCCTGCGGCTGAGCCGCGCCGCATCGGTCGATTAGTCACAAACACAATTCTACCCCAAGAAAACGGCGGCGCCGGCTCCAGCCGCTTGTTAGGCAGCAACTTCTGCGAGATCATCCGGCCTTGTCTTAAGGGTTGTTGATGAACGCATGGGCTACGTCAGAGTCCAGCGGAATGCTTAAAGATCTATGCGTTCGGTCCAGATAGTCCTTGGCTACCTTGGCAGCGGAGTCGGCCGTGATGAGACCTCGCGAATGCGCCTGCAGCGCAAGCCTCACCGTATCCAAAAGGCGCGCCGAAAAGGCTGAATCTGCGAGTGGTGGAGATTGCGTTTCTACGAAGACCATGCTCGTGTCCGCGGTATGGCTGCGCGCCTGGCTCCGATCGCACCCAAGCAGAATGGTACTGAGAATGGCGATGCTGGCGCGTAAGCCCATCGTTGCTGCCTAACGGCCTGCGGCTGAGCCGCGCCGCTGAGTTGGTCTGATCACAAACACAATTCTACCATTAGAAAACGGCGGCGACGGCTCCAGCCGCTTGTTAGACAGCAGCCTCACAGAAGCTCGCGAAACGCGGCGATCGTCAGCCCCGCATCGCGCACGATTCCACCCATCGTATACGCATCAACTGGATTGTGGCGAGGAATCGTGAGGATACGAGTGCCGTCGACATTTACCATGACGGTGTGCTTGGCTTGGCGGGCAATTCTGAATCCAGCTTTCTCGAGCGCGCGCACGGCATCCAGGTGATTGACACCAGGTAGCTTCGGCACGCGTCAGGCGACGTCGACTTCTCTGACGAGGGCACCTTTCAGCAGATCGTTCCGGACGGAGAGATACTCGCTAATAGCGTCGCGGATGTTCGCGACGGCCTCGGTTTCCGTCGCGCCCTGAGACCAGCACCCCGGCAGTCCGGGTACCCAAGCGCTGAATCCCTCGTCGGTCTTGCGCAGCCCGATCTTGTACTTCATAGGAGCCCTCCCAATCTCATTATACGCAAGGACTCACGCTGCTGTCTAACTAAGAATTGAAAAGACCTGTCTAGTACTCACGCTTGGACCTCCCTGCTGCATAATACTACGCGTTCAACTGGAAACACGTTCTTATGCTGCAAATTCTGCTGCGTAATGGCAAGAGAGCGAAAACCCGCCTGCAGCCTTACTCGAGCACGTCCGCCGGGCTGCGGACGCCGAGTCCGCCGCGGTTGAGGACGTGGGTATAGATCATCGTGGTGCGGACGTCGCGGTGGCCCAGCAGCTCCTGGACGGTGCGGATGTCGTAGCCGGAGGCAAGCAGGTGCGTGGCGAAGGAATGGCGCAGGGTATGGCAGCTGGCACGCCGCGAGAGCCCGCTCGCGATTACCGCGGCGCGAAAGGCGCGCTGGATGACCGTCTCATGGAGATGATGGCGCCGCTGCTCGTGCGTGCGTGCGTCCGCATACCCTCGGGTGGCCGGAAATACCCACTGCCACACCCACTCTCGGCCACCGATGGGGTACTTGCGACCGAGCGCGGCCGGCAGCTCGACCCATCCAGCCCCCGCCTCGAGATCGCGCTCGTGCTGGGCTCGGACCTTGACGAGATGGCGGGTGAGCGGCTGGCGAACGACCGCGGGAAGCATGGTGACACGGTCGCGATCGCCCTTGCCGCTGCGCACGCGGATTTCGTTGCCCTGAAAGTCGAGATCCTTGACCCGCAGCTCGAGCGCCTCGAGGAGCCGCAGACCCGCACCATACAACAGCATGGCAACGAGCTTGGGCGGACCCTTCATCTCATGCAATACCGCCCGCACCTCGGCGCGGCTCAGCACGGTCGGAAGCCGCACCGGCCGCTTGGCATGCACCAGATCGTCCAGCCAGCCGACGTCCTTCCCTAGAACCTTGCGATAGAGAAAGAGTAAGGCGGCGAGCGCCTGGTTTTGCGTCGAAGCGACCACTTGATGGTCGCTCGCCAGCGCCGAGAGAAACGCCGTCAGCTCAGCCGCTCCGAGTTCCGCGGGATGGCGGAGACCATGATACCGGACGAAGCGCCGCACCCAGTGCACGTACGCCTGCTCCGTCCGCGTGCTGTATTGCCGCACCCGCAACGCTTCACGCAGTTGTGCCAACAGTTTGACCGGGCGAGACCGAGCCGCCGCAGCACCCATCCCTGCTAGTCTGCTGTGGGTACGGGTGAGCGCGGTAACCCGGAACGCTCGTACCACGGCGTTTTCACGCGACATCCAGGGTGGAGCGGATCGGACCGGGTGCCGAGGGGCTGAACGAGAGGGGTCAGGGGGTGAGGCTCAGCGACGTCGCGTATACTATTTTCCGGCGTTTCCCAGACAGTGACCCGAGGAGAAACGTATGTGCGGAATCGTCGGCTACACCGGACCGCGACAGGCGGCGCCGCTGCTGCTCGAAGGCCTGAAGCATCTTGAGTATCGCGGCTACGACTCGGCCGGACTCGCCCTCGTGCACGACGGCCACATCGAAGTCCACAAGACCGCGGGCAAGATCTCCGCACTGGAAAAGGATCTCGGCACGGCGCTCCCTAAAGGATCCACTGGAATCGCCCATACGCGCTGGGCTACGCACGGCGTGCCCAACACCACCAACGCGCATCCCCACACCGACTGCGCCGGCATCGTTGCCCTGGTGCACAACGGGATTATCGAAAACGCCGGGGCACTCAGGACGGCGCTCGCGAAACGCGGACACGCGTTTCGGTCCGAGACCGACACGGAAGTGCTGACGCATCTGATCGAGGAGCTGCACGGCCGCGGCCGGCCGCTGGTCGAGTCGGTCGCGGGCGCGCTCGCCCAGGTCGAGGGGACCTACGGCATCGCCGTGATCTCGAGCCGCGAGCCCGACACGCTCGTCGCCGCGCGGCGCGGATCGCCGCTGCTCGTGGCCATCGGCAACGGCGAGAACTTCGTCGCCTCCGATGCTTCGGCCGTGCTGTCGCACACGCGCTCGGTGGTGTACCTGGATGACGGCGAGATCGCCGTCGTGCGACCGACCGATTATCGCATTCTCGATGTGCACGCGGTCGAGAAGGAGAAAGCCGTCACGCACGTGGAGTGGGACCTCGCGACGATCGAGCGCGGCGGCTACGCGCATTTCATGCTCAAGGAGATTCTCGAGCAGCCCAACAGCATCCGCGACACACTGCGCGGCCGGCTGCTGGAAGAAGAAGGCACCGCGCGGCTCGGCGGGCTCAACCTCACTGATGACGATCTGCTCCAGATCCGCCGCATCGTGATCACGGCGTGCGGCACCTCGTGGCATGCGGGCCTGATCGGCGAATACATGATGGAAGAGCTGGCCCGCATTCCGACCGAGGTCGAGTACGCCTCCGAGTTCCGCTACCGCAACCCGATCGTGGACGAGCACACGCTTGTCATCGGTGTCTCGCAGTCCGGCGAAACCGCCGACACACTGGCCGCGCTGCGCGAGGCGAAACGGCGCGGCGCGCGCACGCTCGGCATCGTGAACGTCGTGGGGAGCACGATCGCGCGCGAGGTCGAGGGCGGCATCTACCTGCACGCCGGCCCCGAGATCGGCGTCGCGAGCACCAAGGCGTTCACGAGCCAGATCGCGGCACTGGCGCTGCTCACTCTGAAATTGGGGCGGCTCCGGTCGCTCTCGATTCTCCAGGGGCGCGAGGTGGTGCGCGCGCTGGCGCGACTCCCCGAGCTCGTCGAGCGTACCCTCGCTCATGCGCCAGCGGTCGAACGCCTCGCTGAGCGGCTGGTCCGCGCCGGCAACGTGCTGTATCTCGGTCGCGGATACAATTTTCCCGTCGCCCTGGAAGGCGCGCTCAAGCTCAAGGAAATCTCATACATCCACGCGGAAGGCTATCCCGCCGCGGAAATGAAGCACGGGCCGATCGCGCTGATCGATGATCTGATGCCCGTCGTCTTCGTCGCGCCGAAAGACGCGGTCTACCAGAAGATCGTGAGCAATGTGGAAGAGGTGAAAGCCCGCGGCGGCCGCGTGATCGCCGTGGTCACGGAAGGCGATACCGGACTCGCCAAGCTCGCCGACCACCGCATCGAGGTCCCCGAAACGCTCGATCTGCTCACGCCGATTCTCACGGTGCTCCCCCTGCAGCTCCTCGCCTACTACATCGCGGTCCGCCGCGGGTGCAACGTGGACCAGCCGCGGAACCTGGCGAAGTCGGTGACGGTGGAGTGAGAGTCGTTCTGCAACGGGTGTCGAAGGCAGCGGTGCGGGTGGACGGGAAGACGCGAGGGGAAATCGGAGTGGGCTTCTTGGTTCTCGCCGGCTTCGCCCCCACCGACACCGAAGCCACGCTCGACTGGATGGCCGAGAAGATCCTCGGATTGCGGCTCTTCTCTGATCCCGCCGGCAAGATGAATCTCGATCTGGACGAGGTGAGCGGCGCGCTGCTCGTGGTGTCACAGTTCACGTTGTACGGCGATGCGCACAAGGGCAGGCGGCCGAGCTTCATCGCCGCCGCCCCACCCACCGTCGCGATCCCGCTGTACGAGCGATTCCTCGAGCTGCTGCGCGAGCGCTCGGGCGGCATGCGCGTCGAATCGGGAGAGTTTGGGGCGATGATGGAGGTGGAGCTGGTGAATGACGGCCCGGTGACGCTGGTGCTCGAGAAGTGAACGGTTCGCTCATCCTCGCAAGTTCGTCGCCGCGCCGCCGCCAGCTGCTCGAGATGCTGCAAATCCCGTTCACGGTGATTCCCGCGGAGATCGACGAACGGCGCATTGACGGCGAAGCTCCGGAGCGCTACGTGGTGCGGCTCGCGCGCGAGAAAGCGGCAAGCGTTTCCGAGCAGCACCCCGGAGCGCTCGTGCTCGGCGCGGATACGACCGTCGTGGTGCGCGGCGAGCTGCTCGCGAAGCCGGAATCCGCGGCCGAAGCCGAAGCGATGCTCGCCAAGCTGCGCGGCCGCACCCATCACGTCATGACCGGCGTGGCCCTGGTGTGCGACGGGCGCATCGAAGATGCGATCGATATCAGCGATGTGACGTTTCGCGCGCTCCCCGACGCCATGATCGCGAGCTACGTCGCGACCGGTGAGCCGATGGACAAGGCCGGCGCCTACGCGGTGCAGGGGCTCGGCGCGGTGCTCATCCAGGGAATCCGGGGAGACTTCTTCAGCGTGATGGGATTGCCGCTCCGGCTCGTGGTCGAGCTGCTGGAGCGGTTCGGCCGGCCTTATCGCTTCACGCGATAGATCGGCACCTTCTTCGACTTGCCTTTCACCTGGATCGGGTCGAGCGCCTCGACCTTGGGCGGCTGCTTGAGCTGCTGATAGAACGCATCCGAGATCAGAATCTCGTTCGGTCCGGCGGATGAGCAGAGCCGGCTGGCCGTGTTCACCGCGTCGCCGATCACCGTGTACTCGAGCCGGCGCTCCGAGCCGATATTCCCCGCAAACACTTCTCCGAAGTTGATCCCGATCCCGATGCCGAGCTCCGGACGGCCCACGGCCTTCCACTGTTTGTTGAGCTTCTCGAGCGCCGTGAGCTGATCGAGCGCGCAGCTCATCGCGCGGTCGGCGTCATCCTCGTGGGCGATGGGCGCGCCCCACAACGCCATGATCGCGTCGCCCATGAACTTGTCGAGCGTGCCCGAGTGCTCGAACACGATCTCGACCATCTCGGTGAAATACGACGTGAGCAGCGACGCGATTTCATCGGGCCCCATCATCTCCGACATCGGCGTGAAGCCGCGGATATCGGAGAAGAAGATGACCACGGGGCGCTTCTGGCCGCCCAGCTGCACCGCGCCTTCCTGCTGCGCGATCTGCGCGGCCAGGTTCGGCGCGAAGTAGCGTTGGAAATTCGAGAGCACCAGGGCTTCGCGCCGCAGCTGCTCGGAGCGCCGCGAGTTCTCGATGCCGACCGCCGCGAGACTGCCGAAGGCGATCAGGAACTCCAGGTCTTCGTCGGCGAACGAATGCGTTGCGGTGAGGTTGTCGACGTACAGGATTCCCAGCACCTTCTGGTCCGTGCCCATGAGCGGCGTGCACATCGCGCTGCGCACGCTCTGGATCAGGATCGACTTGCCCTTGAACCGCTCGTCTGCCGCCGCGTTGTCGGACAGAATCGCGACGCGCTCCTCCACGGCTTTGCGCGCGATCGATTGCGGCACGTGCTTGGCCGCGCCCGCGCCGCCCGTCCGCCCTTTCGAAACCCGCGGCACCAGCTCGTTGGTCGCCCCCTCCAGCAGCAAAATCGACACCCGGTCGACGTTCATGATCTGAAACGTGAAGTCCACCACCTTGTCGAGCAGCCGGTCCAGCTCCTGTTGCTTGGACAACTCCTTCGAGATCTCGAGCAACAGCGACAGCTTCTTCTCGCGCCGTTCCTCGACCGATTGCGCCGTCACCTTGAGGTGCGACGCGCCCGATGGACTGACGTCGACGATCGCGGGCACGCCGCCGGAAACGCTCACGGGGAGCTGCCTGACGATGGTGCCGCCGGCCGCCGCGCTCCCACCCGGGCCGGGCGGCGTATTGAAGGGAGGGACCACCTGCGGGCGGGGCGCCGGCGCACTGACCGCTTTCACCCGGTAGGCGACTTTCCCGAACGTGATTACGTCATTTTCCGCGGCCACCGCTTCGGTGACCCGATCGCCGTTCAGAAACGTGCCGTTCGAGGAGCCGAGATCCTTGACGCGGACGCCCCCGGCGCCGTCAGCGAGGGCCAGCTCGGCGTGCTTGCGGGAAATGGTAGGGTCGTAGATCGGCACGTCGCTGGTTACGGCGCGTCCGACGACCACGGTGCGCCCGGGCTGCAAGTCGATGGCCTGCTCGCCCGTGGTGCTCAGCAGCTTGAACACAGGGGCCCAATATAGTAAGCAGGTTTCCTAATCGCCCGCCTTGGCGAGCGCCAGCGCCCGGAGCACCGCCTGAGCCTTTGCTTCGGTCTCGGCAAATTCCCGAGCCGGGTCCGAATCGGCCACAATCCCTGCGCCCGCCTGCACGCACACCCGGTCGGGCAACACGAGCCCGGCGCGGATCGCGATCGCCGTGTCCATGTTCACCGCTCCCCAGCTCACGTATCCCACGGCCCCGGCATAGGGCCCGCGCCGCTCGGGCTCGAGCTCGTCGATGATCTCCATCGCCCGCACCTTCGGCGCGCCGGTCACCGTGCCCGCCGGGAAGCAGGCTTTGAACACGTCGAGCGCGTCGTAGCCGTCGCGCAGCATGCCGCGCACTTCGCTCACGAGATGCTGCACGTGCGAGTAGCGCTCGATGGTGAGCAGATTGCTGACGCGCACCGTGCCGTAGCGCGCCACGCGGCCCACGTCGTTGCGGCCCAGATCGACGAGCATCATATGCTCGGCCCGCTCTTTCTCGTCCGCCATGAGCGAGCGGGCCAGCGCTTCGTCTTCCGCGGCCGTGGCGCCGCGCGGCCGGGTGCCCGCGATCGGCCGCACGGTCACTTCGCCGTCTTCCACCCGCACCAGCACTTCGGGCGAGCTGCCGACGTAGGTGAACTCGTCGAACGCGAGATAGAACAAGTACGGCGCGGGGTTGAGCGCGCGGAGATAGCGATACAGACGTAAGGGGTCGACGGCGCCGGGGGCATCCTGGCGCCGCGACAGCACGGTCTGAAATGTGTCGCCCGCGCGGATGTACTCGAGAATCCGCGCCACGTCGCGCTCGAACGCGGCGCGCGGATACGGCGACACGGTCGGCACCGGAACCACGCCGTCGGCGAGCGACAACGGCGTGAGCGCGTGGCTCGTGCCGAGCCTTCCCACCAGCTCATCGAGCCGCGCGTCGGCGGCATCGTACAGGCGGTCGACGTCCCCCGCCGTGACGCTTCGTGGGATCTGCACGTTGACGACCACGATCGCGCGGCCGAACAGATTGTCGAGAATGACGAGGCAATCGGCGATCATCATCATCGCGTCCGGCAGACCGAGCCCATCAGCCGGCGCGCGCGGTAACCGCTCGATGCTGCGGACCAGATCGTACCCCAGATAGCCCACGGCGCCGCCCGCGAACCGCGGCAGCCCGGGGACCTGGATCGCGGGCAGCGCGCGCAGCTGCTCGGCAAGGTGGCCGATCGGGTCGTTCGTCCGACCGGCGGCGAGCCACCCCGTGGCGCGCGTCCAGCGTTCGACCGCGCTGTCGCGATAGCGCCAGACTTCGCGCGGCTCGGTGCCGAGGAACGTGTAGCGCGCCCAGCGCTCGCCGCCCACCAGCGATTCCAGCAGGAATGCGAAGGGCGGCCGCGCGATTTTCGCGAAGGCCGCGACCGGCGTGTCGGCGTCGAGCACCACCTCGCGCACGAGCGGCACCATCCCGCCCGCGCCGGCAAGCGCGCGTTCGCGGAACGCGGCTAAACTTGGGTGCAATGCGGTCATTCGCTCTGGCCCTGGCACTCCTCTCTCCAGCTCCCCTGCTGGCGCAGACCTGGAACGGCGACTCCGCGCTGGCGCTCGTGCGGCGCGCGGTGGCGCGACGTGCCTTGGCCGCGACCGACACCGCATTGCGCGACTACAAAGCCCAGGCCCACGGGTTTCTCTTTTTCCTCGGGGCGTTCGGGGAGGGGTTGTCTGAGCCGCCGCGCCTGATCCGCGCGGATCAACTCGAGCTGGAAGTGTACTGGAAGGCCCCGGGCCTGAGCAAGCAACGCATCATTGGCTGGCGCGATCGGGCCGAGCTGCCGACCGATATCATTTATCATCGCGACCACCTGGGCATTATCCAGAACAATTTCGGCAGCGCCATCCGGCTCGGTGAAGGTGATGAAGTGCGTGACGTTCCCCACCCGCTCGGCTCGCTCGCGGCCGCCGCCCTGTACGATTTCGCGCTGGGCGACACGACCACCCTCCGCATGCCCCAGCGGACGGTCCGCGTGGTGGCGCTGCGCGTGCGTCCCAAGAACCTCGAGGCGCCCGGAATCGTGGGGACGCTCTACCTCGACGCCGCGAGCGCCGATGTGGTCCGCATGGCCTTCAGCTTCACCGCCCGGACGTACATGGAGCCCGATCTCGAGGACGTGAGCGTGGAGCTCGACAACGCGCTCTGGGAAGAGCGATTCTGGCTTCCTTACCGCCAGCAGATCGAGATCCGCCGCCGCGGCGCCTGGCTCGACATCCCCGCCCGCGGAATTATCCGCTCGCGCTGGGAGATCGACGGCTACGTGTTCAACGTGGGTCTCGCCACCAGCTGGTTTCGCGGCGAGGAAATCACCGCGCTCCCGAAGGCGGAGCGCGACTCCTTTCCCTGGACCGAGCCCCTGCCGGCCGCGATTCAGGGAATGGGACAGCCTGTGGGGCAGGATGACCTGGCGCGCGTGCGGGCCGAAGTGGAGCAGGTGGCGGGCCGCCGCGTGCTGCAAACCCTCGAGGGCGGGCGCCTCGGGGCGCGCGGCGTGAGCGACCTGGTGCACGTGAATCGCGTCGAAGGGCTCGCGCTCGGCGCCGGCGCCGTGTGGCGCAGCGCGGCAAATCACACCGAGGCGCGCGGGCTCGCAAGCTATGGATTCTCGGACCGCGAGGCGAAGGGGTTCGCGCGCGTCACCCAGCACGTGGGCGGATCGCTCGACATCGACGGCTCGGTTTACCGCACGGTTCGCGACGTGAGTGATGTGCCCGTCATTGCCCCGCTGGTCAATTCGTTCACGGCGCAGGAAATGGGCGACGACTACGGCGACTATTACAGCGCTACGGGCGCGCGAGTCGGGCTGCGCGGCGCGTGGGGATGGCGGGGAGCGTGGAGCGCGGGATTCGCACGCGAACAGGTGCAGTCGCTCGCCGTACACGCGGTCCCGGCCGCGGGTGTGTATCGACCCAATCCGCCGCTCGGCGGCCCCGATCTCGATGTGATCGATCTGGGGCTGCGCCGCCGCGCGCGCAACCGCAGCTCGAGCCTGGGCGGGACCGACCTGAGTGGTGACATCGAGCTCGAGGGAGGGCGTCTCGACGGCGGCACGACCTACGGCCGGGCCAGTGCAACCGCGGAGCTCGTCGCCCCGCTCGGCAGCACTCGCGCGCTGCTTCGGGTGCAGGGCGGGATCGCGACCGATTCGCTCCCGGCGCACCGCTCGTTCGTGCTTGGCGGCCGCGGGACGTTGCTGGGCGACGATTTTCGCATCTGGGGTGGCACGCACATGGCGCTCATTCACCTCGAGTGGCGTGTGCCGGTCCCGTTCGTTTCCTTCGCGCTGGGTGCCGGTACGCGCACGCCGACCTCGCTGATCCTCGCGCCGTACGCCGCGGCGGGCTGGGCCGACCAGCAGATCCCGGGCACGCCATGGCGCCCGACGCCGGGCACGCGCGTGACGATCGGCGCCGCAGCCGAGTGGCTCGGCCTGTTCCGGTTCGAGACCGGCTACAGCGTACAGGCGAGGCAACTACGCTTTGCGTTTGACGTTACCCGTGATCTCTGGGGAATCCTCTGAACGCGATTCGGACTGGACGCACTGGCCGGTGCCGCTACTTTTGGGGTCAGCCGGGGGCACATGGCCGAGACCGTCTTTCCGGATGAATGGCTTGCACATTCACTCGAGCAGCTCGTACCCGCCGAACGCCTGGCCGAAATCAGGGCCAAGGCGGAGCCTTCGCGCACCCTGTGGGAGACCCTGCTCCAGTCGAAGATCGTAACCAACGAGCAGGTGCTCGAGGCGCTGTCCCGCCACCTGCGGCTGAAAATCGCTGACATCCAGCAGCTCGACTCTCAAATCAAACTCAAGGTTCCCGAACAGCTCGCGCGCCGGTTCCGCGTGCTGCCGCTCCGGATCACCGACTCCTATCTCGAGATCGCAACCGCCAATCCGTTCGATCTCGACGCCGAGAAGGCCTTGGCGTTCGCAACCGGACGCGAGGTTCGGATGCTGCTGCTCGATCCGGGCCGGATCTCGGAAAAGGTGGACGAGCTGTACCGGCCCGAGAAGATGATCGACAAGCTGCTCGAGGGCATGGAAGGGCAGGGCGAGCTGGTACAGCTCGAGGAGCGCCCGGCGGACGAAATCAATGTTTCCGCCGAAGAAGCGAGCCAGCGCCCCGTGGTGCGGCTGGTCGATCTGATCATCTCGGAAGGCATTCTCTCGCGCGCCAGCGACCTGCACATCGAGCCGGAAGAGGGCGGCGTGGCCGTCCGCTACCGCATCGACGGCGTGTTGCGCCAGGTGATGAAGATTCCGCGCGCCGCGGGCATTCCGCTCATCTCGCGCATCAAGATCATGTCGCAGCTCGACATTGCCGACCGGCTCAGGCCGCAGGACGGCCGCGCGCGCGTAGCGGTGAACGGACAGCCGATCGATCTCCGCGTCTCGACGCTTCCCGCGGCGCTGGGCGAGAAGGTCGTGATCCGAATTCTCGACTCGCGCGCCACCGTGAAGACCCTCAGCTCGCTGGGGTTCGCGGCGTCGGAAAGCGAAGCGATCACGAAACTGCTCCAGTTTCACGAAGGCATCATTCTCGTTACCGGGCCCACCGGGTCCGGGAAGACGACCACGCTCTACTCTTGCATCAATCAGATCAAGAGCGAGGGCGTGAACATCGTGACCGTCGAGGATCCGGTCGAATATCGCATGGCCGGGATCGTGCAGGTGCAGGTACAGGAAAAATCGGGGCTCACCTTCGCCACGGCGCTGCGATCGATCTTGCGTCAGGATCCGAACGTGGTGCTCGTGGGCGAGATCCGCGATCGCGAGACCGCGCAGATTGCCGTGCAGGCCTCGCTCACGGGGCACCTCGTGCTCTCGACGCTGCACACCAACGATGCCGCGAACGCGGTCACGCGGCTGGTCGATATCGGCGTCGAGTCGTACAAGATCGCCGCGGCGCTCCGCGGGGTGCTCGCGCAGCGGCTGATGCGCAAGCTGTGCCCGACGTGCAAGGAAGTGTGGATGGAAGCGCCGGGGGAGCAATACCGCCGCTGGATTCCGACCGGCACGCCGCTGTATCGCGCCGCCGGGTGTCCCGACTGCGCCATGACCGGCTATCGCGGGCGGTTCTCGATCATCGAAGTGCTCACCGTCACTCCGGAGGTCGAGCGGGCGATCGCGTCGGGGCTGACCACCGACCGGATCGCCGAGGCGGCGCGTCGTGCGGGGATGACCGGCCTGTGGGAGAGCGGCATGAATCACGTGCTGCGCGGCGAATCGACGCTCGAAGAACTATTGCGCGTCGTAGACCTGCCGCAGGAACAAGCCCCGCCCGCCCCACCGGAATTGCCCGCGGCCCAGGCGCCCGAGCCTCCGCGCGCAGCTGCGGGGGGCCGGACCAGCGGGCCGACGGCGGCGCCGCCGCGCCGCTCGCCGGCCGCCGGTGTGCAGGTGGCCGAGGCCCTGGACGAAAACTTCGATCTACTCGAAGAGGCCCCGCCCAAGCGGCGCTCGGGTCCACAGGGAACGCCTTCGCGCAAAGTGCTGCTGGTCGAGGACGAAGACAGCCTGCGGCGCGTGATGAAGGATCTGCTCGAGCGCGAAGGCTATGCGGTTACGGAGGCGCGGGACGGCGTCCAGGCGCTCGATCAGGTCGACCGCGTGGGTCCCGATATCATCGTGCTCGATCTGAATCTTCCGGGGCTCGACGGATACGGGGTGCTGTCGCATCTCCGTTCGCGCCCCGCGACTGCGGGCATCCCGGTGGTGGTGCTGACCGCCAAGGGCGACGAGGACAACGAAGTGCGTGTGTTCGAGCTTGGCGCGGATGACTTCCTGACGAAGCCGTTTCGCGCCCGCGCTTTGTCGGCGCGGCTCGAAGCAGTACTGGGCCGTCGTCGCTAGCTTCCCCTGCACCCATGGCTCTGGTCCCCGCCGCTCTTCGCACGGCAGACGACGCGCTTGCGCTGATCAAGCCCAAGGTCCGGGCGCAGAGCGCGTACACGCTCAACGCGCCCTCCGCGGCGCGCAAGCTCAATCAGAATGAGAGCCCATACGACGTTCCGCCCGCAATAAAGGACGCCGTGCTCGCACGCGTCCGCGAGCTATCGTGGAATCGCTATCCGGCATTTTCCCCCGAGTCGCTGCTCGAACGGCTGGCCCGGCGGCACGACTGGACGGCTGAGGGGGTGCTGGTCGGGAACGGTTCGAACGAGCTGATCCAGGCGTCGCTCATGGTCAGCGTGGGCGAGGGCATCGGTGTAGTCACGTCGGTCCCGACGTTCACGCTGTACCGCCTCATGACCGAGGTGCTGGGCGGCAGGCACATCGGGGTGCCGCTCACGCCAGATTTTCAGTTCGATGTGGACGCGCTGCTCGAGGCCGCGAGCGGTCACGGCGCGCGCGTGGTCGTGGTGAACACGCCCAACAATCCCACCGGCACGCCGATTCCCGACGGCGTGATCGAGCGCCTCCTCGCGGAAACGGAAACGCTCGTCCTGGTGGATGAAGCGTATCAGGATTTCGGCGGTCCGAGCGCGATTCCGCTGCTCCCCGCGCATCCGCGGTTGATCGTGCTGCGCACGTTCTCCAAGGCGATGGCCCTCGCGGGTCTGCGGTTCGGCTACGCGCTCGCCCATCCGACCATCGCGCGCGAGATCACCAAAGCCAAGCTGCCGTACAATTTGAATCAGGTGACCCTCGCGGCGGCGGAAGTGGCACTCGATAATCCCGCGCCATTCGTCGAGGTGACGGATCGGATCCGCGCGGCGCGCGACCGGCTGTATGGCCGGCTCGCGCGTATTCGGGGCCTGCGGGCATTTCCTTCCGCCGCGAACTTCGTGCTGGTCCGCTGCGAGGCCCGTCCGGCGGCCGACGTGTTCCGGCGACTCGTGGAGGACTACGGGATTCTCATCCGCGACGTGTCGGCTGGTCAGGGGCTCGCCAACTGTCTGCGCGTAACGGCCGGCACGCCTGACGATGTGGACGCGGTGGCCGGCGCGTTCGAGGCTATCTTCGGGACATCACCATGAGTCGCCGCGGCGAAGCGCACCGGAAAACCAAAGAGACCGACGTTCGGGTCAGCATCGACCTCGACGGATCGGGTCAGTCGACCGTGAACACGGGGATCGGCTTTTTCGATCACATGCTCCAGGCTCTGGCGTGGCACGCGTATTACGACCTCGACGTCACCGCCTCGGGTGACCTGCACGTCGACGGCCATCACACCGTGGAGGACGTCGGGATCGTGCTGGGGCAGGCGCTCTCGCAGGCGCTCGGCGATCGCAGCGGGATCAGGCGCTATGGGCAGGCCGCGGTTCCGTTGGATGACGCATTGGCCCGGGTCGTGGTCGACGTGAGCGGGCGTCCGTTCGTCGCGTTTCACGCCGA
>Ga0335079_10005095_pt1 | contig 15073 bp, 16 predicted proteins | sample Lox_Sample_33_FD_206719 | JGI IMG/M metagenome (GOLD analysis project Ga0335079, IMG submission 206719) | Soil microbial communities from Loxahatchee National Wildlife Refuge, Florida, United States - Lox_Sample_3.3 | ecosystem: Environmental > Terrestrial > Soil > Wetlands | place: USA...
TGCCGGCCGCGGCTTCAGCATCGCCGCAGAGACGCTCGAGCTCATGCGCCGCATGACCGTCTCGGGCGAGCTGAGCGCGCTCACTCCCGAGCGTGTCTGGCAGGAGACCGAGCGCGCGCTGGCGACGGACCACCCGGAGGCGTTCTTCGCCACGTTGCGCGCCTGTGGTGCGCTCGCGGTGATCTACCCCGAGCTGGATGCGCTCTACGGCGTGCCGCAGCCGCCCAGGTGGCACCCCGAGATCGACACCGGCGTGCACGTCATGCTGGCCCTCGCCTGCGCGGCGCGCAGTGCCGCGTCCACCGCGGTACGCTTCGCGGTACTCATGCACGATCTCGGCAAGGCCCGCACACCGCGCGAGCTCTGGCCGAAGCATCACGGACACGAGGAGGCCGGCGTGCCGCTGATCGAGGGCCTGGCCGACCGGCTGCGGGTCCCGGGCACGTACCGCGAGCTGGCCATCCTCGCCGCGCGCGAGCACACGCGCGTGCACCGCGCGCTCGAGCTGCGGCCCGAGACGGTGCTCAGGCTGCTCGAGGAATGCGATGCCTTCCGGCGCCCGGAGCGTTTCGCCGAGTTGCTCGCAGCCTGCACGGCCGATGCCCGCGGCCGCACCGGCTTCGAGGCGGCGCCCTACCCGCAGGCGGCATATCTCGGCGCGGCACTGGCCGCGGCGGCTGCCGTCACCCTCCCGGAGGCGGAGCGGCGCGGCCTCGAGGGCGCGGCCATCGGCGCGCAGATCCGGCAGCGCCGGCTCGCCGCGGTGAGCGCCGTGAAGGCGGCGGCGCCGCCTCAGTAGCCGGCGTGATACAGCACGTTCACGACTGCCGACGCCACCAGGCAGTAGATCCCGAAGTAATACCAGCGACCGCCCTCGAGCCAGCGGCTGAGCCAGCGCAGCGCGAGCAGCCCGGACAGCAGCGCCACCAGCGCACCGACCACGGTGAGCCACACCACCGGAGCGAGCTCGCCGCCCCCGCCCTGCTGCGCCGCCCGCACCAGGCGCATCGCCTCGCGCGCCACGACCGGCGGCGTGAGCACCACGGCGAGCGCGAAGCTGAAGGCCTCGGCGCGCGACTTGGCGACACCGAGCAGCATGCCGGTCGAGATGGTGGCGCCCGAGCGCGAGAAGCCGCGGAACGGCAGGCACAGGCCCTGCACGGCACCGATGATGCCGGCGCGCCGCACGGTGAGCTCGGCCGGCGGCAGCGCGCCACGGCGCCTCTCGTAGAGGCCCGCGACGATGATCAGGATGCCGGCGGCGCCGAGCGCCGGCGCGATGAATTCGAGGTGGCTGAACAGGTCCTCGATCTGCGCATGCGGCACGGCGCGTAACCCGGTCCGTTCGATCACCTTGATGATTCCCTCGCCGATCACGCCGGTGAGCAAGGTCGCCACCGCGAGCAGCCACACGAAGCGCCTGGTGGCGCCCGCGCTGCGAAAGTAGACGGCGCGCCAGTCACGCCAGAAATACCCGATGACGGCGACCATCGTGCCCGTGTGCAGCATGACGAGCAGCAGCGTCATCGGCGGCGAGGAGGGGTCGAGGCCCATGAGCTTCTCGGCGACGACCACGTGCGCCGAGCTCGACACCGGCAGGAGCTCCGCAAGCCCCTGCACGATGGCGAGCACGATGACTTTGAGCAGTGTCATGTGCATGCGTCCATCTTAACCGTCCCCTCACAACTGGCGCCGCAGGTCCTGGAGCGAAAAGCCCCGGAGCGGCATCTCGCAGCCGCGCGTCAGCGCCATGGCTTTGAAGGCCTCTCCCATCTCCTCGGGCATGAGGAGGCGGCGGGCTTCGCCGGCGAGCCGGGCGCGGCCGACCGCATCGGCGGCCGCCGCGACCTCCCGCTCGATCCCGAGCGCGAGCAGTACCGCCGCCTGGGTCGCGAAGCCGCCGACCTCGAGCCCGGCGCGCACGGCTGCCTCGGCGACGCGCGTGAAATCGACCCAGGCGGTGATGTCCTGCAGACCCAGGTTGACGAACGGGTCGTCGTGAGCGCGCTGACGGAAGTGGCAGCGCAGAGTCCCGGCGCTGCGCTGCGCGTGGTAGTAGTGCGCGCGCGGCAGGCCATAGTCGAAGAGCAACAGCACGCCGCGCTCGAGACTCCCCGCCAGCGAGGCGATCCACGGCCCGAGCCGCAGGCTCACCTCGGAGGTATAGCCCTCCGGCAGCGTACGCAGCCGCGCACCGAGCATCGCCTCGCAGTCCGCGGCGAGTGCGGCATCGGCCGGCCCCTCGGCCGCCTGCAGGGTGTCGCCGGGCCCGAATGCAACGCCGAGCTCGCGGACCGCACCGTCCCGCAGGATGAAGCGCCGCACCGGCAGCGCATCCGCCACTTCGTTGGCGAGGATCACGCCGCGCAGCGGCGCCTGCGGCAGCCGCTCGAGCCATGCAACGCGCCGGCGCAGCCGCGGCGGCAGCGCATCCAGCCGTGCGCGCTGGCGCGCGGCGAGATCGCCGCTCACCTCGAGAATCGCATAACGCTCGGGCAGCGCATCCGCCGCCTCGAGCGCGCCCAGAATCGCAGCAGCCATGCGGCCGCTGCCGGCGCCGAGCTCGAGGATCTCGCCGCCGGTGACGCGCAGCACTTCGGCACATTGCGTGGCCACGCAGCGGCCGAAGAGCTCCGACACCTCCGGAGCCGTGACGAAATCCCCGCCGCTGCCGAGCTTCCAGCTGCCGGCGCTGTAGTAGCCGAGCCCGGGCGCATAGAGCGCGAGGTCCATGAAGCGCTCGAATGAGAGCCAGCCTCCGGCCCCGGCGAGCTCGGCGCACAGCATCGCTCGTACCGCTTCGCTGTGCAGCAGCTCGTCGCGGCTGAGCGGGGGGAGCATTGAGTGCGCGGCCGGCGGAGTCATAATCGGCTCCCATGGCGCGAGGCAAATCCGCAGGAGATCCCGGGCCGCCGGCAGCGGGCGCGGCGCTCGCCGGCAAGACCGCGCTCGTCACGGGCGCAGCGCGCCGGGTGGGAGCGGCGATCGTGCGCGCGCTGCACGGCGCCGGCGCCAGCGTGGTCGTGCATTACCGCAGCTCCGGCGCGGAGGCCGGGCGGCTGGCCGCGGAGCTGAACGACGTGCGCGCCGGCTCGGTGCGCCTCGCGCAGGGCGACCTGCTCGACGTGAGGCAGCATGCCGCGCTCGTCGCCGGCGCGCTCGAGGCCTTCGGGGGGCTCGACATCCTGGTGAACAATGCCTCCACGTTCTATCCGACGCCGGTCGGCGAAATCAGCGAGACCGACTGGGACGACCTCATCGGCAGCAACCTCAAGGCGCCGCTCTTTCTGGCGCAGGCCGCGGCGCCGGCACTGCATGAGCGCGCCGGACTCATCGTCAATCTCGCCGACATCCACGGCATGCGTCCCCTGCGCCGCTACCCGGTGTACAGCGTCGCCAAGGCAGGCGTCATCATGCTGACCCTGTCGCTCGCCCGTGAGCTCGGCCCCCACGTGCGGGTGAACGCCATTGCGCCGGGGCCGGTCATGTGGCCCGAGGACGGACTCGATCGGGCGCTCGAGGCGAAGATCCTGCAGCGCACCGCGCTCAAGCGGCCCGGCTCCGCGGCCGACGTGGCGCGGGCGTGTCTGTTCTTCGCCGCCGAGGCGCCGTACATCACCGGCCAGGTCCTGGCGGTCGACGGCGGGCGCAGCATCGGCTGGTGACACCTTAGCGAGAGTCCGCGGCGGCGCGCGGCGCGGGCAGCCGCTCGAGACGGTGCGCGCCCTGATCGAAGCGACGCCACAGCTCGGCTATCGTCAGCCCGGCGGTCGGATGGCGCACCTCGGGAGCGAGCTCGGCGAGCGGCCCGAGCATGTAGGCGCGCTTCAGCAGATCCGGCCGCGGGAGCCTTAAGCCCGGCTCATCACACTCGAGATCGCCGTAGAGCAGTACGTCGAGATCCATGGAGCGCGGCGCCCAGCGCGCTGCCTCGCGCTCCCGTCCGCAGCGGCTCTCGATCGCGTGCAGCCGCTCGAGCACCCGGTCGACGGGCAGTGCGGTGCCAAAGCCCGCCACCAGGTTGATGAAGTCATCGCCCTCGAAGCCGACGGCGCGATTGCGGTACCAGGAGGAGAAACGCACGCCGGGGAAGGCGCGCGCGAGCTCCGCCACCGCCTGCTGCATGTGGCGCTCGGGCTCGACGTTGCTGCCCGCCGCGACGTACACCTCGGGCATCGGGGCCCTCAGCGCGGCAGGTCGGCGCGCGTGCGCTCGATCACCACGCCGACGTCGCGCGAGTTGCGGATCGCGCCCGGCTTGTTGAGCGAGATGCGCACCCACTCGACGCCGAACTCCTCGAGGATGACGAGCGCGAGCCGGTGCGCCAGCGTCTCGACCAGCTTGAACTGCGAAGCGCCGATGAACTCGAGCGCGCGCTTGGCCACCTTCTTGTAGTCGAGCGTCTCGGCAACCTCGTCGGTCAGCGAGGCGCGACGACAGTCGACCGGCATCTCGAGGTCGACCACGACGGTCTGACGGACGCGCCGCTCCCAGTCGATGAAGCCGATGATGCACTCCGCCGTGAGGCCGTGCAGGAAGATCCGGTCGCCGGAGTGCTGGGACATGAGCTCAGGTGACGGCTCTTCAGGCCGCGAGCCTCGGGAGCGAGGCAAGCGGCCACTGCGCGCGCGCCGCGATCGAGAGTCCCTCGTGCTGGCCGGCCGCGAGGCGCGCCAGCCCGGCGACGGCGATCATCGCGGCGTTGTCGGTGCAGAACTCGATGCGCGGATAGTACACGCGCGCCCCGTGGGCGCGCGCGGCGGCGCTCAAGTGCGCGCGCAGAGTGCGGTTGGCGCCGACCCCGCCCGACACCACGAGCACCGTGTGCCCCGTGTACTCGAGCGCGCGCAGCGCCTTGGCGGTGAGCGTGGCCGCGATCGCCTCCTCCACGGCGCGGGCGATGTCGGCGCGGCGCTGCTCGGTGAGCGGGGCGGCGCGCACGGCGTGCAGCACCGCAGTCTTCAGGCCCGAGAAACTGAACTCGAGACCGGCCCGATCCAGCATGGGACGCGGGAAGGTGTAGGCGCCGGCAGTGCCGCTAGGGGCGAGCGCGGCGAGCTGTGGGCCGCCGGGGTAAGGCAGCCCGAGGAGCTTGGCCGTCTTGTCGAAGGCTTCGCCGGCGGCATCGTCGCGGGTCTCGCCGAGCAGGCGATAGCTGCCGATCGCGGCAACCTCGATGAGCTGTGTGTGTCCGCCGGAGACCAGCAGCGCCACGTGCGGAAACGGCGGCGGATCGCTCTCGAGGAGCGGGGCGAGCAGGTGCCCCTCGAGGTGATGCACGCCGATCGCGGGCACCTTCCAGGCGTAGGCGAGGCTCGCCGCGAGCGAGGCTCCCGTGAGCAGCGCGCCGATCAGGCCGGGGCCCGCGGTGTAGGCGATGCCGGAGAGATCGCGGGGAGTGGTAGCGGCGCGCGCGAGCGCCGCTTTCACCAGCGGCAGGAGCCGGCGCACGTGATCGCGCGAGGCGAGCTCGGGCACCACCCCGCCGTAAACGCGGTGCAGCTCGACCTGGCTGTAGAGCTCGTGCGCCAGGAGTCCCGCCCCGGCGTCGAGCACCGCGGCGGCGCTCTCGTCGCAGGAGGACTCGATGGCGAGCACGCGCATGAGGAAATTCTAGACGATTCGCGCGGCGCCGCGGCCACGACGCTCTCCCCGCTGATCGGCGCAGGGGCCGCGAGCCACGCCGTCGTGCCGCGACTCACGCCTCCAGCCTGCTGGGTTGCGACCCTGGTTTACTCCGCCGCGAGGATCGGCTCGTGCACCCTCACCATCGCCTGGTCGGCCGCCGCTTTGGCGCATGCCCCGGCGGCGGCCGGTCTCAAAACGTACTCGCAGGGCGTGCTTTGCCTTTGCTGCGTCGCTCTCGTAGAATCCCCCGCCCCCGTGCGGCTTGCCGTTTGGGCAGCTCCGCGGGCGCGGTGAGTATATCCTTGTGATTCAATGACTTGAGGTTTCGATGCCGAGCGTGCGAGTGCGTGAGAACGAGTACTTCGATGCCGCCCTGCGGCGTTTCAAACGCGCCTGCGAGAAGGCTGGCATTCTCACCGAGCTGCGCCGCCGCGAGTTCTACGAAAAGCCCACGCAGGAGCGTAAGCGCAAGAAAGCGGCCGCGATCAAGCGCCACATGAAGCGCGTCTCCCGCGACGGCATGCGCAGCTCCCGCTGAAGCGGCAGCCGCGCGCTCCAGGGCTTCCCCACCCGACACCGACGTGACGGCGGACCCATACCCATGGCGCTCAAGGACCGCATCACCGACGACATGAAGACGGCGCTGAAGGCCGGGGACAAGCAGCGCCTCGGCACGATCCGTCTCGCGCTCGCCGCCATCAAGCAGCGCGAGGTGGATGAGCGCATCACGCTCGACGACGCTCAGGTGCTCGCGGTGCTCGAGAAGATGATCAAGCAGCGCCGCGAGGCCATCACCCAGTTCCAGACGGGCGGGCGCGCGGACCTGGTCGCCAAGGAGACCGCCGAGATCGGCGTGCTGCAGGGCTATCTGCCGGCGCAGATGAGCGACGCGGAGCTCGATGCGCTCATCGCGCAGTCGATCGCCGCGAGCGGCGCCACCTCGGTGAAGGACATGGGCAAGGTCATGGCGCTGGTCAGACCCAAGGCGCAGGGGCGCGCCGACATGGGGCAGGTGAGCGCGCGGATCAAGCAGAAGCTCGGCTGATTCCTTTATAGTCTCCCGCAGGGTGCGCGGCGCTCACCGCCGCGGCCTCAAAGCCCCTTGGGACGCATCCCCCAGCATTTCATCGACGAGCTCATCGCCCGCGCCGACATCGTCGAGGTGATCGGCTCGCGCGTGCAGCTGAAGAAGGCGGGGCGCGAGTGGAAGGCGTGCTGCCCGTTTCACAACGAGAAGACGCCCTCGTTCTGGGTGAGTCCCGACAAGCAGTTCTATCACTGCTTCGGCTGCGGCAAGCACGGCACGGTCCTCGGCTTCCTGATGGACTACGATCATCTCGCCTTCCCGGAAGCGGTCGAGGATCTCGCCGCGCGCCTGGGTCTCGAGGTGCCGCGCGAAGGCGGCGCCGAGGGCGCGGCAACGCGCGCCGACGAGCCGCTCTACGAGCTGATGGCGCGCGTGGCGCGTTTCTACGCGGACGGCCTGGCGCGCGAGCCGCGCGCACGCGACTACCTCGCGCGCCGCGGCCTCACCGCCGAGACGCTCGAGCGCTTTCAGATCGGCTACGCGCCGAATTCCTGGAACGAGGTGCTGCAGCGCTTCGGAGGCGACGATGCGCAGCGCCGGCGTCTCGCCGAGACCGGGCTCATCATCGAGCGCGAGCGCGGCCAGGCACAGTTCAGCGACCGCCACTACGACCGCTTCCGCGACCGCATCATGTTCCCCATCCGCGATACCCGCGGCCGGGTCATCGCCTTCGGCGGCCGCATCATCGACAGCGGCGAGCCGAAGTACCTCAACTCGCCCGAGACGGTGCTGTTCCACAAGGGCCGGGAGCTCTACGGCCTCTACGAGACGCGGCGCGCGCGCTCGACACTCAAGCGCCTGGTCGTGGTCGAGGGCTACATGGACGCCGTGCGGCTGCACCAGGAAGGGATCGATTACGCGGTTGCGACGCTCGGCACGGCGACCACCTCCGAGCACTTCCGCCGCATCTTCCGCCTGGTGCCGGAGGTGGTGTTTGCCTTCGACGGCGACCGCGCCGGGCTCGCCGCGGCGTGGCGCGCGCTGCAGCAGGCCCTGCCGGAGGCGCGCGAAGGACGCCAGATCCGCTTCCTGTTCCTGCCCGAAGGCCATGATCCCGACACGCTGGTCGCAGCCGAAGGGCACGCGGCCTTCGAGCAGCGTCTCACCGAAGCCCTGCCCTTGTCCGAGTACCTGGTACGCGAGCTCTCCGCTCAGAGCGATCTGTCGCACGCCGACGGACGGGCGCGCTTCGCCGAGAGCGCCCGCCCGCTGTATCAGAAAGTTCCGTCCGGCGTTTATCGCGAGCTGCTGCTCGGTCGCCTCGCCCAGGTCGTCGGCCTCGCGCCGGAGCGGCTCGAGGAGCTGTGGAGCAAGGCGCCGGGAGCCACGACCGCGGCCGCGCCGCCGCCGGTGGAGCGCCCGCGCGAGCGCACGCGCGCCGGCGCCGGCCGCGGGAGCCTGGTGCGGCAGGCGATCGTGCGGCTGGTGCACTTCCCGGCGATCGCTGCCGAAGTGAGCTCGGCCGAGCGCTCCGGTCTCGACGCCTCGGAGGAGACGGGCATCAAGCTGCTGCGTGAGCTGCTCGACAATCTGCGCGAGCAGCCGGCGCAGATCTCCGCGCAGGTCATCCAGCGGTGGGCCGGACGCGAGGGTGGCGAGTCGCTGCAGAAGCTCCTCGAGCGCGAGGAGGTCATCACGGATGCCGCAGCCGCCGCCGGTGAGCTCAGGGGGGCTCTCGTGAAGCTGGCGCATCTGGCGGCCGAACGGCGTCTCGAGGCCCTGGAGGCCAAGAGCCGGACCACCGCCTTGACTGAGGATGAACTCAAGGAATTTCAAAGACTTATATCGATCTCGGGCGCCCGAGACGCCCGCCGCGGCTAGCTTGAATTTGGCGTTTAGGCCGCTGTCAAATAAGATTGCGCGCTTTGCCTTATGAAGCCCCTTGAGCTGGCCCGTTTGGACAGCACATAGGGGATCGAAGCCCACCGCGCCCCCGGGACACATGACACGCAAGCACAAGCCTCAGACCTCGCATAAGAAGCGCCCGTCCGGACATTCCCACAAGCCCGCAAAGCCGGCTGCCGCGCACGCGGCGGTGGCTGCCGTCGCGAGCCTGCGCGAGAAGGAGCGCAGCAAGGCTGTGCTGCCGGCCGCGCGTAAGGGCGCGGCCCCGGTGCGCGCGGCCGCGCACGGCAAGCTGAACGACAGCCCGCGTCCCGCCGAGGGCAAGACCGTGGCCGTACGGACCGCCGGCGACAAGCGCGGCGTGGCGCTCGAGCGGCGCGTGCCCGTCATGCCGGAGGACCGGCAGTCGCAGCTCAAGCTGCTGATCGCGCGCGGCAAGGAACAGGGCTACCTCACCTACGCGCAGGTCAACGATCACCTGCCGTCCGAGATCGTCGATCCCGAGCAGATCGAGGACATCGTCAACACCATCAACGACATGGGCATCCCGGTGTACGAGAAGGCACCGGATACCGAGTCGCTGCTGGCGAGCGAGCCCTCCGCCCCTGCCGACGAGGAGGCGATCGAGGAAGCGGCGGCTGCGCTCGCCGCGCTCGATGCCGAGCTCGGCCGCACCACCGATCCGGTGCGCATGTACATGCGCGAGATGGGCACGGTCGAGCTGCTGACGCGCGAGGGCGAGATCCGCATCGCCAAGCGCATCGAGGAAGGGCTGGATGCCGTACGCGGTGCGCTCGCCCTGTATCCGGCTACTCATGATTTCCTGCTGCGCGCCTACGAGCCGGTGAAGGCCGGCCAGGCGCGCCTCGTCGATGTGATCGTCGGCTTCATCGACCCGAATGCGCCGGATGTGATCGCTCAGCCGCAGAACCCCACCAAGGTGGAGCTGGTCGCGGCCGCGGAGAAGGCGGACGACGACGAGGAAGGCGAAGAGGACGGCGACGGCGAGGAGGAGGTCGTCGACACCGGCCCGGATCCGGCCGAGGCCGCGGCGCGCTTCGCCGCCATCGCCAAGCTCTACAACCAGGTGCTCGGCTCGATCGCCAAGCTCGGCGCCAAGGACGTGAAGACCCTGCGCCAGCGCAAGCGACTGGCCGATCAGTTCATGGAGCTGCGGCTCTCGCCGCGCATGTTCGACGCGTTGATCCTGAATCTGCGAACCCACGTGGCGGAGGTCCGCCAGCTGGAGAAGGAGATCATGATCATCGCCGTGCGCGACGCCGGCATGCCGCGCAAGGACTTCATCGCCTCGTTCCCCAAGAACGAGACCAGCCCGCGCTGGCTGGCGCGCCACGTCAAGGGCGGCAAGAAGTACTCCGCAGCTCTCGGACGCTTCAAGGACGAGATCGAGCGGCGCCAGAAGAAGCTCGAGCAGCTCGAGGCCGTCTATCACCTCTCGATCAACGACATCAAGGAAGTCAACCGCGAGGTGTCGATCGGCGAGGCCAAGGCGCGCCGCGCCAAGAAGGAGATGGTCGAGGCCAACCTGCGCCTGGTGATCTCCATCGCCAAGAAGTACACCAACCGCGGACTGCAGTTCCTGGATCTGATCCAGGAGGGCAACATCGGCCTGATGAAGGCCGTCGACAAGTTCGAATATCGCCGCGGCTACAAGTTCAGCACTTACGCGACCTGGTGGATCCGCCAGGCGATCACCCGCTCGATCGCCGACCAGGCGCGCACCATCCGCATCCCGGTGCACATGATCGAGACCATCAACAAGCTGAACCGCATCTCGCGGCAAATGCTGCAGGAGATGGGCCGCGAGCCGACGCCGGAGGAGCTGGCGGTGCGCATGGAGATGCCCGAGGACAAGGTGCGCAAGGTGCTCAAGATCGCCAAGGAGCCGATCTCCATGGAGACGCCCATCGGCGACGACGAGGACTCGCACCTCGGGGACTTCATCGAGGACACCTCGGTGGCTTCGCCGATCGACCAGGCGACGATGGAGTCGCTGCGCGAGACGACGCACTCGGTCCTGGCGCAGCTCACGCCGCGCGAGGCCAAGGTGCTGCGTATGCGCTTCGGGATCGACATGAACACCGACCACACGCTGGAAGAGGTCGGCAAGCAGTTCGACGTCACGCGCGAGCGCATCCGGCAGATCGAAGCCAAGGCGCTGCGCAAGCTGCGCCACCCGAGCCGCAGCGAGCAGCTGCGCAGCTTCCTCATGGACGACTGATCCGCTCGGATAGCGCCGAAGATAACGGCCCGGTGTTGGCGACAGCACCGGGCCTTTTCATTCAGTGCGACACGCTTGAGAGGATCGTTGGCTGGGCCAATCGGACTAAATGCCGCCCTTGCCGAGAGTATCGATGATCTCGCGCAGCGTCTCGGCGAGCGCCGGATGGCTCACCTCGAATCTCACCGCGAGCCGCTCCAGGCGCAGCAGGGCGCCGGGAGAGCTCGCCTCCGGGCCGCCGCCGATGCTGTTCATGGCCTTGTCGAGCTGCTCGCGCTCGCTGTCACGGACCGGCGCGCCCGAGCTCAGGTGCTCGCGCAGCCGCGCCAGCAGCTCACGCAGTCTGCCCTCGTGCATCGTGTTCCCGCGGCGCTATCCCGCCGGACCGAACGATCCGCCCGGGGATCCGCCCGCGCCGCCGCTGCCGAGCAGCTCCTTCCAGGTGTGCTCGCGCCCGAGGCGCTTGCCCTTTTCGGTGAGCTTCACGCCCTCGGGTGACAGCGTGATCATGTAAGGCTTGCCGTCCACCTCGATCTCACGCTTGAGCTGTTTGTTGAGTTTGGTAGCCATTGCTTCCTCTACTTCAGCAGACCCTCGGACTTGAGCGCCTCGACCGTATGCGGCCGCTCCCCCACCCGTTCGTGCAGGCGCTTGAGCTGCGGCCAGCGGCCGATGTCGACATTGACCAGACTGCCCCAGCCTAACACTACGTACAGGTAGGCGTCGGCAATGGTGAATTGCTCGCCGGTCAGGTAGCTCTTCGACCCGAGCGCGCTCTGCGCATAGTCGAGCCGCCGCGGCAGCGAGCTGCGCGCCCACTCTTTGGCCCCCTCGGGGGCCTCGGCGCGGAACAGCGGCGAGAAATTCTTGTGGATCTCCGAGTTGATGTAGCTGAGCCACTCCATGAGACGGTAGCGCTCCAGCGTGCCGGCGGCGGGTGCGAGCTTCGCGGCCGGGTTGCGATCGGCGATGTACTGCAGCACCGTGACGTTCTCGGTGAGCACCTCGCCATTGTCGAGCGTCAGCGCCGGCACGTAGCCCTTGGGATTGACCTCGTTGAAGTCGAGACCGTCGGCCGCCCTGCGCGTCTTGCGGTCGACCTTCACCAACTCAAAGGAGAGAGCGGCCTCGCGCAGCACGATGTTCGACGCCAGGGAGCAGGCGTTCGGCATGTAGTAAAGCTTCACTGCTACGCTCTCCTCGTGCTGCGCGGCGGCCCGCTCGCCACGGACCGCGGGAGAGCCATGCTAACGGGGTGAGCCGCGCTGGCAAAGTGGTTTCTCGGAACGAGGTCGCATTTGATCACGCGGGCGTCCCCCGGCGGCAATCCGCTACAATCGCCTTGGAAAGGGCCTGTAGCACAGCGGTTAGTGCAGGGGACTCATCGACACGGTGCCTTCGCGCGGAAACGCGCGAAGTGGACGGGATGAATTCAGGGGAACCTTCGCGCGGTGAGGCGGCACGGCGTCGCAGCGCGCATGGCAATCCTGAGCCGAGCCGCCGGTACACCGGCGGAAGGTGCAGAGACTACCTGAGGGCTCGAGCGCCCTTGATGACAGGCTGGGAGCATCCCGCACCCACACGCACGGCTTAGTGCACGGGTGAAGAGATAGTCCACTCCCGGAGGAAACTCCGGGGCAAAGTGAATCCCTTGGTCGTAGGTTCGAATCCTACCGGGCCCACTCCACCAACCTTGGCTTCGTTTGGCGCAGCGAAAGGGGTCGTAGGTTCGAATCCTACCGGGCCCAATTCCAACAGCGCGCAGTCCCGCGAATAGGTACTTGAACCGATGGCGCGTGCGCCGCCCCGGGGACTAGCCTCGCGGCACCATGTGGCCGTGCGCACGCAGGACTTGGCTCGCGGCGAGTGTGGTGTCGGGCGTCCTGCTCGGCGCCTGCGCGTCGGAACCGCAGCCCAGGGAGGCCCTGCAGCGGCGAGCCGTGAGCGCAGCTCAGCAACGCGGGGCATCCGAGCTCGGTTGTCCGGCCACCACGGCCGAAATCGTCAAGGGCACGACGATCCAGGAGCCGCAGGGCACCGGCTGGTACGAGCAGCCGCATCGGGCCGAATACACGGTGAGCGTCGCGGGTTGCGGGCACCAGACCACGTATTTCGTCGCCTGCGACGACCGGGAGAGGAATGCCTGCGTGGCTGGCCCGCCGCCGGCGCACGCCGCGCTGCAGCAGCTGGTCGACAAGCTGCGCCCGGGGGCCCTCGAGCTCGCAGAGCAGCGGGGTGCGGCCGAGCTCGCCTGTCCGGCCGCCGCTGCCGCGGTCCTCAGACAGGAGACGATCCAGGAGCCGCAGGGGACCGGCTGGTACACGCCGCCGCATCGTGCCGTCTACGGCATCGATGTCTCCGGCTGTGGAAAGCGCACCAGGTATCTGGTCACCTGCGATGACGAGAAAAAGAACCGGGGTGGCGGCAGCCAGTGCGTCGCGGGCGTTCCGCCGGAGACTCCGGCGGCGTCGACGCGGCCGCAGCTGGCCGATCAGCTGCAGCCGGAGGCCGTGAAGGCGGCCCAGCAGGCCGGGGCGGCCGAGCTCGCGTGTGCCGACACGAGCGCCGATGTGGTCAGAAAAGCAACGCTTGAGGAGCCTCAGACCACCGGGTGGGCCGAGCTCCCGCACCGCGCCGTGTATGAAATGAAAGTATCAGGCTGCGACAAGCGCACCACCTACGTGGTCGCCTGCGACGATCGCAAGAAGACGCGCTGTCTCGCCGGCAAGAGCGGCACGCCGCAGTAACGGCCGAGGGCCGCAGGCGCCGCCGTCAGTACTCGCTGCCGCCGAACCGGAAGATGAACAGGGCCTCGATGCTGCCGAAGCCCGGGGTCTTGTTGGCGTTTTGCAGCTCGATCCAGGTTTCGCGGTAGTCGAGGTTTACGCCGAACGAGTCGCCGAAATTGAACTGCACGCCGGCACCGACCTGGTAGGTGAGACTGCCGGCGTTGTGGCTGGGCTGATACGTCCCGCAGATGTAGCCGTACCACGGATCCCACCAGCAGCCGGTCTGCGGGGGCAACAGGGAGATGTTGGTGTGCACCCAGTTGTAGCCGAGGCCGAGGAGGCCGAAGGGCCGGAACCAATCGTCGAGCAGGTGATAGGTGGCCGTGAAATTGAAGGTGCTGAACTCGGTGCGGCCGTTCTCGATGGACACGGTGCTCGGCGGTTGGCCGCTCGAGGTATCGCCGACGACCGTGGCGTCGAAGTTCGCCCGGCTGTAGCCGAAATCGGCGCCGAGCGCGAACTCATCGGTCAGATAGAAGGCAACCCCGAACCTGCCCCCCGTGTTGCTGTCCAGGTCGACGGTCGAGCCCTCCTTGAAGTCGAGATGCTTCGAGAGGGCGTATACCGGCCCGAGCGTGAACTCGAAGCTCCCGGCGGTGCCCTGGGCGCTCACGGCCTGCGCGGCCAGGAGCGCCGCGCACATGAGGAGCGCAAGAAATGACTGCTTCATGACCGCACCCCTGTCGCCGGGAGTCACTTCTTGTCAGTGGAACCCGCAGCGGCGGCCGGATGTTTCTCGTGGACCGAGATCACCAGGCCCTCCACGTAGGTCGCCTGGACATGGTCGCCCTTCTTGATGTTCTTCAGCTGGGCGGGGTCCTGCACGTCGAGGTCCCACTCGTTGCCGGCCGGACCGCGCAGCGTCACGACCTTCTTCTGCTCATCGACCGCGGTCACCTCGGTCATGACGGTCACCCTGCGGCCCACCGCTGCACCGGGCTTCGAGCCGGCGGGTGCCGTGGCGGTGGCCGTCTCCTCGGTCGGATGCTGGGGGCCCTGAACGTCCTTCTTCAGCTCGAGGGCGACTGCCGTCGTATATTTGGCCCGCACGATGTCGCCGACCTTGATCTGATCGAAGTTCTTGACCTGATCCCCGGCATCGACGGTGACGCTCTTGCCGTTGGCACGCTTGAGCGTGATCGTCCGGTTGGCAGCGTCCACGGCGGTGACCGTTGCGGTTCCCTCGACCGTCATCGCACCTGCGGCCGTCCCCGGACCGGTCCCCACCATATGCGTGACTGTCGGACTGCTCTGCGTCTGGGCGAGAAGCGGTGCGGCGAAGACAAGTCCGGCGCCGGCGAGCGCGACGACGACGACTCTGGTGACTCTCATTGCGTATTTCTCCAGGCGGTGGGGCGAGGCAAGAGCATTGTCTCGCACAGCGTATCTGCGGGCGTCATCCGTACAAGTACCAATACCGCAGCCCAGCCGCGCGCGCCACCGCGGCGCCTAATGCGGCAGGTCGGCGCGGATCCGCTGTGA
>Ga0335079_10005096_pt1 | contig 15073 bp, 11 predicted proteins | sample Lox_Sample_33_FD_206719 | JGI IMG/M metagenome (GOLD analysis project Ga0335079, IMG submission 206719) | Soil microbial communities from Loxahatchee National Wildlife Refuge, Florida, United States - Lox_Sample_3.3 | ecosystem: Environmental > Terrestrial > Soil > Wetlands | place: USA...
GCGCCTCGACGTAGTAGCGCCCCAGCCATTGCCGATCGAAGCGCGCGCCTCCGGAGCGCGCATCCAGACGCAGCAGCGTGAGAATACAGGTCCCCGCGACGATGAGGCCGAGGACCGGCACGAAGCTCCACGACACCCGGGCCAGGAGCGGGCCCGGACTGAAGGCATTCGGCACCGCTACGAAGCTCAGCACCAAAAGCGGCATGCCGAGGACCCAGAAAAGCAGGACCAGGACGCGGGCCTTCATCAGGGGATTCATGGGAGCACTCCGGTGCGGGACCGCAGGAAATCCGGCGTAAAGGTACCTTTACGCCATTGGAGTGTCAAGGAAACTTGACGCGGAAGCGCGCCCGATTGTCGCTTCGGCGTTCAGTTCACCGGACCTTCCAGCCTGCCCGGCGCTCTCAGGGCGATGGCGTAGATCTGCTCGCAACCGGTGATATAGAGCGTCCTCGCATCGTCCCCGCCGAACGCCAGGCTCGATGCGCAAGCAGTCTTGCGAGGCTCGGCATCACCCGGCGTTGGCAGGTGCAGCAGACCGAGCAGCCGGCCTTCCGGCGAGGTGATCCGCACCGTGCCTGGCAAGGCGTCGGTCGACCAGAGGTTGCCGGCGCGATCCGTCTTCATCCCATCGCCGATGCCGCTGCCATGAGTGAACAGCTCGCCAGGACCTACGCTGCCATCGGCGCTGACTGCATAGCGCATCACTTTGGGATCCGGCGACAGTGTCCCCGCAGACAGATAGAGGTACTTGTCATCGGGCGAGAGCGCGATGCCATTGGGCTCTGCACCGAGCTGCTCGCGGCTCACCGCGAGATTGACCCTGCCGTCTTTCCATCGCCACACCGAATCGGGCATCTGGACCTGGGGGCTGTGAATGCCGCCGCGCAGACCCACATCCGAATCGGTGAAGAAGATGGCACCGTCGGCGGCAATCGCAATGTCATTCGGTCCGTTGAAATGCTTGCCCTCGAAACCGTCTGCCAGCACCGTGCGCGTGCCGTCCTTTTCCAGTCGCTTGATGGCGAGATCCTGACCCGCGCACCAGATCAGCCGCCCCTGTCGGTCGATGCCGGTGCAGCCAGGACCCATCAAGAGCACATGGGCGCGGCCGATGAGCGCGAGTTTCCCCACGCTGGCGAAATCCTCGCCGCTGTAGCCGGCCCGATCCAGGAACACCGACACCTTGCCGGACGCAGTTACCTTGTAGATGACGTTATCGATGATGCTGCTCGCGAGGAGGAAGCCCTCGGCCCCATCGCGGCCCGCCATCCAGACAGGCCCGTCGATGAAGCCGAAGCCCGTGGCGAGGATTCTCAGCTTCGCCTCAGGCGCGATGAGCGCATCGAGCGCTGGATCCGATCGGGTGATGCTGAATGGATGCGGAGCCGCTTCTCCCGGCGCCGGCTGCGCATACGCGACCGAGAGTCCCAGACTTAGCGGCAGCAGGCTCGCGGCGATCGTCCTCATCAGCATAGGTTCACTCCCCTGCGGTGGTGTGGCCCGAACCACGAATCTGAACGATGAGCCGCGCCGTGAGCGGAGTTCGGCTGCCGTAAGTGTCAGCCCAAGACGCCGGTACGGCATCCAGTGTCAGAGAGCCTCCGACGCCGAACTGCAGCTCGCGATGGAGTGATGTCCAGTATGTGTAGCCCAGCGTCATCGTCCACACCCACCGCTTCTCGTCAGTCGCTTTTGGTGGGATCTCAAGCTCGGAGCGCAATCTCTGCAGCACTTCGAAGCGGCCCCATAGGGCAGACGAACCCCGCTGCAGCACGAGCTCATCCAGCAGTGAGTTCAATGTCGAGCCGTTCGGGTGACGCGTGATCGAGCCACCGATGAGCGAATGATCCAGAGAATAGGCATCCGCGATCGTGAAGTGATCGTAGATCGATGCGGACAAGCGCGTCGCGGAGCTCGTGCCTGGATACTGCGGATCCTGCTGCCGCACATTGGCTACGGAAGCCATCACGCTGTGAGCGGGCGCAAAGGCATAGGTGATACGCAGTGCTGCGGAATTGAGGGAACCCAGGGGCAGATCCACGACCGTGGGATTGGGCTCATCGCCGTTGAATGCGGATGCCTCGATAGTGACCTGAGCCACTGCGAGTTCAACACCTACTACCGTGCTGCTGATGTGGCCTACGTCCTGGCCCACGTGGTGTCCGAGTGGCGCATCGGGATCGTATCGAGCCGAGTCCCGGTGCATAAAGACGACAGGGCCGTCGGTGCTCGGGCCGCGGGGGGCGAAAAACAACTTGAGCGTGTCACCCGACCCCAGACTCACGGTATCGCTCAGCGTGAGCCCCATGATGGGCGAACTGTGCGGGTGTTGAGCATCGACGAACGGCTTGCCATTGCTTTGCTCTTCACCGATCTGAAGTAGTTCCGGGTAGCCTCGCTGCGGATAGGTCCAAAGCTCTGTGGTCGCCATCCACTCCAGGTTTATGAAGTGCCGCTGTCCGAGAGAACGGCCCGCATCGAGCATGAGCATGTTGGGAGCTGCGAATTGAGTGATGCCGCGAGGTCCGGGCAGTGTGCTCAGCACACCGAAGACATTGAACTCACCGGACAACTGCCACTTGCTGGATGAGCTGGCCACGGGCATGCACATATTCATGGCATTGTCCCAGGCCTCGCCGGAGGAGCAGGCGTGAACCGGCGGGGCTGACGCTTCCGTACCCGCAACAGACGCGAAGGTGGCGACGAGCAGGACGGCGTTTGCAATGAACGACGCGGCGCATGCGCCGGGTGATCTCAATCGAATCACGGGCAGGCTCGTGTGATGCTCACTCCCGCATTACGACGTCGCGGCGCTCGCGTTTGACATTAAGGCCTCTGTAACAAAGCCGCAATCGACGCGCGTTGACCCTCGCCGGATCACTGGGCAAGATACATCGCAACGGACCAGCATAAGGTTCCGGATCAAGGGAATGAAATGCCGAATAACAGGAAGGCGCGTACCGCCCGGATCTCAAGAGTCTCGCTGCCACTCCTGCTCAGCGCTGCATTGGCAGCCTGTGGTGGAGGCGACGCTGGCGGTGGGGGCGGCGGTGGTGGTGGCGGCACCAGTCTCTCGCTCGATACCACCGCGCTTTCGTTCCATGCATTTACCTACGATCAGACGCAGGCGACACAGACCATACACGTCAGCTGGTCGGGATCTGCGGTGGCCGGCTATGTCGTCGGAACCCTGCCAGGAGAGATGCTCCCCACCTGGCTCAGCGTAACGGCGCAGGGCAACTCCAGTCCCTCCTCGATCATCGTGTCGCTCGTCGGAGCGACGACGATTCCGGGCCATTACTCGACGACGCTGCGCGTGGCCACGGGCGACATCAATGCAAACGTCCTCAAGACCGCGGACTTCACGGTCTCGCTGGATGTGGTGGCGACTCCGAGCGTCTCACCACAGGCAGGGACCCTCACCTGGGTAGAATCCGAGCAACCGGCGGCACAGACGTTCAGCGCAACGTGGGACCCTGGCGTTCAGTTCACGGGCGCCAGTGTGGATGTGCCCTGGCTGACCGCGAGCGTGAACGGCGGCACCGTCACCGTGAGCGGCAATGCCCAATCGCAGACGGTCGCGGCGGGCCCTGCTACCGGCACGCTTCACACCACATTCACCTACGGTGGCCAGGAGCACACCGTAGACACGCCCCTTTCCGGGACCGTAACGCGGGCGCTTTCCGGACCTGCTCAGATCGCGCTGGAAGTCAACGCGTCGACCGGCCTGGCCGACCTGGCTGGCTTCCGCGCCACCATCTCATCGGCGACGCAGAATGCATTGCAGATCAGCGCTCAGTCCGATGCGCCCTGGCTTGCCGCATCAGGCGGCATGACGGGCGCCGCGAACAACGTATCGCTTGCACTCGATACGACCTCGCTGCAGCAGCTGGCGGATGGGATGCACGCCGCCACGATCACCATTACGGCACCGGGTAATATTTCCGCGCTGCAGATTCCGGTCGTGCTTAATGTGCGCCTGCCGGAAGTGCAGTTCGTGGCCCCAGTGGCTTTCTCGGACACAGTCGCGACGGACTATGTCATCGTGCGCGGCCACGGACTCAATGACCCAGCGGCGCATCTGCAGCTCGCCGGTCAGCCGATTTCCGGCGGCACGGTGGTGAGCGACAGCGAGGTTCGCTTCGTTCCGGGCGCGCGTGCGGCCGGCAGCTATGTGGTACAGGCCGCCAACAATCTGGGACTTACCCGGTCCTCGGCCAGTCTGCGGGTCGCGGACCCGCCCAACTATTCGAACTACTCGCTAAGCGTGGTGCTGGGAAGCCAGGAGCACATCGTCTCGAGCCCCATAAACGCAATGGTGTTCTCGGCCGCCTGTGCTTTCGTCTCGTGCTATACGATCGGCGACCCCTCTGTCGTACATCGCTTCATCTACGATGCCGCAAGCGGTACGTGGACGACCGACGAGACTGCCTTCACGAACCTGATCGACATCGCGCTGAGCCCGGATGAGTCCACGTTGCTGGTGCTGACGAGCACGCAGCTGCTGCAACTCGATCCGGCCACGATGAGCCCGGTGCACCCTGCAGTGACGCTGCCCACGTTCCCGCCTGGCAACTTTTCGGGCAACCTGCTGGCGGTCCTCAATGACGGTCTCGTAATCGTTGGCCAGACCTACGGCTTCGACCTCACGACCCAACAGTTCGTAGATGTCGCCGGACTCGCGTCGTACTTTACGTACGCAAGTCGCGATGGCAGCCGGGCCATCAATGGTGACGCCGTCAACAACGGCAGCGTCGCCTATCGCTATTTTGATGCGAGCACCAACAGCGTCGTCATGTCGGACACGCGACTGTATCTAGTCCAGGCCGAATACGACCGGCACGCGACGAAGGCGGTGGTATCGGCGAACGTGTTCGACGCCGATCTGAACCTGTTGGGCCCCCTGCAGGCGAGCAGTTACATCGGCGACATCAGTCCGGACGGCACGCGCTTCTACAACCCCGACTTCACGCTGCAAGAGATTCACGTCTTTGATCTCACGACGAGCGGTTTTCCTGAGCTGACACCGATTCTGGCTCCGAACATGGCCCCTGATGATCGGATCGTTCTCGATCCGCGAGGCCAGGCGGCATTTGCCACCGAACCGAATAAATTCGTCGTCATCGATCTGCGCTAGCGTCAGCCGAGCGCTCAACGCAGAAGTGCACCATCGAGGCGATCGACCCGGCGCAGTGTCGGAAACAGCTTCATCCACAGGAGCGCTACCGCCACTGAGCCGATGCCACCCAACACCACCGCCGGTACGGCACCCAGAAGGGCCGCTGCGACTCCGCTTTCGAACGCGCCAAGCTGGTTCGAAGCATTGATGAACAGATAATTCACCGCGCTGACGCGGCCGCGCATGGCGTCGGGCGTGGCCAGTTGAACGAGCGAGGCTCTGACGACCACGCTGACTGTGTCCGCGGCACCCATGATGGCGAGCGCGACGATCGCCAGCCACATCTGGCGGCAAACGCCAAACACGACGGTCGCCAGTCCGAACACGATGACGGCCTGAAACATTCTCAGACCTGCCCGGCGAGTGATGGTGTAGTGCGCCAGCACCGCGGTCATCAGCAAGGCCCCGAGCGAGGGCACAGCCCTTAAAACCCCGAGTCCCCACACTCCGGTATGCAGGATATCGCTCGCGTAGACAGGCAACAGCGCAGTGGCCCCGCCTAACAGCACCGCGAACAGATCGAGCGAAATGGTTCCCAAGATAGCCGGGTTATGGCGTACGAAGACCACACCCGCGAATAGCGTGGCGAGCGTTGGCGACTCTTTGAGGCGCACCGAAGTCCGCATTTTCAATGTAGCGATCAGGACAGCCGAGGACAGCGACAACGCGAACATCACCAGATAGGGAGCGCACGGAGCAATCGCATACAGGAGGCCGCCAGCGGCGGGGCCGGTGATGGCCGCAAACTGCCAGCTCCCGGTTGAAAGTGCTGTGCCCCGTTGGAGCTGCTCTTCGGAAGTGACGGCCGGCAGCAGCGCCGCGGATGCCGGACTGTCGAACGCACTTGCAACGCCAAATACGGCCAGCGCGGCGTAGATCGCGCCTACCGTCACGTGGCCACTGAATGTGCTCCAGGCAAGGTAGGCGGCAGCTGCGCCCTCGAGCATCGAGCAGACCAATGCAACTCGATTGCGGGGATAGCGATCCGCCGCATGTCCGGCGAAGAACATGAGCAGCGCACTGGGCGCAAACTGCACCAGTCCCGCTATGCCCAAATTGAGCGCACTGTGCGTGAGTGCATAGATCTGCCAGCCCACCGCCACCGTCGCGATCTGATAGGCCAGCTCCGAAAGACTTCGCGACGCGAAGTACTGCAGAAATGGTCGGTGTCGCCACAGACTCGGCACTTGCTCTGAAGGTGGCGTCATCGACGACTCCGAGTCCAGTGCAGGCCGATCTATGCGCTTATTCCCACTCAATAATCTCCTGGCGGCCTAAGTCATTGACGCGGCATGTACCCTTGCAACGCTGGCACCCAGATGTCCGTCAAGGGGCACGAAAACAATTCACGCTTGGTGCCGATAGATGCGGATAGACAATCAGCGACGACCAACAAACTCTCCTTCGCCGCCAAGCGCAACGACGCCTCATCTCACCTCCACGATAGTTCCCCGACGACCCGAGCACCGATATCCATCGCGCGTCAAATGAGGCTTCAATGTAGTCGTTCGCGTAGCCCTGGGAAACCGGCGGTTACAGTGGTGACACTGGACGATGTACTTCGTCCGACGTGCTCCCACTCTTGAGCGTGTCGTCGTAGAGGCGCGCCGATATCCGGAAGCCCGCTGCATAGGAGCGGCAATTGCGGCGGAAGAAGGACTGAGTTCGATGGCGTGGCGTGGTTCGAACGTACGTTCGAGAATGCGGGCGCCGCGAATTCGATCCACGCGATAGAATTTGATGTGGCCTGCTTCGACGTCGTGGGCCGCAAGCGAGACTGCGCCCGCCCGGCTTCGCCTCAGCGAGTACGGCTCAATCGTAGGCGTACGGTGGACACCCTCCTCATTGGTATACTCCAGTACAATGAGCTGGCGGCTCTGGGCCGCAAAGCGAACGAGTTCAAGAACCGGCGCTCGACCACCGATCTGAGCAAGCCCGCCGAAACGCGGCCGAAGCACTTCAGTTCCCGCAGCGATTTGCACGGGGGCCAGACTCTCGACAGGCCTGCGAGAATTGAGCCACTCAAAGACTGCCGGAAGCGCGCTCCAAAAGGACTCAAAGGGCGGAAGTTGCGGCAGCTGATGCCGAAGCATCCCCTCCCACGTGCCAATGACCGACTCCCGAGCTGCAGACACTATCTCAAGCGTAATGGTAGCAATGCGCTTGTATTCACACTTGCGCGCGAGTAGCTCCAGCACACGATGAGGCGCTGGGGAGTACTGGCTATTGCGATGGAGATTGACGACGTCATAGAGGTCGCGAGCGCGAGTACGCTCACCTAATGCTCTCAACTTCTCGGCGAAGAGCTCCTCGTAAGAGTAGCAATACGCCTGAATGCCGCCGTTGGGGTCATCAGAATACGGATGATTTACGGGCCTCCAAACTCCTCCGTCCAGCAACGCTTCGTCAGCGGTCAGATCAAGCTTGATCGCAGGCATATTATTGCCGGTCTGGAATCGGCTTCGGTAATAAACCCGGCCCTGGCATGAAGGGTTGCCGCGAGGATTATCATAAATATCAAATCGAAGCCGATCCGCGGGCATTTCGATGCCCGCCTCCTCATAGATCTGCGCGACAACTTCACCGAATGCCGCTTGCAAGAACTCAGCGTTAACGTGTTCTGCCCGCAGCAAAGTGAAATCGAGGTCTTCCGAAAATCTGTAGGTCTCGAAGTAACACTTTTTTAGGCAGGTTCCACCCTTGAAGAGCCACCGCTCTTGGAATTCCGCGTGCGTCGAAATACCGCGCAAGAGCCAACCCAGTATGTAGTCCTTTTCGACGACGGGTCCCGTGAGTCCGGTCGCGTTGGCCATGGCCAGTAGTTCGTTGCGATCAATCATCGCTGAGCACTCTCTCCCACGCTGCTGGTAGCCGCAATTGCCAGCGCTTGGAGATCCTGGGCGAATCGAGCGATGGGTCGAGGGCAGCCAACCCCGCAGTCACCGATCGCCTGCACTCCTCGATAACCTCGATCGGACCGTTAGCTGCCTCACACAAAAATCCAAGGCGCTTGAACGCTGTTGGGTGCGCGAGTCTCCTTGCATACTCGAGAAGTCGGGCAGTACCGGATCGGTCGCGCGCGAGATAGGAGCGCAGACAATGCATGACGTGCTGAATGCCGCCGCCAATGGCTGGGTCCGCGCATTGATCAAGGATCGTTTTGTGGATATCCGAGACGAGAACGCGGGCGCCCTCGCGCCACTCTACGTTGGTCCCAAACATCCAGCTTTCTGGAACATGTCGCACGTGCAATTCGGTGCCTGCAACGGTCAGCTGTGTGCGCCGGACACGATCGGAAGTGCAAACAAATAGGATCTGGAATACTTGTTCTGTGAGATCCCAGTGTTCGGCCGCACTCCAGCCACCCACATATGCTCGGCGAAAAGTAGCGGGGACCAGCACCCAAGGGTCGGCAATTACATGCTCCAGCGCCATTGCGCCCGTTGGCACAACTGCATAGGTGCCCCTGCGAACGCGCCGCAAGAAGCCTTGAGTTGCCCATCGGGCGAGCTGCTTCGCCGTACGCTTTCGATCCCAGCCGAGCACTGCTGACGCTGTAGTAATGTCCACTAACGGCTTCGCCGTCGCTGCAACTTTAGCGAGCTGTGCGCGAGAAGTAGGGAGCGAGAGGTGCGTTCTGTGCGCCATAGTTCGCAGTATAGTGGAACTATTGGACTTAACAAGCACCTAAAGGCCTGCGGAAAGCCGCCCTGTATCGCATCGCCGCATAGGTCAAGCCCGTGTTTACTATTAGCTCATTTGACGATTCGCATATTTGCTAATATTGTATAAACATGTCGGTGGACAAGATTTTTGAAGCTCTCGCATCCCGGTCACGCAGGGAAATTCTCGCCTATCTTTCTAAAGCAGAGCTAACGACATCCGAACTCGCAGCTCGCTTTCAAATGACGGCACCCTCCATGTCGCGGCACCTTACGGTACTCGAGAACGCTGGCTTGGTCGCCAGCGAACGTAAGGGACAACGAGTGCTGTATCGTTTGAATCCGGGTAGCTTGGTCAACACGCTCACCGGTTATGCATTTGAGATCTGCCCGGTGGCCGGCCCGCTGAAGCGCGAATCGCGAGCACTCGCAAAGCGCCGTCGCCTTCCCGAGTAACCCGGAATCGCTATGGACAGCATCGCCGCAAACCTGGGTCAACATCGCGTTTCGGCTATGAGTCTTGACTCCGTCAGTGTCGGCACGGTGCAGTACTCGCCCATTAAGTCCGCTTGGTTTCTTGGCATGCTGGTAAGTGCCGTTGTCGGCGGCGCAGCGACTTTTTCTTGGTCTGCTTTTACCGCATTCCTGTTCGCGACCGCGGTCGTGCTCCTGTTTGGCCACTCGCTCGGAAGCCATCGAAAGCTCGTGCACGATAGCTACCAGTGCCCTAAATGGCTTGAATACCTTTTCGTATATCTTGGTGTGCAGGTAGGGCTCGCGGGGCCAATCGGCCTTCTTCGCCAACATGAGCTACGCGATTACGCGCAGCGGCTGCCTAGTTGCCACGATTATCTGAGGCACGGTCGATCGGCCTTGGTGGACGCATGGTGGCAGCTAAATTGCGAGTTGGTGCTACTAGACCCGCCAACAATCCGAATTGAACCGAGAATTTCCGACGACCGCTTCTATCAATTTCTGGAGCGCACATGGATGGCGCAACAGCTCCCCCTGGCGTTCCTACTCTATGCCGTCGGTGGTTGGGGATATGTATGGTGGGCCGTATGCGCTCGGGTGACTGCCGGCGTCTTCGGACATTGGCTGATCGGTCATCTAGCGCATAACCATGGTGCAGTTCGCCGCGAGGTGCGAGGTGCCGCGGTACAGGGTCACAATGTTCGGTTCACCTCGCTATTAACCATGGGCGAGTGTTGGCACAACAACCATCACGCATTTCCGGGATCAGCGCGACTGGGGATCGCGCCAGGTGAATGGGACCCAGGCTGGTGGGTTCTCTTGGGCCTACGGCGCCTCGGACTGGTGACCCATCTCCGATTGCCGCCTGACCTACCCCATCGGTCAGAACTTGTCGAGGTTGCGCTTGTGGGACACAGCAAATCGATTTCGGCAACGGAACTCACCACACGCCCCGGAGTGGACGGTCATGGCCTCGCCGCCTGATACGCCAGAACCTCGCCGCTTCTGGATTGTCCGATTTGGATGGACGGTGCCCCTGATCTGCGGCGCCATCGTCGGCGTCGCTTTGCGTCTCTTTTTCTCGGCTACGCCCGACCACGCGATGGAGTCTTCCTTTACGCTGTTGGTCCCAATTCTGGTCGGCGCAGTAACCGTCTACATGGCAGAGCGCGCGGTGCGTAGGAGCTGGTCCTATTACTTCTTCGCCGCTGCCGCCGCCAATGCGCTATTTGTAGTCGGCACGATGGTAATCCGGGTGGAGGGGCTCATTTGCGCGATTCTCGCCATACCGCTCTTTGGTTTCGTGGGCGGCCTCGGCGGGGTTCTGATGGGTGCTGTGTGTCGTTGGACAAAGTGGCCACGGGCTGCCGTATACACTTTTGCCGCGCTTCCACTGTTGTTGGGAGGTCTCGAGCAAAACCTTCCACTCCCACAAGACATACGGTCGGTTGATAGAGTCCGAATCGTCTCCGCTAGCCCTGAGAGAGTCTGGACACATCTCACAGTTGCCAGAGGCATCCGAGCCGAGGAAATCGGCTCTGCCTGGATGTATCGCATAGGCGTTCCCCTCCCCTCATCGGCCGTTACCGAACTCGCTGACAGCACTCAAGTCCGCCACATCACGATGGGGAAAGGCATCCAATTCGATCAGGTCGCGGCAGACTGGCAACCTAATCAACGTGTGCGTTGGACCTATCGATTCAGGAACGACTCTTTTCCGCCAGGAGCACTCGACGATCACGTGAAGATTGGCGGGCGATATGTCGATCTCATCGACACCGAGTACGTATTGCGCGAAGTGAACGCAGGCACGGAGATTCGCGTCACGATGCGCTATCGCGTCAGTACGGCATTCAATTGGTATGCGCAACCCATCGCCGACTTTCTTGTGGGAAACTTTGAGGAGGCTGCCTTGCGGTTCTATGCCACTCGGGCAGAAGGGAGCTGAAAGGGGGACTCCCCCTTTCGATAGGCCGTCTAAAGGCAACGCGTTATGATGCGATCCTCTACGACTCCGCCTGCATTGACTCGCCCGCCAAGACGCGCGCTGCGCCGAGCCGAACTGCGAAAGATCATTCCGCTGTCGAACACAACTATTTACGAATTGGAGCAGCGCGAGGACTTTCCAAGACGTTTCTATTTGACCCCGCGCTGTGTTGTTTGGGACTCGGACGAAGTTTATGCGTGGCTGGACGCACGCAAACAATTCGAGCAACAAGCCATCATCGGACGGGCGCCTGTGCCGACTCATCATTCGCGCAAGCGTCGGCCTCTCAAATCATCTTTGTAGCGAACGACGTCGGCCGCAGCGGATTGAGATGAGTTTCGGCCAGTTTTCCCCTGAAACTCCGGGTTAACTATCGCGGCCGACCGTGACACACTGGGCAAGCGCCCTGGTCACTCCCACTCGATCGTCGCGGGCGGTTTGCCGGAGATGTCGTACACCACGCGCGAGATGCCCTGCACTTCGTTGACGATGCGCCGCGAGACGTGATCGAGGAACTCGTAGGGCAGATGCGCCCAGTGCGCCGTCATGAAGTCGATCGTCTCGACGGCTCGCAGTGCCACCACGTAGTCGTAGCGGCGGCCATCGCCCATCACACCGACCGAGCGCACCGGCAGGAACACGGCGAAGGCCTGACTGACGCGATCGTACAGATCATGGCGCCGCAGCTCCTCGATGAAGATGGCATCCGCGCGCCGCAGCAGCTCGGCGTACTCCTCGCGCACTTCACCCAGGATCCGCACGCCAAGTCCAGGACCCGGAAACGGATGGCGGTGAACCAGCGCCGGCGGCAAGCCGAGCTCGACACCCAGACGGCGCACCTCATCCTTGAAGAGCTCACGCAACGGCTCGACCAGCTTCAGCCGCATCTGCGCCGGCAGACCGCCGACGTTGTGATGGGACTTGATGACGTGCGCCTTGCCCGTCTTGGCGCCGGCCGACTCGATCACATCGGGATAGATCGTGCCTTGCGCAAGAAAATCGATGCCCTTGAGCTTGTGCGATTCTTCTTCGAAGACCTCGACGAAGAGTCGGCCGATGATCTTGCGCTTCTTCTCCGGATCAGTTTCGCCGGCGAGCGCCTTGAGAAAGCGCGGGCCGGCGTTCACCCGGATCACGCGCACGCCGAGATTTTCAGCAAAAGTGCGCATGACCTCATCGCCCTCGTCAAGGCGCAGCAGGCCGTGATCGACGAAGACACAGGTGAGCTGATCGCCCACCGCGCGTTGCAGCAGCGCTGCCACCACGGATGAGTCGACGCCGCCGGAGAGCCCGAGCAGCACTCTGCCCGAGCCGATCTGCGCACGGGCGCGCGTCAGCGCATCCTCGATGATGTTCCCGACGCTCCACAGCGCCTGACAGCCGCAGATCTCGCGCACGAAGCGCTCGAGCAGGCGCGCTCCCTGGCGCGTATGGGTGACCTCGGGATGAAACTGTACGCCGTAGAAACGCCGCGACTCATCGGCCATCGCGGCGAGCGGCGCATGGTCCGTGGCGGCGGTCGCATGAAATCCCGCCGGCAGCGTCTCAACCCGATCGCCGTGGCTCATCCACACATCGAGCACAGCGCGCCGTGAGCCATCCTCGCGGTCCGCCAGGTGATCGAGCAGGCGGCTCGGCGCAGTGACGGTCACTTCGGCATAGCCGAACTCGCGCTTGCTCGCTGGGGCCACGCGCCCGCCCAGCTGCTGCGCCATGGTCTGCATGCCATAGCAGATACCGAGCACCGGCACGCCGAGCGTGAATACTGAGGCCGGCGAGCGCGGCGGTGCGGAGTCCGTCACGGACTCTGGTCCACCGGAGAGAATGACGCCGCGCGGTTTGAACGCCCGCACGTCCGCATCGGACATGTCCCAGGGATGGATCTCGCAGTAGACGCCCGCTTCGCGGACGCGACGGGCGATGAGCTGCGTGTATTGCGCGCCGAAATCCAGGATCAGCACGCGATCGGCATGAATGTCCGGATGTGCGCTCAAGAGATGCGGTAGTTCGGAGCCTCTTTGGTGATCGTCACGTCGTGCACGTGGCTCTCACGCACGCCCGCGGTCGTGATGCGCACGAACGTGGGCCGGGTGCGCATCTCGGTGATGTTGCGGCTGCCGGTGTAACCCATGGCCGCGCGCAGCCCCCCGGCGAGCTGCTGCAGGATCGTGACGAGGCTGCCCTTGTAGGGCACGCGCCCCTCGACGCCCTCGGGTACGAGCTTCTCGAGCTCGCTCGTCGTGTCCTGGAAATACCGATCGGCCGAGCCGTGGCGCTCGGCCATGGCACCGATCGAGCCCATGCCGCGGTACGACTTGTACGAGGCACCCTGGTAGAGCTCGACATCGCCGGGTGACTCCTCAGTGCCGGCGAACAGGCCCCCGATCATGACGGCGTGCGCGCCGGCGACGATCGCCTTGGCGATGTCGCCGGAGAAGCGGATGCCGCCATCGGATATCACCGGCACGTCGGCGTAGGTCGTGCGCGCCAGCGCCTCCACCACATTCGCCACCGCCGAGATCTGCGGCACACCAACGCCGGCGACGATGCGCGTGGTGCAGATCGATCCCGGGCCGATACCGACTTTGATCGCATCCGCACCCGCATCGGCGAGCGCACGCGCGGCCTCGGCGGTCGCAATATTGCCGGCGATGATCTGCTGGTCGGCCCAGCGCGCGCGAATCCTGGCCACCGTATCGATGACACCCTTCGAATGCCCGTGCGCCGTGTCAACGACCACCAGATCCACACCGGCATCGCGCAGCGCGGCCACCCGATCGAGCGTGTCCGGGCTCGTTCCCACCGCGGCGCCGACGCGCAGCTGGCCGCTCGCATCCTTGCAGGCGCGGGGAAATTCGGTCGCTTTCTGGAAGTCCTTGACGGTGATCATGCCCTTCAACTCATGATCGCCGCTCACCACCAGTACCTTCTCGATGCGATGCTTGTGCAGCAGCCCGAGCACTTCCTGCTTGGGCGCATTCTCGCGCACGGTGATCAGGCGCTCCTTGGGCGTCATGACGCTGGAGACCGGCGCATCGAGCTTCTCTTCGAATCTCAAGTCGCGATGGGTCACGATGCCGACGACTTTATTGCCGAGCACCACCGGCACACCGGAGATGCCGCGCGCACGCGTGAGCTCGATCACCTGCCGGATGGTCATGTCGGGCGGGACCGTGATCGGATCCTGGATCACGCCGCTTTCGAATTTCTTCACCCGGCCGACTTCGCGCGCCTGGGCCTCGATCGACATGCTCTTGTGTATGATCCCGAGGCCGCCTTCCTGGGCGATCGTGATCGCGAGGCGGGCTTCGGTCACCGTATCCATGGCGGCCGACAGCAGTGGCAGATTCAGCCGGATGCGGCGGGTGACTTGGCTGGAGAGATCGACTTCGCGCGGCAGGACATCCGAGTAGGCCGGAACCAAGAGGACATCGTCGAAAGTCAAAGCCTCTTGCAGGATTCGCATCGCTCGTCCGTGCTGTCCTGACGTGTGTGAACTAAAACCGGTTATTTTACTGGCAATCTGGCTCACGGTAAAGATGGGATGCAAACGGCGACTCAGACCGAGCGCAACGTCTACAGCGTCTCGCGCCTGAACCGCGAGGCGCGGGCGCTGCTCGAGCAGGGGTTCGGGGTGCTGTGGGTCGAGGGCGAGATCTCCAATCTCTCCCAGCCCTCCTCCGGCCACTGGTATTTCTCGCTCAAAGACCGCGAGGCGCAGGTGCGCTGCGCGATGTTCCGCCAGCGCAATGCGCACGTGAGCTTCGC
>Ga0335079_10005098_pt1 | contig 15072 bp, 10 predicted proteins | sample Lox_Sample_33_FD_206719 | JGI IMG/M metagenome (GOLD analysis project Ga0335079, IMG submission 206719) | Soil microbial communities from Loxahatchee National Wildlife Refuge, Florida, United States - Lox_Sample_3.3 | ecosystem: Environmental > Terrestrial > Soil > Wetlands | place: USA...
GTGCTGACGACGCAGAGGCCGCACGCCATCGCTTCCAGGACGCTCACCGGCGTATTGTCGATGTTCGTCGTGTTCAGGAAGATGTCGTACCTTTCGAGCCAGAGCGGCACATCGGCTTTCGTGACGCCGCCGGGGAACTCCATCCGGCCGGCGACACCGAGCGACTCCGCAAGCGTCCGTGTCGCCTCGTAGCTCCCGTCCCCCTTGTCGCGCCCGACCATCGTCAGGTGGACATCGGGATGATCGCCGGTGAGGGCCGCGAGGATCCGGGGAGCGAGCGTGGGGTTGTAGATCTCGTGAAAAGCCCGGAGCCAGATGATCCGGGGCCGTGCCACGGTCCGCTCGCGGTAGTGGTACTGTGAAACGTGGAGCGAATTCGGGAGCAGGATCGCCGAAGGGGAATACGGCGTCATCGTCTCCTTGAGATAGGGGGACGGGGCGGTAACGGCGGCGGCGGAGCCGAGAAGCCGGCGCGTGCGCCGCGGCCAGCGTTCGGCGAAGAGGGGGAGATTCCCCCCGCGCATCGTCAGGACGTACGGTTTCCCGGCCCGGCGCAGCACCCAGCAGACCGCCTCGGCCCAGAAGAAGGCGTCGCCGCTGAAGACGTCGACGTGACCGAAGTCGAACCGGCGCCTGAGGCGCCAGGTCGTCATCACCATGTCCGCGAGCTTCCAGAGGCGCCGCATCTTGTGCGACGTCATGTAGATCTTCCAGCCGTCCGCCTCGAGATGGCCGGCGACCTCCTCGCTGAGCGAGTTTGCCCCCGTGACGGACGAAAAGAAATTGCCGACGAAGAGCACCGGGGACGTCCCGGGCGCGACCGGCGTCCCTGGCTGCCGGAGCCCGTCGAGCAGCCGCTCCCACTGGGGGAAGGCGGCCGACCAGTCGTAGTGCTGTGCCTTCTCCCTCCCGTTACGGGACAACTTGCCGGCAAGCCCATCAGACATCAGGAGCCTCCGGATCGCCTGTGCGAGCGCGGCCGGGTCGTTCGGCGGCACGAGCAGAGCATCTTCCCCATCCTCGAGCATATATGGTATCCCCCCCACGTTTGTGCTCACCACACAGAGCCCGCACGCCATCGCTTCGAGTACGCTGATGGGCGTATTATCGACGTTCGTCGTATTGAGCAGTATGTCCGAATCTTCAAGGAGCCGGGGAACTTCCTCCTTCGGCACGCCGCCCGGAAATTCAATGCGGTCGGCCACGCCGAGGCGTTGTGCAAGTGCGCGGGTTTCATGGAACGACCCGTCTTTCTTGTCCCTCCCGGCCATCACCAGGCGGATGTCCGGGAACTCCGCCGCCAGTGCGGCGACGACGCGGGGAGCGAGCGTCGGGTTGTAAATCTCGTGAAACGCGCGGAGCCAGACTATGCGCGGGCGCAGGCTCCGCCTCTCCCTGTACCTGTAGTGGTTGATTTCGACGCAGTTGGGCACGAGAATGGTGCGCCCGTAGAGAGGTTTCATCCCCTCCTGGAGGTAGCGGGATGGAGACGTGACGAACGCCGCCGATTCGAGCAGCCTGCGCACGCGCCCGGGCCACCTGCGGGCGAAGGCCGGGAGGTTTCCGCCGTGCAGCGTCAGGCCGTAGGGCTTTCCCGCGAGGCGGAACACCCAGCATGCGGCTTCGGCCCAGAAAAACGCATCGCCGCTGAACACGTCGACGAGCGCGCACTGGTAACGGCGGCGAAGGCGCCAGGCCGTCGTCATCATGTCCAGGAGCCGGGGGAGCCGGGCAATGTAGCCCGACGTCATGTAGACCGTCCATCCCCGCGCGCGCAGGGAGGAGGCGATCTCCTGGCTGGGCATGTTCGAGCCCGAGATCCTCGTCAGGTAGTTCCCGACAAAGAGGATGCTCCGGCCCTCGCTCCCGGGACTGTCATCCACGGACCGGAGCAGCGGCGTGTCGTTCGGTGTCACGTTCTTTCCATCAGGTTTGTTCCTTTTCACCCAGGCGATGCCACTGGACCTCGCGCGCAAGTCCCTCTTCGACCGGCGTCCGGGGCGCGTACCCGAGCACGCGGCGCGCCTTGGCGATATCCGCCTTCGTCGCAAGCTGGTCCCCCGGCCTCCGGGGGACCCGCACGATCTTCGCACTGACGCCCATGATCCGCTCCACGATCCTGATCCCCTCGCCGGTCGTGATCGCCGCGTCGGACCCGATATTGAATATCTCCCCCGTGCACCGGTCCGGGAACTTCAGGGCAGCTGCAAGGCCCTCGACTGCGTCGCCGACGTATGTAAAGCTCCGCAGGTGATGATCGCTTCCCTCGAACAGCGGGAACTCCGCCCCCTCGAGCATGGAGCGGATGAGGCGCGGATAGAGCTTTTCGGGACGCTCCCGGGGACCGTACACGGAAAAGAGCCGCATGGAACAGGCCGGGAATCCTCGGTCCCTGGACGCCGCGAGAACGAGCTGTTCGGCGGCGAGTTTCGTCACGCCGTAGTACGACGTGGGGCAGGGCTCGCTCGATTCATCGCCCGTCGCGTTGGCCCCGTACACGGAGGACGTCGAGATATGGACGAACAGCCGGAGGCCGGAGGAGGACCGGAGTGCCTCGAGCAACCGGAACGTCGCCACCACGTTGTTGCGCTCGAACGCCTCGAACGGCGTGCGCGCGGAGAGGCCGGGCTGTGCGGCCAGGTGGTAGACCGCCTCGGCATCCCTGAGCGCCTCCCGAAGATCGTCCGAAGCGATGTCGAGGGGGAGCACATCCACGCCTCCCCCGCGGAGGTCGGCCACGTTGCGCTCCTTGAGCGCGCGTGCATAGTTGTCGGTGAGGCAATCGATCCCGCTCACGTCGTGGCCGTCGCCGGCGAGCCGTTCCGCGAGGTGCGATCCGATGAAGCCGGCCGCGCCGGTCACCACGATTTTCATGGACGCATCTCCGCCGGTTGTGCGGCGGCGGCGGGCGTCCGCGCGCCCGCCTCCCGGGCCGGGTTCCGGCGCACGGAGAGAACCCTCAGGTTCAGGAGCGTCGTCGCCCCCGCCGCGAAATACCAGAGGCCTTTCCCGGCAAAATCGGTGGAGAGAAACGCAAGGACATACACCGCGGTTGCCAGGAGCCCGAGCGGCCACACGCCGATGCGCTTCCGCTTCCAGCCCACCGAGGCGAACGAGCCCACGAAGAAGAGGAGCGCGAGGACGCCGGGGATGCCGTTTTCCGCGAGCGTTTTCGTCCACCCGGAGTGCGCCTGCATTTCCTTGCCGTATGCGAAACCCGAGAGGGACTGCCTGTAGCCCATGTTGACCCAGGCCTGTGCAAACCCGCCGGTACCGACCCCCATGGGATGGTCGCGGAATATGTACCAGGCGCCGAGCGCAAGGTCCGACCGGCCGCTGGTCCTGGCGGCATAGCTCTCCTGCGGGTCCAGCAGCTTTGAAATGCGGTGGATCGCGTCGGCGTTGAGGTCGGTGAACTTCGTGATGGTGATAAGCGCCATGACGAGGGCGAGCGCGCTGTAGACGATCCGCTGCGAGACGCTCCGCGTCGTCAGGAGGAGGAACAGCATGCACGCCGACGCCACGAGGAGCGAGCCCCGGCTCCCGCTCAGGAAGACCCACCCGACGTTCGCCACCGCCAGCGCCCAGCAGAGCGTTTGCCCGCGCCATCCCCGCGGAGCGAACCTGTAGCCCAGGCAGATCGCGAAGATCGCCGTGAGGGGGAAATAGGCCCACGCGTTGGGGTTGACGTACGGCAACCCGTCCTTCTGGATGAAATAGACGAAGCTCCCGAGCGCGGCCAGCGTGCCGCAGACGACTCCCTGGAGGTACCAGACGCGGGGATTGCGCCTTCCCGGCGCGAAATAGACCATGATGCCGAAGAAGATCACGGTATTCAGCACGCTCATGATGCCCGTTTCCATGTCTTCCGCGTCGACCATCAGGAGCCCGAGCGTCAGGAGGAGAACAAACAGGAGCGCCAGCCGGGACTGGATATCCCTGAGCCGGAGCACGAACGACAGGTTGAGCCCGATGACCAGGATGAGCCAGTAGTTGAGCGTGTTCCAGCGGAGAAGTCCCCCGGTCAGGAGGAGGACGCGCGACATCGCGTCCATCGTGCAGAGCATCCCGATGCCGACGAGCCCGACCAGCGGCTTGTGCACGCCGAATATCGCCGCCAGGAACGCCCCGATCGTGAGGAGCGTGAGCGCGGTCTGGAATCCGGCGACCATCCCCACCCCCCACGCAAGCGCGATAAAGACGACAAACGCGATCGCCCAGCGGTCGAGCTCTCGCGCATCGCGCGGCGCCTGAAAGAGAATCGTTCGCGCCATCCCCCCATCCTGCCCGGGGGCCGTACCGCGCGCCGGACTGTCGCCGAAGACCGGCAGGAACGCTGCGTCCCGTTTATGCATTGAGGTGACTCCCGGAAATCGACGTGGTTTGAAGCGCCATTCGGAGGCGGGAGTTCCCGTGCCTCGCCGCAAGCTCTGCGTAGACTGCCAGAAGCCGCGCTCCCAGTGACCCGAAGCTGTAATCCTGCTCGACACGGCGGCGGCCGGCATTGCCTGCCCGCTCGCGCATCTCGCGTGATTTCCAGAGTGCCGCGAGATGCCCCGCCATTCCTTCAACATCGTCGAAATCCACGACATATCCCGTGACACCGTTCACAACGACTGTCGCCGCGTCCCCGGCGGGGGTCGTCACCACGGGAAGAGAAGCGGCCATCGCCTCCAGGATCACGTTGGGAAAACCCTCGTGTTCCGAGGGCATGACGAATATATCCCCCCTGCGCATGAGGGCGGGGACATCGTCCCGGCGGCCGAGGAACTCGACGCCCGCCGGGAGCAATCCCAGCTCCCGCGCTTCGGCCTCAAGCGGATTCCTTTTCTCCCCGTCACCCACAACCACCCCCCGGAGCGTCGGTGCGTCGCGCCGCGCAATCGCGAGTGCCCTGAGAAACACGTCGACCCGTTTCTTCGCGCGGAGGTTGCAGACGACCATGCACGTCGCCCCGTCCCCCTCGACAGGCGGACGCCGGGGGCCCGCTTCCCTGTCGAATGCCTCGATATCGATCACGTTGGACACCACGGTGATCTCCCCTGCCCGCGCCCCGATCGCGGGAGCGTTCAGCCTTGCGGCGTTTGAATTCGCGATCAGCCCCCCGGGCGCGCGGAGCAGCAGCGGCCCGTAGAACCTGTTCATCTTCATCTCGTAGAGCGCGTCGCTGCGGATGCTCCCGATCGACACCGCGCCGCACGCCCGGGAAGCCGCCGCCGCGTAGAGGTTCGTGTAGAAATGCGCCGACTGAACGATGTGCGGCCTGTACGTGATCAGCTCTACGGTCAGTTTCAGCACGCGCAGAGGGGGCGATGCGTGCTGCCCGATCCACCGCGGCGCAAGCCCCATCTCCGAAAGCGCGCGCTCGTAGAATTCTCCCCGGCTCAGGCAGTAGACGCGGACGTCCACCCCGGCGCCCTTGAGTGCTCGCGCCATGTAGACAAGCTGCTTCTCCGCTCCCCCTTTTCCGAGCCCCCCCGCGACGAGCGCGACCCGGAGCGGCTCCCCCTGTCTGTTCTTCCCGCTCACGGCGCGATCTTCCCCCGGACGACGCGCATGTGCCATTGATCGGCGCACCTCGCCCCGATCTCGCCGGCCCACGCCTCCAGCGTCCTCCCCTCCGCATAGCTCCTGCATCGCCTCCGGAGCGCGGGCCAATCGACAGGACCGCTCAGCACGTCCCGGAGCGCCCTGGCCAAGGCCCCGCTGTCGCCTGGGGGAACGAGCCAGCCCCGTTCATGGTTCCTCCCGATCACCATGGCGGCGGCGCCGACGTCGGAAGCCACGACCGGGAGGGCCGAGATGAATGCGTCGAGCCACGCCTTGCTGAAGCCTTCTGTGAGCGAGGGCTGGACGCAGGCATCGACGCCCGCAAGGGCCGCCTTGAGGGCTCCCCGGTCGAGCTGTCCGGCAAAGCGGATCGAGGTGGCCGCCCCGAGCGCCGTCGCCTGCTTCTCCAGGGCGTTCCTCTCGGGACCGTCTCCGATGATGAGTATTTCAGGCAGGGGACGCACTCCCGCCCGCAAGAGTATCCCCAGGGCGTCGATAAGGACAGCCACTCCTTTTTCTCCGGACAACCGGCCGATATAGGCGAACCGGGGGGGCGTCCCCAGGCCGCGTGAACACTCGGGACGGGTCTCACTCACCTCCCGCTCGGAGAGCGCCGTAGAGAAGAGCCATGATATGCCGGGCGCAGGCGGCTTTTCCCCCTCCCCCGTCGCAAGCATCACGTTCCTCCCTCCCGCGAATGCCCTCATGAGTCCCCTCGTGATCCTGTTTGCCATTGTCGTCTGGCCGGTCGCAACCCAGGAACCGCTGTAGCGGACGATCAGTCGTTTCCTGAGGAGGAGGGCGATCAGTATGCCGATGAGCCCGATATCGCTCGGGACCGCCGTATGCACGACGTCCGACTTCCTGATGACTCTCAGGAGCGCCACGAGATACCGGGGGAGACCCGCCGCCACCGAGAGCTTGCGGCGCAGATCGGCTCCCGCCGGGCTCCTCAAGGGGACGATCTCGGCGTTTTCCGGCAGGGGCATCCCCCCCGAGCCAGGCGTCCTGCGGCGGTGAATCACCAGCGTCATCTCGTCAAAGAGCGTGGAGAGCGCCCGCATCTGGAAGGGGTGGCCGCCGTCCGAGAGCCACCGCCCCCCTTCATCCTGCCAGCACGGTTTGAACGCGATCGCGCAGAGCCTCATCGCCTACGCCTCCCCGGGCAGTTCGCGTGGGAGCGCCACGCGCAGTCCCATCCGGTCCCGCATCTCGCGGATCAGCCCCATCATGGGGAGAAGCAGGCGCATGTCCTGTGCGTTGCCCGTGTGAATCGAGTGCGGGTGGCCGTAGATCACGCCGATCCCCCCCTCTGCGGCGCACCTTCTGACCATCGCCTCCGCCTCGGGGCCGAACCCCCCCGGCGTATTGAGCCGCACGCACGTGACCGGGCCGATCTTCTCCAGGCGCGAGGGACGATCGAGACGCCGCGACATCGCCCTCTCCCCGGCCCGCTGCCAGAGGGGCCTGTAGGCGACGCGGCAGAAGCCGTATCCTGCTTCGCCGAGCGCGTCGCAGAGCGACCGCAGGTCCGTCCGGGCGCGGGGGACTTCACGCCGTTCAGCCAGGCTGAATGAGAGCCCCCGCGGATAGTCGAAGGGCTGATTGTACGGCGGGACGAACGTTCGCACGGCCGCGCCTATGCACTGTTCGAGCGCGTGCCGGCTCTCGCGCAGCGTCCCGAGGAGTGCCGCGCCGCTGAGCCCCGGGAGCCAGTCATGGCGGAATGAATGGCTCGCCACCTCGTGACCGGAGTCGTGGATGCGCCTCACCTGCGCGGGGTCCTGGTACGGCCGCGCCCCCGGGAGCGCCGCAGCGCCGACCACGGCGAAGCACGCAGGGATCGCGTACCTGGCGTGGAGGTCGAGCAGCTCGTCCGTGTTCGGGAATTCGAGCGGACCCCACGCCTTTGGACCGCCGGGCCCGCGGGAACGCTCGGCCCCCCACTCTGCGTCATAATCCCAGAAGAAGAGGAGCGTGCCGCGCTCTCGTACGTTTCCTTCCATGCTCGTGCAATCTCCCGGTGTTATTTCCCGCGGACGAGGTCAATCGCTGCTTTCAGCCGGCCTCCCGCCTGGCGGACGACCCCCAGGCACCGCGACGGGAAGAGGAGGTGCCGGAGCAAGAGGAGCGTGTCGACTCCCCATGCATAGCCAAACAGCGCGACGTCCCGCCACGAGCGATCGTCAAGCCCCCGGCGCTGAATCAGGAACCTGTTGTGGATCGCCATATAGCCGAGCGTGAAATCATCCGGCCGGCCCCCCTCCTCATGGAGGTGCCGGAGGTGCGCCTTACCCGCGAGGACCAGCCTCCCCCTGCGCCGTGCGCGGAGCGACATCTCAAGGTCCTCCCCCTGTCCGTATCCCGCGAACCCCTCGTTGAACCCGAGATCGCGGATCACCGCCGTTCGCCACATCGTGGCGCCCCCCGGGAGGTAGTCGCCGTCCGTCACATCGGGAGGCGACTGCAGGAACGACCATGGTATCGACATGCCGGATCTCTGGTACGTACCCGGCCTGAGACTGGCGACGACGCCCAGGGCGCGCCGCGTGCGCCAGAGGAGATCGGGCGGTGATCCCGCGCCATCCATCACGGCGGCGACCCCGGCCACCGAATTCCCCTCGCGGCGGTACACGTCCTCCATCGCCCCCAGACATCCGGGAGAAAGGACGATGTCGTCGTCAAAGAATGCCACCAGGTCGGTCTCTATCCACGTGAGGCCGAAGTTCCTCTGGCGCGTGAGTCCCCGGAGCGCACCCTGCACGCGGAAATACCAGGTCTCGGTCCCCCACCCGGAAGCGTCGGGCGACGAGGCCAGCATCCGTTCTGTGTTTTCATCGTCGCTCGCGTCGACGACGACGAGACGCCGGGGGAGACGCTCCTGGTTCCGGAGAGAATCGAGAAACCGGCGCATGCTCGGCGCACGGCGGTACGTGCACACGATGACGGACACGCCGGCGCCCGGCTCCAGGCCTTCACGGCTCTCCGCGGGGATCTCTCCCCCCGCAAGCGACCGGCGGACGACGACGTCTTCCCCCGCGCGCTGACCGGCGGCCACGCCCTATCCCCCGTTCCCGGCCACCCGGTGGAGGATGTCCGAGAGCTCGGGCAACCAGCGCCTGATCGACCACTGCTCTTCGCACACGCTCCTGCCGGCGGCGCCCATCGCCGCCCTGAGCGACGCCGAGCGCACAAGCTCCGAGAGCGCGTCTTCCCACTCTCCCGGCGTCGTCGCCAGGTAGCCGGTCTTCCCGTGAACGACGATGTCCCGGTTGACGCCCACCGGCGACGCGACGGTGGGTATGCCGGCTGCCATGTACTGCAGGAGTTTCAGGCCGCATTTGCCCCGCTGGAATTCCTCGTCGACCAGGGGCATCAAGCCGACGTCCATCGTCGATTCGATCCGGTACTCGTCTTCGACGCTCCACGGGTGAAACGTGAAGCGCAGGTCCGTCGAGGGAAGCCGGGGAGGACTGTTGGTAATGATGACGAATTCAAAGTGGAGCGACCGCTGGAGCCGCGCGAGCATGTCCAGGAACGGGTAGAGCGAGGAGGGGAGCGAGCGGTCCGACCCGCTCCATCCGATTCTCACGCTGCCGCGCCGCTCCTCCCCGTCCGTGCGCCGCACGACGTACCGGTCGGTGTCCACCACGGTCGGGATGATCGACACGCGGGAGGAGTACTTCCGCGCGAACTCGGCGAGGTACGAGTTGCCCGGCGTCACCCAGCCCGCATGCTCGCACATCCAGCGGACGGCGTATTCGTTCCTCCCGATGAATATCGCGTCGTCAAAATCGAACACCACGCGCGGGTTCTGCCTGAAGAGCCGACGCTCGAAGAAGAGCCCTCCCCCCGCCAGGTCCCTGTTGACGAACACCACGTCCGCGTCCCGCGCCCCCCGCACGTCCATCCACCTGTTCACTTTCATGACCGCCCTGCCCGCCCTGTAGTGCGCGGCCCTGAGGAGCCTCGGCCTCAGCGGGCTCAGCCACTGCCGGTCGGGCTCATTCGGCCGGTGGACGACGTCCCACCCTTCCTTCCTGAGCCCGGGTATAAACTGGATGAACCGGACCCGGCTCGCCGGGTCGAATGCGCTTTGCGTCATTCCCAGGATGCGTGACACGTGATCAGATTCTCCTTCTGGTACTTGCGTTGTTTATGGTTTCTTCCCCTGCAGTGCGCGCCGGACGCGCGAGGCCGCGGCCGCAAGGAGCCCCCCGACGCTGCGCCGTGAGAGCGAAGCCTCGAGGACCGCGATGCGCTTCTGCTGCCGCGCGAGGCGGGCCTGAAGCTCCATCACATCGTCCGCGGCGAACGCCTCCTTCCCCGGGTACAGGTCCGAAAGGCGCGGCGGAGAACCCGCGCGGAGCGGTGCGTCTCCCCCCAGCATGCGCGCCGGGAGGCGGAGGGGACCGGTCCCTGTGTCGGCCCTCGCCGCCGCGACCATCAGCGTGATCAGCGTCCAGACGCGGGGAGCGGCGGGCCCGTCGCACGCGAGTGAGTCATGCAGGCAATCCCGCTGGAACGCCAGCTTCCTCGCCGCGGGATCACACAATTCCGCCACTATCGGGGCGATGTGCGAGGGTGCCGCAATCGTCCACGCCGTCTGCACGAACCGGGGGACGTTATGGTAATCGAGCGCAGCGACGGGCCTCCCGAGCAGCATCGCCTCGAGTATGGCGGTGCTCGGCGTCGTGATCACCGCGTCCACGCTCCGGAGCAGGGCTGCCAGCTCGAGCCCCGAAATATCCTTCAGCCGGTTCTCGACGCCGAGCGTCTGGTCGAGGCCCTTGCTGAGCCGCCAGACGACCTCGAGATCTCCCCTCGCCTCCAGGTACGCCTTCATGTCGCGGAGCGACTCCAGAGTCACCGCCGTCTGAGCGGGGGTGAACCCGGGCTTCTTGGCGGTCATGACCAGTATGCGCTTCCCCGGGCGGCGCGGGGCGGGGGGCTCCCCGGCCGCGAGCGCGTCCAGGCGCGGCATCCCCGTGACCTCCACCCTGGCGGCGTTTCCCCATGCCGCGATCTGCCGCGCGCTCTGCGCGCCGAGGCAGGCGATCTTGTCCGCCAGCACCGGCTGATGCTGGGGGGCACCGCCTCCCTCGCCGAAGAGGGGGTTCTCGTACTGGCAGCGCCACTCCAGTATGCCGTCCTGTATCACGAGCGACGGAATCCGGGCGCGGCGCGCTTCGGCAAGGCAGACGCTGATCTCGTACGGGAAATCGTTGACGCACAGGACGCAATCGGGCCGTGCCTCGAGCATGGCGGCCGGATCCATCGTGCCGTCATAGACGAACGCGGCTCCGGGACCCGCGCACGCTTCCACGGGCGCGACGTGGGCGAACTGGTCGCGCATCAGGCACCAGATTTTGAGCGGCGCGCCGGGCGCCGCCCCGCTCAGACTTTCCATCCCGGGGGCAGGTTCCGCGTGACTTCGATGTTCTTGAACTCCTGGCTCTGCCGCGCCCCGACGTTCTTCGCCCACGCGGCCATGCGCCCGATCCCCTCCTCGAGGCTGGTGGAGCCGCTGATGCCGAACAGGGTGTGCGCCTTCTCGTGCGCCGAATAGGCGTGGAGGACCTCCTTGCGCGCCGCCAGGTGCGTCACGGCCGGCGTCGCGCCGAGCGTCTTCGCCACCACGTTCACCAGGTCGTTGACCGCGTAGGGGATGTCGGCCCCGATATTGATCACCTGGTTGTACGCGGCCGGGACCGTCACGCAGCGGGCGATGTACGGTGCGACGTCGTCGATGTAGCTGAAGGCGCGCGTCTGCGTCCCGTCCCCGAACACCGTCATGGGCCGGCCGAGCATGATCTGGTTCATGAAGATGCCGATCACGTTGCGGTACCGGTCGCCGATGTTCTGGTGCTCCCCGTAGACGTTGTGGGGCCTGAAGATCACGGCGTTGAGCCCGAACATCTCGTGCGCCGCCCGCAGATCGAGCTCCACGGCGTACTTGGACACCCCGTAGGGGTCTTCGGGCTGCGGGACCAGGTCCTCGCGCATCGGGAGCTGGTTCGCGCCGTAGACCGCGATGGAGGAGGTGAACACGAAGCACTTCACGTCGTGTCTCACGGACGCGTTGATCAGGTTCACGCTCCCGATGAGATTGTTCGTATAGTTAAACCTGCGGATGAAGTGGGAGAGCCCCTCCGCCGCGTACGCGGCCAGGTGGTACACGTAATCGAACCGGTGCTCTGCGAAGAGCCGGTCGACCAGCACATGATCGGTCACCGATCCCTCGACGAAGAGGGCCCCTTCCGGGACCTGGTCGCGGAACCCGCCGCTGAGATCGTCCAGGACCACCACGTCGTGATGCATCGCCAGGCAGTGCCGGGCGACATGGGAGCCGATGAAACCGGCACCGCCGGTAACCAGTGAACACGCCATGAATTCCTCTTCCGGTTGAGTGTCGTGGACTGTGAGTTCAGGTCATGTTGGCGATCTGTTCAGCGCTCAGCGCAGGGACCTGCTTCCCCGACGCCCAGCGCTCGATGATGTCCAGCGCCTGGCTGCCGACGCGCTGCAGGCACTGCGGCGTGGTGCTCGCATTGTGGGGGGAGAGGATGACGTTGCCCAGCTTGCGCAACGGGTGGTCAGCCTCGAGGGGTTCGTGCTGGAAGACGTCGAGCGCAGCCACGATATCCCCCCGTTGAAGCCTCGCCACGAGAGCATCCTCGTCAAACAGCTCGGCGCGGGCGGTATTCACGAGCACGACCCCCGCAGGCAGCACGGAAAGCTCGTGCGCTCCGATCATCCCCCTGCTCCTCTCCGAAACTCCCCGGTGGAGCGAGATCACCTTCGCCCCCCCGAGGATCTCTCCGAGGGAAGCCCGCTTCCCGTTGATCGCCGACAGCTCCTCATCGCTGACATAGGAGGAGCAGACGAGGATCCTGCAGTTGAAGGGCCCGAGGAGCCGCGCGAAATGCCGCGCGATATGCCCCCAGCCGACGAGCCCTACCGTCTGCCCCTGCAGATCAAACCAGGCACCTTTCTTCTTTCCCCCCTGCCCCGTGAGTTGCTTTGCCACGGGGCGGAGCATCGGCTTGACGAGATCAATGCCCGGCATTTTCCGCGCCATGCCGACCGCCAGGGCGACGAGTGAGTTCTGCGACGACCCCGGCGGCCAGAGGCCCTCATGCATCTGGCGGTCCACGTCAGTCAGGCGCCGGAGGCCTGCGAGGGCGGCCAGGAGACAGTGTTCGGCGACGCTCTGCGCGATCGCGTCCGCCGTGTTGCAGACGAGAACGCCTTTCTTCAGGAGGAGGTCGGGACTGACTCCCTTCACCGAAGCCCCCACGACGACGACCATTTTGAGCTTCTCCGCGCGCTCGATATCCTCCGGGGTGAGGGGCACCGCTCCCCAGCCCGCCACGAGGACTTCGGATTCCGGGAGGTATTGCTTCCACTCGTCCTCCGCGCGGAGCCTGAGGTCGCACAGTTGCGCGAGGCCGGCCTTGCGCGCCGGATCGTAGTACGCGTTCTGCGCGGGGGGAGCCTGCAGAATCTGGACAACGGGCCTGCCAGCCTGCGCCCGGGCTTCCGCGTGCGGCCGGGGCGCAGGCGCCGCATCACGTTCCCCCTTCGTGCATTCCGCCGGGAACGCGCGTATCTCTCCCTGCGGGCAGTGCAGTATGGCGTCGACGACCTTCATGAACTCCGCCGCGTACCGGAAATCGCACGACGGGCGGGGAGATTTCCCGAGGATCGCCGCGGCGAAGGCCTCGTATTCTCCGAGCCAGCCATAGTTGACGAAGAAGTCCTCCGTGCGGGTGACTTCCCCGACTGACCATGTCTCCGCGGGGCTTCCCTGTCCGCACCACTCCCCTTTCTCCGGAAGCTCGAGCACGACGTCGTACCCCGCGCCCGCCCACTCGAAGCGTTCGACCCTTCTCCCGGCCGCGAAGTCGAAGAGGAGCACCGCGGAACCGCCGTCCATCTGGAGCTGGATGGTCCAGGCATTTTCCAGGTCGCTGCCGACCGCCCGGCGGGCGACGGAGAGGGAGCGGGGCATCCCGAGCGTCGCCATCGTCAGGTCAAGCACGTGAGACCCGTCGGATGTTATCCAGTCGCTCGCCGTGTTGCTCGGCTGGGAGGCCATCCCCGGGCGGGTGAACCGGCCGTAGAAGACTTGAGGCCGGCCGAGCCGGAGGGAATGATCCAGGGCCCTGACGTAGAGGGGGGCGTAGCGCCTGTTGAACGCCACCATGGTCACGAGCGCCGGCGTGCGCGCCGATGCGGCCGCCATCGCTTCAGCCTGCGCCACGTTCCTGCCGGGCGGCTTCTCGCAGATGACGTGCAACCCCATCTCCACCCCCCTGGTGGAGACCGCGGCGTTCGGGCCCGGAGGGAGGCAGACGGAGATGGCATCGGCGCTCGTCTGCGCCACGAGTTCTTCCCAGTTCGTGCCGAATGCAGGCACCTCGAACTTCTCCGCCGCCGCCCGGGCCTTCGCCATGTCGATGTCGCAGACCCCTGCGAGTTCCATCACTCCCTGTTGCTGAAGCTTCTTGAGTGCGGGCAGGTGCGTCAGCATGGCAATGCTGCCGCACCCCGCGAGGACGATTTTAGTCATCGATTGTTCTCTTTTCTGATATGCGGGATTGGTCGAATGAACGAAAGTGCTCCGGAGGCGGCGTTCAGCCCGCGTGTCCGGAGTTCTGCGTCAAACACGAGAAACCAGGTGAGGATGAAGCCCGCCAGGCCTGTCGCGACAATGCCGAACGCGGCGCCGACAAACCCTGAAATGCCCATGGCAAACTGGCGGAGGAGATAGGCGATCGGGAAGAGACACGCCATGAGGACGATGACGCGGGCTGCGTCATCCCATATGAATGAGCGGAACGGCCTCCCGAACATGCGCGCCGTCAGCAGCGGCATGTACCACCATGAGCTCACAAGGCAGGCGATCGCCGTGGCGAAGACGACGCCGAACACGCCGAACATCCGGCCGAAGACGATCGACAGCCCGAGGTTGAGCCCCCCTTCGATCATCCTGCAGACCACCTGGGGCCGGACATTCAGGCTCGCGGTGAGGATCGCGCGATTGGGGAGTATCCAGGACGCCAGGATCAGATTCAGGGCAAGTGCAAAATCCAGCGAGATCCCTCCGTAGTTCGTCCCGCCCACCCACCGCGTGACAAACGTGCCGTTTGCCGCCCACATGCTCGCGGCTGCGACGACTGCGGATCCGGTCGAGAGCGCGAAGAGGCGCCGGTACGTCCGGAGAGCATGGTCCATCTTCCGCTGCCCGAATATCTGCCCGAGCATGGGGCGGGCGGTCTCCGTGATCTGGCCCAGGAGGCTCCCGGAAAGGGCATAGAGCCGCCCGGTCAGCGTGAGCGTGGTGACCATCTCGATGGACACGACCTGCGCCGTCATGATCCTGTCGAGGGATTGGATGACGATCCCCGCCAGGCCGCCGAGGCTGAACCAGAGGCCGACGTGGCTGATGCTCTTGAACGAGGTCCAGGACGCCAGCGACCATCTGATGCGGAGGTCCGGCAGGAACCTGTACGTCCG
>Ga0335079_10005102_pt1 | contig 15062 bp, 10 predicted proteins | sample Lox_Sample_33_FD_206719 | JGI IMG/M metagenome (GOLD analysis project Ga0335079, IMG submission 206719) | Soil microbial communities from Loxahatchee National Wildlife Refuge, Florida, United States - Lox_Sample_3.3 | ecosystem: Environmental > Terrestrial > Soil > Wetlands | place: USA...
GCCGAGGCCAGACCCAAAATTCGCGACGATCAGGGTGACACCCACGATGCCAAACATCGGCGCCCAGGTTCTGGCGGCGGCGAAAACGTAAGCGGTGTCTTCGTTTGGAAACGGCTGCGACGCCGGCCATACCAGTTGAGCAACATAAACTTCGGCAGCCGACAAGACTCCAATCACCAGACAGGTGAGCACCGTGGCCAGCATGATATTTCGTCGCGGGTTTTCCGCTTCTTCCGAGAGCGTCGAAATGCCGTCAAAGCCGATGTAGGTAAGCACGGCGACCGAGGTGCAGCCGAACAGTGTTCCCCAGCTAAACGTTGCAGGATCATAGAAGGGCCGTGTGAAATAAATCGGGTCCGCGGTGTGGGGGGTGCCGAGAATATAGCGGATCGCCGTAACGAAAACGATAACGATCACGACGCTCATGCCCGCCGCCATCAAGGTATTCACGCGGGCCGACGTTTTGATTCCCTGTATATTCAGCAGCGTGAACACACCGGCGAAGAAGATTTTCCATCCCCACGTAGGAATTCCCGGAGCGAAATCGTGGGCTTGCTGCGCGCACCAAATCGTGCAGATCAAGGGATTGAGCATGTAGTCCATCACCATGCTCCATCCGGTCACATACCCGACGGCCGGGTTGATTTCTTGCGCCACGTAGGTGAACGCGGAGCCCGCGCTCGGATAGGCGCGAGCCATGCGGCCATAGCTGATGCCGGTAAACAGCATGGCCACCATGGCGATCAGAATCGCAGTGACCACGTGGCCACGGCCGCGGACGCTCAACACACCGAACGCCGACATGGGAGCGACCGGTTGAATAACAATGATTCCGTAAAGAATTAAGTCTCGAAGAGTGAGTGTTCGCCGCAGTCGAGGTCCCGCCGCGGCGTTGGTGCCGGCCTCCGTGCTCAAGCACCTCTCCTTTTGCCGGGGTGTTCTCCGTCAGAACCGGAAAGGACCACGGCGCGAGTCAAATTTTTCGGTGCGTCGGGGTTAAGTCCCTTCCGCAGACCGACAACTATTCCCAAGAGATGAGCGGGAATTGCGGTCACAGGGTATCGCGCAAATTCCGGTCCGTCCAGAGCAAGTTCGACGAGGAGGTCGCTGTACTTCTTGAGCTCGGGAGTGGCACGATTGACGATGACGCACGTGGCGGCGCCGAGTTCCTTCAATTCGCGAACGAGACTGGTTTCCGCTTCTTTAGCGGCGTCGGAAACATAAAAAGTAATCAAGGTTTGCGGTCCGGCGATCGACCGCGGCCCGTGGCGGAACTCGAGCGAATGGTAGACCTGGGCGTAGGAGGAAGACATTTCCGTGACTTTGAGTCCGGCTTCCTGGGCGAGCCAGTAGTGGACACCCTGCCCGAGGAACACATAATCGGCAAAATTGCGCTTGGCGGCGAAGGCTTCGATCTTTCGGGCGTTTCGATCGAACCACGCTTGACCTTTTTCCGGTAACTCGTCAAGAGCGCCGGAAAACTGCTGGTCGGATACAAATTTCAACCCGAGCCGCTGGAAGGCCAGGAGAATGGCGGTGAACGAGCGGGTCATGACAGTGCTTTTCTCATCGGCCCAATCGAGCTTGAAAGTGTGGGTGCAGAGCTTTTCGAGCACGCTTTGCGGGTTGCAGGTGACAGCCAGTGTTTGTGCGGTCTTGTGCGATTGAAGAAGTTCAGCGGCGCGCAGCACTTCGGTGGTTTCTCCGGAGCGGGACATCAGCACGATCTGTTCGGCGCCGATCCGGCCAAGGGTCTCCTCGGGGGCGAAGAGCAGCTCGGAGGCCGGGACACCAGTGGCCGGAATGTAGAAGTGCTTGGTCCAAAGGGCGGCGATGAGGCGGGAAAGGTAGTAGCTGGAGCCGCAGCCAACAAAGAGCCATGGGCTACGAGGAGAGTAAGCTTCCGCCAGGCGCTCAAGCGTGCCATTCTCCTGGAGCTGCTTTTCGGTCTCCGCCCAAATGCGGGGTTGCGAGCAAATCTCAGCCAAGGTATGTTCGGCCGGGCGCAGCTTGGACTTTCGAGCCGGCGCCGGGGTCTTCGCAGTACGGGTCGCCAAGGGACCACTCCTTTTATTGAAACGATTCAATAGGAGCTATTTTGCAAGACTGGTGGCCGGCGCGCAAGCCCTAAACTTGGCCGTCTACCACGGCGGTGTTGAGGTTTGGTCACGTTTCTATACCGGAAGCGTCGCGGGAAATCCACAAGCTCTTTCAAGACTGGCCCTTAGGCCAGTTCCCAAAACTGCGTTCCGGCCTTATCTCTTGGTTCACAGCTGCCCGAAAGTGCGCACCGCGGTGAGACGATTTCGCGTCTAATGGGTATGAAGACGCTTTACGTCGGAACCCAGTCCACAGACAAAGGCAGAAGGGATGGATGTCTTAGCCCGAGTGATTGACCGGCAACTAATTCGACGCCTCCTGCTCCACATGGCAGGCTTCGTGGCCGTTTTTCTGGCCGCGGACTGGCTGCGGACCCTATCCGTGCGGCCCGACGCCATCCTGCAAGGGTACCTGCAGATTACGACGGGGTTGTTCGCGTTCGTCTTCGCGGCGGTAGCCATGGTGCGGTTCCAAGGCACGCAGGATCGCATCTCGCTGATTTTGGGGTCCGGCTTCCTGTTATCGGGGGCCACGCTCACGGCTTCGAGCGTTTTGTTTTTCCAATTGATCAGGGAATCGCCGGTGTGGGTGCTGTGGGCCCCTGCCGGGTGGTGGATCAGCCGGCTGCTACTGGCGCTGCTGTTTGGGGTGGCGTTGCTGGTTGAACATTTCATCCCGCGATCGCGGCATCCACGGCTGGAAATCGCGGGCGCGCTGTTTACGGTGATTTCCCTGACGTATCTCATCACAGCATCCCTGAAGAGACTTCCGCCGGAAGTTTCCGGCCATCCTGATGCGATCATTCCGAATCCGCTGCACCTGCTTCCGGCCACTATTTTCCTTGTGGCTTTGTACGGCTACCGACGGCGGAAATATCTGAATAACTCAGCGTTCGACCGCTCTATCTATTCAGCGGTTTGGCTGAATCTGGCGGCGCAACTGGCGGCGTGCCAGTCTGTAAAGTTGCTGGACGGCCCGTTTCTGTTTGCCCAGGGCTTGAACGTGATGAGTTATGTCATTCTGCTGGCCGGGTCGCTGCTGGATAGCGCGCGCGTGTTCGAGCAGGTGCGGCACCTGGCGGCCAGTGATCCACTGACGGGACTGGCGAACTACCGGAAGCTTCTGGATGTTCTGGATACGGAGACGGAACGCACATTGCGCACGGGCAGGCCGTTCGCCGTGTTGTTACTGGACCTGGATGGGCTGAAGCGGATCAACGACACGTACGGGCACCTGGTAGGGAGCCGCGCGCTTTGCCGCGTGGCCGATATCCTGCGCGTACATTGCCGCGCGATCGACACCGCCGCCCGTTATGGCGGAGACGAATTTGCCGTGGTGCTGCCGGAAGCGCGGGAAGAGGAAGCCCAACGCGTCTCGTCGCGAATCGAGGAAACGCTCGCCGCCGACCAGGAAGAGCCGCCAATTTCGGTAAGTATTGGAACTTCGGTGTATCACGGCGAGGGCGAACGCGTGGAAAAACTGCTGAAGGACGCAGACCACAACCTGTACCAGGAAAAATCTCGACGGAAGGGAGCGGCGCGAGGAAATGAAGCGTCGCGCCGCCGCACGCACAAGAAGAGCTAACCGCGCTTAATTCCCTTTCTGATAAGGCGTCAGCTGGTCGGTGATCTTGGATTTGTCGCCGACGACCACAATGGTCATCTCATCCGGCTTTATGTATTGGCCGGTCATCTTCTGCACATCGGCGGGCGTGACTGCATTGACCTTAGCAACGTAGGTCTTCAGGTAGTTCTCGCCGAGTCCCTGAAAATCGACGTATTGCAGCTGGCTGATCAACGCCCCGCGGCTGGAGTTCTGAATGATGAAGAGCCCGGAAATGTAGTTTTGAATTCCCTTGAGCTCGGCGGCCGGCGGCGCCTCCGATTTGAGGCGGTCGATTTCGCCGAAAATTTCCTTCAACGAAGCTCCCGTGTATTGCGTGGTGACGTCCGCGCTTTCGGCCCAGTAGGCATCGTGGTAGCGGCGCGAGATTTCGCTGCGCGGAGAGTATGTGTAGCCCTTCTGCTCGCGGATGTTCGCGGTGATGCGGGAATTGAAGGAACCGCCGAGCAGCGCGTTGGTGACGCCCAGTGGAATGGCATCAGGACTGGTCGGAGGAGGCACGGGCAATCCAACGAGCAGCGTGGATTGCGGAGCGCCGGGGCGATCTGTCACATCGAGCACTCGTTGCGCCTTAGCCGAAGCCGGCTTCTCGGCGCGCGGAGTGCCCTTGGCCCAGCCGTCGAAACTCTCGGCGATCGCTTTCTTCACGGCGGCGGTATCAAACTTCCCTGCCACATAAAGGTGCGTGCGTTGGGCACCGAAGTTCGACTGGAAGTAGCTCTTCACGTCGTCGAGCTTAATCATTTGGATGTCCGCTTCGGTCGGTAGGACGGTTCCATAGGGATGATCCCCATACAGAATTTTGCGGAACTTGACCAGAGCGATGGTCTGCGGGCGCGAGCTTCGCACGGCAATTTGCCGAAGAGCATCGTTCTTCAACCGGGCCAGTTCGGACTCCGGCAGGCGCGGATGTTCAAGCACATCGGCGAGAAGTTTCACGGCTTGGGGACCGAACTCGGAGAGCACATCGAGCTGCGCGATGGTCTGGTCCGCGTTCGCGGCCACATCCAGAGTGCTGCCCATTTTGGCGGTGGCGTCGGCAAGCTGCTCCGACGTAAGCGACTGCGTGCCTTCCTTCATCAGGTCGGCGGTCAGGCCGGAGACCCCGACATGATCGCTGCCTTCGTTGACTGAACCGGCATCGACGGCCGCGCTGACGGTGACTTTGGGAACGATTCCGTAGGGCACCAGCGTAACCTTCATTCCATTGGCGAGCGTGTACGTTTCGTTGGCCGGCACGGTGAATGCTTTTGCCGGGGCGCCTTCGGGAGGCGTCTGTTTTTGGGCCTGAATCGGCGCCACGGCTACGAGTGTCGACATCAGAACCAGCACGTTCAGTTTGCTCATCGTTGTTTTCATCGTCATTCTCCTTACTGGTTCTTCGCCGGTGCATCGGCAGCCGGTTTGGGTGCCGGTTGCAGCTCGATGACGGTGCGGTTGCCGGGCCGCAGATATTCCTGGGCCGTCTTCTGGATGAGCTCGGGGGTGACCTTATCGAATTGACCGACGAGCGAGTTCACGCGCGAAGGATCGTCGTCGAAGAGCGCGAAACTGGCAAGCAGGTCCATCAAGCCGAAGCCGCCAAATTCGCCCATGGTGTCATAGAGACTGGAGCGCAGTTTCACTCTAGCCCGGTCGAGAGTTTGCTTGTCAACGGGCTTGGAGCGCAGAGGATCGATCGAGGCATCCATGGCTTCGAGGATGGTGTCAGGTTTGGTGGTGGGGTCGTAGCGCACTTCGGCGACAAGCAGCATGGGCCCTTGATAGTTGAACATGTTGCCCAGCAGATTGATTCCACCTTCGACGCTGTCTGTAAGGCCGCGCTTCAGGACCAGTTCCTTGCGCATCAAACTGTCGTCACCTTCGATCAGCATCTGCTCGATCAAGCCCATGGCGTAATACTCGGGAGTGTTGCGGTCTGGCATGTGGTAACCGACGGCGAGCGCCGGGCGGGGCGCCAGGGGGTCCTGTTTGGTGATGATCTTCTCTTTTTCCTGTTTAGGCTCAGCCAGGTCAGGAAGAGGCGGCAGTTTGGAGGATTTGATGCCACCGAAATACTTCTCGACCATCTTCTTGGCGTCAGCGGTTTCGAAATCACCGACGATCGCCAGGACGGCGTTATTTGGAGCGTAATAGGTATCGAAGAATTTCTGCACTTCCACGAGCTTGGCGGCCTCGATGTCGGTCAGGTCGCCGTAAAAATTGTGAGCATTGTACCAGTTTGAGTTTGCGGCCATCGGAAGGTCGATCCAGGGAAAGCCTCCATAGGGCGCGTTGAGCACGTTGACTTTCACTTCGTTACCGACCACCCCTTGCTGATTCTTCAAATTCTCTTCGTTCACGGCGAGGCCGCTCATCCGGTCGGCTTCCGCCCAGAGGATAGTCTCCAGTTTGTTGGAAGGCACGACTTCGAAGTAATTGGTGAAGTCGAAGCGCGTGGAGCCATTGAGGATTCCACCGTTGGCCTGGATCAGCTTGATGAATTCCATTTTTCCCAGATTCTGCGAACCCTGGAACATCATGTGTTCGAACAGGTGCGCGAAGCCGGTGCGGTCGCGCGGCTCGATGCGGAATCCAATGCGGTAATACACGCCGACGCAGACGGTTGGGGCCGTGTGGTCTTGCGACAACACAACGCGCAGGCCGTTGGGCAGTTTGTAATATTCGACGGGCACGTGAAACTCATCCGCCGGCGCCGCCAATGACGGCAGGCCGTACAGCGCGACAACCATCAGCAGAACCAGCAGACGCGCCAGCCCTCTTCCCACTTCTTGCATAACTCCTCCTAGGACTTCCGTAGCGTGCTTCCGGAAAAGCAAAAAAGAACACCCCTATATCTGTTCTAGACGCAAATCGCGGGTAAAAGTTTCGTTCCTCGCAGCAAAACTCAATGGACCGACCGTTTCGGCTGGGTGGCCTTGCTTACGAGTGAGAACCGGGGTTCGGCCACGCCTTCTCCAAGCAGCCGGGCCGCGGTGTACTCGCCGAAGGCGGGTCCGTGCTTGAAGCCGTGGCCGGACCCGCCGCCAGCCAGCCAGACATTGGAGAGTTCAGGGTGCCGGTCGATCAGGAAATCGCCATTGGAGGTGTTTTCGTATTGGCAAACGCGGGTTTCGGTGATTGGGGCGTCCTTCAAAGCGGGGAAACGGCGCGCCACGTAACTTGTGGCCCAATCGATTGCCTCGCGGGTTGGCAGACGCGATTGCGTGTCGGGGTCGACGCGTTCCCCGTGGCGATCGAGAGCCACTTTAAGGCCGCGCGATTCGATGTCGGGCATGCCGTAGACTTCGTCGCCTTGAAACAGCCAGGTTGGCAGTGCCGGCGGTGCGAATCGCACATCACCTGGAGGACAGCCGAAGAAAAATACTTCCTGGCGGGTGGGGAAAATGCGCGAGCCAAGTATTTCGGGAAACACCTTGCCGAGCCACGGGCCGCAGGCGAAAACAAAACTGCCCGCGGAGAGGCGTTCGCCGGAATTGGTGAGCACTGAATCGAATTTGCCAGTGGAGCGCGGTGGTGTGATTTGCGCGATTCGAAACTGCACCCCCGCCTGCCTGGCGCTTTCGACGACGCAACTGACGGCGCGCCGCGCGAGCAGGACACCGCTTTCCGTTTCGAGCATGCCGCGTGCTACATTTTCAAAATTCACTTGCGGGTAGCGGGCTTCGAGTTCGCGTTGATTCATCAATTCGTGATTGACGCCGTGACGCTTCAGATTCGCCAGCGAGTCTTGCAGATAGGGGTCGCCTTCCCCGGCCATCCAGAGCACGCCGGTTTGCAGGAAGAGTTTCTCTCCAGCGCCGGCAAACAGTTCTTTCCACTGCGAGAGGGAATGCTGCGACCAACGCGTGTAGATTTCATCGGAGCCGTAGCTCATGCGGATGATGCGCGATTCGCCCCCCGAGCTTGCGCGGTTGTGTGCGGGGCCATAGGCTTCGAGCAAGACCACGCGCTGGCCGCGTTTTGCGAGGTGCCACGCGGTCCACGCACCAAACACACCGGCGCCGACCACCGCCACGTCGAAAGTCAAATTTGCACTCATGGAGCAGTCATTCTACCGGAATCTGGCAGTTATGAAAAAGCTCGAGCTACTTCTTCTGAAGCTTGGCGGCCCAGTGCGACAGATGGTTGAGTGATTCCACGTGGGTCGGGTCGAGGTGCAACGGCGTTACTGAGGTTTCACCCGCGAAGATCGCGGCGTAATCCGAGTCGCTGTCCACCTCGGTATCGCGACTCAACTTTTGTTCGCTGAGCCAGAAGTAGGGACAGCCTTTGGGATCTTCGCCTTCGAGCAGCGCCGTGCGGGTGATTTTTTTCGATTGCCGCGTAAACTTGACGCTACCATTCCAATTCCCGGGCACGTTGACGTTCAGCAAGACTTGCTCGGGAAGTTTCTCTTTGAGAATGAGCTCCGCGGTGTGGCGAGCGAGTCTTGCGGCTGGGGCAAAATCGGCGTTCACCTTCTTGGAGCAAAGGGAAATCGCGAGAGCCGGAACGTAGTGGATGGTGGCTTCGCGGGCCGCACCGACCGTGCCGGAGTAATAGACGTTCTCGCCAAGATTCGCTCCGTGATTGATCCCGGAAATGACCAGATCCGGCCGTTCATTCAGCAGTTTGTGCAGGGCCACGATCACGCAATCGGCGGGAGTGCCATCGACGGCCCACACATTTTCTTCGATGCGATGACAGACAATGGGTTGGCGCAAGGTTAGCGATTGCGCCGCGCCGCTGCGCTCCCAACTTGGCGCGACGATTTGGACATGCGCCCAGTCTTTCAGTTCTTCCGCCAGCGCGCGCAATCCCGCAGCCTGGTAGCCGTCATCGTTGGTCAGCAATACACTCGGTTTCGTCACGTCGGTGCGCACACCTCCACGTCTATTGTACCGACTCTTGATTGACTTGCGGAGGAAGGTGGGCTAGTCGGTCGCCGTCGCAAGTTTCGCTTCGGCGGAGATTCCCAGCAATGTGTTTACTTCCGTCATCACCTCAAACGCATCGGCAACGTAGAGAACATCGGCTTTGCCGCGTGCCCAGCCGCAGTTGGGATCGAGATTGATGGCGCGCCGTTCATTGATGAAGCGCCAGCCTACGACGTGAGGCTCTTCGCCGTGGCAACAGGTGGAAAGCCCTTTGGGATGGCGCGGGGTGGCGCCAGTCTGACCCACCTGATTCAAATGCGTCATGAAGCCGAGCACGGCCTGATTTTCGCCGCTCTGATCCACCAGCGATTTGCTGCCGCCGAGCGAAGCTTTGGAAGCGGCCAGGAACTCCAGAATCAACTTTTCTGCTATCTCCGGATGCGGTTTCCCGTCAGCTTGATTCTTGGTCCACCCAGCGCCGGCGACGAAGAGCAGTTCCGCCTCCGGCCGGATCGTCTGGGCATCGGCCTTTGGCGCGCGAATGCCGACGACTGTGGTGCGCTGCGCGGTTTCCGGCAGGGACAGAGAAATCTGCTCGACGCTCGCAGTTCCGGCAGCGCCGCGCCATGGCTCATGGCAACCCGCATCCATCAGCAGGAGCCAGGGACGCTCTTCGCGCTGAATCTGGCCTTCGATGCGCTGGCGATAGAACCAGCGGGTTGCACACACCGCTCCGTCGACGACAGCGAGCGAACTCACGTGGGCATCCACGCGACCTGATAGCCGGTGCGCCAACGCGGGCAAGGCACGCTGGAAACGCGAGGTTGCGGGAGCCAGAATGAGGTCGGCGCTAGCTGCGTGGCACAGCGCTTCGGCTGCGGCGGCGTCACTTGCGAATCGCGGCAAGGCAAACTCCGGCCCGCACACGCCGAGAATTTTCACAGCGCCACAACTTGCAATTGCACTTGCCGCGGCGGCGATTTCAGCTCCGATGAGTCCGACAGTGAGCGTTGCTTGCGTCTGACCTGCCAATTCGACAGCAGCGCCAAGAACTTCATAGGCCGACTTTGGCAGTGATTTGCCGTTCTCATCGATATGCGCCAGAAATAGGATGGTGTTTGTCATCGCGTCACCTCTGCCCCTCGGTGCCGATCCATTCGACAATTTCTTTGGCGATTTCCTTTGCCGGCGTGTCTTTCACGATGCGGGTTTGCCGCCGCTGCTGCGGAGGACGGACGCTACGGTAACGCAAACTGCCGGAGGCCAGCTTCGCGGCTTCGGCTTTCTGCAAGGCCGGCATAACGGTACGCATATTGGCCATGCCGATCTGGGGGCTGTTTCTCGGTTCGGGCAAATTGCCTGTGGCCCAACCGAGCAGTGCCGGCGCTCCAGCGCAACGGGAAACCTGGTGGCGGCCGCCTTCGATACGCTCGAGCACTTCAAACGAGCCGTCCGGTTGTACGGTTAGCTGGTCCACGCCTTGGAACTGATCGGTAATGGCAAGGTGTCCCGCAACCAATTGCATGGTCACGCCCGCTCCGCGCGAGGCGGATTCCCAGCCGCCGAAGAGCAGCAGCCGCGAACGATCGATTCCGCTGATTTTCTGAATCGCGCCGGCCAGGACTTCCGCTACGGCGTGCGCATCGGTGAATCCGCCCCCGGGTGCATCGATGGCAACAAGTTCGAAGCTGACCTTCTGCGCGATGGTCATCATCACCTGCTGCAACTTTGCTTTCGGCCCAAGCGAAACCAGCCGCACTTTGCTGCCCGCGACCTGGGACGCCAGACGTGCGGCTTCGTAGAGCGCGTGCGACGCCCAAGGATCGAGCACCGCCGGCAGCATCATTTCGTTTTTCAGGCCCGGGCCGGCAGGTGTCTCCACCGGTTCCAGCGTTTGCAAGGGATCCGGCACAATTCCCGCGCAAACCACAATGTGAAATCCCGTACTCATATTCGAACGCTCCCCAGTTTTCAGAATCTCAATTCATCGCGGAGTGCAGACCGCCCGCCCCAGCGTGGAATTCGACATTTTTGCGGCCGCCGTCGATGGTGGCCGTGCAATTCCAGAGGCACGCGCCGCAGAAAATACATTTTTCGCGGTCGAACGCGGGAACGCCCGCGTCACCCCGCGTGATGGCCTGGCCTGAGCACATTTCCACGCACAATTTCGGCTCGCAATTCCGGCAAACTTCCGGCCGCACAAACACAACGTGATTCGCGTATCCGCCGGGCGCCTGGACACCTCCCCCCATCAGCAGGGCATCCTGATGCGAGACCAGCAGCTTGCCATCGTAAGGAATTTCCGGCCAGCCACAGCGGTTCATGACGAGATCGTGCAAGGCCTGACCACGACTGGCCGCTTTTTCTTTCAGCATGGCCAGCTCGGCCGCGGGGATTCGTTGTTTGTACGCCGTTTCGAGAGGCAAACCAGCGCCACGCTCTGCGGGCTTCGGAGGAAACACCAGGCTGCCTTTAGAGTAGCCGGCAAGGGCCATGCCGAGCATGCCGCTAACGAAGCCGCGCTCGAATCCGTTACGGGAATTGGCCGCGATGAGTGCTTTTTCGTCAACCCAACTGGCTCGCCGGCGCCGAACATAGGTTTTCTGCAGGTTCTCCCGAGTGAACGGCAGTTTCTTCTGCAACAATTCGACGACCGCTTCGGCGAGCTGTACGCCAGTAGTCCATGCTTCATCGACGCCGGAGCCAGCAAGCACGTTGGTGCTCCCCGAGCCTTCACCGATGCGCGCGTACCCATTGCCAGCAAGAAATGGCTCGCCATGACGGCCGGATTCCTGGAGCGACTTCGCGCCCCACGATTTCAGGGTGCCGCCTTCGAGATAGCGCCACAGATAAGGGTGCATGGCGAAATGCTGCAAGTAGCGATAGGCGGTGCGCACCGGCGTCTTCATCCACGAGGGAATGAAAATTCCGACCGACGCGAGTCCTTCCGGATGCACGTAGAAAAAGCCGAAAATTTCGGGTTCGGGAAACCCGAGGGTGTGAATGACGGTGCCGGCTTCCAGCGGGGTGTCTTTCGGCAGTTCGACGACCAGCTTCATGCCGAGAGCCCACTCGGTGTGCTTGTTTCCTGCGGGCATACCGAACTTTTCGTCGATTTGGCGGCCAACCGCGCCGACCGGCCCGTCGCCGACCACGGTGAGTGCCGCGTGAATATCCATGCCGGGCATGAACCCAGCTTCCGGTTGGCCTTGCAGATTGGTGCCCTGATCGGCGAGGCGCACTCCCGCGATCGAGTGATCTTCGATTAGGGGAGCGCTGACAGGACTGCCCGGCCAGATTTGCACCAGGCCGGAGGCCGTGAGTTGCTCGCCGACCCACTGATTGAACTGGCCGAGCGAAATCACGAAGCCGTCATCCTTGTTCATAAATCGCGGGATGAACGGCAATTCGACCGCTTCGTGATGCAACCGCGCGAAACGTCCGGACAGGTGAATCAAGCGATCGGCGGCGCGCAATGCGAAAGGCCTGCGGCTTGCACCAAGAGGGTCGAGCAAGTACACGAGCTTCTCTCGCTTCACCGAAGCGGCCATGGGGATCTGCGTGACGTCGAGCCCCGGAAAGCTACGGCGAATGCCGCGGCCGCGCGTGACCGCGCCGGAAACGCCGAAGCCCAATCCTTCGGCGCGTTCGTAGCAAATCACCTGCAGCGGCAGGCCCGGGACACAGCTGCTTTCGAAAGCGGGCGTGCCGTCTTCGTTCACCAGTTGCCGGGAGAGCGTCGTGAGGAAACCGCCCATCGCGGGACCAAATCCCACGCAGGCGATGTCGACATCCATGCGCTCTCGCTGGACTTCGTCGTTGGTTTCAGGGACAGCAGAACTCATGCCGGATAATCCAGCACTTCCGGAATCATCATGTTGGAAATCGCTTCGGCGGCGCGGTCTTTGGCCACGCGCGCACCAGTGAGGCAGGTATCGAGTTTGCTGTGCAGGGTGAGGAATTGTTCGGCGCCGTTGCACTTGGCGCACGGCCCGGCTTTTATGGGATGGCTGCCATCATTCGCGATCACATCCGTGGCGCACGCGGCAATTCCAGGAACGAGGCCTTCCAGTTCGTCCAGCTCGTCTTGCCGGAAGCAGCCGCGATAGCCGGCCTCATCCCACGCCGGATGGCGGTTGTAGCCGAAGACCAGTTCGGCGCAGATGCGGGCGGCTTCGCCACTGGCGCGGGCGGTCTGCACATGGCACAAATCGCCGAAGAAATTCAGAGTGCCGGGCAGTCCTTCCGCGACGGAGGCATCCTGACCGCCGCGGCGTTCCAGTTCGAGGAGATCGAGAATCTGGCAGCGTGCGGCCAGCAGCCAGCACAAAGCATCGGCCAGCGCGAAGGTCACGCCCTGGCGCGCACTCTGATACAGCTTGCTGCCTTCGGCGTCGGTGTTGTGTTGCAGGTGCTCGAGCGTCCAGAGCCACATGGTCATCGCCGTGGCCAGGGTGCAGGCGCCTGTGCCTGGATGATCGGAGGCGATCTTGCGCATCTCGCGCACCCAGCTACGGAACTGCTCGAGGAACAGCGTATTTGTCATGGTGACAGAAAGTTGCCGGCGCTGGACGGCTTCCGGGCCTTCGTAGGTGGCTTCGAGCTGCGCGTCCATCCACTTGTTGCCGAGGAAGCCCGGGCAATCTTCAGTGATGCCATAGCCGCCCATCAGGCTTACGGCTTCGCGCATCATCTGTGTGCCGCAGCCAGTGTTCCAGAGTTTCGCCGCCGGGCAGAGAATGTCGGCCACGGAATCCAGCAAAACGAATCGGTACAGCGGGTCGGTCTTGAGCCGCTCGCGGCCAGGATCGCCGACGGGGAGCTTAAGGAGGGCGATGGCTTCGTCGGAAACCTGCTTGAACAATTTTGCTTTTGCGCGCGCACCGGTCAAGCCGCGCTCGCTCAGCAAAGCATCGATTTCGCGCTCGAGTGGATCGAGGTCATCGAAGGTGCGTGCAGCGGCAAATGCCAGGGATACGCTTGCTTCGCCGGTAGCCCAAACATCGACCAGGCGGTGCAGCGCATCTTCGCGGGCCTGCAAGCCCATTTCGTAGCGCACTGAACCGGGCGTGGCCTTGGACGCGCCGCGGAATCGACCGCGCTGGTAGCGGATCACGGGCTCGACAGCCGACAACAATTTCGCCGCGGTCATCACGCCGACGGTCACGCGCGTGCGGCGGAACACCGCTTCAATCACTTCGCTGTGGCTGAAGCGCGGAACGATGCAGCCATCCTTGATTTCGTAGCCGCCGACGATGCGGCTGGCCGGGATTCTCAAGTTGAAGATCGGGTCGCCGGTCGAAGAGAGCTGATGCACCAGCTTTTTCGTGGCGGTGCCGCGGTCGAAGATTCCCGGGTCGGACTCTTCGAGGATGACCATGCAGCTGCCTTTGATCCGCGCGTCGTCAGAATCCACCGCGGCGGTCACGAAGTTCGCGAATCCGATGTTGGTGATGAAGCGGCCGCGTTTCTCGATCTGCAGAGTCGGCTCTTGGCCATCTTTCCAGTCGACGATGCGCGCTTTTCCATCGAGCATTCCCGTATCGACACCCACGTAGGGGATCGGCTCGGTTAGGCAAAACGCACCGCGCAAAGGCTTGCGGTCTTCTCCGGGCTGGGGCGGGGCGGCGAGTTTCATATAATGTTCTACCTGTTCCGAGGTTCCGCGTTCGTGAATGGGAGCGAGCGCCAGGCACCCCGCCAGGCTCGCGGTGGCAGCGCCGCCATCCACCCAAGCCAGTTCGAAGGCCACCAAGGCCAGCGCCAAGTTCTTCGGCCCGGCGAGAAATCCGCCATGTTCCGGGTCCATGAACACCGCGGTAATCCCAGCGCGGTCAAATGCTTCGAGCAACTCGGCCTTCGCGGGGGTCCATTCGTGGGAGTTGCGGCCACCTTGCGCGACGAGGCGAGCGACCGGTCCGCGGGCTACCCCCCGGGCGGACTGCACGAGCATCTGCAGGTCGTAGCGGTCGGCGAAGCCCCACTGAATTTGTCGAATGGCGTCGGTGGGCAGAGTGCGGAGTGACTCCAATTTGGGGGAGGTAGCGGTGGACATAGGCACATCCTTGAGTGCAAAGCTGTCCCACTGTCCCAAACTGGTGATACAAGGGTCTGTGAGATCAATCACGACCCGACGTGACGGTTAGCCCGGATTCGCTTAACCTCGAGACTTTGCCTCAGTTTCCGGCATTACTCCCCGCTGCCGGACGGGCTATGGCCACCCCCAGGACCCGCCGCGACTTTTTCTCCTGGGCGAAGACGATGGCTTCAACATTCTGGGGCTTCCAGTCGCGACTTAATTTAGCCTGCGCCGATCCGTCGAAAGTGCCGCCGTTCGCGCTCGCGACTCCCAGTTTTTTCAGGGAACGCAGGACTACGGAGTGGCTCAGTTCCCTTCCGGCGTTTTCACCTTTGTTCACTTTGGAGGCCAAATCTTTCTCGGTGATCGCCAGCCAGATTTCCACCGAATCGTTTCCGGAC